>JAANMX010001029.1_pt1 | contig 33652 bp, 27 predicted proteins | sample 7279681 | NCBI WGS metagenome assembly JAANMX01 (sample SAMN14094542, study PRJNA606508) | bioreactor metagenome | isolation source: A lab-scale SPAN reactor treating ammonium-rich wastewater day 351 | place: Ireland: Galway | collected 2018-01-01 | reverse complement strand
ATGAAAAAGCCCCGACCTTACGGTCGGGGCTCTCTGTCTGTTTTGCTTAGACGCCCTTGAAGCTGGGGGTGCGCTTGCTGTTGAAAGCGTTCAGGCCTTTCCTTGGCATCGGGCTATCCCGGTCGGGCTGAAGCCCGACCCACGACCTCGAACCGTAGGACGGCCTTCAGGCCGACGCCGCTGTGTGGCATCGGACCGAATCCTGTCGGGCTGAAGCCCGACCCACAGGGGTTCTCGGGCACTACGCGGCCACCTTGACGCTGGGCGAGGGCGCCTGTGCGGCGCGGAACTCGCCCAGCAACACGGTCTCGCGCGCCTTCGCGTCCTTGACGTGCGCGAGCTTGACGTGTCCGTAGCCGCGGATGTGCTCGGGCACGGAGGCGAGGTCGACGGCGAGCTTGTGGTTGTGCGGGGCGAGCCTGCCCAGCATCTCGTCCACGAGCGCCTCGTACTCGGCGAGGAGCCGCCGCTCGAGCTTGCGCTCCTCGGTGCGCCCGAAGACGTCGAACGCGGTGCCGCGATAGCGCCGCAATTTCGCGAGCACGCGGAACGCCTTCATCATCCACGGACCGTAGGTCGACTTCTTCGCGACACCGGTCGCCGCGTCGGGCTTGTTCGTGAACGGCGGCGCGAGATGGAACACGAGCCTGTAATCGCCCTCGAATTGTCCGGCCACGCGCGCGGCGAAGTCGCTCTCGGCGTACAGGCGCGCGACCTCGTACTCGTCCTTGATCGCGCGGAGCTTGAAGTCGTAGCGGGCGACGGCTTCCGCGAGCGCGGTCGAACCGGGCACCACGCGCGACTCGGTCGTGCGCACGCGCGCGACGAGATCGGCGTAGGCCTTCGCGTAGGCGGCGTCCTGGTAGTCGGTGAGGAACGCGACGCGGCGATCGACGATCTCGTCGAGCGAGCCGGACAGCCGCTGCGACTCGGGGAGCGCGCTCTTCGGCGTGGCCGCCTCGCGCACCCGCTCCGGCGCATGGGCCGCCATCCGTCCCCACTGGAACGCGAGCTTGTTCGACTCGACCGAGGTCGCGTTCAACTCGATCGCGCGCAGAATCGACGCCTCGGAGAGCGGCAACTGGCCGCGCTGGTAGGCGAACCCGACCATGAACAGGTTGGTCGCGATCGAGTCGCCCATGAGCCGCGTCGCGATCGTCGAGGCGTCGAGGAACTCGGCGTCCCCCGGCGCGACCGCGTCCGCGATCTCGCGCTCCATCGAGCCCAGCGGGAACACGAGGTCCGGCTTGCGCGTGAAGTCCGCCGGCATCACGAGCCCGGTGTTGACGAGCGCCTTCGACACGCCGCGCTGCATCTTCGCGATCGACTCGTAGCCGACGCCGGTCAGGATGTCGCAGGCGAGCACGAGGCGGGCCTCGCCCGCCGCGATGCGCGTCGCGTGCAGCTTCTCGGGCGTGTCGGCGATCCGGACGTGCGAGACCACCGCGCCGTTCTTCTGGGCGAGGCCGGCCATGTCGAGCACCGACACGCCGCGGCCTTCGAGATGCGCCGCCATGCCGAGCAGTGCGCCGATCGTCACGACGCCGGTGCCGCCGATCCCGGTGACGAGGATGCCGTAGGGCGTCTCGATCGACGGGGTCGCGGCGGGCGCCGGCAGCGCGGCGAAGTCGAGCACCTCGGCCTTCTTCGGCTTGCGGAGCTGACCGCCTTCGACGGTCACGAACGACGGGCAGAAGCCGTCGACGCAGGAGTAGTCCTTGTTGCAGGACGACTGGTCGATCGTGCGCTTGCGGCCGAACTCGGTCTCGAGCGGGGCGACCGACACGCAGTTCGACTTGACGCCGCAGTCGCCGCAGCCCTCGCACACCAGCTCGTTGATGACGACGCGCTTCGCCGGATCGGGGAAGGTGCCGCGCTTGCGGCGCCGGCGCTTCTCGGCCGCGCAGGTCTGGTCGTAGAGGAGCACCGTCGTGCCCTCGACGCCGCGCAGCGTGCGCTGCACGGCGTCGAGGTCGTCGCGATGGTGGATCTCGATCGACCGGTCGAAGTAGCCGGACGGGTACTTGCCGGGTTCGTCGGACACCACGACGATGCGCTTCACGCCCTCGGCCGCGACTTGGCGCGCGATGTCCTGCGGCGTGAGCGGGCCGTCGATCGGCTGGCCGCCGGTCATCGCCACCGCGTCGTTGTAGAGGATCTTGTAGGTGATATTGACTTTCGCGGCGATCGCCGCGCGGATCGCGAGCAGCCCCGAGTGGTAGTAGGTGCCGTCGCCCAGGTTCGCGAAGATGTGCTTCTCGCGCGTGAACGGCGCCTGGCCGATCCACGGCACGCCTTCGCCGCCCATGTGCGTGAACTCGGAGGTCGACCGGTCCATCCAGATCGCCATCACGTGGCAGCCGATGCCGGCGGTCGCGCGGCTCCCTTCGGGGACGCGGGTCGAGGTGTTGTGCGGGCAGCCCGAGCAGAAGTAGGGCGTGCGCGCGATCGAGATGCGCGGCTTCGCGAGCGCCGCCTCCTTCGCGTCGATGAACGCGACGCGTTTCGCGATCCTCTCGCGGTCGCCTTCGTTCGGATGCAATCCGAGGCGCTCGATGCGCCCGGCGATCACGCGCGCGATCATCGCGGGCGTGAGTTCGCCCGCGGCGGGCAGCAGCCAGTCGCCGTGCGGACGCACCCACTCGCCCTTCTCGTCGAACTTGCCGACCACGCGCGGGCGGACGTCGTCGCGCCAGTTGTAGAGCTGCTCCTTCAACTGGTACTCGACGACCTGCCGCTTCTCCTCGACGACGAGGATCTCGTCCAGCCCTTCGGCGAACTCGCGCACGCCCTCGGGCTCGAGCGGCCAGGGCATCGCGATCTTGTAGAGCCGGATGCCGAGGTCGGCCATGTCGCGCTCGTCGAGGCCGAGGTCGTCGAGCGCCTGGCGCACGTCGAGGTAGCTCTTGCCCGAGGTGACGATGCCGAGCCGCGGCTTCGGGCTGTCGACGACGATGCGGTTCAGCTTGTTGACGCGCGCGTAGTGCAGCGCCGCGTAGATCTTGTAGTCCTGCAGTCGCGCCTCGGTCGCGAGGAACGGGTCGGGCCAGCGGATCGACACGCCGTCGGGCGGCAGCGGGAAGTCGTCGGGCACGATGATCTTCACGCGATCCGGATCGATCGACACCGACGCCGAGCTCTCGACCGTGTCGGCGACGCACTTGAAGCCGACCCACAGGCCCGAGTAGCGGCTCATCGCCCAGCCGTGCAGTCCGAGGTCGAGGATCTCCTGTACCGACGACGGGTAGAGCACCGGGATCATCGCCGCCGAGAACGCGTGATCGGACTGGTGCGGCACCGTCGACGACTTCGCCGCGTGGTCGTCGCCGGCGAGCACCAGCACGCCGCCGTGCTTGCTGGTCCCCGCGTAGTTCGCGTGCTTGAACACGTCGCCGCAGCGGTCGACGCCGGGCCCCTTGCCGTACCACATCGCGTAGACGCCGTCGACGGCCGCGCCCGGGTGCAGGTTCACCTGCTGCGTGCCCCAGATCGACGTGGCCGCGAGGTCCTCGTTCAGGCCCGGCTGGAACTTCACGTTCGCGCGCTCGAGGAACTTGCGCGCGCTCCACAATGACTGGTCGAGGCCGCCCAGGGGGCTCCCGCGATAGCCGGACACGAAGCCGGCCGTGTTGAGCCCGGCGGCGCGGTCGCGCTGCTGCTGCAGGATCAGCAGTCGGACGAACGCCTGGATGCCGGTCAGGTAGACGCGGCCGTGGTCGAGCGCGTACTTGTCGTCGAGCGTGACGTCGGCGAGCACGACGCCGGAGGAAGGACCGGTCGGGGACATCGGGCGGGGCTCCGCAAAGATCGTGTCTCGGGATGCTCCGGAGCCTGTCGATGGGGCTCCGCGAACAGCGTGCGCCGCACGGGCTTTTGGCCCGCCGCGCGATTCGGCGCGAAGTTTACGCTGGCATCGGGCGCGGGGCAATTCGCAGCGCAGCGTCGCGACCATGACGCCACCCGGGTCTCCGGGCGCTCGGGCCCGGCGGCGCGTCACTGGTAGCGCATCGTCCCCGGGAGCCAGAGCGCGATCGACGGGAAGACGAGCACGAGGCCCAGTCCGATCAAGAGCAGCACGACGTAGGGCAGGACGCCGGCGATGATCTCGCGTATCGAGGCCGGCGCGATCGCCTTGATCGCGAACAGGTTCATGCCGACCGGCGGGGTGATCAGCGCGAGTTCGAGGTTGATGGCGAGCAGGATCCCGTACCAGATCGGGTTGATGTGCAGCGCGGCGAGGATCGGCAGCACGACCGGCGTCGTGATCAGGATGATCGAGATGGTCTCGAGGAACATGCCGAGCACGAACACCAGCGCCATCACCGCGAGCAGGAAGGCGGTCTGCGACAGCCCGTGCTGCGTCACGAGCTCCACCATCTGGTTGGGGATCCGGAGCTTGGTGAGCGCGTTGCCGAGCATCGCGGCGGCCGCGAGGATCAGGAACAGCATCGCGGAGTTGCGCGCCGCGTCGACCGCCGCCTGCCAGATGTCGCGGGGGCCGAGGTTGCGGTAGACGAGCGCGCCGATCGCGAGCGCGCCGAGCGCACCCGCGGCGGCCGCCTCGGTGGCGGTGAAGACGCCGAAGTACATGCCGCCCAGCACGAGCAGCGGGAGCGCCAGCGCCCACGACGAGCGGCGCAGCGCGGCGAGCGCCTCGCGCGCGCCCGCGCGCGGCTCGGCGCGCACCGGACGGCGCGCGAGCTTCGACGCGGTCATGCAGTAGACCGCGAAGATGGCCGCGAGCATCAGGCCGGGCAGCACGCCTGCCATGAAGAGCGCGCCGATCGAGGTGTCGGACACGACGCCGAACAGCACCATCGGTCCGGACGGCGGGATCAGGATGCCGAGCGTCCCGCCGCCGCCGACCACGCCGTAGGCGAAGCGCGGGCTGTAGCCGTAGCGGATCATCAGCGGGATCGCCGCGGAGCCGATCGTGAGCGCGGTGGCGACGCTCGACCCGGAGATCGCGGCGAACACGGTGCAGGCGGCGACCGTCGCGACGCCCATCCCGCCGGGGAGGTGGCGCAGGAGCGTGTGCGCGGCGCCGAAGAGGTCGTCGACGACCTTGCCGCGGATCATGAAGTGGGCCATCAGCGTGAACAGCGGGATCGCCACCAGCAGGTAGGTGTCGAGCTTGCCGAACACGAGGTCGGCCATGCCGCCGAGGTTGCCCTCGGCCACGTAGACGATCGCGGTGGCGAACAGCGTCAGTCCGGCGAACACGGGAATCCCGGTCAGCAGGACGGCCACGAGGCCGACGAGGATCGCCGCGAACAGCATCGGCCGCTACTCGCGGTACTCGGCGCGGCGGTCGCGCGTTTCCGGGTCCGGCAGGCGGCGCGCGCGGAACGTGACGATGAACGCGACCACCGCCGCGACGCCGAGCAGACCGGCGCCGATCGGCACGGCGAGTTGGGGCAGCCACATCGGCGCCGCGAGGTAGCCGTTGGAGCGCAGGTCGACCATCCGCGAGAACGCGACCATGTCGACGCCTTCGACGGCGAGGAGCGCAGCGGACGCCGCGACCGCGACGAGGCCGCCCAGCGCGACGAGCCATCGTCCGCGCGCGCCGAGCCGCTCGGTCAGCACGTCCACCGAGATGTGCTCGCCGTTCAGGAGCGCATCGGCCGCGGCGAGCATGACGATCGCGACCAGCAGGTAGCCGACCAGTTCGTCGACCCACGGCGTCGGGTGGTTGAGGAAGTACCTCATCACCACCGAATAGCCGATCACCGCCATCGACACGAGCGTCGCGGCGGCCGCGAGCGCGTTGCCCGTGCGCGCGAGCGCGCGCACGAGCCGTTCCAGCGCCTTCAAGAGCAGACCCGCCGGACGGTCAGAGCTTGCCCAGCAGTTCGAGGATCTTGGGACCGCCCTCCGGCGCCGCCTTGAGGAAGGCATCGCGCACCGCCGGTTCCATGACCGCGCGCCACGCGGCCTGCTCGGCGGGCGTCTGCAGATGGATCGCCATGCCCTTGGTCTGCAGGTCGCGGATCGCCGCGTCCGCCGTCGCTTCGGTGACGCCGATCGCGTCGGCTTCGACCTTCGCGGCGGCGGCCTCGAGCGCTTGCCGGTACTCCGGCTTGAGCTTCGCCCACCACGCCGGGTTCACGTACATGTGGAAATAGATCGTGTAGATCGGCCCGACGGTCCCGTACTTCTGCACCTCGAAGTACTTGCGGCTGAACGCGGCGGACACGTCGGTCAGCCCGGCGTCGAGCACGCCGGACTGCAGCGCCTGATAGACCTCGGAACCCGGCATCGCGGAGGGCGCCGCACCGGCCGCGACGAGGCCGGTGTCGGTCATCGAGTTCAAGCCCCGGATCTTCACGCCCTTGAAGTCGTCGATCGCGATGATCGGCCGCCTGGAGGACGTGATGATCGTCTGGCGCGTGATGTAGAGCCAGGCCAGGCTGTGCACGCCGCGCTGCTCGAGCTTGGCATCCAGGAACTTGCGCGCCTCGGACTTGGGGAAGCGCTTGATGCGCTCGAGCTCGCCCATCGCGTAGGGAATGAGCGTCGCGCTCATCTCGGGGATCGTCTTGCCCCACTGCGGGTTCACGCTCATCGCGGCCTCGATCGTGCCGCGCGCGACCTGCGGGAAGTTCTCGGCCGCCTTCGCGATCTGCTCGGAGCCGTAGAGCTGGACGTCGACGCCGCCGCCGGTCCGCGCCTTCACGTCCGCGGCGAAGCTCTCGAGGAGCTTGGTCATGTGGTGCGCCGGCGGCACCTGGTGCGAGATGCGCATGACGACCGGTTGGGCCGTCGCCGAGGCGGCGAAGGCCAGCGCGAAGGCGGCGGCGAGGAAACGCAGGTTCGGGATCATCGGGGGCTCCTGGGTGGGGACGCTGGACGGGGGAGGGCGATCAGCTTCGCGGATGCCGCGCGACCTGCGCCTCGGCATCTTCGGTCAGATGGGCTTCGCGACGGCGCTGCGCCGAGAGGCCGACCAGTTCGTTGAACTCGTCGAAGGTGACGAGCGATGAGGCGGCCTCCGCCGTCGTGCCGGTGCGCCGGAGCGTGGCGTAGAGCGAGCGCAACGCGTGCGCGACCGCGTAGGTCGCCGCGACCGGGAAGACGACCGCCGAGTAACCGATCGCCTCGAGTTCGGCGGCCGGCAGCACCGGCGTACGGCCGTGCTCGACGTTGTTGGCGAGGCAGGGGCCGGGAACCTCGCGGCAGATGCGGCGCATCTGCGCGACGTCGGTCGGCGCCTCGACGAACAGCAGGTCCGCGCCGGCCTCGCGGGCGAGTTGCGCGCGCTCGATCGCGTCGTCGAGGCCGTGCACGGCGAGCGCGTCGGTGCGCGCCATGACGACCAAGTCCGGGTCGACCCGCGCGTCGAGCGCGGCCTTGATCTTGGCGAGCCACTCGGCGGTGGGCACGACGGCCTTGCCCGCCATGTGGCCGCAGCGTTTCGGGAACACCTGGTCCTCGAGGAAGAGGCCCGCGACGCCCGCCTTCTCGTAGAGCCGCACGGTGCGTGCGACGTTGGTGACGTTGCCGAACCCGGTATCCGCGTCGGCGAGGATCGGCAGCGCGGTCGCGTCGGCCAACCTCGAGTACATCTGCGACATCTCGGTCAGCGAGAGCTGCGAGGAATCGGGCGCGCCGAGGAGCGAGGCGGTGGCGCTGTAGCCGCCCTGCGTCAGCGCCTCGAAGCCCGCCGCTTCCGCGAGCCGCGCGCCGAGCGCGTCGTGCACCCCGGGCATCACGACGATGCGGGGCGAGGCGATGAGTTCCTTCAGTCGGGTCGTGCGGCGCATCGGAAGGCGGACGTGTACCGGTGCCGCCCGCAGCGGGCGATTGTCGCACAGGGCGGCAGGCGCCGCCTCCACCCCGCTAGAATGCGCGGAGCCGATCGTTACGCGCCAGTCCACCGATGCCCGCCTCCGACCTGCTGCCAGCCGTGATCGTCGACACGGCATCGAATCCCGATGCTTCGGTGATCTGGATGCACGGGCTCGGCGACACCGGCCACGGCTGGTCGGGCGTCGTGCCCGAACTGGGACTGCCGACCTCGCTCGCGGTGCGCTTCCTGTTCCCGCACGCGCCGTCGATGCCGGTGACGATCAACCAGGGCTACGTGATGCCGGCGTGGTACGACGTGCGCTCGGCGAACTTCGGTTCGCGCGCCGACGTCGACGGGGTGCGCGCCTCACGCGACCGCATCGAGGCGATGATCGCCGCCGAGCGCGCCCGGGGCGTGGCTGCCTCGCGCATCGTGCTGGCGGGGTTCTCGCAAGGCGGCGCGATCGCGATCTACACCGCGCTGCGGCATCGCGAGCGGCTGGCCGGCATCGTCGCGCTGTCGACCTACCTCGTCGACGCGGCCTCGCTGGCGACCGAAGCGTCGCCCGCGAACCGCGGCCTGCCGATCGTGATGGCGCACGGCACGCGCGATCCGGTGATCCCGATCGCGCTCGCGGAGGCCTCGCGCGACGCGCTGGTGTCCGCCGGATGGCAGGTCGAGTGGCACGCGTACACGATGGAACATTCGGCGGTGCTCGAGGAGATCCGCGTCGTCGGCGCGTTCCTCGCGCGCGTACTCGCGTAGCTCGCCTGGCGCGCCGCCGCGTGCTCGCGCACCGGTGGTCGGGACGAAAAAAAAAGCGGGCCCGCCTGCCGGAGGACCCGCTCGGGGCACCCAACCCCAACGCCGCTCACCCGAGCGGTAACCTGCACTGTCTGATGGTCTGACCCACGCCGTGTCGCGTCAGCCGAGCGGCACGGGCACGAAGATCCGCGCGTCGTCGCGCTGGATCAGGAGCGCGATCGCCTTGCCGGCCTTGTCGACGACGCCCTTCAGTTCCGCCGGGCTCGACACCGGCGTGCGGTTCGCCGAGACGATCACGTCGCCCGGTCGCACGCCCGCCTTTTCCGCGGCGCCGCCCACGTCCGCGACGACGAGTCCGCTCGCGAGCTTCGCCGCCTCCTTCTCGTCCTTCGAGAGCGGGCGCACGACGACGCCCAGCTTGCCCTCGCCGGCATCCGCGCGCTTCGTCGACGGGACCTTGCCGTCGCCTCGGTCGCCCACGGTCGCCGTGAGGTCGCGCGACTTGCCGTCGCGCCACACCTCGATCTTGACCGTCGAGCCCGGCTTCACCGACGCCACGAGCGGCGGGAGGTCGCCCGACTTCCCGATCGCCTGACCGTCGAACGACAGGATCACGTCGCCCGGTTCGAGTCCGGCCTTGTCGGCGGGACCGTTCTTCTGCACCGAGCCGACGAGCGCGCCGCCGGGTTGCTTCATGCCGAAGCTCTCCGCGAGCGCCTGGTTCACCTCCTGCACGGTGACGCCGAGCTTGCCGTGGCTCACCTTGCCGTGGGTCACGATCTGGTCCTTCACGTCGAGCGCGACGTTGATCGGCACCGCGAACGCGAGGCCCTGGAAGCCGCCCGAGCGCGAGAAGATCTGCGAGTTGATGCCGATCACCTCGCCGTTCATGTTGAACAGCGGGCCGCCCGAATTGCCCGGATTCACCGCGGCGTCGGTCTGGATGAACGGCACGACGGTGTCGCCCGGCAGCGAGCGCGACTTGGCGCTGACGATGCCCGAGGTCACCGAGTGCTCGAGTCCGTAGGGCGCGCCGATCGCGACGACCCATTCGCCGACGCGCGTCTTGCGGGCGTCGCCGGTGCGAACCGTCGGCAGGTCCTTCGCGTCGATCTTCAGCACCGCGACGTCGGTCGCCTGGTCGCTGCCGAGCACCTTCGCCTTGAATTCGCGGCGGTCGGCGAGTCTCACCGTCACCTCGTCGGCGCCGTCGACGACGTGCGCGTTGGTGAGGATGATCCCGTTCGGATCGACGATGAAGCCCGAGCCCATGCCCTGGGACGGACCGCGGCCCGGGCCGTCGTCGTCGCCTCCGGGCATGCCGCGGAAGAACGGAGCGAGTTCCGGCGGCAGGCCTTTCGGCAGCCGTCCCTGCGGACCGCGACGCTCGTCGCTGCCCGAGGTCTTCGAGAGGCCGCGCGACATGCTGACTTCGACGACCGCGCCGCTTTCGCGTTCGACGAGATCGGCGACATCGGGGAGGGCGGCGCGCTGGGTGGGCGCGGCGGTGGCCGCGGCGGGCGCCGGCGTCGTCGCGGCGACGGCGGCGCCGGGCGCGATGTGGCGGTCGGCAGCGATCGCGCCCAATCCGAACGCGCCCGCGACGGCGATCGCGACGGCAGTACGCTTGAATACGTGCGATTGCATGGAGATCTCCTGGCCTCCTGGCCGGTTTCGGGGCGCGACGGCGCCCGCACGCGACCGAAGATAGGCGGGGAGACTTAAGCGGGCGTTAAGCTCGGCCGCCCGACGCCCCGAGCGGGCGACGGCAGGTCGAATTGCGACGAACGATCGTTCGATCTACAATACGCGATTGTCGTCGCCGCCGCGAGCCATGGTCGTCACCTTTCCGGACAGCCCCTACGCGCTCCACCAGCCGTTCGCGCCGGCCGGCGACCAGCCCGAGGCGATCGAGAAGCTGATCGAGGGCATCGCCGACGGGCTCTCGTTCCAGACGCTGCTCGGCGTCACCGGGTCGGGCAAGACGTTCACGATGGCGAACGTGATCGCGCGCACCGGCCGCCCGGCGCTCGTTCTGGCGCCGAACAAGACGCTGGCCGCGCAGCTCTACTCGGAGTTCCGCGAGTTCTTCCCCGACAACTGCGTCGAGTACTTCGTCAGCTACTACGACTACTACCAGCCCGAGGCCTACGTCCCGTCGCGCGACCTCTACATCGAGAAGGACAGCTCGATCAACGAGCACATCGAGCAGATGCGGCTCTCCGCGACCAAGGCGATCCTCGAGCGGCGCGACTGCGTGATCGTCGCGACCGTGTCGGCGATCTACGGCATCGGCGATCCGTCCGAGTACCACGCGATGATCCTGCACCTGAAGCAGGGCGACCGTCTGTCGCAGCGCGACGCGATCAAGCGCCTGACCGAGCTCCAGTACTCGCGCAACGAGACCGATTTCAGGCGCGGGACCTTCCGCGTCCGCGGCGACGTCCTCGACATCTTCCCCGCCGAGCACGCGGAGAACGCCGTGCGCGTCTCGTGCTTCGGCGACGAGATCGAGTCGCTGCAGCTCTTCGACCCGCTGACCGGCCACGTGAAGCAGAAGATCGTGCGCTTCACCGTCTTCCCGTCGTCGCACTACGTGACCGGCCGGCAGAAGGTGCTCGATGCCGTCGAGGCGATCAAGGCCGAGCTCGCGCAGCAGAAGGCGTTCTTCGTCGCGCAGATGAAGCTGATCGAGGCGCAGCGGATCGAGCAGCGCACCCGCTTCGACCTCGAGATGATGGTCGAGATCGGCTTCTGCAAGGGCATCGAGAACTACTCGCGCCACCTGTCGGGCCGCAAGGCGGGCGAGCCGCCGCCGACGCTGATCGACTACCTGCCGCGCGACGCGCTGATGTTCGTCGACGAGAGCCACGTGACGATCCCGCAGGTCGGCGGCATGTTCCGCGGCGACCGTTCGCGCAAGGAGAACCTCGTCGACTACGGATTCCGGCTGCCCTCGGCGCTCGACAACCGCCCGCTCACCTTCGAGGAGTTCGAGCGCCTCTTGCCGCAGACCACCTTCGTGTCGGCGACGCCCGCCGACTACGAGCGGAAGCACGCGGGCCAGGTGGTCGAGCAACTGGTGCGTCCCACCGGCCTCGTCGATCCGGTGCTCGAGGTGCGGCCCGCCCGCACGCAGGTCGACGACCTCCTCTCCGAGATCCGCCTGCGCGTCGAGCGGCAGGAGCGTGTCCTGGTGACCACGCTCACCAAGCGCATGGCCGAGGACCTGACCGACTACCTGGGCGAGCACGGCGTCAAGGTGCGCTACCTGCACTCCGACATCGACACGGTCGAGCGGGTCGAGATCATCCGCGACCTGCGGCTGGGCGAGTTCGACGTGCTGGTCGGCATCAACCTGCTCCGCGAGGGCCTCGACATTCCGGAGGTCTCGCTCGTCGCGGTGCTCGACGCCGACAAGGAAGGGTTCCTGCGCGCCGAGCGCAGTCTGATCCAGACGATCGGCCGCGCCGCGCGGCACCTGAACGGGACCGCGATCCTCTACGCCGACACGATGACCGACTCGATGAAGGCCGCGATCGGGGAGACCGAGCGCCGGCGCGCGAAGCAGGTCGCGTACAACGAGCGTCTGGGCATCACGCCGAAGGGCGTGCAGAAGCGCATCAAGGACATCATCGAGGGCGTGGCCGACCTGGACGAAGGGCGCCGCGAGATGAAGGCCGCGCAGGCGCAGGCGAAGTACGACGAGATGGGCGGCAAGGAACTCGAGCGCGAGCTGAAGCTCCTCGAGAAGCAGATGCTGGACGCCGCGAAGAACCTCGAGTTCGAGAAGGCCGCCGAACTCCGCGACCGCCTCTACAGGCTCAAGGAGCGGCTCTTCGGCGTGGCGTTGCCCACCGAGACCTGATCAAACGCCTGCGCGCCCGATGAACGCATCCGCACCGCGAGAGTCGATCCTGTTCGTCTGCCTCGGCAACATCTGTCGGTCGCCGACCGCCGAAGCGGTGTTTCGCGCGAAGGCGCAACGGGCCGGACTCGCCTCGCGCCTCGCGATCGATTCGGCCGGGACGGGCAGTTGGCACGTCGGCAATCCGCCGGATTGGCGCGCCACAGCGCATGCCTCGAAACGCGGCTACGACCTCTCGCCGCTTCGCGCCCGGCAGGTCGCGCGCGCGGATTTCAGCCGCTTCGGCCGGATCTTCGCGATGGATCGCTCGAACCTGGCCGACCTCCAGCGGATGCGGCCCCCGGACCACGCCGGACACCTCGGCCTGTTCCTCGACCTCGTACCGCAGCATCGCGGGCGCGACGTGCCGGACCCCTACGACGGAGGTGACGAGGGCTTCGAGACCGTGCTCGACCTGATCGAGTCGGCGAGCGACGCACTCGTGACGCGATTGATGGGCGCGCCGCCCGGGCGCTGAGACCGCGCCCCGGGCGACGCGAGCCCGTCAGCCTGCGGGCGGCGTGTCCTTGCGGGTTTCGACGAACTCGAGCGGCTCCTCGGTCACCGCGACGCGGGGCGGGCGCACGCGCCTGGGCCTGGGCGTCTCGATTTCGTCGGCCATCGGCGACGCGGCGCTCGTGCGATGCGTCTCCACCATCTCGAGCCCCGAATCCGCGGGAAGCCGGTAGGGCACCGCAGGTTCGATCGGTGCTACGCGCTCGATGCGCGGCGGCTCGCGATCGGCGGCGGGTGGCCGTGCGTCGTCCGGTGCGCTCGCTTCCGGGTCCGCCTCGACGACGCGATGCATCGCGTCGTCACGCGGAGGCAGGACGACGGGCGCGGTCGCCACCGTGGGCGCCGCGATCGCGACGGGCGCAGGTGCGTCGGGCGCGAAGGCGGCCGGCAACTGGAACGTCGCAGGCGCGGCCGACGCGGTGAGCGCGTCATGCGCTGGTGTCGTGGCGCCGGCTTCGGCCTGGGATTGGCCGGTCTGGGCCTGGCGGTCGCCGCCTCCACGACCCCTGCGGCGACGGCGGCGGCTGGCGTCACGACGCTCTTCGGCACCCGCGGGCGCGCTATCGTTGGCTTCGACGAGCGCACCGCCCGACATCGCCGCCGGTTTCTGCGGCGCCTGCGACTTGCGTTCGCCGCCCGGCCCGCGTTCGCGCGGCTGGCCTTCGCGCCGCTCGCGCTCCGGGCGCTCCTGCCTGGCCGCCGGCTCGCGCGGCGGTTGCTCGCGGCCCGCCTCTCCCTGCTTCGCGCCGTCGCCGCGATGATCGTCGTTGCGCTGCTGCTCGCTCCGCTGGCCCGGGGCCCCTCGTTGACCTTGCTGTTGCGGACGCGGCTGGCCTTCGCGGCGTTGTTCGTCGCGCCGCTCTCCGCGACGCTGATCGTCGCGGCGGTCGCGGCCGTCCTGGCGGCCGTCGCCACGGCGCTCGTCGCGACGCTGCTCCCGTCCGTCGCGTCGCGGGTCCCGCCCTTCGCGGCGTTCCTGCTGTCCGCCGCGGGGGCGCCCATCCCGGCGTTGGCGGTCCTGCGGCTTCGCGGGTTCCGCCGGCGCTGGCGAAGGTGCACTCGGCGCCGCCGGCTTGTGGCGGAACCAGCCCATCATCTTGTCGAACCAGGTTCCGGTCGTGGCCGGGGGCGACGGTTGCGCCACCGGGGCGGGCGTGGCCGCTGCGGCCGGTTGCGAAACCGGCACCGGCGCCGGCTGCGTCGGGGTGACGCCCTTGACCACCGCCTCCTGGCGCACTTCCTTCGCCTCCTCCTTCTTCTCCTTCGCGGGGTCGGGCTGCTCGGGCGCCTCGACCAAGTCGAAGCTCGGCGGCAGCGGTTCCGCATGATTGAGGTCGTCGTGGCGCAGGCGCTCGACCTTGTAGTTCGGCGTCTCGAGGTGCCGGTTCGGCACGACGAGCAGGTTGACCTTGAAGCGCGATTCGATCGACAGCACGTCGCCGCGCTTCTCGTTCAAGAGGAACGTCGCGACGTCGACCGGCACCTGCGCGACGACCTGCGCGGTGTTGTCCTTCATCGACTCCTCCTGCAGGATGCGCAGGATGTGCAGCGCCGTCGACTCGGTGCCCCGGATGTGGCCGATGCCGTGGCAGCGCGGGCAGGGCAGGTGGGCGGACTCGGCGAGCGCCGGGCGCAGCCGCTGGCGCGACAGCTCCATCAGGCCGAAGCGCGAGATCTTGCCCAGTTGAATCCGCGCGCGGTCGTAACGCAGCGCGTCGCGCAGGCGGTTCTCGACCTCGCGCTGGTTCTTCGCCGACTCCATGTCGATGAAATCGACGACGATGAGTCCGCCGAGATCGCGCAGCCGGAGCTGACGGGCGAGTTCGTCCGCGGCCTCGAGGTTGGTGTTGAACGCGGTCGTCTCGATGTCGCTGCCCTTGGTCGCGCGCGCCGAGTTCACGTCGATCGCGACGAGCGCCTCGGTGTGGTCGATCACGATCGCGCCGCCCGACGGCAGCGGGACCTGGCGGCCGTAGGCGGTCTCGATCTGGTGCTCGATCTGGAAGCGCGAGAACAGCGGGACGTCGTCCTTGTAGAGCTTCACGCGCTGCACGTTGTCCGGCATCACGTGGCCCATGAACTGCTGGGCCTGCTCGTAGATCGCCTCGGTGTCGATCAGGATCTCGCCGATGTCGGCGTGGAAGTAGTCGCGGATCGCGCGGATGACGAGGCTCGACTCCTGGTAGATGAGGTAGGCGCCCTGCTGGAGCTTCGAGGCCTCCTCGATCGCGCGCCACAACTGCAGCAGGTAGTTCAGGTCCCACTGCAATTCCTCGGCGGTGCGCCCGATGCCCGCGGTGCGGGCGATGACGCTCATGCCCGGCGGGACCTCGAGTTGCGCGACCGCGTCGCGGAGTTCGTTGCGGTCCTCGCCCTCGACCCGCCGCGACACGCCGCCGCCGCGCGGGTTGTTCGGCATCAGGACGAGGTAGCGGCCGGCGAGCGAAATGTAGGTCGTCAGCGCGGCGCCCTTGTTGCCGCGCTCGTCCTTGTCGACCTGGACGATGATCTCCATGCCCTCGCGGACCTGGTCGCGGCGAACGGCGCCGTCGCCCTCGTCGTCGTCACCCCGGCGACCGCCCTTCAGCGACTGGCGGGCGACCTCCTTGAACGGCAGGAAGCCGTGGCGGTCGGTGCCGTAGTCGACGAAGCAGGCCTCGAGCGAGGGCTCGACGCGCGTGACGACGGCCTTGTAGATGTTGGATTTCCGCTGCTCCTTGGCCGCGGATTCGATGTCGAGATCGACGAGCCGCTGGCCGTCGACGATGGCGACGCGAAGCTCTTCGGCCTGCGTGGCGTTGAACAACATGCGTTTCATGCGTTTTCCTTCGCGCGGCCGGCGGCCGGGCGGAAACGGAAAGCGCGAGGCAGGCGGGGGCCGACGGCCCGTCCGCCCGGGTCAGGCGGGTGCGGCGGGGGACGGTGCGAAGCGCTGCCCCGGTGGGTGGCCGGGACAGGGAACGGGGCAGGAGGAAGATGTCATCGCTCTTGATTCCCGCCGCGCTCGCGCGAGGCGCGGGCGGAGGGCCGTTCGGGTGCGCGTCGGATTCGTTCCGGAAGGACGGGGGATCCTGCGATGCGGCGGGATGCACCGGGGCACGTGGCCGCGCCGGGGCTCTGCCGCATCGTCGTGATCGTGGTCGTTCGCCGCACAGCCTGCGCCTCGGGCCCATCGCTTCACGCGGGGCGGCGCCAGGGGCTGCGCTGATGCCTTAACATCGCTCTTTGTTCGGAACCCTGCATTCGACCGGCGAGCGAGTTCCCGGTCACCGTCCGTTGGCAGGACGGCGCCATGCAGAGCACCTTGGGGCCGTTGCCCGGTGCAGGCGGCGAACCGCGGCAGCGGGGAAGGGCGCCGGCAGGACGCCGGGCACGGCGAATCCTGTGATTATAGAGGCGAATGAACGGGTTACGCAACCACGGTGTCCGCGAGGTCAGGATCGACGAAGCCGTGGCGGGCCAGCGGGTCGACAATTTCCTGGTCCGGACGCTGAAGGGGGTGCCCAAGAGTCACCTCTACCGCATCCTGCGCTCCGGCGAGGTCCGGGTGAACGGGCGGCGGGCGGGTCCGGACACCCGACTCGCCGAGGGCGATCGGGTTCGGCTGCCGCCGGTGCGCACCGGAGGGCCGGTCGCGCCTGCCGCAGTCACGGCCGCGGTGATCCGGGCAGGCGAGCGGCTGGCCGTGCTCCACGAGGACGACGATCTGTTGGCCATCGACAAGCCTGCAGGCATCGCGGTCCACGGCGGCAGCGGCGTGGCGCACGGTGTCATCGAGCGCCTGCGCGCCGCCCGTCCCGGGGCCCGGTTCCTCGAACTCGTCCACCGGCTCGACCGCGAAACCTCGGGGGTCCTGCTGATCGCCAAGAAACGCGCTGCGCTGACCGCGCTGCACGCGGCCTGGCGGGCGGGCGAGGTCGACAAGCGCTACCAGGTGCTCGTGCGCGGGCGCTGGCGTGACGCCAGGCGCGTCGTGCGCCTGCCGGTGCATCGCTATCTCACGAAGGACGGCGAGCGGCGCGTGCGCGTCGCCGACGACGGCCAGCACGCGCAGACGACGTTCCGGCGCATCCGCACCTGGCCGGGCGACACGCCGCTCGCGCTCCTCGAGGCCGAACTCCACACCGGGCGCACGCACCAGATCCGCGTCCATCTGACCCACCTGGGCTATCCGCTGGCCGGCGACGACAAGTACGGCGATTTCGCGTGGAACCGCGCGCTCGCGGAGCGCGGACTGAGGCGCATGTTCCTGCACGCCGCGAGCCTCGCCCTCGCGCATCCGCGCACCGGCGAGGCGCTTCTCATCGTGTCGCCGTTGCCCGCGGACCTCGCGGGATTCGTCGCGACGCTCGGGTCCGCCACCTCCGGACGGACCGATGCCTGAACTCGCGCCGCGCCGGTTCCGCCTCGTCGTGTTCGACTGGGACGGCACGTTGGCGGATTCCACCGCGCTGATCGCCGAGGCGATCCGGGGCGCGTGCGGGGCGATCGGGCGGCCGCTGCCGAGCCTCGACGACGCGCGCTACGTGATCGGACTGGGGCTCGGCGACGCGCTCGCGCATGTCGCGCCGGGACTCTCCGAGGAGGAAGCGCGCGCGCTCGTCGGACACTACCGGCGCCGCTACCTCGACGGTGAAGCCGCGATCCCGCTGTTCGGTGGCGCGCACGAACTCCTCGCCGACCTCGAGCGCGCGGGTTTCCTGCTCGGCGTCGCCACCGGCAAGTCGCGGGCCGGACTCGACCGCGCGCTCGCCAGCAACGCGCTCGCCGGCCGCTTCCACGCGACCCGCTGCGCCGACGAGGGCTTCCCCAAACCCCATCCCGAGATGCTGCTCGCGCTGATGGAGCGCCTCGCGGTCGATCCGCGGGAGACGCTGATGATCGGCGACACCACGCACGATCTCGATCTCGCGCGAAACGCGGGCGCGTGCGCGCTCGCCGTGTCGTACGGCGCCCATCCGGTCGAGGGGCTCGCGTCGCGCGGGCCGCTCGCGACCGTCGGCTCGGTCGCGGAACTGCGGCGCTGGCTCGAAGCGTACGCTTGAGCCCACCGCCCCGGACACGCGCCCGGCCCCGGATCCGGCCCGGCCGGGGGGCGCGGTAGACTGGCCGGCGACATCCATCGAGTTCGGCGAGGGGTCCATGACCGAGGAAGGCTGGGAACGCAAGGCGCTGGAGGCGCTCGCGAGCGACATCGTGGCCGAACGCCGGCGCGCGCGGCGCTGGTCGATCTTCTTCCGCTTTCTCGTGCTCGGTGTCGTCGTGATCGGACTCCTGATGCTCGTCGGCGCGTTCGCGTCGCACGCGCAGGTGTGCGTCGACAAGTGCACGGCGCTGGTCGACCTCGACGGCGAGATCGACCGCGACGGGCGGGCGAGCGCCGAAGTCGTCATCGAGGGGTTGCACGCGGCGTTCGACAACCCGCGCATCAAGGGCGTCGTGCTGCGCATCAACAGTCCGGGCGGCAGCCCGGTGCAGGCCGGGCAGATCCACGCCGAGATGAAGCGGCTCCGCGCGAAGCATCCCGACGTCCCGCTGCACGCGGTGGTCGAGGAGATGGCCGCGTCGGGGGGCTACTACGTCGCGGCGGCGGCGGATCGCATCTACGTCGATCCCGCGAGCCTCGTCGGGTCGATCGGCGTGGTCATCGATTCGTTCGGCTTCGTCGGGACGATGGAAAAGGTCGGCGCGGAACGCCGCGTGATCACCGCGGGCGAGAACAAGGCGTTCCTCGACCCGTTCTCGCCGCTGCCCGACAGGCAACGCGCGTACGCCGAGTCGATGCTCGAGGACATCCACCGGCAGTTCATCGCGGCGGTGAAGGACGGGCGCGGCGACCGGCTGAAGGAGTCGCCCGACATGTTCAGCGGGCTCGTCTGGAACGGCCAGCGGGCGGTGGAACTGGGGCTCGCCGACGCCTACGGCACGGTCGGGTCGGTCGCGCGCGACGTGTTCGAAGCCGAGGAGGTCGTCGACTACACGCCGAAGGAGGATCTCGCGAGCCGGATCGCGCGACGGATCGGCACCGAGGCGGGCCGGTTCACGCTGAAGGCGCTGCGCTCGTCGTCGTTCGCGATGCCGTCGCTGCGCTGAGTCCTACGCGTCTCCCCAGCGCCGCAGCAGGTTGTGGTAGCAGCCTGTGAGCGCGACGAGCGACGGATGGTCGTCGACTTCGCGCGCGAGCCGCACGAGCGCCATGTCCATCTCGAAGAGCAGCGTGCGTTCGCCGTCGTCGCGCACCATGCTCTCGATCCAGAAGAACGACGACACGCGCTCGCCGCGGGTCACCGGCGTCACGCGGTGCACGCTCGTCGCCGGATAGATCACGAGGTCGCCGGCGGGCAGCTTGACCGCCTGCGGACCGTAGGTGCCCTCGATCGTGAGTTCGCCGCCGTCGTAGTCCTCGGGCGGGGTCAGGAACAGCGTCGCCGAGACGTCGGTGCGCATCCGTCGCGTGGTCGGCGGGTGCACGCGGATCGCCCCGTCGACGTGGTCGCCGAAGGTCATGCCCGGCCCGTAGCGGTTGAAGAGCGGCGGGTACACCTGGCGCGGCAGAGCCGCGGAGAAGAAGAGCGGATGGCGCCCGAGCGCGGCGAGGATCGTCTCGCCGCATTCGCGCGCCACCGCGGATTCCTCGGGCAACTGCAGGTTCGCCTTCGCGCGCGCGGATTGGTGCCCCGCGGTGACGTTGCCGTCGACCCAGGCCGCGGCGTCGATGCGCTCGCGGATGCGGGCGACTTCGTCGGCGCGAAGGACGCCGGGGATGCGCAGCAGCATGGCGTGGGTCCCTGGTTCAGAACCGGTAGGTGAACGTGACCGCGCCGGAGACCGGGGCGCCCGGCAGCACGCGGTCGGGCCGGTTGTTGTAGCCGCCGATGTAGTACGTCTTGTCGGTCAGGTTGTAGCCGTTGACCCGCACCTCCCAGCTCGGGGCGACGTAGCCCACCATCGCGTCGAGCACCACATAGGTCGGGATCTGCGAGTCGGGCACGTTGGTGTCGGTGAGCCACGTGCCCTTCTGGCCGCGCACGCCGCCGCCGAACTCGAAGCCGCCGCCGGTCTTGTAGACGGTCCACAGGCTGCCCGAGATCTCGGCGACGCCGAGCGGCACCTTGCCCTGCGTGGCCGGAGGACCGGTCACGATCTCGCCGTCCATGAACGCGATGCCGCCGGTGATTTCCCAGTTCGGCGTGATCGATCCCGACAGCTCGAACTCGATGCCGTCGACGCGCCGCTTGCCGGCGAGCACCGTGGTGCCTGCGCTGTCGGCCATGCGCGCGTTCGACTTTTCGGTGCGGAAGAGCGACGAGCGAAGCTGGAGGCCGCCGAAGTCCCACTGCGCGCCGAGTTCGAAGTTCTCGGTCTCCTCCGGCTCGAGGCCCTGGTTGACCGGGTTGAGATTGGTGTTGCCGGTGCCTCCGTACACGCCGAGTTCGCCCGACGGGTTGTAGGCGTTGCCCCATGCGAGGTACCAGGACTGACGCGCGGTCGGTTGCCAGATGAGGCCGGCGCGCCCGCTCCACATCCGGTCGGTGCGCTCGTAGGGTCCGGTCGACAGCACGCCCGGGCCGAGGCCGGTGGAGTACGCGCGCGCGTCGTAGTGGTCCCAGCGCACGCCCACGAGCGCCTTCCACTCGGGGGTGAACTCGATCTGGTCCTGCACATAGATCGAGAACGTGTCGGCGGTCGAGTTGCCGCGCGCGTTCTCGACCTTCGAGTACGAGAGTTCGGCCGACGCATCCGGGTGGAGGAACGACGTGATCGACGACGGCGCCTGCACGCCCGGCTTGTCCGGGTCCGCGTCGAGCTGGTAGTTGAGGCGGTCGAGGCTCTCGCGCGCGAGCAGGATGCCGCCCAGCACCTGGTGGCGGACCGGGCCGGTGGCGGTCCGCCACAGGAGCTCGGTCTGGCTGACGAGCGCGTCGTCGTCGTTGTCGCGCGTGCGGCCCGTGTCGTGGTTGCGCGTGACGCGCAGGAGGTCGACCGGAGTGTCGCGCGTCACCGGATTGCCGTTGAAGTCGATCGGATTCAACGTCGCGATCGTCGACTCGGACTGCCGCTGGTAGCGTGAATAGCGCAGCGTCGAGGTGAACGACAGGTTGCCGGCGAGTTGCAGGTCGAGCCGCAGGTCGCCGATGTTGACGTCGTAGTTCGCGTAGTCGTAGTTCTCGAAGCCGTAGTAGGTGCGCGGCGACACCATCTCCGGATAGCCCCAGAAGCCCAGGGCGCTGGTGAAGAGCGTGGGCTGCCCGTAGTCGGTGACGTCGCGTGCCTTGAACCAGTACCACGACCCGGTGAGTTGCGCCGTCGGCGAGAGCTCCCACAGGAAGCTCGGCGCGAAGCCGTACCTCTCGGTGTCCTGCGGGTAGCGGTAGTTGCCGGAGCCGTCGGCCAGCGCGATCAATCGAACCGCGCCGTTCCCGCCCACGCGCACGTTGACGTCGGCGACCGCGCGCTTCTGATCGAACGACCCGAGCGTGAGGTCGACCCGGCTCGCGTCGACCTTGTACGCGCCCTTGAAGGTCTGGTTGACGAGTCCGCCCGGGGAGCCGCGCCCGAACATCAGCGCGGAGGAGCCTTTCAGCACCTCGACCGAGTCGGTGGCGAAGAGGTCCCGGTTGTATTCGCCGATGTCGCGGACGCCGTTGACGAAGATGTCCTGGTTCAGCGGGAAGCCGCGCAGGAAGAGCACCTGGTTCGCCTGGGTGCCGCCCTCCGCGGCACCGAACGAGATGCCGGGCACGTTGCGCAGGACGTCGACGAGCGAGGTCGCTCCCTGCGTGCGGATCACCTCCTGCGGAATGATGTTGACGAACTGCGGGATGTCGCGCAGCGGCGTGTCGGTGCGGGTCACCGCGCTCGTCGCGTCGACCTTGAAGCCGTCGGCGTCGCGCACCCGGACTTCGGGCAGCGTCGGTGTCGGCGAAGGCGTCGTGGTGGATTGCGCCCAGGCGCCGCCTTCGGCGCCGAACAGCGACAGCGACGCGATGCCGAACGCCTTGTGCGGCACCCGGAGGCCGGTGCGAAGGGCGTCGGCGACGCGACGCGGGACGAACGAGGTGCGGCGGCGCGCGGACGCGGCGGATCGAGGCATGCTGGAACTCCCCTGAAGCGGTGACGTGGACGCTCTTCGCGGACACGGCTGGCTCGGGAATCCCTGGCTGGCGCGCGGTGTCGAGCCGGACGCGCATGCGCCGGCCACAACGAATGATAACGATTCGCATTGATCCTGGCAACGGTCCCTGGCGCCGATCCCCGGATGGCGTCCGGTTCGCGCGCGCGGCGCGTCAGGACGGAAGCCAGCCCTGCGCAATCGCCTTCGCGATGGCCTCGTGCCGGTTCAACGCCGAGAGCTTGGCGAGCACGTTGCCGATGTGGAAGTCCACCGTTCGCGACGCGATTCCGAGCTTCCCGGCGATGTCGCGGCTGGTGAGCCCGCTGGCCGAGAGCGCGAGGCACGATCGTTCGCGTTCGGAGAGGCGCCGGGACGCGAGCGTTCCGGGCGGCGGGCGCTCGTGCAGCGGCCGGCGGCACAGGTGGATCGCTCGCGCGAGCCACATCGCATCGTCGAGCCGGCCGAGGATCGCGTTGCGGCGCGCGGTATCGATCGGCGATGCGGACGAGTCGAAGGCGACGACCGAGCCGCCGCGCGGCGAAGACATCGGGATCGCGAGGCCGCTGCGGATGCCTTCGCGTGCCGCGGCATCGAAGAAGCTCTGTGGGCGTCGATCGGCGGCAATGCTGCCGCCGTCCCACAGGCAGGGAAGGCCGTGGACGAGTGTCGGCGCGAGGCGCGGATCGACGTCGAACCAGCGCTCGGCGGCGTACCGGGCGAGCCACGCATCGTTCCACGTGGACCACAGCACCGGCTCGACGGTCGCGATCGAACCCGCCTGCGGCAGCGCGAAGGTCGTCACGCCGTCGAACCCCAGGTCGCGCGCCCACCGGCGGATCAGGTGCGCCGGCGCGTCTTCCGAATGCGTGGCGTCGGAACTCGCCAGGCGGATCGGGACCGCGGTCGCGTGCAGCGGGACGGCAAGGTGGGGCGGGACCATGGGTCGCGCAGGATGAAGCGGTCCGGTCGATGCTAGCGCGAGACAGGCTGTCGTGTACAAACCGGCGACGAACGGTCCGCAGGACCGGCCTCCTTCGGTGCCGCAGGGCGGACGAACCGCGCCCCTCATGCCTGCGTCATGGACGGCGATGCGGCGGGATCGCGCGCCGGGCGCGGCTTTTCATCGTGATCCTGCCGACGCGGCCACCTTCGGGACGTCGCTGCGCTCTTTGCAACAGCGGGCGCGGACGTGGTCCCGCCGTCGCGCCCGGCGAACCGGTCCCGGCGAGGCGGTCCGATCGTCGCGCGATCGCCGGGTTCGTCGCCTTCGGATCAGTACTTCGACGCGCCCGGCAGGCCGGTGACCTGCGTCCCGGGCCGGACGCCGCGCTCTGCGAACCAGCCCTTGCGCATCTCGAGCGCATAGAGCGCGAGGCCGCGCGAAGGCACGCCGGTTTCGTCGCGCGGCGCCATGTCCTCGATGTTGAGAATGCGGCCCTGTGCGTCGATGAAGGCGATCGACAGCGGGACGTAGGTGTTGCGCATCCAGAACGACAGCGGCTGCGGCTCGGCGAACACGAACAGCATCCCGCGGTCGGCGGGCAGACTGAAGCGGTACATGAGGCCGACCTGCCGCTCCGGCGGCGTCGAGGCGACCTCGGCGTCCACCGCGTGGCCGCCCACGCGGATTTTGGTCACCGGCAGGGATTGCGGCTTGCCGTCGGCGGGCTGGGCGTGGAGCGGCTGGGCGCACGCGGCGCCGAGCAACGCGAGTGCGAGAGCGAAGGGACGCAGGATCATCGGTCGTCGGTGGGTGAGGAAGAGGGAACAACGTGCGTGCGGCGCTGCTGCACGACCCACAGCGTCCACGAGGTGGCGCAGAAGGCGGCCATGCCGAGCGCGAGCGCGAGGAGCGACCGGTCGAGGATCGGCGCGACGGTGCCGGCGACCAGGCCGCCGAGCGCGAACTGCACGAAGCCCTGCAGCGACGAGGCGAGCCCGCGCATGGCCGGGAACAGGTCGAGCAGCATCACCATGATGGTCGGCGTCGACATCGCGGAGCCGATCATGAAGAAGAACAGCGGCGCGATGTTGAGCGCGACCTGCGCCGGCGCGAACGCGCTGACCAGCACGTTCGCCGCCGCCGCGGCGCCCATGAACAGGAAGCCCGTTCGCACCGTCTTCGCGGGAGAGATCCGGCCGGCGAGGCGTCCCGAAGCCGACGCGCCGATCATCACGCCGGCGATCAGCGGAATGAAGAGCCAGCCGAAACCCATCGTCGAGACGCCGAGCAGGTCGACGAGGAACGACGGCGCGCCCGCGATGTAGATGAAGAACGCGCAGAAGTTGAGCGCGGGGACGAGCCCGAGCATCAGGAACCCGGCGTGACCCGCCACGTTCCGGTAGTTGCGCGCCAGCGTGCGGGGATGGAGCGGCGTGCGCGCTGCGGGCGGATGGGTCTCGGGGAGCGCGCGCGCGGTCCACGCGAAGAGCCCGAGCGTGAAGGCGAGGAGCGCCCAGAACATCGAGCGCCAGCCCAGCGCGTTGAGCAGCAGACCGCCGACGACGGGCGCGACGGCCGGCGCGATCGAGAACACGAGCGTCACCTGCGCCATCAGCCGCTGGGCGTCGGGCCCGTGGAAGCGGTCGCGGATGATCGCACGCCCGATCACGAGGCCGGCGCCCGCGGAGAGCCCCTGCAGCGCGCGGGCGAGCCACAGCGACTCGATGTTGCCGGCGATCGCGCAGCCGAGCGTCGCGACCGCGTAGACGACGAGACTGCCCAGCACGACCGCCCTGCGGCCGAGCGCGTCGGAGAGCGCGCCGTGCCACAGCATCATGAACGCGTACGCGAACAGGTAGGTCGACAGCGTCGCCTGCACGGCGACCTGCGGCACGTCGAAGGCGGCGCCGATGGTCGCGAATGCGGGCAGGTAGAGGTCGATCGAGAAGGGGCCGAGCATGACCAGCGCGCCCAGGAGCGCCGCGAACGACCAGGTGCGCGTCGCCACCGGCGGGCCGGGCGCCTCGGTGCGCGGCGCGGTCAAGGAGCGGGACTCCCGCCGGAGAGCGCCGCGTCGACCGCGGCGCGTCCGTACTTCGGCGCGAAGAGCGCGATGAACGCGTAGACGTAGCCGCGGAGGAACGCGTTCCGCCTGAGCGCGAGGCGCGTGGTGGACGGCGCGAACAGGTGGCTCGCGTCGAGCTTCGCGAGGCCCTGGTCCCGAACCGGGTCGTAGGCCATCTGGGCGACGATGCCCACGCCCATGCCGAGTTCGACGTAGGTCTTGATCACGTCGGCGTCGAGCGCCGTCAGCACGACGTTGGGCTCGATGCCGCGCGAGGCGAACGCCGCGTTGATCTGCGAGCGGCCGGTGAACGTGAAGTCGTAGGTCACGATCGGGTGCTTCGCGAGCGCCTCGAGCGTCAGCCGCCCCTTGTGCTTCGCGAGCGGATGGGCGTGCGGCACCAGCACGCAGCGATTCCAGCTGTAGCAGGGCAGCGTGACGAGGTCGGGAAAATCGGCGAGCGCCTCGGTCGCGATGCCGACGTCGGTCTCCCCGGCGATCGTGTGCTCGGCCACCTGCCGCGGATTGCCCTGATGGAGCACGACCCGCACCTTCGGGTAGCGCTCGACGAACGCCTGCAGCACCTTCGGGAGCACGTAGCGCGCCTGGGTGTGCGTGGTCGCGATCGCGAGCGTGCCGAAATCCTCGCTCCGGAACTCGTCGGCGACGCGCTTCAGGTTCCCGATTTCCGCGAGTGCCTTGCGCGCGGTCGCGAGCACGACCGAACCGGCGGGCGTGAGCGTGGCCAGTCGCTTGCCCTGGCGCACGAACACCTTGAGGCCCAGTTCGTCCTCGAGGTGCCGGATCTGCTTGCTGATGCCGGGTTGCGACGTGTCGAGCGCGTCGGCGGCCTCCGACACGTTGAGTCCGTGGTCGACGACCGCGCAGAGGTAGCGGAGTTGCTGGAGGTTCACCGGGGAGCCGGGTGCGGCACCGGATCCGCGGCGGTCCGGCTTATGCCATTCAGCATGAAGCGGTACGGTATCATATAACCGGAAGCCACGCGCCCGCCGGGCCGCCGGCGCGGCCTCCCGGACCACGGGCCCCGTGTCCCAGCGATACGCCATCCACCCGACGCACCCGCAGCCGCGCCTCGTCAGACAGGCGGCGGCCGCATTGCGCGCGGGCGGCGTCGTCGTCTATCCGACCGACTCGTGCTACGCGCTCGGCTGCGCGCTCGACGCCTTCGACGCTGCCGCGCGCATCCGCGCGATCCGCGGCATCGACGAGCGTCACCATCTGACGCTGGTCTGCCGCGATCTCGCGCAGGCGGGCCGCTACGCCCGGCTCGACAACTGGCAGTTTCGCCTCGTGCGGCAGGGCGTGCCCGGCGCGTACACGTTCCTGCTGCCGGCGACACGCGACGTTCCGCGGCGCGTGCGTCATCCCAGGCGGAGCACGATCGGCATGCGCGTACCCGCGCATCCGGTCGCCGCGGCCCTCGTGGCCGAACTGGGCGAGCCGCTGCTCTCGTCCTCGCTCGTCCTCGCCGGAGCGGACGCGCCGTTGAACGACGCGGACGAGATCGTCGCCGCGGTCGGCGGGCGCATCGACGCGTTCGTCGACGCGGGGCCCTGCGCGGGCGAACCGTCGACGATCGTCGACCTCGGGTCGCCACCGGGCACGGTGGTCCGTCGTGGCCGGGGCGATCCGGCGGCGCTCGGCCTCGTTTGAGTTCCGAGAACCGTTTCGCGCGTTCTGCGGTAGAATGCCCGCCGATGGACCTGTCGCTCGAGCGGATCGCGCTGGCCGCGATTCCGATCATCCTGGCGATCACGGTGCACGAGGCGGCCCACGGCTACGTGGCCCGGATGTTCGGCGACGGCACGGCATGGATGCTGGGCCGTGTCACCTTAAATCCGCTGAAGCACATCGACCCGATGGGGACCGTGCTCGTGCCGTTCGCCACGCTCCTCCTGGGCGGGTTCCTGTTCGGGTGGGCGAAACCGGTGCCGGTGAACTTCGCGAACCTCCGGCAGCCGAAGCGCGACATGCTGTGGGTCGCCGCCGCCGGTCCCGGTGCGAATTTCGTGATGGCGTTGCTGTGGGCGGTGCTGGCCGGACTCGCGTCCGGGAAGGGCGCGCTCGAAAGCGACGGGCTCCTCTACATGGCGCTCACCGGAGTCGTGATCAACGTGTCGCTGATGGTCGTGAACCTGCTGCCGATCCTGCCGCTCGACGGAGGGCGCATCCTGCTCTCGCTCCTGCCCCGGTCGCTCGCGATTCCCTACTCGAACACCGAGCGTTACGGCTTCCTCGTCGTCATCGGACTCATCGTCGTGCTCACCTGGACCGGCACGCTGGGGCTCGTCCTCGGGCCTCCGTACCGTGCCGCCGTGTCGATGATCGGGGCGCTGACCGGCGTCGACCTTCGACTCGGACTCTGACCCGCCCGCCATGTACGCCGACCGCGTGCTCTCCGGCATGCGCCCCACCGGGCGCATGCACATCGGCCACTACCACGGCGCGCTGCGCAACTGGATCCGGCTGCAGGAGGAGCACGAATGCCTGTTCTTCGCCGCGGACTGGCACGCGCTGACCACGCACTTCGACGAGAGCGAGTCGATCGCCGACACCACGTGGGAGATGTTCATCGATTGGCTCGCCGCGGGACTCGATCCGACGCGCGCCACGCTGTTCATCCAGTCGCGCGTGCCCGAGCATGCGGAGCTGACGCTGCTCCTCGGCATGATCGCGCCGGTCGGGTGGCTCGAACGCGTGCCGACCTACAAGGATCAGCAGCAGAAACTGGCCGACCGGGATCTGTCGAACTACGGGTTCCTCGGCTACCCGGTGATGCAGAGCGCGGACATCCTGATCTACCGCGCGAACATGGTGCCGGTCGGCGAGGACCAGGTCTCGCACATCGAGTTCACGCGCGAACTCGCGCGGCGCTTCAACCACATCTACGGCCAGGAACCGGGGTTCGAGGAGAAGGCGAAGGCGGCGGTGAAGAAGCTCGGTTCGCGGAAGGCCAAGCGCTACAACGAGCTGCGCGGCGCGTTCCAGGAGAAGGGCGACGAGGCCGCGCTCGCCGCCGCGCGCGAACTGCTCGAGGACACCCAGAACCTGTCGCTCGGCGACCGCGAGCGCCTGTTCGGCTGGCTCGAGGGCGCGCGCCGCGTGATCCTGCCCGAGCCGCAGCCGCTCCTGACCGCGACGCCGCGCGTTCCCGGACTCGACGGCGACAAGATGTCGAAGTCGCGCGGCAACGCGATCTTCCTGCGCGAGGATCCCGCCGAAGTGACGCGCAAGGTGCGCACGATGCAGACCGATCCGGCGCGCGTGCGCCGCAGCGACCCCGGCAACCCGGAGCGCTGCCCGGTGTGGCCGCTGCACCAGGTCTACTCCGACCAGCCGACGCGCGACTGGGTGTGGAAGGGGTGCACGACGGCGAGCATCGGCTGCCTGGAGTGCAAGCAGCCGGTGATCGACGCGATCATCCGGGAACAGGTTCCGTTCCACGAACGCGCGCAGAAGTACCTCGACGACCCCCAGCTCGTGCGGAACATCGTGGCCGACGGCTGCGAGAAGGCGCGCGAGATGGCCGAGGAAACGATGGCCGACGTGCGCGAGGCGATGGGCCTCAGGTACGGCTGACCGGCGCGATGTCCACCGAAGCCTCGCTCGACCTCGCGCATCCGTCGCCCTCGCCGCGGCCGCTCGCGCGCGTCTACGGCGAGCCGCTCGCCGAGCTGCCGTCGGATCTGTACATCCCGCCCGAGGCGCTCGAGGTGTTCCTCGAGACCTTCGAGGGGCCGCTCGATCTCCTGCTCTACCTGATCCGGCGACAGAACATCAACGTGCTCGACATCCCGATGGCCGAGCTCACGCGCCAGTATCTGGGCTACGTCGAGATGATGCGGCGCACGCAGCTCGAACTCGCGGCCGAGTACCTGCTGATGGCGGCGGTGCTGATCGAGATCAAGTCGCGGCTGCTCTTGCCGCGTCCGCCGGCGCTGCCCGGAGAGGAAGCGGAGGATCCGCGCGCGGAGCTGGTGCGCCGGCTCCTCGAGTACGAGCGCATGAAGGCCGCCGCGCGCGCCATCGACGAGTTGCCGCACGCCGGCCGCGATTACGCGCTGGTGCGGGTGTGGTTCGAGCGCGTATCGACGCAGCGCTTCGCGAAGGTCGTGCCGGAGGACCTGCGCGCCGCGTGGGCCGGGCTCGTGCAACGCGCGCGCGTCAACCGCCACCACCTCGTCACGCGCGAGCAGCTCTCGGTGCGCGCCGAGATGAGCCGGATCATGAAGGCACTCGTCGCCGGGCGCTACGTCGAGTTCACCGCGCTGTTCGCCGCGCACGCCGACGTGCCGCACCTCGTCGTCACGTTCCTCGCGCTGCTCGAACTCGCGCGCGAGCAGCTGGTCGACCTCGACCAGGCGGAGGCCTACGCCCCGATCCACGTCCACGCGAAGGGCGAGGCGGGATTCACGCTCGCGGGAGACGAGTCGTGACGCGGTCGAGGCGTCCGGCGGAAGCCGGGACCCCGGAAGGCGAAGAACAGCGTCCGGTTACTGAAGCCGGACCCACGGGCGAAGAACAGCGTCCGGCTCATGCCGGACCCACGGGCGACATGAGCGAAGCGGGCGAGTCCGGAACGTCAGGCGAGACGAGCGATCTCGCGGAGGTCAAGCGGGTTCTGGAGGCGACGCTCCTGGTCGCCGGCGAGGCCGTCGCCGCGAACGAACTCGCGCGGCTCTTCGATCCGCCGCTCGACGCCGAGACCGTGCGCAAGCTCCTCTCGGAGATCCGCGAGGAGTGGGCCGGACGCAAGGTCGAACTGGTCCAGGTCGCCTCCGGTTGGCGCTTCCAGGCGACGCCCGGACTGCAGACCTACCTCGACCGGCTCTCGCCCGAGAAGCCGCCCCGCTATTCGCGCGCGGTGATGGAGACGCTCGCCATCATCGCCTACCAGCAACCCGTCACCCGCGGCGACATCGAGGCCATCCGCGGGGTCGCCGTGTCCACGAACGTCGTCAAGGCGCTCGAGGACCGGCAGTGGATCGAGGCGGTCGGCCACCGCGAGACGCCGGGGCGCCCGGCGCTCTACGCGACGACCCGGACCTTCCTCGACGACCTCGGCCTGCGCTCCCTCGCGGAGCTGCCCCCTCTGGCCGAGCTCGACGCCTCAACCCTCCTGGAGATTCCCGATGCCCCAGCCAAGGCCGCCGAGGCGGCACTCGCACTCGCGACCCCGATCCTCGGGCCCGATGCGGCAGACCAGCCTGCATCCTCACCAGTCGAGCCTGGCGATGCAGGGGTTCGAGGCGAGCCTCCCGCCCCCGAAACACAAACGCTCCACTGACGAGGTCTTCTCCGAGCCGCAGCGCCTGCACAAGGTGCTGGCGAGCTGCGGCTTCGGCTCGCGCCGCGCGATGGAGGAGATGATCCTCGCCGGGCGCATCACGGTGAACCGGATGCCCGCGGAGATCGGGCAGAAGGTCGGTCCCGGTGACGAAGTCCGCATCAACGGCGAACCGGTGAAAGTGCGCTTCGCCGAGCCGAAGGCGCGCGTGCTCGTCTACCACAAGCCGGCGGGCGAACTCGTCACGCGCGACGATCCCGACGAGCGTCCGACGGTGTTCGGGATGCTGCCGGCGATTCGCGACGGCCGCTGGATCGCGGTCGGGCGTCTCGACTACAACACCGAGGGCCTGCTGCTCTTCACCAATTCCGGCGAACTCGCGAACCGGCTGATGCACCCGCGCTACGAGGTCGAGCGCGAATACGCGGTGCGCGTGCTCGGGCGATTGTCCGACGAGCAGGTCGCGAGCCTCCTGCGCGGCGTCGAACTGGACGACGGTCCGGCGAAGTGCGAGAAGGTCGAGGACGCCGGCGGCGACGAGGACGCGTCGAACCACTGGTACAAGGTCGTCGTCAAGGAGGGGCGCAACCGCGAAGTGCGCCGTCTGTTCGAGGCGATCGGACTCACGGTGTCGCGCCTGTTGCGCGTGCGCTACGGCCGCGTCGCGATGCCGCCGCAATTGAAACGCGGCGAAGTGATGGAACTCGAGCCGCAGGAGACCCACGCGCTGCTGAAGTCCGCCGGCCTCAAGGTGCAGGGCGGCGCGCCGGCGCCGCAGGGGCAGCGTCCGCAGGGCGGGCAGAAGCCGCGGCACGCCTCGCGCCCGCACGGGGCGGATGCGCAGCCGCAGGCCGGTGGCGCGGCCGAGGGCGCGCGCACGGGCAGTGGGCGCAAGCGACGGCGCGGCCGCAAGCGCGGCGGGCCGGGAGGCCAGCGCCCGAACGCGGGTGCGTCGAGCGAACGCGGGGTCGAGCGCGAGGTCAACGGCAACGTGCTGAACGGTCCGGTGTCCGGCTACCGGCCGGGCGAGGGCCCGATGACCTCGCACCGGCCACGCGGCGACTCCGGCGGATGGTCTCCGGGACATGCCCCCGGGCAGAAGAAGCGCCGCCGCCGCGGACGGGGGGGCGGGGCGAAGGGTCCGGGGCAGGGGGGGCCGCAGCAGAAGTGGGTCGGCCTGCCGCGCGACGACGACGAAACGTAGCATCGATCGCGCTCCCGGGCCGCGGGCCGCACCGCGCGCCGATGGTCAGTCGCGAAATCTCGGCGGCCGCTTCTCGAGGAACGCGCTGACGCCCTCGACGAAGTCGTCGTCCATCGTGAGTCCGGAGAAGCTCGCGGCCTCGGCGGCGAGTTGCTCCGGCAACGCGCGGTCGAACGAGCGGCGCAGGAGGCGCTTGGTCCCGGCGAGCGCGTCGCGCGGACCTTCGACGATCGAACGCACCATGGCGTCGACCGCCGCACCGAGTTCACCGGCGGGCACGACGCGATTCACGAGTCCGATCGCGAGGGCGCGTGCCGCGTCGAAGCGTTCGCCGAGGAGCATGATCTCGAGCGCGCGCCGCTGCCCGACGATGCGCGGCAGCGACCAGGTGCCGCCGCCGTCGGGGGTCACCGCGAGTTGCCGGTAGGCGGCCGCGAAGTACGCGTCGTCGGACGCGATCGCGAGGTCGCAGGCGTTCATCAACGACAGGCCGAAGCCGGCGACGGCCCCGTGCACGCAGGCGACGACCGGTTGCGGCATCAGCGCCAGCGTCTCGACCGCGGTGTGCACGCGCTCGAGCAGGTGCGCGAACTCGCGCCCTCGCTCGTCGGGCGTGCGGCCGAGCGATTGCGCGAACGTGCGGATGTCGCCGCCCGCCATGAAATGCCTGCCCGCGCCGCGGACGACGAGCACCCGGAGCGACCGATCGGCGGCGACCTCGGCGGTCAGGGCCACGAGCGCGTCGACCATCGCGAGGTCGAGTACGTTGAGCGCGGCGGGGCGGTTCAGCGTCAGCGTGGCGACCGGGCCTTCGCGCGCGAGCAGGACGGAGTCGTTCATGTCGGGGAGCATCGGTTTTCCGTGCGGTGATCGTAGCACCGGCGCCGCAGCGTTCATCCGGGCTCCGGCACGCGCCGGAACGGCCGCGCCTCGTGGAGTTCGCCCACCGTGGCGGCCACGCCGGAACGTTCATGCGCGCAGAACTCCGCGATCGCGGCTGCGAACGCGGGATCGCCGATCGCGTGCGACGAGCGCGTCACCGCCGGCTCGAGCCCGCGCGCGAGCTTGTGCGCGCCCTGCGCGCCGCCTTCGAACCTGCGGATGCCGTGGGCGAGGCAGTGCTCGATCGCCTGGTAGTAGCAGGCCTCGAAATGCAGGCCCGGCACGTCCTCGACCGCGCCCCAGTAGCGCCCCCACAGCGTGGCGCCGTCGGTGACGTCGAGCGCGGCGCACAGCGGGCGGCCCTCGCGAGCGCCCAGCACCAGGATCGCCTGGTCGCCGAGCGCCGCGCCGATGCGCTCGAAGGCATCGAGCGTCAGGTAGGGCGTCGATCGGTGCGCGCGGTAGGTCGCCTCGTAGCAGCGGAAGAAGAACGCCCAGTCGGCGGAAGTGATGGCGTGCCCGCGCTTGCGCTCGAACGCGACGCCGCGCTCGGCGAGCCGGCGGCGCTCCTGGCGGACCTTCTTGCGCTTGTCGTGGGTGAACGCGGCGAGGAAGTCGTCGAAGTCGCGCCAGCCGCCGTTCGTCCAGTGGAATTGCACGCCCTGGCGGACGACGAGGCCCATCGCGTCGAGGAGGCTCGCGTCGTCGTCGTCGGTGAACAGGACGTGCAGCGACGAATGGGTGCCGTCGGCCACGCGTTCGAGCGCGGACTCGACGAGCGCGCGCCGTACGTCCGCGTCGGTGCCGAGGAGGCGCGGGCCGGTCACCGGCGTGAACGGCACCGCCGCGACGAGCTTCGGGTAATAGCGCCGCCCGTGGCGGCGGAAGGCGTCGGCCCAGCCCCAGTCGAACACGTATTCGCCGAAGGAGTGCATCTTCGCGTAGAGCGGCATGGCTCCCGCGAGCGTGCCGCCGCGCCATGCGGTGAGGATGCGCGGCGACCAGCCGGTGGCGGGGCTCGCGCATCCGGACTCGTGCAACGCGCTCAGGAAGGCGTGGCGCAGGAACGGGTGGCCGCCGGTGAGCCTTGTATTCCGCCCACAGGGAGGCGGCCCAGACGGATTCGATGAGCCCGATCAGCAGGCCCCCGAGCAT
>JAANMX010001028.1_pt1 | contig 33653 bp, 37 predicted proteins | sample 7279681 | NCBI WGS metagenome assembly JAANMX01 (sample SAMN14094542, study PRJNA606508) | bioreactor metagenome | isolation source: A lab-scale SPAN reactor treating ammonium-rich wastewater day 351 | place: Ireland: Galway | collected 2018-01-01 | reverse complement strand
ACTCCCATCATTCCCCGTGCACCGTCTTTGAAACCATCTGTCATCTCGTCAAACGAAAGCTTGCCCGCAAACCCGCTGACAATGCCGAGTCCAAGAAAGAGTGCAGCAATCTCATTGATATACCACTGGTATTCGAGGATGCCGTACACAAGCAAGACTATTGCAGCAACAAATGTCAGCAACACGAGTTTGTGACTGCGAGTGAAGGCAACAGCGTCAAAGCTGTCAAGATGGAATTCGTGTTTGCGCGATTTGTCGAGGTCGTACACAACACTCTTAGCAGGGTCCTTTCTGATTCTTGTCGCATACAGCATCACAAACGTGATCATTGAAGCCGTGCTGATAAACCAGATAATGATTCTGTACTCCAGACCTGAATACAGGGGCAGTTCAGCAATACTCTGCGCAATGCCGACAGTAAAGGGATTGAAGATGGAACCCGCAAAGCCCGCCGCGGCACCAAGGAACGGTATTGCCGTTCCAACAATGGAGTCATATCCCAACGAGAGAGAGAGCGGAATGAAGATCAGAACGAACGGCAGGGTTTCCTCTCCCATGCCGAAAATTGCCCCGCCAAGGGAAAACAACGTCATCGTGACAGGAATGAAGAATTTTTGAAGGTGAGGCTTGCGCGCAAAGGTCACAGCCATCTTCTGGACCGAAACCGCTACCGCTCCTGTTTTCTCAACCACCATGAATGATCCGCCGATCACAAACAAAAATGCGATAATATGTGCTGCCTCGATGAAACCTTCCACGGGAGCCATCAGAAGGGCGCCTACTCCCTGGGGATTGCTTTCCACAAACGTAAACGAATCGGCAATGACGAGGGTTTTGCCATCTTTCATCTCCCGTTTGTATTCTCCTCCCGGAACGATCCACGTAGCAGCCGCCACGAGAATGACAACGCCATAAATCATCACGAGAGTATTAAACGAAAACGTCTTCTTCATTTTTTCTTCGGAGAAGTTGAACCGGATGCCATGAAGTAGCGGTCACCGTCAACAAGAATGCTCATGGCGAGGTGATACCCCGCCAGATTGCCGCTCTCAACCGCCCGGACAGACCGTGCGTTGCGCGCATCATACACAATCACCGAACCGGTACCGGTAACACGAAATGTGTTGTCGGGATTGACAATGATGGCTGTTGCCTCGTCGATGCCTATGCCAATGAGCTTCGGATTTTCCAGCACAAGACTGACAAGCCGGTTGTGTCGTTTTCGCCGCACAAAGTGTTGGTCGATGATAACACCGTCGAGAAAACCCAATCCGTCCGCGGTTTCGATGTTACCTTTCTTCAGTGAGATATATGCGTTCGCTGTATCCTTGTTCAACAACTCATTGCCTGTAATCATAATCTTGCTCATGACAGCGGCACCTGCGCTTGTACCGCCAACAACAGCGCCATCCAAATACAGCCGTCTGAGTTTTCTGTGGACGGGAGTTCCTGCAATTACTGCCGTCAGCCTCGATTGATCTCCACCGGTGAAGTAGACGCCTGTTGCGCCATCGAGGCGCTTCGTGCTTGCTTCGTTCATCGCCTGTTCACGAGTCATCAGTATCCAATCAGCAGAAGCAACGCCGTATGAACGAAATTCTTCCGCCATCTCCATTCCTGCTGTGTCTGGTTCACCGCTCGCATTGGGAAGCACTACAACGCGTGCATTCGTTCCGCCGGCAAGATCGACAAACTGCCGCATCATTTCTTTTGAGCGATGCCCGCCGCCGATGATAAAAAGATGTCCTTTTGTCTTTGGCCCTGCGCAGGCAGATTCCGCCAACGCCGCAAGACAAAGAACGACGAGTATGAACGTCGAATTGAATGTCCTGTTCATGTGAGTGTCGCACTTCGTTTGAAAAGTTCGTGCGCTATTTCCGCAGATTTCTTCAGGTCTTCAAGCAGAATGAACTCATCGTTGCCGTGAGGATTCTGCGCACCGATACCAAGATTTACTGATGGAATGCCTTTCGCATTCAACATATTGGCATCGCTGCCGCCAAGGTACTTGATCGGATGTGGTGCCAAGCCAACAGATTGCAGTACATCTTCTGTCAGCTTGACAACGTCGCTCGCCGGATCAAGCACAAAAGGGGCAAAATCAAGGCTGGTAGTAAATTCAACACAGCCATGATGTTCGGCCGCCACATCGCCAAACGCCAGGCGAAGCATTTCGAGATGTGTGTTGATCGAAGGTGCATCGAATGCTCTGACCTCTCCTTGAAGCGTGCAACGATCGGGGACAACGTTTGTCGCCGTGCCGCCAACAATCATCCCGACATTTGATGTCATCGTCGAACTCAGCCTACCGATCGGAATCCGGCTGATTGCTACCGCTGCTATGCGGATTGCATTTACACCTTTTTCCGGGGCAACACCTGCATGCGACGACGTACCGATGAATGTCGCGTTGTACATTGCACAGCCTACCGCTGCCTGGATGTACGTGCCGGGCCGTTTGGAACAGTCAAAAACAAAACAACTCTTTACGCTGTATGGAGACAGATCGATGTACTTTGAACCGAACGGACCAAGTTCCTCGGCCACTGTAAATACAACAATGAAGTTACCGGAAACGCCGGCCATGAGATGCTCCCGAAGAGCATGAAGAAGAATGGATGTTCCGGCACGATTATCAACTCCCAGTGCTGTTGTGCCGTCACTCTCGATACGCACATCAGAGAGGACGGGACGAACATCAGCCGTTGAGCGTGGGGTGTCAAGATGCGCCAGCAAAGCAATTGCTGGGCGGGTTGGATTAAAAGAAAAGGGAACGCACACCAGGTTGCCGCATTCGCCATTGAATAGCGGTGCTGTATTATCTTCCCGTACATCGACCGGGAGACCGGCAAGAGTTCGGCGTACGAAATCGGCCATCGGCCGCTCTCGGAGCGAGAGGGCATCAACCTTGATAGCATCGAGAAACAGTCCAATGAGGTCACTCGCCATGATCGTGAAGAGTTTTCCAGCAAGAAGAGACAATGAAAAAATGTTTTCATCCAAAATATACCTTGATGCGATGATATTGTCAAGTAAAATAGTTCCTGCGCCCGAGATTGAAACGGACCGATGACTATGTATAAGTCGGAATACGCGGATGAAAAAGAAGGACGGTTTGCTCGGTTAGAGACGGGTAAAAGAGGGGTATGGAGAATCATCGTAAATGGTGAGTAGCCTTAACGGGAATCGAACCCGTATTTCGGCCTTGAGAGGGCCGCGTCCTAAACCGTTAGACGATAAGGCCAGGTTTTTTACGACAAGAATCGGAAAGCGGATCCGAATCTTGCTCAGTTGTGCTGCCCCGCAAGGATTCGAACCTCGATAAGCAGATCCAGAGTCTGCCGTCTTGCCATTAGACGACGGGGCACAAATATCTTGTAAAAATCTAAAGAAAACGGCATGTAAAGTCAACCTGCAGCCCGATGACCTGTTCAAACGTGACGCGCTTCACTGTTTCCTAAGGGGATTCTCTGTTTCGTTGATTCGGCTAACAGATTTGGGACTCTGTAACAGAGTTGCGATTCCAGTTCTCAGATGCTCCACCGAATTCCATTGAATTGGGATCCGGCATTTCAGGCAGGATGAAGTTAGCTGCCACACATTCAGGGGAAATCTTACAAACAAAGAACCCGTCTTAGAGGGACATCCAAAGAACCTCTCATTCCACAACTGAGGAGATTGTAGATGGATTGGATACGCATTGCGCAGGGACTCGTGTTTCTCGGTGCATCATTCCTGGTCGTTGTAGTAGGTATGCGCGGCATTGACCCGGAGGCTATTTCGCTGGACCTCGTGTACTCGGCACTTTATCTGGAATCGGGTATGCTTGCCATTCTTGCTTTTCTGTATATGTTTACCAATTCGAGTGAGCCGAACAAGGCAAAAGCCCTGCGAACTACCATCGCTGAGATTGATGGGTCATTGAAGGCAGTTGTAGAAAACCTCAACGCCAATGGACGAAACAGTCTGCCACCCGGAGTCATGGACCAGCTTTCCGAAATCAAAGGAAGAGTCGGGTACATGAAGGGGATTATCAACTAATGACAGATATGCCGGCACCAGGTGTTTCATGAAACAGTCTTTCCTCATCGTCTACTTTGTTCTCTATCTTGTTGCGGTTGTGGCGTTGCTTGCAGGATCAGGGGGAGGCAGAATTCCATGCGGACAACTGGCGGATAGTATGTCTGTCTCGTTGTCGGAAGGTATCTACGTCACAGCTCCCCGCACAGTACAGGTACAATTGTATCGACTCAAAATGGGGAGCATGACCGTCGAAGGCCGCCCGCAAACAACGAACATTCCTGTTTATGCAACCGGCCTCGTGTCGCCACAGGAACGGGAAAAGATCGTTTACCAGGTCACAGCACACGGGAGCGCGCCTCAACTGGAATGTGTTACCGACCGCGAAACCGGCATCGGGCTCATTGCTTACCGGTTCACACAAGTCGGAAAATTCCGCTACACAATAACCGGCGAGGTCGATCGGCACATTCCCGACAAACTCCCGTTGTGTGTACGGGAATTGCTCTCCGGCTTGCAGGGAAAAACGCTAACAAGCAGTACCGACGTGGAAGTGATAGTTGAATACGATTATATCGAACCGCCAATCCGATGAAAAGAATCCTGCTTGCATGCTTGCTGACCGCGAGTCTGTTCCTCTCGCTCGCATTTTCGCAGAAACCAGATTTTCGCCGTGAGTTCAATCTCACATTGCTTGTTCATCGCGACACCATGTCGGTGCTTGCGGGCGAGTATGTCACTCTTTCCGACCCGGAATGGGACTGGCGGACTCCGCCTACATGTACAATTCTCGTGTACCGCCGGGATCGAACGACACGTCCGGACGATCAAATGTGCAACACATTGTACGGTGTCAATTCCGGCAATAATTATACGGTGTATTCCCGTGTTCGGTTTGACGCGGCCGATACACTTACCGTTCTGAGAATTCTCGAGGGGCAGGGAAGAGACAGGAGAATGTACCGCTACGGTGATGAATGGCAGATTCATGTCCGTTGGCCGTCTCTGCATTCGTTGGTTAATCGTGAATACTGGTACGGCGAATCGTCGGTGTTCAGTTTTGCAGCGGGACACGAAGACTACTCCGGCTATTCGTATGACATCGAATCGCGAAATCGCGTCCTGTATTCGGAGCAGGGTTCGACTGTTCGGATCGAGCGTATTTGGAGAACCCTGCCACCCGCAGAACTCAATTCGACAATTACCATCAAGGGGAAATACAAGGGCAAGACATTCAAATACTTTGATCCGGCAACCAAGCAGGTTTCAGAGTCTGTCTGGAACATTGAATTGAAAAGCCCCGGTCGCATTGAAGATGTTGCGTTGTGGGCCGTCGATTCAACCTATGACCGGCTGAAAGCAGCCAACCGAATGGACCTGCTCCCCCCAATTCCTCTCAACATAAACCAAGAGGGTAAATACAACCCCCGCGAATTCCGGTTCTCGAGCTATGCCGTAAGTCGTATGAGTTTCTTCATGTTCATGCCGGATGTGTGGGATGTTACGGTTACGAGCGCCCCGTCCCAGTTTCTCTCGCGTGTCGAATGGCGGGCGGATGATCCGTGGCGCGTGTTGGTGATTGTCCCTAACGAAGACTTTCTTCGGGACCGTTCTGTACGAAACGCGCCTGAAGTGAGTTTGAGAATTCGTTTTCGCGATCAATTCGGCACTTCATTCAGCCGGGTGTACAAGGCTCGTGTGTATCAGGCTCAGTAATCAATCATTTGGTAGGTGTTGTAGATGGCGTGCCGGAAAATTGTAGTTCTGCTACTGATGAGCTGGTCGATTGCCAGCATCGGGCGGGCAGATTCATTGGATATCGAGTTCAAACGAGTCCTGACTGCTGTTGCTCAGGATTCCGCATATTCCCGCCTGTATTTCATGGACCTCAAACGCCCGAACCTGCCAATTAACGGACTGCGACACAAAGATCTTGAAAGGACTTTCTCTTACGATACTATCTCGTCGGGCGGATCACTTCGGGAGTATGTATATCGATTTGTGTATGTTCCTGTGCGATTTTCGTTTGGCGGAGTAACCCTGCCACTCGTTCCGTTGATAGCTGAAGAGATGACAACAGAAGGTGAGCGTGCACCGCAAGGATCAGTCCGGCCCGTTACCAACAACAGACTCATCTTTGACCTGCAGGATTTTGCTGCAATGAAAAGAGACTTCTCGCCTGAGTTTATGATGTTTGTCCAACAACTCAGCCGCTATCATATTGAAGGGCGAGGCGTTCCGCTGGGAAGTAAAATCCGTGGGAACCCGATCCAGGACACTGCATTGATCGCAGACGGAAACAGGGATTACTTCCGTCACATCAGGTTGAGCAATGGTTACGTCGGTAACCCGCACGGAGACGAACCAATCTCCCTCGATCTCACCTGGTCAGCCCTCAAACTCTCTCTTGACTTTGCATCCGAAGAGCAATGGATCGGCGTCCACAGCTTTGGTGTGGAAGTGGGTGTTGGCGACCGCCTGCTGAGTCTCCTCTCCTATCAATCGCCATACATCTCCTGGGGAGGGCGTTTGCTCGTATTCTTCGGGGGGGAATATGCAAACATTGACACCAGCTTCTTCTTTGACCTCCGGATCCTCGCGCGCACCGCTGTCAACACAAATAATTTGATTCAAAGGTGGAGGTTGGACAACAGAGGCGCGTTGGCTACACTTCAACGCAGCGTACTCAATGTTACATCGGGAGCCGGTGTTGAATTGCGAACAGGAAGACCGTTCAGCAACAGGCTCCCCTTCTTCACGTTCTATTACTCGGGCGGAGCAACAGAATTTGAGAAACCCTTTGTCAAGCTCAAACAACGAAATCGTGACATCGCTTACTTCTCAACCGTGCAGTGGGAAGTATATCTGACCCACTACTGGAACCTCGAACGGGAGGCACACAATACCATCAAGCTGGATATCGGCGCCGGGTCATACGATATTTGGGAAGCAGTATACGACACCTCAGGCAAGCTCCGTTCATACGATCAAAATGTTCTTCTCAGTGCCATGAAACCTCTGATCGTTTTCGAGTACATGCACGATTCAAAAGCAACACGGTTCGGTGCCACCACACGGTTCTTCGATAACCGTCTTATTATCCATCCCTGGATCAAGATATTCCGAAGCGGGCCGCACGAAATCAGGTTGGAATCCATCTGGTTGACGCGGGTGTTCGGTCGCTCACCGCAACCGTGGGAGGTGGAGAAGGGGTCAATGATGCAACTACGATATCGTTTTGGATTGTGATGATGAAAACTACCTTGACATTTCTTCGTCTTCTGATACTACTTATCGGAGTATCGAGTTTTCCTTCAGGCCCTGCTGTGGCGCAATCCAAACAGGAACTGCGGGCTTTGTACGACAGCCTTCGCATCGACACCCGGTCGTTTGACGGTATCAAAGAGCGTTGGGTGATTGTAGACCCCATTATCGTCAGGGAAGTTTTCACACAATTGAAGCGACGGGCATCAACGGCGTTGGCTGCCGATTCCATTCTCAAGCTTATCGACAATGCTGAACAACTTGTCGCCGCCACGTCGGGCAGCGAAGTACAAATCACCAGCAGAAAGCGTTACTACGACGATGAGGTTGAACTGCTCGAGTTCGAAGCTCAAGACAAGCGTTTAGGCAGCATTCGTGATTACGTTCTCATTCTGGATGCGCTCGGCTACGAAACGTACACGCTGGTCAAGTCCATGCGTTACAAAGATCGGTTTGATGCCACACAAGGAAAACGCTACGACATTTATCTCAGCCCCCTGTACTCGAGTATCATGCTCTGGTCCACATCGCCGACGTTCGAGTGGTGGCGCATTTCGTTGATAGGAAGATTGGGGAATGACTACATCAACCTGCCCTTCTGGTTCAGATCCAGTGTTGTGGCTGCCCTCGAGCTTCTCTATCTTGATGATGTAACTGTAACCGACAGGAATTACAACAAGTTCAGCATAACCGCGGGAGCGGAAGTAGGCAACAACTTTTCAATCCCGAATCAAAACGAACACTCCGCGAATTCAATTTTGAAGAAGCGAAACCTTCAGGGATCCGGGGAGAACTTCTTTCTTCGAGGAACATGGACACCCGAAAAGAGACTTAATCTGCTGAGTAACAACCCGACTGAACGCCTCGAACTGACATTCGAGGGATCACTTGCCATCAACGAGAAAACAGAGTATTCGAAGGACGTTGATACCTTCTACTCGGTGAGAAACAGCATTCTTCTCATGGCGCAGTTGAAGAATGTCGGGTTGCTTCATTTTGGCGCGGGACTTGCATGGCACGACGTACACCGAATCACCCGCATTCTTCGAGGTACGGCATACCCTGGCCGGGTAGAACCTGTTCGGAATAATTTTCTTCCCTTCCTGGAATTCGGCTTGTCACAGGATGGGAAGTTGCTTCAATTCGACATTACAGCCTCCATCAATCACAACATCGATGACGGGTACGGCTACCTCGGTGTGAGATCAAAGCTGATCTTAAGCAATAAAGTGGGTCTGGACTTCCGGTACTACAAGGCGTACCGCCCTTCGCGCCTGCCCGCGTGGCAATATGAAAGCTACATCCTTCCTTCTGTAATCATCAGGATAAACTTCTGACAGATGGCAATGAATGGTTTCCGTATCCGACTCCCCCGATACCGTCATGTACAGCCAAAATCTTGATACACACCGCATTTTTTCCATCTACCGATGCGGATTACTCAATATCCATGACTCTCGCGTTTCGCCGGAAGTTGTCGGACTTCCGTTGACATTTGCTCGCAAATACAATATCTTGCGGGCAGTGTTTTACACCAACCCTGCCTCCCCTGCTGATGCGATTCCAAACGGATCTTCTTGCATATTTCTTAACGCGTGAAGGAGAATTCTCTAATGATGAAATACTGTACTGCTTTTGCCATGCTTGTGGTATCCTGCTTTGTCGTGGTACCCGACAGCTATGCCCAAAGCACCGCAGGAAGATGGTCACTTGGATTTCATGGCGGCGCGAACCTTTGGGTCAACGACATGAACGTGCGCAAAGTTGGCATGGGTGGAGGGATGTATGCCCGCTACGGCCTGTCACCGTTTTTCTCCGTTGGCCTTCAGGGAGGATATGAGGATTTGAAGGCTTATCAAGTGCCGATTTACAAAGAGATTCCAGAAAACTACCTCAAGCTGCGAGCAACCAACCTCGACCTCGTCGGATGGGTTCACTTGACTCCGGGGCGCATCATTGCGCCCTATATCTACTTCGGCGCAGGAATGATGGCATACAAACGAAGCAATACACTCAAACACATCCCCGAAAACAAATACTACACATCGTTTCACTTTCCGTTAGGAATTGGGTTCGAAGCATTTGTTGGACAGCAGACATCTATTGTGCTTGAGGCGAGCGCTCGCCTTACCGACGACAACACAGAACAGCACAAATACAAAGCGCCCGACTGGTACGGAACATTGAGAGCCGGCGTCAATGTGTATTTCGGGAGTAGCGACTCCGATGATGACGATAACGACGGGCTTACTAACGCACAAGAAAGAATGTTGGGTACAGACCCTGACAATCCTGACACTGACGGCGATGGGCTGAAAGACGGTGAAGAAGTCCGCCGATACAAAACCGATCCGCTCAACCCTGATACCGATGGGGACGGCCTGAATGATGGAGATGAAGTGGTGAAATACCGAACCGATCCGACGTTGTGGGATACCGACGGCGACGGACTAAGCGATGGTGACGAGGTATTGAAGTACGGAACTGATCCCCTTAGAATTGACACTGATGGCGACACACTCTCTGACGGAGATGAGGTACTGAGATACAATACTGATCCGCTCAAGGTTGATACCGATGGTGACGGCCTTTCCGATTGGGAAGAGGTTCGTATTCACAAAACCGATCCCAACAATCCCGACACCGACGGCGACGGCCTGCTCGACGGCGAAGAGGTGCGGCGATATCAAACCGACCCGACGAGAGCCGACACGGATCGCGGAGGTGTAAGTGACGGTGCTGAAGTATTGCGCGGAACGAACCCGCTTGACCCGCGTGATGACGGGAAGACACCGCCGCCCGAGAAGTTGATGGAGGGTGGAACTCCGGTCACACTTCAGGGGCTCAATTTCGTTTCTGGAAGTGCGCGACTCCTCAAGAACGCGGAACAAACATTGGAACGTGCATACAACGCCCTTGTTGCCGACCCGACACTTCGAGTTCAAATAGTCGGCTATTCGGATAATGTCGGATCGGCATCGGCGAACAACAGGCTTTCCTTGCAACGGGCCGAAGCCGCAAAAGCGTGGCTCGTAAAAAAGGGAATTGACCCGTCACGTCTCGAAACTGTTGGCAGAGGGATGAACGACCCCGTTGATACGAACGAAACAGCAGTTGGACGAGCAAACAACCGTCGGGTTGAGTTCAATGTTGTAAGGTAGCGCATCAACAGATCAAGGAAGTTGGATCCCGCTCTTGCAATCGCAGGGGCGGGATTTCTTTTGGGTGCCGGGCATTCAGCCTTTGGTAGCGTAACGAATTGCAAACTGTAACACTAACCCGCATTCCAGAGAAATTGAAAATAAGGAGAGAATTGGTTAGATTGGCTGTGCATTTTTTGCGGCCGTAGCTCAACTGGATAGAGCACCAGCCTACGAAGCTGGGGGTTAGGGGTTCGACTCCCTTCGGCCGCACAGAAAGTAGAGAGTCACTTCCCCAATTCCTTCTTTACAAGGGCGCTTGCGCCAAGAACTGCCGCATTTCCCGTCAGTCCCGATGGTAGCAATTTCACTTTATTCTTGAAGATGTTCAACATGTTCATCTCCATGTAGCGGCTGGTCGGCTGAAAAATGAACTCGCCTGCTTTCGCCAATCCCCCAAAAAGAAAAATTGCCTCCGGACTGGTGTGCGCGACAGTATCAGCAAGTTTCAACCCCAGTATTCTCCCCGTCATGTCAAACGCTTCCAAGGCGATCACATCACCTTGTGCGGCCGCGTCCGTAACCATAACAGCCGTCAAATCCGCATAGCTGACTGACCGCAATATACTGGGAGTTGTTGTTTCTGAAAGAAGCTCAAACACTGTGCGCTTGATGCCCGAAGCCGAGGCATACGTCTCGAGGCATCCCCTTCTCCCGCAGCCACACTGCCTGCCGTGCGGATCAACGATTGTGTGTCCGATTTCGCCCGCAAATCCGTCATGACCGTACACGAGTTCACCATTCACTACAATGCCGCTTCCCAAACCGGTTCCAAGCGTGATCACAATAAAGTCCCGCATACCCTGCGCACCGCCATAGATCATTTCGCCCATTGCTGCAGCATTAGCGTCATTCGTCAGCACAACCGGAATGGAATAGTGTTGTTTCATGAGATCGACAAGAGGAACGATTCCGCGCCACCTGAGATTCGGCGCAAACTCAATCGAACCATGATAGTAGTTGCCGTTGGGCGCACCAATACCGATTCCTTCAAGAATGAGTGAACCCTCAATGTGTCCAACTTGTGCTTCAATCTCCCGATGGAGTTCCCTCACAAATTCTTTCGGGTCGGCGTAATCGGCTGTAGACAATGAAGACTGAGAAAGGCAACTTCCTTCTTCATCGACAATTCCAACGAGAGTGTTGGTTCCGCCGATATCAATTCCGGCTGTGCAGTTTTTCATAAGAGTGAATGGAGGGAGGTATTGTGATTAACAGGCTGAATCAATGAGTACAGTGTCCACAAAAAAGGTAAGGATTTATCCTGCGATTTTCCTCACTTGGAAAGCAAAGCGGCTCCCATTGACTCTCTGCTGCTGGAGAAACTCTTCCCGGAAGAACCTGTGAATTCTTCGTTGTATGAACGAATGACTGGTAAAATGCTATGAACAGACGCAATCCGATGCTGAAGAGAGAACTCAATGAGAGAAATCGCATAGACGAGAATTTCAACGACGGATTGAATCTCATCTGCGATGACGGCGTGTATGAAGCAGCAGGTGGGATTCGGCAAGGGAGTTTTCGGATAGAGGTTACGGTGCCTATTCCCAAACAATCCTTGGCAACTGCCATTGATGCAATTGCCGTGACTGAATTCGACCCTCTAACTGGGCTTCTTGTAATATCGCAATGCTTCCGGAAGATACTCGCGTATGCCGGCGATGCGTGATTCGTCTGACGGGTGTGTACTCATAAATTCCGGCGGCGCTGAGCGGTTACTTTGTTGCGCCATGCGCTGCCAGAACCTCAACGCCTCGTTGGGGTCGTATCCCGCCATTGCCATGAAAATCAATCCAAGATGATCTGCTTCTCGTTCCTGCACCCGGCTGAACGGAAGAAGCGCCCCGTACGTAACGCCGACACCGAAGACTGTCATCCAAAGTTGTTGTGTTTCCTGAGGCTTCTGGGAAAGTGCTTGGGAAAGCGCTGCACCTCCAAGTTGGGCAAGCAACCCCTGGCTCATCCGCTCATCACCATGCTCGGCAACTGCATGGGCGATCTCATGTCCCATCACAACCGCGAGGCCGATTTCGTTGTTTGTGATCAGCAAGATGCCGGTATATACGGCAACCCTTCCGCCAGGCATACACCACGCATTTGCTTCTTTATTATCGATGAGGTTGAACTCCCAACCGTATCCGCTTAAGGCGAGATTATTCTGGCGAAAATATTGCTCGACCGCAGACTGGATTCTCCTGCCGACGTTTTTCACCATTACCGTCCGGCTATCCCCGGCGGGAACAACTGCATTATCCTTGAGAAATTCGTCGTACTGCTGGTTGCCCATAGAGAGCATCTCCGCGCTGGAGATCAGGCTCAGTTGTTGTCGTCCTGTGACCGGCACTGTGCTGCACGCACTCAACAGGAAGGAGTTGACGATCAGCAGTCCCGCAACCGAGGCAACACGCATCCGCCTAATTATTACCATTGCAATTTCCTCCCATGCAATCGAGAATTTGTGATATAGAACTTCTTTGTAACTTCTGAACCATGATACAGAGGAGGGGCCAGCAACCCGCCCCTCCTCTTTTTCACCCGCCTCTCCCTTCTGTTTATAAGGGCAACTTGAAGCTGAGAAAGCGCAGGTATCAATTGTTCAGCGTTGAAAGGCCGACGACGATTGGTTTAGCCCAATGACCGCCGCCGGAATTGTACGCAACCGTAATATTCACGAAGCGTTTGTTGTTCGCCGGATCCACCTGAACTCCGGGAGGCTCTACTCTGAACTTCGCATAGTTGCCGTCCTGGGTAATCGCAAAATAGACCTTGCTCGACACAATTGGCAGCCCGGGTGTTGAACGAAACGATGAGACATCCGGAACAACGACAAAGTCATCAAAACTTGAAGCGTTTGTCTCTACAAACATCGTACGGCGCCAGCCGGCGGTGGGAACATAATCATTCGGGCTTTTCAGCAGCGGTGTGGCACCCGAACGGCCATCTATCCAAAGATCGATGGTATTCTGGTTGGCGAGTGTGAAATTGTATCGCTGTCCCGCCTGGAACTGAAGACCCGAGGCCTCGCTCGATTCATATTCATACAGACTCTGAAAACCGTAGCGAACCGACGGTCCCCATTGGAGTGTCACTGCTTCACTCAATGAGCCGTTGGTTTTCAATGTTTGAATTGTGAATGTGTAGGTTCCGCCATTAATAAGATTAAAGACGGTATATGTACTTGCGGATGATGATGTATTCATGCTATCGATTGTGCTTGAACCACTCTTCGTCAAGATCCGGTAACCTGCGAAATCGCTCGATCCGGCAAAGCTCGAAGCAGTCCAAGTGAGGAACACCCTTGCGTCACCGGAAGCCGCCCTGAAATTTGTCGGCGGCGCCAGATCCGATGGAGTGAGAACATCCCCATCCTTGTTGCATCCCGAGAGGCTGAAGAGGCCGAAAGCCCCTATAAAAACCAATAGAATCCCGCTACTGATGTATCGTATCATGTCTTGATCCCTTTATATGATTGAAATAGAACTTGAATTAGTACATCCTCTGTTTGCAGTCGGTGTTGTCGGAACAATGTCCCATTGCATGTTATAATCTATCTAAAGGTAACAGAGGATGCACCGCAAAGAAATCGACCGAAGGGATGAAAGAGTAGCTAATCCTTCTTGAGGCAACTCTGTGATCGGAGAGCAACTTGACTTTGCCGCGTCACACCTGTCACACACTCAGAAGATCACCCGCCTATGTGTACGTTCCCCAGAGAATTAAACAATCCAAACACATTCAACAGCCACAACACCACCCCGATGATTACAACGACGTTCAGAATTTTCTTAATCGTGACCTGCATCGGAATGTAGCTGTTGATTAACCACAGGATAACGCCAACCACAATGAGAATGACAACTACTTGAAGTAACGGCATATTGACCTCCTTGTTTGTTAGGTGTTTTTTTACCCCCGACATCGTGATGCGCTACCCGGGTACATAAAAGTGGCGCTTGTGAACTCCATTAGAGTGAGAAACCCACTTATGCGCTGATCAAAAAAACGTGTCCTCCTTTCGACGGGAAGAAACAACGTCAATTCCAGGCCGCATACCATCAGAGATTAAAAAGGAAGCCTGCCGTAACGATATAGAAATTGCTGTTTACGCCATCGCTGCCCGGCAATCTGCTGAAATCATAATTCAGGAAAACATATCTGATATCACCGACGACTTTGGCAAATGAACCTACCGGAAATTCAGCACCTCCACCGAAATGCCATCCGAATTCTTGTTTTGACTCGCTGGCAATCGAGGATGGCCCCCCAAGAAACCCGGAAGGAAAGTTGTATTGGATGGACGTACTGTACCATCCTGCACCGATTGCTCCATACACGAAAGGGATCGGATACACCAACCCCGTCACCATCACCGGCCAACTCTTCAACCTCGCGCTTCCGCCACCGTACTCTTCTTCGCGGTAGTTGATGGACGCCTCAATTCCAAGCAAGTCGGTAAGTTTGAGCCGCAATGCAGCACCGCCCATCAGTTCCACACCATCAAGCTCCTGTACCTTGTAGATACCGAGCTGAGGCCCAAACCCAATGTCAATCTGAGCCACAGCAGGTATCGAAGCAAAAAAGATCAGAAGCAATATCAAAACAACGCGCGTTGCCATTCCATTGTCCTCGATAAGTTATTCCATTTTGCAGAGAGTTGTTTATGCAACTCATTTGTGAATGTCATCTGAGCCGCTTCACGCTTACTCCAACACACGGAATTCGATACGTCTGTTGTTGAGCCGTCCATCTTCAGTATTGTTCGACTCAATGGGTTCATCGAACCCTTTACCGGCAACCGACAGGCGCTTTGCTGCTATGCCCCTGTTAACCAACCAAGTCTTGACTGTCTGCGCTCTCCGCAAGGAGAGATTCTTGTTGTATGCCGCACTGCCGACATTGTCCGTGTGACCAACGATCAGAACGTTGAGATCCGGACTGGTACGGAGTGCACTGAGCGCTCTCTCAAGAATATTCTCGGAATAGCTCGTCAGGGTCGCCTTGTTGAATTCAAAGTTGACACCCTTCAGAACAACGGTTTTGCCCTTCTCAAGAACGATGACGGTATCGCGTCCCCTCTGGTCCGCCAACCGGCGTGCCGCCGCATCGGTCGAATCCTTGATCCGTTGCGCCTCTGCTTCAGCCAATGCCTTTACCCTTCTCGCCTCTGCCTCGGCCAATTCCTTCACTCGCCGAGCTTCCGCCGCAGCCACATCCATTATTCGCTGTGCTTCCGCTCTCGCAAGCTCTTCTTTTTCAGCGGTACTCGTGCCGAAGTAGAAATTCATGCCCGCTTTTGCAGTTAAATAACCGCCAAGGTTCCCTTTCTTGATCCCATCGGGATAATCATCTGTTATCCGGTATCCCACATCAATAACAAACGAGTTGCTCTTCGACGGAAAGACTTCAAACCCGACACCGAACGGCACGTTGATTGACGTAATAAACTTGCTGTCCGGAATGTATGCCGCCGCGCCGTCCAGCCTCTTGTACAGCATGGCGCCAAAGCCAGCGTAGACGTAGGGATTGAAGGATTTGCCCGAGGCGAAGTGAACCCACAACGTTGCAGCCGCGGGCATCGCATGCAGTTTCAAATAGTCTCCTGCTTGCCCGGCAAACGGAGGATCCTGCTTGGACTTCAACTCCTCATATCCGGCAAGAAGCCCCGCCGAGAACGCCGGAGAAATGCCATAGCGAAGCGTGATATCGCCCCCGGGCCCAATCACTCTCTCGTTGTAATCGTTAAACCACATATTGCCGCCACCATGAAAGCCGAGAACCCAGCGGCCTTCCGTATCTTGTGCAAACCCCGAATCCGGACGCACAAACATCGATGAAACCAATACAAAAAATGTTAGAACCAAAGTACGCGTTGCCATATCCCCTCCTTTATGTAATTGTGTGTTCATTGCTCATAGCAAATACCTCCCGGAAAACACATCTCTTTTCTTCCATGTCGCTGCTATGATTCAGCGTCCGAGCCGTCGGAATACCGAACGACGGAAGTTTCAACACCTACAAGTTAGCGGATAACATCTGACAAGGAATCGCCCAAAAGAGTGAAAGAGTAGCTAATCCTTTGCGGCGAGGAAAAAGCTACTCGAACTTTGCCGACCTGGCAATCCTCTCCGTTTTCCTTCTCTTCCATTTGAGACACCATCTTGTGCATTTGCGGCAATATCCACCCTTCATCTGCCGGTGCAAACCTGGCGCTGGTCAATGAGTTAAACCGGTTGTTAGAGTTCGAACCCGTCTTTCTTGTCGCTAAACCGATCTCGACTTCCAACAATCTGAGTTCACTCGGCGCAGCCATGAGATCTGAAAACACGTTGCCCACTGCCTCGCTACGGTCGAGAAGCATTTGAATCCGGTTGGCACGTTCATGCAGCTGTCCTGCCTGCATTTCGAGATCGTTCATGCGGGGTGCCAATACATTCAACTGCTGACGCAGAATATCATTTTCTGCAGCGAGCGTATTTGCCGAATGAGCGCCCGTGGTACTGCTTCCAGATTGATTCATTTTGAGAAGACCAAAGAACATGATACTTCCGACGAGAACCCCACCTGTGAAAAGCTTTGCCATTCCCCACTTCACTGCCACGAATGAGTGAGATTTGTTCGAATAGAAATACAGCCGCATAGTTTCCCCCTATCAAATGTCATCTGAAATATTCCGCTCGTCGCAACGAACGCCACATGGCAGATTAGTTCTGCTTACATGACTGAAAACAGGGAATCGTATCATGGGTTGCAGAGAGAGAATACAATTCATCGCAAAGACGTCAGGCACCCGCTTTTCACACTACTCGAAGTCTAAGGATCGAGCCATGTCCTCCACCGTTTTGCGTTCGTCACCCCACACATTGGCCTTACGCATATCTTCCGTTGCTTGCTCTCGCGCATGCTGTTTGTAAGCAATATTGGTTGCTCCGACTGCTTTTTTTAGGGCGGGTAGATGTATTGAAGCAACCTCTTGAAGGGGGCAGTGCATCACAAGAAATTCCCCGTCTATGCCTGCCTCCTGCAATGGATTCAAGTCCTTCCATTCCCTTCCAAAGATATCTCTCCAAGCCAATGGAGGTGCTTGTGACAGTTGGAAATACACCTGATAAATGGTACTTGAACCAAGCGACGTCCGGGTCTTGTCCGTATTGAGACCCGCGATTCGTATCTCAAAGTCGGACTTTGTCAAGGTGTTCTTGCCAGTTTCGGACATATCGTCTCCATATGAATGAAACAATAGCTGCGTGTATCGTGCACACTCTGTCTGCCCGAATCGCAACGGCAACCGGGCAGACGCTGGTAAATACAGACCGCTAAAAGAAGTACCTTGCCCCGATACCCGCATCCAGACCAAAGCCTGTTGATGATGTAAGTTGCAACGACGGAACAAGTTCAAGAAACAAATCGATTGGTGTATTGCGCGGCAGCCAAGCAATACCCAATACGCCTCGAACTGCCAGAGAGGCATCATACCCTGCACCGCTGTTCATGCGTCCGCCGAGACCGTAATACAATGGAAAGCGTTCCGATGCGTCGATGACGTCAAACGCATGCCACAAGTAGTCCACGTGAAAATGGACACGGCTGCCACCACTGTAGTTCCCCTTGAATTTTCCGATCCTATCTCCGCCGATCGACCAGCCGAGGGCAAAATCGAACGCGTTCACTCGTGAAGTCCATAACTTCGCACTGACTCCTGTCGGCTCGCCAATGATCACCCCAAGCCCGAAACCACGGTCTTGACCAACAGATCCCTGTACGGCGACGAATAACAACAATGCGACAATTGCATAAGAAAAACGTTTCATGTGATTACCTTTCTTCATGTTCGTTGAACCTTGGTTTAGTTAATTGAGCCTGCCGTTCTCAGCAGCATCCTTCATTTTCTCGTTCGCAAAGATGGCAATCTCGACACGCCTGTTTTGCTGACGCCCTGCCGCCGTTTCGTTCGAAGCGACAGGATTCAGTTCGCCCAGTCCCACAGTGGAAATCCTCGAGCCGGCCACACCCTGACCCTTGAGATGATTGGCAACAGATTGCGCACGACGTTCCGACAATGCCTGGTTGTACTGGTCGCTTCCTTCATTGTCCGTGTCGCCTTCGACGAGTATGTCTGTATCCTGATATTTGTTCAGTATTTTGGAGAGACTCTCGATGTTTGCCCGTGCCACAGGTTGAAGCTGGGATGAATTCGTTTCGAAGAGAATACCGGAGTCGAATGTAATCTTGATCCCCTCCCCGACTCTCTCGACTCTTGCGTTCGAAAGGTCTCGCTTCATCTCTTCCGCCCGCTTGTCCATATTATTACCGATAATGGCGCCTACGGTTCCACCCACCGCCGCACCGATGATAGCGCCAAGCGCCGTGTTCCCGGCAACGTGTCCTATGACACCGCCAATAACCGCCCCACCACCTGCTCCGATCGCTCCACCCTTCACTGCGTTGCTTGCTGCACACCCCATCATGATAACGGAGAGAGACAACAGCAGGGCGAAAATTCCGTGCCTATTTGCTTTCATAGCGTTTCTCTTTTCTGTACAAGTGAATAGTAAACTGATACATCTCTCTGTCGCTTCTGCGACTCCAGCTGACCTTGACCGACACATCAACGGATGTGGTCACGCTACTGTTTTCCTCCCTATAGCCTGTCCGCCAGGCTTGTTTTCGCCTGTTTGAGGTTCAGAATGCTGTTTCCGATCGGAGGCCAGCGACTCCGTATTCGCACATGATTCCGCGTCGCGGATTTGTCTGCATGATTGAATCCAACGCACTCCCCAGTTCTCCGGTTCTTCCTTAGCCAACTGAATGGCCGGCGAACTTCCTCTGTGCCCGTTATTGTGAAACTCACTTTTCCGCATAGTTGAGCCCTGTGTTTTCGTGCGACAATTTCCTCTCTTACGCGATGAAAAGAGAGGACTTCTTTACCGGCCTACAATACCTTTTTGCCGCTGATGACCTGAAAAAGAACAACAACAATTGCAATCACCAGAAGCGCGTGAATGAGTCCTCCCATGGTGTAGGATGTAACCAAACCCAACAACCAGAGGACCAACAAGATTACCGCTATAGTGAACAGCATGGTGAACATCCTTTCCTTTAATGAACGATTGAAACCACTGCCATTTTACCGATGTCGTCAATCGCTTAACATAGTGTAGCCACGATAGCCCTGAAATCCAATCGACCGAAGGGTTGAAAGAGTAGCTAATCCTTTTGGCGTCCTTCAACTCATTCAACGTTGTCAAACAAAAAGGCCTGTGCTTTCCCACCGAAGCACAGGCCTTACCGACTTTACGCAACTTACGCGGAGTATGAAAACGAACTATTGCATAATCATCAACTTCCTTGTCTGGACAAAACTCCCGGCTTGAAGGCGGTAGAAGTAGACTCCGCTTGCGAGACTCCCTCCATCGAACTTCTCCGAATAGAAACCTGCCGTCTGCACTTTATCTACAAGAAGAGCCACACGATGTCCAAGCAAGTTGTAGACCTCAAGCCTCACCGTGATCTGTTTCGGTATGGCGTAAGCGATGGTTGTCACAGGATTAAACGGGTTGGGATAATTTTGGTCAAGGGAAAATGCGGTCGGAGTTCTGTTTCCGCTCACAGTGGTGTTCGCCTCAACGCGGATTCCGTCACTGTAATGTACTGACCCATTGAGGTCAATTTGTTTCAACCGATAGTACCGCTCGCCGGGAGTTGCAGCAGAGTCTATCCACGAGTAGTGCCGCGGTTCATTGGTCGTACCGTGACCCGGAATGAAACTGTTCGGTATTGTTCGATACTGTGAGGTTAACGTGCCGGACTTCTGAACTTCGAAGCCATAGTTGCTGATTTCACTTAGTGTGGTCCAGTTGAGTCGAACCTTCTGTTGATCCAGCATCGTACCGGTAAAGTTCCCGAGTTGAATCGGCAGCGGATCGTCGCACGGGGGAAACTGCGCTTGCCCGGGTACGCTGCCGTTCTCGATGTGTGGAATTCCGGAATCAATTAACACATGGCTGTAGATGTCGGTGACGCGGAAGGTGTAAGGGCCGGGACCCATACCGGCAGGTTCCACGAAATAATTGTACATGAGCCTCTGCACTGATTGGTATGTACCGCCGGAAGTCAGATATTCCAGACTGAGGATGGGATGGCGATGATTCCGGATCTGTACGGCTGTCCACCACTGGTTGCTCCCATCTTTGAAGTGATATTGAATGGGACCCGTTACCTCACACTGAATAACCCGCCAGGTAATGGGGACTCGTCCGAGTGATGTATCTGCGATCATTGAGAACGCTAACGGGCTGAGATCAATATCGCCCTGCGGACATTCCGGACACAGATCGACGATACGGATAACAATCGTTCCATTCGGCCCGGTTAGACTCACGCATTCGCCGCACACCTGAGAATTCGCATAGTCGACGCCATTCATCGCACCTACCATCAGGTTGTTTGGTGTGGGGTCGAACAGGCAGGCCCCGCCGCCGCTGGCAAACGTATAAAACGTTGCTTCGCCGCTGTGGAAAACAGGAATAGTCGGACATTGAGCACTTGCTATTCCGGCTTGCAAAATCCCAATACAAAAAAAGATCGTGAGAAGCCGGATGGGAGAAGCCTGCCTTCCCTGTCCTGCTTTTTGCTTCCATTGGCTCTTTGTTTGGTTGTGGTTCATCCTGTACTCTTCTTTCGTCCCGATTTTTGATCAGTCGACATTTTAGAATCCAATTCCTCGTAAACATATGCAAAATTGACATGCGGATACAAATTGCAAGAGAGTTTACCAATAATTTTGGCAGAAGGAAATCAGTCGGAGGGATGAAAGAGTAGTTAATCCTTTTGCTTTTGTGAACAACAAAGCCGGTGTTTCCCACCAGGAGCACCGGCCTTGCCGCTTGAATGTCAGAATCAAGCTCGTATCATTTTATGTTTGTACTAAATCTGAACAGCCTCACTCGCTTTATCCAGCGCCCTCACTTCGCCATCCGATAAGCGCCAACCATGTGAGCCGAGATTCTCCCGCGCTTGCTTCACGTTTTTTGCTCCGGGAATAGGTACTGCGCCCTTGCACATTGTCCAGTTCAGCGCCACCTGCGCCGGTGATTTGCCATCGTGTGCATGGCCGATCTCTTTCATTAACCCAAGGAGTGGCTTTGTCTTTATCAGGAAATCATGGTCGTACTTCCTGCCCCGAAGGCCCGGCGGGGGATGTGTGGGCGTAAACTTTCCGCCTAACATGCCTTGGCAAAGAGGGCTATGCGCGATAATTGTTACATCAAGTTCACGGCACAGATCAGCCATGCCGTTCCTTTGCGGCATGGAATGGAGCAAATTGTATGGAATCTGGTTGGAAGCGAGCGGTACGCCGCGTGCAGCTAAGATCGCATGCGCACGCTTCGTTTCTTCCACGGAAAAATTGGACACACCAACTGCGCGGGTAAGTCCTGCTTCAACTGCATCTGCCAGAGCATGCATCCAGGTTTCGATCGGGATGAAATCCCCCGGCCAATGTATTTGATAGAGATCTACATGCGAAAGACCCAATCGACGGAGGCTCCTGCGGAGTGCGGCGACCAACTGGCTGCGCAAGATTCGCAATCTGCTTGGAACAAACTTCGTGGCAATGATAACTTGCTTTCTCGTGCTCGTCTCAGAAACGAATCGTCCTATGATACTTTCTGATTTTCCTTCGGCATACGCTTCGGCTGTGTCAATAAAGTTGATGCCTGATTCCAGAGAAGCATTGTACGACTGCATAAGATCTTCATCGTCGTATGATTCACCGTAGTCCCACACCGAAGTATCTCCCCACGCCCACGTTCCCAGTCCAAGAGGACTAACGTAGACATCCGATTTGCCTAATCGTATTCTCTCCATATCCCCTCTAATAATTTTGATTTTCAAGAACGATTCAAAACGCGGCACTATGCGTGCAGCATTTCTTCAGCCAGATTAAACGCTTTCATTTTCAATTGCTCACCACGGCCAAACCAAATGGAATTCAAGCGCGTCGCCGAATCCCCGTCCGACATGATGTGGTCCGTATATTCAGTTACGCTGTTGAAGGCCCCCCACAATGTTCCGCGTGCGAGATATGCACCCTGCCCGGAGTCATGAAGCCGGAGCACGCTATTTCGGATTGCTTCGGTTCGTGCGGTGTTTTCCGCTTCTTCATTGTCGGGAACCAACGCTTGTACGTACTTCCGCAATTGGTGCTCGGATATCCTCTTTGCCGCCATGCGGTTGAACATGACATCGAGCTGCTCGAATACAGAGCTCGACATTCCGAATGCTGTCAATGCTTGTTCCAGGTGTTCCGCCGTGTTCAGCGTATGACTGATGCAAAGTTCCCCCGCCCCTTGCAATGCAGAGGTCAACGTATTGTTGCAGACGACACGGATTGGAGTAACTCTCACCCGAACCTGCGGACTGCCGTCGTGACTATTTGTAAGGAGAAGATATTTATTAACGATGTCATTGCCGTTTACCTTAATGAAGCCCGGCAGTCTGGCGAGAATCCACACACACTCACCCCGACCGAAAACTCCGGCAGTGTCGTACACCGCCTCTTGTTCTTTCACCAACGTGTCAAAGAATACAAAGGCATCCCTGTTGTGAATCGGTTGATAGCTTTCCCTGACAATGCCCAGAACATCCCCGGTATCTGTTCGCATCGTTGCATACGCATCCTGCTGCAAACCCGTATCCAACTTGAGTGGATTCTTTACGACGGTGTAATCCAACAAGGCCGTCTGTATTGCATCGCGTGAAGTCATAGGGTGATTCAACTCGATTCCTACATTCTGCCACGGCGGCGGCCCAGTATCAGGATATGGGGAGGAAGTTCGCGGAACACGCAGGCGTAGTCGGCGCAAAGTTGTTTCCGTCACTGTGGAATGAAACGATGAATGGCCCTCGGCAACAATATTGAAAAGGGGAACGTACTCTCCTGACAATGTCTCCTGCCACCCAAGAAAAGCCGCATCCGAATCTGTACCCGGGGGATGCCTATGTTCTGTTCTCATCTCTGTACGCATTCTAGGCTGTTGGTTTTAGCTACTTGCTTTTCCCCTGACCGCCACAAGCAGGTGAGAAAACACCTGTTCTGACGCATGAAACGGCAGATTTCCACATATACTCTGTGTGTACATAATACCACAAAATGCGATACAGCAAATCCATCTAAAGATTGAAAAAGGAGTTAGACCTCTTCTGCATCGTGCTGTTCATATGAGGGATGCAGAAACAGGCAGTTTGTGGGGTTCAACCGATTCATCGACCGATAGACCCGTCACAGAACTCGGTTCGTGTTCTGGTGGAATGCACATCCGCCTGTCGCGCCTCAACTATGAACATCACAGAAAAGACCACGACAAACAGCAGGATGAGCAGTGTGTTTCTGTCAACCGCACGCCTCATAGATATCCTCCTCTTGGAGCATTATATTCTCATCAGGCAGTCAGAAGTTTCTTCCTGCCAAGAATGAGGATAACGCCTCCAACAGCCATGACTCCGATTCCGACGTATGGTTGCCAGTTGACTGTGTGAGGCTTGTCTACAGTGATCTCGAGTTCTCCCAAGTCCACAATTTTTTCTCTCGTCATATAGGTGATACCTGTATAGAGGGTCATTACAAAACCCACGATGAGGATGACGATGCCGACTGTTTTCATGATATTGTTCCTTTCGTTGATATGTGCCGATCTCATTATTTACCTTGTGCATCCACTCTCAGTGTCGGAGGGTCTCCACCCAGAACAATAATCATGTAGTCGTTATTGTTTGAAGCGTTGAACGCAGCCGTAGGAGAAACCGACTCATTCTGAATGACTGCTGTGACAACAATACTTCCCTCGGTGATAGCTTGAAGGTTACTCATCGTTCCGGGTTCGACATCGTTATGATTGATGGTGTTCCCATTCGCCTGCTTGATTTGTACATTGGCTTTTGTGGTCCGTTGGTTGGCCACCCGGACGCCGGGCGGATCATCTGAGCATCCAATGACGGATGAAAGGATAATCAGTGCAGCAACAGTTGTTAAGATGCTTTTCATTTTTTCCTCTCTTATGTATCGATAATCCTCAATACCTCGAGCTTCCAGAAAAAACTATTTCCTTGCCGTAAGAAGTAGAGTGCTCATGTGACATGTTCTGTAAGGTGAGTGACGCTCGAAAGCCAAATTACCGCCTCTTCAAAAACTGTGAATGCCCTGACCTCGAAACCCCGGTTTCGTGCAACGGTTTCAAAGAACGATGCCTGATTTGTGTATTCATCATCCCGGACGAGCACGGCCGTTTTCCTTCGGAAAGTGCCATCGTAGTGGGAAAGCTCGGAAGCAAGTTCATAAATGTCGACGGTTGACAACTGGGATTTCACATCACGAAGGTCAATAAGGACAGTGTAGTCTTGAAGATCAACACCGATAGCGGCAATTTGGGCGAACCCTTGCCTGCTGGAATGCAGATCGATTTCGCCGGTTAGTGTGCTTCTTATGAAATCCCCAGCCCTAATGATCTGGAGTTTGAGGCTTCTCTGAGATCGATCAGAGAGTGCATGCTCGATGGACTTCAGGAGATACTCGGGGTTATACGGCCTTGTAATATCACTCTTTGTCCCGTGAACCGAACTCGTGACTGTATGGTCAGAACCCGCTGCTCCGGTTATCACGATTACCTTGGTTGCAACCCGGTTCTCCTTGAGGAACTCAAGAAAACCAGTCTTGCCGGGCAGTGCAATACCAAGCAGTATCACATCGAACGAGTCACCGGCAACCAACGAGCGAGCGGCTTCAGAACCGGCCGCCCTCACTACACTGTAGCCGTTTGCTTCCAAAATCATTCGAACAGAATCTCTCGGATCCTTATTGTCATCAACCAGCAAAATTCTTGCAGCCATACCGCCTCCGACACTTTTTCAGTTGTTTTGAAACTACCTGCTTGTCTTGGATCGGTTTTTCACCTTCACCGTTGTCCTTGACTTCACGGAGTTCCTGCCCGCCTCCAACTGTTTGTTCAACGCCTTTTGCATTTCCGTTAGTTTGGTATTGGACATTTTCAACTGCTCAACAACCTTCTTGAATTCAGTGACTTGACGTTTGGCTTCCTCTTTGGCAACTCCGTATTTTTCTTGAAGCTTTCCGACGAGTTCCTCGTGCTTGCCGGAGATTGCGGCCAGTTCGTCATTCATCATTTTCCCCCAATGGCTCACAGCTTTTCCACGTCGTTGTTTCCATTGTCCTTCAATACGATCCCAACCCATTGTTATAGCTCCTTTCGTTACAGTAGGTTAACCCAGAACAGACTACACCATTAAGTACTCTGAACAAGTATACACATGATCATGCGTGATTGAAATACACCAAAGGGATGAAAGTGTAGTTAGTCCTTCTGATGAAAGAAGTTCATGTGATTTGGTCAGGTTGGAAGAAAACCAACTCTGACATGTGGGCAATAATTCTTCAAGAGTAGAGTTCGAGGGAAGGAGCGTTCTGAGGCAGATTGCCGCTTGAAACAAATCCGGACCCGGAGAGTATCCGGGTCCGGTGTATCGAATCTATTGATTGGTTGTTAGTGATCGGTCGATGATGATCTCTACTCGCCGATTGTTCGCACGGCCTTCGGCGTTGGCATTGTCGGAAACCGGTCTGTCTTCTCCGATTCCCTGCGCCTGAATCAGGTCAGCCGGGTAGCCGCGTGAGATGAGGTACGAGCGTACCGCGTCAGCACGCTGCTGCGACAACTGTTGGTTGTAGCTGGAGGATCCTTGCGAGTCTGTATGCCCCTCAATAGTGAGTTTTCTTTCCTTCGTTTCCATCAGCGCGTCGGCAACCTGGTTCAACCTGTTCTGGGCTGCCGGCAGGAGCGATGATTTGTTCGAAGCAAAGAGGACACTGCCCGAAAGCGTTATGACAAGCCCGCGTGCCTCTTCTTTTACCGCTGCGAGTTTGGCGAGTGCCGCCTGTGCAGCAGCTGTTCTCCGTTCGGCGTCGAGACGTGCCTTCTGTTCTGCAGCAACTGCGCGCTCCGATGCGGCCAGATCTTCTTTCGTGTTCTTCATGATCTCAGTCTGTGTTGCCTGGTATTGCGTGTTTGCTTTGGCAGTGGCGGCATTACCGGCGGCAGTCATAGCAAGGGCTTCCGCCATCCGGGCTTTGCGATCCGCGACATAGGCAAGATCGCGTGTGACAAATGATTTTGGATCATCCTGGAAAGACTTCTCCGCAATAGCAAGAGCCACTTGTGCCTTGTGGAGTTCCGCTGGAACCAATTGCGCTGCTTGCCCTGCGCTTGCACGCTGGTACACCTGACGTGCGTTCACGAGTTCGGGCGGGGGTACACTTGCGGCACAGCCAACGAGCAGGCCGGCACAAGCGATGGTGACGAAATATGTCATGGGTTGCATAGGTTACTTCCTTTCTTGGGGTAATTGGTTGTCCTGTCGGAGTTGCCGTACCCGTTCAATTGCCTGCGCGGCTTCCTTCTTGTCGGCATCGCCGCGAGAAAGCGCTACTGCCAGTTCGCCGTCAGCTTGGGCACGAAGCAGCATCGACTCTGCTTCTTTCTTGTCTCCGTTTGCAGCAAGCATTCGGGCATTCTCCAGCCCTTCTTTTGCGAGTTGCAAATAGAGTGATGCGGTCGGAACGCCTGACGCTCCGACTTCCTCAGCGGCACGGATTGCCGATGTGGATGCCTCTTTATTGACCGCCGGACTGCTTCCACAGCCTGTAATCACAGTGGCAAAGAGAATACTCCCCGCCGCAATGGCCATGTTCAGATGTCTCATTGAAACCTCCTTGTTTGTTGTGTACGATGATTTCCAATTCCTTCGATTCCGGAATAGGAATCTCTACTTGAATCCGTACATAGTCTAGCGATGATTTCCGCTCAATCCTATCGACCGAAGGGATGAAAGAGTAGCTAACTACTTTGGCGATGGGACTTTCGGTTCATACGTTGGCTTGGGGCGCGACTTTACGTGCGTCATAGAGAGGTATTGCTGAGAGGATGACACTACTCTCTATCGTTTCGGCTTTTGTGGAACCGCGACCGAAAGAAGAGGAAATGAGGGGTGATCTGAAGAACCTATCAACCAGGTTGCAATTTTTCGCCGTCGAATCTATACTTTGCTATTTGCAGTCGGCTTCGCAACGCCAGTTTTTCAAGGATATTGTGTACATGACTTTTGACGGTGTCCACTGATATCTTGAGTTCATGTGCAATTCCCTTGTTGCTGAGGCCGTCGGCAATCAGCGTGACAACGTCACGTTCCCGCTTCGTCAGGCGGACGGCACTGGTCGGTCGACTCTCGGACTTATAGGCGTGATCTACTACAAGTGAAAACAGTGAACCGGCAAGTGATGGCGGAATGACCTTTCCCCCTTTAACGACCATGCGAATTGTTCCCAGAAAATCACCTTTTGCCGCGTCTTTCATGACGAAGCCTGATGCACCAGCCTCCACAAACTCTACAATGTCTGACTGGCTGGGGACAAGACCCATTCCCATCACCTTCACTTTGGGTAGTTCCCGGGTCATGGATTTTACGACAGACGCGACGCTTTGATTTCGCAGTCCGAGATCTATCAGAAGAACATCGGGGGTGAATTGACGAGCCATTTGGAGGGCATTCGAACTTCCCGCAGTTGAAGCCACAACACGCATATCCTCCTCGGCGTTGATAATAGCGGTGATACCTTCGCGCAGGATCCGATTATCTTCGATGAGGAGAATGCGGGTCCGAGTCACCGAAAATGTCTCCCTGTGTTTTTGTTTTTGTTTTTGTTTTTGTTTTTGTTTTTGTTTTTGTTTTTGTTTTTGTTTTTGTTTTTGTTTTTGGCTCAAGTCGCTACCTATCACCGGAGGGCGAAATGCACTGGGGCTATTATAGTGAAAGCGACTTCAAGAATCAACGATAGCTATCCAATTCCGGACTTCTTCGCAGAAGCATCGCCGCTTCGACTCTTGGACATCTTGATTTTATCTTGTGTGAAGCGATAATTCGATGTTTTTTCAATTCCGATGGCTTTGAGCGCTTCCGCTTCTTCAGCCTCAAATTCAGACCGTAACACATCAATCTGGGCTTCGAGGGCTTCACGCTTGCGGGCCAGGGAGAACTCCTTCCGCGAGAGTTCTTGCTGACGCAATAACTGTTCCGCGGCATCTTTCGCCTCCTGGGATAATCGGGCTGATCCTGTCAGGACACCATGCGATCCTACATAGACATCACGCAACTCGATACCTTGACTTGTCAGCTTGAACTCGCGGATCTGATTCGAGTGCAACATGCCGCGGGATTTAAGCACAACCAATCCCCTGTTACGTTCCCCTCCAATTTCGATATCACGCAGAATAATCCATGTATCAATCAATGATGAGAGATAGACCTCGGAACTCTCCAGGTTTTCGCCGGAAGTAAGACTGGTGAAGAAGGCAGTAATCTGTTTCATCTTCAGAAAATCCACAAGGCGCAGCAGCATGGCTTTGACTTCATTCTGGTTCTGACCCGATACGAAAGCATTAATAGGGTCGAGAACAACGATTTTAGGCTCAAATGCATTGATCAAACTAATACTCGTCGTCAGGTGGGTTTCCAGCCCGTAGAGTGTCGGGCGTATGGCGTGAAACTGAAGCAAGCCTTTCTTCATCCACGGTTCGAGTTGAATGTTGATCGATCGCATGTTGCGGATAAGCTGGCTGGAAGATTCTTCGAACGTAAAAAAGAGTACGCGCTCCCCTCTCTTACACGCGGCCTCGACAAATTGCGAGGCGACGCTTGTCTTGCCCGTTCCGGCTGTACCCGAGGCAAGTATTGTGCTGCCGCGAAAGTACCCCTTCCCTGAAAGCATGGTATCCAGGCGCGGAATGCCGGTGGAAATTCTCCTGTGGGAGGAAGAATAGTTCAGCCCCAGGGAAGTAACAGGGAGAACCGAAAAGCCATGTTCATCAATAAGGAACGGATATTCGTTGGTCCCGTGTGTTGAGCCGCGATATTTGACGACCCGCAACCGGCGAATGGATGATTGATCGTTCACGCGATGGTCGAGCAGCACAACGCAGTCGGAAATGTACTCTTCAAAACCAAGACGTGTAAGGGTGCCTTCGCCCCGTTCGGCGGTAATGATTGCTGTAACGCCCTTCATTTTCAACCACTGCAGCAACCGGCGCAATTCCGTTCGCAGCAACGCAGGGTCTGACAGCTCGGAAAAGAGCACTTCCACAGTGTCCAGAACAACCCGCTTCGCGTTGATGCTTTCAATTGCATGATGGATCCTGACAAACAAGTCCGCCAAATCACCTTTGCCGTTCTTCTCGATTTCACCCCGGTCAACATGAATGTGTTCAAGCCAGATCTTTTTGTGCTTCACAAGATTGTCCAAATCGATCCCCAACGAAGCAACGTTGACTGTAACCTCTTCTGCTGTTTCCTCAAACGAGATAAAGACGCCCGGTTCATTGCATTGCGTTGCTCCGCGAACCAGAAATTCCATGGCAAAAAGAGTCTTTCCACAGCCTGCTTCGCCGCAGACAAGCGTCGGCCTGCCTTTCGGTAACCCCCCGCCCGTGATTTCGTCGAACCCTACAATGCGTGTGGGAGTTTTGGGGAGGACATTCCGATATAGTTGTGATTGTTTTTTCTTCACAGTAGTTTTCATGATGATCTCTTGGTTTTCCTCCCTATGTTGTGATATGAATTTCGATTGGCAGTAATAACGACGTGCCGGTACAGCAATACTCTCGTGTCCTTCGGTAATTATCGGGCATCCGTCTCCTCATCAGTCGCATATCGTGCTATTTGTAACCGGCTGTGCAATGCCAATTTTTCCAGAATGTTATGTACGTGACTCTTGACAGTATAGGTTGCTATATTGAGTCGTAGGGCAATTTCCTTGTTGCTGAGGGCATCGGCAATCAGCGCGATAACTTCACGCTCGCGTTTCGTCATTTTCACGGCATTGTTCAGTTGCCCGTCGCCCTTTTTGAGTGCATAGTCAACGACGTGAGAAAACAACGAATGCGTCAGCGGCGGCGGAATCACTTTCTCTCCCCGGGCCACCGATCGTATCGTCGAAAGGAAATCCTTTACCGTTGCGTTCTTCAGGATGAAGCCTGATGCCCCCGCCTGCACAAACTCGACGATATCCGACTGCGTGGGAATGAGACCCATGCCAATCACTTTGAGCTCCGGGGTTTTCTTGAGCAACGACGTCACCACCCGCGAACCGTTTTGATTCCGCAGTCCCAGATCGATGAGAATCAGCCGGGGTTTCCCGGCGCGTACTTTCTGCTCGGCGCTGTCATTCCCGCTCGACGTCGCAACAACCTTCATGTCTGCCTGTCCGTTGATCATCGCGGCAATGCCATCACGCAACAGACGGTTATCTTCAATCAATAATATTCGCGTCTTAGCCATAGTTACTTCACTTGAGCATAACGGAGCATTTATCCAAACCAGAATGCGAACACTAACGCACACAACCAGCCGACTGCAAATGCCGCACAGCATTGATTTGCTATTCTTACGATTGCTTCCATCACATCTCTTCTTCTTTCTATTTTCCTTCAATCAGAAGATGGGTGAGAAACCGAACGCCATTCACCCCTTCAAACAGCCAGATTTCAATCCACTTCAGCGGGTTCCAGAGATGGCGATACCATTGCCGCCAAGCCCGCTGAACAGAGGATCGTGTATATGCCCCCGCGAACGGGTTATGCTTTTTGAACCAGAGTTGCACAACGGATGGAACCTCAACTTCCGGAATATCATCGCGCAGCTTTCTGTATAGTACGGCAAGTTCGCGGGCCTTCAAATCCCGCCAGTCGGTAACATCCTGCTTCGTTGTTGCAATCAGATCGTGCAGAGCCTCCTCTACTTTGCTCTTCGGTCGGCTGCGCAACCAGACTTCTTCGAGTTGGAAAAAGAGCTTCACGATTCCCCAGAGTCGTCTGCTGATGGTTATGAGCCGGTTCCACCAAAAGGGAACAAAACCCTCGCGTGAAAGGCCGGAACGCCGATCATCCCGATGCCGCACAGTCCAAAATCCGCAGTTCATCGGGTGCAGACGTTCGACCCTTGATGCATAGAGATATGCCGCAAAGAAAAAGAGGCGGTTCCAATAGTAGGACCAATCATGCCGCCACACCTTCAGCACATTCACCATATGATCGATGGAGTAGAACTGATCCCAAGCGTTTCGGTATGCTTGCATCAACTCATCGCGGGTCATTCGCTCCGGCGCCACGGCGACGTGTGCTGAATCGTACGTGTTGAAATCCGTCTCCATCCAGCGGCGTTCACGCCACCATCGTTGATGGTCTTTCGATCCGGGCAGAGGCGTCAGGATATAAAACGACGCAGAGTCAAAGCCGATACTCTGCAGTTCGGCTATGTCCCGCTTGATGCTGGCCGGCGTATCGAATGGCAGTCCAAGAATATACCCCGCATGGCAGGCAATACCGAGCGAATGCAGGTGTTCAGCAAGATCCTTGTAGTCCGAGACCTGATTCTGAAATTTGCCCTGCGACCGAAGGTTGTCCCGATTCACACTCTCGACACCAAAAAAAACCTGATTGCATCCCGCCCTGGCGGCAAGAACAAAGAAATCGCCGGGAGGCATCTTTCGGGCTGCGAGGTCACTTTGCATCATGAACGTGAACGGAATATTTTCTTCTTCACGCAGATGAATCAATCCGGCAAACAGTTCACGCCAACGCGGGTTGCGGGCGATATTGTCGTCCGTAAAAAAGCTGTGCACTATTCCTGCTTCATGATAGTTGCGGCGCACAAACTCGACAACCTGTTCCGGTTCACGGCAACGCATCGTCCGGCCCTGCACGTTGATGATGGTACAGAAGTCGCATGTAAACACGCAGCCTCGACCTGTATCGATGGTACTGTACGGAGACGCGAATCCCTTGAGGTCATCCTTTGTAAGTCTGGGTGTGGGGATGTCGGAAAGATCGGGAGCAGAACTCAGAAAATTGTATAGCGGCTCCTGCCTCCCTCTGATCACATCCTCAACGATGCCGGGGAGGCGCTCCCCTTCCACCTCGCCGGCAACGAGTATTAATCCTTTGAACAAAGCATCTCTGAGATCTGCAGTAAGACCAACCATCGCAAGCATGCCGCTCACGTGAAAACCGCCAATCATGACCGGAATATTCTGCGGTATGAACCATGATGCAATATCCTGAGCCCGGGGAAACTGATTCGACTGTACGCCGACGAGCATGACGATTGTCTTCACGCCGGGCAGCCGCGATCGTTTCATGATCTCCTTCGCCGGAACTCTTTGAATTGCCTCATCAACCAACCGGACGGTAAGCGCGACATCTTTGAAAAACGGGTAGCTTACAAGATCACGGGCCAGCGTGCCCATTTGCGTCAGCGTGTTGCTCCGAATAACGCCGACTCGCATCCGGATCGGATATCCGTCATCCGTGTAGTTCGTCGGTCGAATAAGGGTTATGTCCAGTTCTTGCACGCCACACGCAAGAGCCGTTTCGCCGCCAAATGCTTGATCTACCAAAGGAATTCTGTGCATAACACTTTCTTGAGAAGATTTGTCCACTTGCAGCATACCCATTTCTGATGCAAAGTAGAATAGCCCAAAGGATGGAAAAAGGGACTGGTCCTTTTGAGTGAGAAGGGCATTGTACGGAATTCAGAGTATCTTGCAGATTCCATCCGGATCGAGGCTCCAGTTCTGCACAGGCGGATGGTTCTTCTCTCACTCCGCGTCAACCAGCGGGGACTTCGGTTGGAATTCTTGTCATATCATCGAGGTTCATTTTCAGGTTTCCTTCCAAAGTGTACATTGAAGCATCGTCAAACCTTAAAATGGAGCGATTGCAAATAAAATGAGATTTCCTTACTGTAGGATGGTACAAGCAGGTAGAGTCCGTGAACAAATCTTACCAAAACATTACCATCTTGAATCGAAATTAGGTCTGAACGACCTTTGATGACAAGCAAGAGTGCCCAAAATGATATGATTTTCACGCACCCGTAGCTCAACTGGATAGAGCATCAGACTTCGGATCTGAGGGTTGGGGGTTCGACTCCCTCCGGGTGCACAGAGCCATTGACATTTGTAAACCCAGGAGTTGGGGGTTCTCAGCCGGAGGCTGATCCGCTTTGGGCGGAGACTCCCTCCGGGTGCACTAAGCGCCTCAATAGCCGCTT
>JAANMX010001027.1_pt1 | contig 33723 bp, 22 predicted proteins | sample 7279681 | NCBI WGS metagenome assembly JAANMX01 (sample SAMN14094542, study PRJNA606508) | bioreactor metagenome | isolation source: A lab-scale SPAN reactor treating ammonium-rich wastewater day 351 | place: Ireland: Galway | collected 2018-01-01 | reverse complement strand
TCGAACCCGGCAGTTAAGGCCACCAGCGTCGATGGTAGTGCAGGGGTAACCCTGTGTGAGAGTAGACCGTCGCCAACTATTCCCCTCCTCTTTTCTTTTAGACCGATGATAACTCTACCAATTCTTGTGTGGACTTCCTTCAATCTGATGGAAGTCTTTTTTGTTTCTGGCCCAAAGGGATCACAATAACCGTCTGATGCTCAAATTGACCGTCGTTGTCGTCTCCTATAATGTCATCTCTCTCCTGCGCGATTGCCTGGAGAGTGTTGCTGTATCCGCCGCGGCCAGCGCGGATTGGCTGGCAGTGGAGGTGGTTGTAGTGGACAATGCCAGCGGGGACGGCAGCCCGGCGATGGTGGCGGCGGACTTTCCCCACGTGCGTCTGATCGCCTCCGACGCAAATTTGGGCTTTACAGGCGGCAATAATCTGGCACTCCACGCGCTTGGCTTTTCTTCCCCGGGCAACGAACCAACCGACACGCCAATCTCCAGCCCCCAATCCCCACTCCCCAATCGCCAGTCCCCAATCCCTGACTTCATTCTCCTTCTAAACCCGGATACGCTTGTGAAAGCCGACGCGCTGGGCCAGATGGCTACGTTTTTGCGCGACAATCCACGAGTGGGCGCGGTGGGTGCGCATCTTTCCTATGGAGATGGGAGATTCCAACACGCGGCTTTTCGCTTTCCGGGGCTGGCCCAGGTAGTACTGGACCTGCTGCCTCTGGCCGATCTGCCGGGGATTCGGCACTTTTTGCCCACTCTGTTGAACAGCCCGCTGAATGGGCGCTATCCCGCCGCGCTGTGGCAGGGAACCGACGCCTTCCCCGTGGACTTTGTGCTGGGCGCGGCGCTGATGGTGCGGGGTGAAGCGATTCGCCAGGTGGGGCTATTGGACGGCGGCTATTTTATGTATTGCGAAGAGATGGACTGGTGTCTGCGTCTGGCAGAGGCGGGCTGGTCGGTCTATGCCCTACCCACAGCCCACATCGCCCATCTGGAAGCCCAGAGCAGCCGGCAGGTGCGCTGGGGGACATTTGAGCGCTTGTGGCGTAGCCGGTTTCGGTTTTATCACAAACAGCGTGTACACTACTCAGGTAGTTTTTTGTTTTTTTTGCGTCTGCTTGTGCGGGTGGGGATCGGAATTCGTATTGCGCTTGCCCGGCGCAGATATACCCGTGGCAAACTATCCGGGGCACTTCTGGCCGACGAACTTGCGGCCTATACTGCGATTCGACGGCTTTAGCCAATGAAACCTCATCCGACGGCGATGTCGCCTGTCTCCACTGCTTCCTCCGCTCCTTCTGCCTCCCATTCGATTGGCTATGGGTGGTTTCTGGCTTTAATAGCCACCGTTGCCTTCAGTCTTGCCACCCCCATCGCCCGCTCCCTGTTGGTGGGCGGGGCTGATCCCAGCGGCCTGGTCACAATCCGGTTGATTATTGCCACGGCCTTGCACGGGCTGGCAATTGGGCTATCTGCGCCAGCTCTCTTTCGTTTGGATAGACGCAACGTGGGCTTCTCTTTGTTGGCAGGTGTAACCAACGGTATCGGGATGCTTCTCTACTTTCTGGGGTTGGCCCGGTTGACCGCATCGATTACTGCGATGTTACTCTCGATGAGTCCGTTGATTGTGCTTAGCCTGCTGGTTCTGCGGGGCGAAAAACTGACACAACGTCATGCCGTGCGTATCGGGCTGGCGTTGGCTGGTGTCTATCTTCTGATCGGGCCGGGCGGCAATGTGGATATGACCGGCGTCGGTCTGATTCTCCTCTCGGTGCTGGCCTTTTCCAGCCAGATGGTTCTGCTTCAGTGGTATCTGAAAGATTTGGATCCCCGCACGGTTACATTTTATGTGACCGCGGGAATGCTGCTGGTGGTGGGCGTCTATTGGGTTGGTATTGGCGCGCCCTGGCAGCCCCTGCCAGTCACCGGTTGGATTGGGCTGGCTACGTTGGCCCTGGTTAGCACCTTTTTGGCGCGTCTGGCTATGTATGCGGCTGTGGCTTATATTGGCAGCAGTCAAATGTCTATGCTCACACCCCTGGAAATTTTGCTGGCCGTCATCTGGTCGGTTGCATTTCTGGGCGAACGGTTGACTGTGGCCCACGCCATCGGCGGCGCTCTGATCCTTGCCAGCACTCTCCTGGCAATTCAGCGGCTCAATCTGACCTGGCGGCGACCGCGCTGGCGGACCTGGTTCCGCTCCTGACGGGTGGTGGAATGAAGAGACTGACCGCGGTGATTTTGACCCGGAATGAAGCAAAACATATCACCACTTGTATCGCAACCCTCTTACCCTGGGCCGATGCTGTGGTTGTTTGGGATTCGGGCAGCACAGACGCCACCTGCGATCTGGCCCATCTGGCCGGCGCGCTGGTGGTGCAGCGTCCCTTTGACGACTATGCACGCCAGCGGCAGGCCGCGCTGAATACGATTGCCAGCGAGTGGATTCTCTTTGTGGACGCGGATGAACGGGCCACACCCGAACTGGCCGCTGAAGTGGGGCGGGTGATCCAAGAGCCTGACATCGCGGGGTATTGGATTCCCCGGCGCAATTTTATTGTGGGCCACGAAATGCGCGGGGGGGGATTTACCCCGGACTATCAGTTGCGCTTGCTGCGTAGCGCAAAGGCCCATTACGACTTGACTCGCGAGGTCCACGAGATTGTGCAATTGGACGGGGCCGAGGGCTATCTTTCCCAGCCCCTAATTCACCTGAATTATGTCGATTGGGCACAGTTTCACCGCAAGCAGATCGGCTATGCCCGTTACGAGGCGCATATTCTGGCGCAACGGGGCATCCGCCCCCAGGCCCATAATTTTGTCTTGCAGCCTCTGCGGGAGTTTTACCGCCGCTTTATCTCCCTGGCCGGCTGGCGAGACGGGCTGCACGGGCTGCGGCTGGCTCTTTTGCTGGCCTGGTATTACGGCTTTGTCCCCTATTGGCACTTATTAAAAAAAGGAGAGGGGGTGCGGTAGCTACCGCACCCCCTCTCCTTTTCGTCTGGTGCCCCCGGTCCGACTCGAACGGACACGTCCTAAAGGACACAGGCCCTCAACCTGCCGTGTATGCCAATTCCACCACGGGGGCGAACAACAGAAAGTATAGTCGATTCTGATGGAAAGATCAAAGTTCGGTTAGCGCTTTTTGCAGTTTGTGGTGTCGGCCAGCCCTATTCCATTGGGTCCCGATAGTCACAGGGAGTCGTTCCTCATCGCCCTCTGCTTTCCTGTAGCTCCGCCCTTCCGGGATGGGATTTTCCCCGGTCTGGGCGGCGGACAGGACAAAGCGTTGGCTGAGTTGGAGCAGACCGCCCGCTACACCGTTGAGCGCGTCCACCGCCTGGGCCGACTGGCGTATCTGCTGGCTTACTTCGTCCACACTGAACGAAACCTGCAACGAAGCCGCGCTGTTCTCTTCGGCCACCGCAGCCATATTGGAGATAGAACTGAGCATCGAATCACCCTTAACCGCCAGTTCTTTCGTCGTCGTCACATTGTCCTTGGCCGTCACGGCCACCCGCTGCATCGACGCCGCCAGCCGCACACTGCTGGTCCGCATGGCGTCCACGGCAAGGGTTAGATTTGTCATGCGCGTGCCCACATCGGCCATAGCAGAGCGGGTCTCCCGGAAGGCGATCTGAGTTTTTTCGGCCAGGGAAAGGCCACTCTCCACCTCGCGATTGCTTTGGTCCATTGCCTGGGCCACCTGGCTGGCAGTACCGCGCACGCCATTAATTTTTTCTGCGATCTCCCCGGCAGAACGGGCGGACTGCTCTGCCAACTTGCGCACCTCATCCGCCACCACAGCAAAGCCCCGCCCGTGTTCGCCGGCCCGGGCCGCTTCGATGGCCGCGTTGAGAGCCAGCAGATTGGTGCGATCGGCAATTTCGTCGATGGTGCGCACAATGCCCTCGATCTCCTGGGAGCGCTGGCCCATCACCCGGACTCGTTCGGTCATCAGCTGGGTCACATTGGCGATGGCCTGCATACCGGCGATGGTCTGGGTGACCGCATCCACACCTTTTTCCGTAGCCTGGGCTGCCTGTTGGACAGAACGATTGCCCGCGGCTGCGCTGTCGTCTGCCTGCGCAAGCGCGGGTTGCAACTGGCTTTCCAGAAGCCTTTCCACCTCTTGCACCACCGCCATCTGATTGGTGGCACCGATGGCAATGCTCTCCACAAATGTTGCCTGTTCGCCCACAATCGTCTGCACTGTTTCCATCCCCTGGGCCTGCACCCGGCTGCCATTGGCTACCTGATCGATGGCGCTGGTGATCTGACTGACGGCAACAGTAGCCTGCTGGGTGACGCCCAGCAGACTGTTGCTGGACTGTTCCACCTGGACCGCGTTGCGCTGCACATCACCGATCACATTGCGCAGGTTTTCGATCATCTGGCGAAAGCTGTGCCCCAATTGGTCCTCATCGGACTTGGGATCGATGTCGATGGAGAGATTGCCCTGGGCGATCTGGCGGGCCGCATCTGCCATAGCCCGCTGGTATTCGATCATTCCCCGAAAGGCATTGGCAAGCTTCCCCATTTCATCCCGGTTGCGATAGGTTACCGCGAAGTCGATATTGCCCATAGAAAGAGAGGTGGCCCCCACCACCATCTCTCGAATCGGCTTGGCCAGACTTGTGCCCAACCAATAGGTGAAAGTCCCCCCCAGCAGCGCCGCCAACAGGCTGGCCAGCCCCAAAGTCCAGAGCATAAATGTACGACCGGTCTGGAGCTTCTGAAAGACGCCCGCGTAATCTTCCTCATAGGCACTGACCACAACTACCCAATCCCAGGGGGCGTAGTAGGAGATTCTGTCTGCTCTGTTGTGGTAAGAGCCGGTCTCCCCATCCAATACCCGGTAACGTACGGTTGTCTGCTCGGTCGGGGCCAACTGGACAGCAACGTTCACAATTTCCTGATAGATGGCCCGCCCGTCAGCATCCTGACCATTCCACTGATCCCGGTCTACATTTGCGCCCCGCGGAGGAATGAGCAGGGCGCCCTTGTCTTTGTCGCTCCCCTGCAGAACGTAGACAGCGCCGTTGATCCCAACTTCTGTCTGCTGGATAGCCTGGCGCAGGGAGCGGATTTCGTCCAGTTGTACGCCTACGTAGAGAGCGCCGATCATCTCCCTGTTCTCGTCGAAGATCGGCTCATAGGCTGTGACGTAGGCCGCGTTGACTGCGTGAGCCACCCCCCGGTAGACATCCCCAGCCATCAGTGCCGTCACTACAGGATTCGGTTTGCCATCGGGATTGACCGGGGGGATATACGTGCCGATAGCCCGTTTGCGGTTTGTATTCTGTACGGTCGTGGCGACCCGCAACAGTGTGCCATCTTCATCGATCCGCTGAAAAATAGCGACGGTCTGGCCTGTCAATCGAGCCATTTCGTCGATCACCGGGGCTTCCACAGCCCAACTGGAAAACTGGCCCAACCACTGATCACCCACCAGCATTTGGGGCACTTCCAGGGTACGGCTTTCGCCGGTGAACTGGTTTACGGCCTCCCACTGGGCCATTTTCTCCCCCAATCGGGGAAGGCCGTGTTGCCGCAGCACATAGCGCGCCACAGTAATATCGTTGTTCACTTTGCGTTGGGCAAATTCATCCTGGGCGTGTATCAGATTGTAGACCCCGTGGGCAATGTGGCTCAGGTCTTCCTGCACCAGTGCGTCCGCTTCGGCCATCGCCGCGGCGGAGAAGGATTGGGTCTGCCAGAAACCGACCGATGCCAGCAAAATCGCTGTACACAATATCGAACCAATCCCCAGGCTCACCAGCTTGGCCTGGACACTGATTCCATTCAATCGCTGCCAGAGTTCCTTCACGCATGCCTCCACTCGATTTACCTGCCCAGAATTTCTGCCCAGAAGTTTAGTCGCGCACTATACGTCTTCTATCACTACATACTTCGTCATACAATACTCGTTTGAGCAGGTATAGGCTGTACGTATTGTGACGCAGGCAGAGGGGTGAGGGCTTACAGAGGGAAGAAGGGAAGACAAGAGGAGAAGAGGAAGGGATGACAAGAGTTCCTGTCCTCTTGTCACTCCCCGCCCGCTCTAGCGTGCTTCGATGCTGTATTCGTATTGGGCTTCTTCTGTGGTGACCGGTGTGGCCCCGCTGATGATGACCACCGCCCGGGTATTGCGGGAGAGACCGTTGATTTGGATGGTTGTTTCGCCGGTCGGGGTGACTGTGGCCCGCTCTACGCCCACCAGCTGGCCGTTATGCACGGCCAACACCTGAACAATCCAGCGCTGGGGCAGCCGGTTGTCGGTGAGCAGCCATCCTTCGCTCTCCCAGCCGTCGGGACCGTTTTCAAAATCTGTGCTGTAGCCAATGGCCGGAATGCTGATGTCGTCCACAAATGCGCCGGGATAATTCACCGCATCGTCTGTCACATATTCAAAACGCAGCGAGACTTTTTTGCCCGCCCAGGCGCTCAGATCGTAGCGTTCTTCGATCCACTCTGGAATCTCATCGCCGCTGGGGGAGCTTTCGCCGGTGTAGGCGTGGCCGAAGCTGTTGCCGCTGGGGTCTTCGGTGGTGGTGCGCTGGCCGGGCAGAATCTCCCACTTTTTGTCGTCTTCGCTCACCAGCAGATAGAGATAGTCGTAGTCGTTCTCAATGTCATACCAGAGATTGGCCCGCATTTCCAGGGCTGTGCCTGGAGCTACCCCGGAAAAGTCAAAAAATTGAGTCAGTCGGCTGTCCGAGTCATCAGCCCGGTTGCTCCAGAACATCTTCTGGCCGCTGAAGGGCGTAACGTTGGCCAGCCGGGTCTCGGTGTTGCCCCGAAAGCGAAAAGTCACATCGCCGCTGCCCTGCAACTCCAAATAGTCCGCGCCGAAGTTGCGCACGGTGGAGGAGCGCTTTTCTACAGGATAGCGGCGGAAGGTTTTGTCCGCCGAGGGGGAGGGGGCCTGTAACTGCTTGTAACCGTACAGCCCGTTCCCACCCAAAGCGTCGGGATCGTTGGCATAGTTCGCCACCAGCCAATCGGCAAAGACATCCTGAAAGGTAAGGGGGTGGCCGGTCTCGGCCAGGGCTTCGCTCACACCTGCAATGCCGTTGGCCGGGTGGGCCACCACCGCTTTGGTCACGTCCTCGCCAAAACGCTGCAACAGATAGGCCATAAAGAGATAGGCGCTGCCGTAATGCTCCCCATTGCCCGCGGGGTTGTCGCTCCAGGTGTTGAGTTGGGTGTCGGGGATCGAGGCAAAGACCGATGCAAAACCCGTATCCGGCGGATAGCCCGCCACCTCCTGGGCCAGCTCGCTCAGCCCCTCGTTTACCCACGTCTCTTCGTTGCGGTCGTTGTACCAGTGGATCATATGCTGAAATTCGTGGGCCAGCACTGTCTCGTAATAGGCGTAGTCCCGGCTGCGGTTGAGCCATTCCAGGCTGATGTAGAACATCTCCTTTTCGTTGGAAAATTCGTTGGCAAGATTGCTGAACTCGTCTGCGCTGCTATAATAGCCGGCAATGGAGCTGCCCAGATCGTTGGCGTGCAGAATGTGCAGTCGGGGGTCTTTGTCGATACCCGGCTTCCATTCGCTGCCGAAAAATTCCCGTTCCACAGGATAGCTCTTCTCGCTGAAGGTATCTACGGAGCGGATGATTTTGTCCTTGTCGTGCTCCTTGCCAGACTCCACCCAAACGTAGGCGACATCCGTCGTGTAGATCAGCGTAGCCTTGACTTTGAACTGCCGTTTGTCGTCCACATTCGACGCCCAGAATTCAATTTCATCCCCAATTTTATATTCGGTCATCGCCACTTCCTGGGGGATGCTGTCCACGTCCGGGCGCAGACGCAGGGCCAGATCGCGCAAATCCCGGGTGGGGACAATCACCCCGGCCAATTGGGCCTCGCTCTCCGATTCCTGAATGGGGGGAAGGACGGCTGCCCCTGTCGGTTGAGAAGCCGCCGCCGCCTTTTTGGTGGCTTTGGGTGTCTCTCTGGGGCGAGCCGGTGTAGGCGTCTCTTTGCCCGGTGTCGAGGCGGCGGCTGGTTGCTCAATACGAATCTCCAGCGAGCGGCTGTTGCCACCGTCCCGAAAGAAAAAATAGCCAAAGGCTGCGGTGGCGCTGAAGCTCCCCACACAGAGAAAGACGACCAGCGCCAGCACACCCACCAGCATAAGATTCCGTTTGCGCTCATTGCTATCCATTGCTTCTCCGAAATGTAACTCTGTATCCAGACCGCACAAGGCCATGTGAACTCACGTTTCACCTCCTGAAACGTGAAACGTGAGGTGTCGTCACCTACTCTCACGTTTCACGTCTTCACGTTTCACGTCTTCACGTTTCACGTCTTCACGTCTTCACGTTTCACGTCTTCACGTCTCACGTCTTCACGTTTCACGTCTTCACGTTTCACGTCTTCACGTCTCCCCACGCACTTTATGACTTCGCCACCTTATGGCATAGCATCCAGCGGCCCTCGCCAAAGCGTCACCTGACAGACCGCGCTGTCGGAAACAGCCAGCAGCACATCCCCGCCCAGAACCAGCGCGCCCACCCCCACGGGCTTGGCGAAAAGCTCGCTGCGCAGCTGGCCCAGAGGCTGGCCTGCCCCGTTAAAATAGGTGATCAGCCTGCGCTCCGGGTCGCTCAGGAAGAAGGCGCTGGTAGTCAGCCCGGCCAAATGGGGACCGTCGATAGTGCTGGCCGGAGCCGCGGCCAGCCAGGACTCGCCCGTATCCAGCCGCCAGAGGGTGCCGTCCTGGGCGGTCACCGCAAAAAACGCACCCGTGGGCAGCAACAGCACATCTACCGGCTGTCCCTGGCCCAGCAGGGAATCGGCACCGCCCTCCTGAAACTCTACGGCCCCGTTCGTCCCGGTCAATTTTACCACACGCGCCCCGCCCGTGTCCGCCACATAGAAATTGCCATTCAGGTCCATCCCCAACCCCCGGGGTCGGTAAAAGGCCGTACCGCTGGGCAGGGCTACAGGCGTTCCAGCGGGGTCTTCCAGGCGGTAGATAGTCTGGGAAAGCGCGTCCAGCACAAAGACATTGCCCAGCAGGTCCACGTCCAGATCGAAAGGCTCCTCAAACAGATCGCTTTCCAAATAGTCAACCAGCGAACCGTCGCCCAAATCCCGCAAAATCACCCGCCGGTTGCCGGCGTCGGCAATGTAGGCATAGCCGCTGTGGGGATTCAACGCCACCCCCCGGGGCTGCTGAAACTGTTCGATGTCCGCGCCGCAGCTACCCACCTGCCAGACCAGCGCGAGCGGCAGGTCGGGCAGATTTCCCGGCAGGCCATCGCCAGCGGGCGGCTGCAACTCCGCCCCGGCCTGCCCATCCCGCATCGGCTCGCCCACGGCCAGAACCGGCCCTGTCTGGGGGGCGGGCAGGTTGGGCAGGGGGAGATCGACCACCGCCGCATTGGGATGCAGAGCGGCCAGAAAGTCCGGCCCAATGGCCGTCGGGGTAATCGCGCCCGGCGGCTGCCAGTGCAGGCGAAGCGTGCCTGCGCCGCCGGAACGGTAGCGCAGGGTGAGGTTGTGCCAGCCCTGGCTGAGCAAAAGGGTCGCGGTGCTGGCTTTGCCCTGGGGCGTGTCGAGCAGAAGAATGCCATCCAATTCCAACTGGAGCGGCCCATCCGCCTCACCGTCAAAGCGATAGCTGCCCTCCATCGGTGCGGCGATTTTGCCCTGCCAGACTACCGCAGACGCGGCTGCCGCCAGATCACCGCCGGACACCCACGGCTCCAACCGCAGGTGGGCGGGAGTCTGCGCGGCCAACCCGGCAAAGTCAGTATCTTCGACACCCGCATAGTAACTGGCAACCAGCCCCTGGCCCAGGGCCAGCTTGCCGTTGTAGAGCGCCGGTCGGGGGATTGGCTGCCATTCGCCGCCGGGCTGCCGCCACTGGACAGAGAGGCTGCCCCCGTCTCCCCGGTTGCTGGCGGTCAGGCTGAAGCGGTGAAAGCCCTGGGGCAATTCCACCACAATCTCGTCGATCCCCGCTGCGCTGTCCAGCACTCCTGGCGGTGGACCGGGGGTGGAGAGTTCCAGGCGAACCGTTACTTCTCCGCTGTACTGCGCCCGCAACCCGTAAATCCCACCCCCGGGCGCATAGAGCGCACCCTGACCGATCAGCGTGAAAGGCCCGTCCAACGGCGCTGCCTGTGCCCAATCAAAGGCCAGGGGACCCTCCCGGCGCACATCGACCGCCTCCTGCTGGGGGGCAATCTCCTCACCCGCATAGTAGAGAGTTGACAGCCCCTGGGCATTGGCCACTCCACTGCGCGAGACCGGATAGGCCACGCCCCAAGTGCGCCCCTCCTCGTCCTGAATCGCTGCGCCCGCCATACCCGGATAGAGAGCGGTGACGTAGCGGTGCAGGTCCGGATCGCTGGCGGGCAAAATGTAGAGCAGATCGGCCAGCCCCTGCTCGATAAAGGGCGGCCCGGTAAAGGGCAGATGGATCACCGGGTCCAGCGGGAGGATGTGGGTGGTCTGGGCCAGAATTCCGCGGGCCGCCAATCGTGTGGCGGGGCTATTCAGGAGCGGGGCCGGGACAAGAACGAGAGTGGCGTTATTACCGCCGTCCTCGCTGGAATCCAGAAAATGGCGGTAGAGATAGCTTCCAATCGCTGTCTCTTCGCCGGAAGAGGTCGCCACAAATTGCGTGCCCAATACTTTCATCTGATTGCGCGTGCCAATAGTCAGCGGAATCAGCATACAAAGCGCAACCACTGCCCACACCCAGCGGCTACCCAGCAGCGGCAACCAGGGCCGGGAAAATGCGTTGTAGAGTTGCTCGACGGCTATGGCGCTCCCCATAGCCATCAGCACAACCAGGGGGGCAAAGGTGGCAAATTCGGCGGCGTGTGGCCCGGCAAAGACAAACAGACCAATGACGACAACGCCTGTGCTCCACAGCCAGCCCTGGGGTTGGCGCAGATGGCGCACCAGCCAGGCCCCGCCCAGCAAGGCCAGAAGTGCCGGCAGGTAGCCACCATCGACCAGAAATTGCGCAACCAGAGCGGGGGTCTGGCTGAGTAGGAGTGGAAACGAAAAAGTATCTGGCTGCCAGAGGTTACTTGCCAGATGGGGCAGAGATACTACGAGTAGTGGCAGGTAGTAGACCGGCCAAAAGGCGCGTCTGATTGGCGGTGTCAACAGATACCAGACAAAGAGCGGCCAGATCAGGGATGGCGGGCCAGCCCAGAGGAGCAACCCAGCCAGCAGGCCGCTGGCTGCCCAGCGGCTGTGGCTTGGGGCTTGCCCCCCGACCGGACGCACCGCCAGATAGCCAGTTGTCAGCAGTAGCAGCAGCAGAGCCGGGACCGGGTGGCGGCTCATAATCAGCAGGGGGGGGCTAAAGACAACGAGCAGTGTTGTCAGCAAAGCGGCACCCGGCAGGACGAAGCGGCGGGTTGCGGCATAAAAAATAGGAATCGCAGCCGTTCCCAACAGAAGCCCCAGCAGGGAAAGGGTCTGCTGGCTGATACCCAACAGGCCAAGAACCCCGGCAGTCAGGAGTGTATTGAGAGGATACGTATCGCTGAACAGAACCCGCCACTCCTGGCTGGTGAGCAGAGACGTCGCAGCCAACGCGCTATCGCATTCGGCTTGGATGCACCCGGCAGGCAGCCCGGAGAAGTTCCAAAGACGCAGGAGCAGCCCCAGAAGGGTCAGCCCCAACAACAGCAGACCGACTGTCCGCGGCTGCATCCCGGCAGCACTTGCCGGCGGTTGAGCCTTCTCCGCTTCCTTTTGGCGCAGATAGTCCAGAGCGCGTTCTACAGACCAGGCGGCTGCCTGGCTGGGGGATTTGGCTTTGCCCCGGCGAGCGATTGCCAGACAGCCGAACAGAATTCCCCCGATCCACAGGGCAAAGGCAAGGAGCAGCCCACTGCCTTCCCCGTTCCCCCGCAGCAGGAGAGCCAGCCAGCCAGCGCCCAACAGCCCAACACCACAACCGATCCCAAAGAGGGTGCGTTGCCAGCCGGTCAGGGCGGCTATCGCCCCGCTTTCGGGCAGCCAGGCCGCTTTTTGGCTCTGCAGGGCAAAGAGAATCATTCCGGCCAGCGCGACGAGCAGCCCATCCCGCAGAACGACATTGGGCGCGGCGTTGCCCGTGACCAGAATCGAGCGTCCCCCGATGAGTAGTGCTAGAGCGGTAAAGAGAAGGAGTAGACGGCGCATTGCGTTTGGTTGGGTGAAAGTGGAGGCAGGTGTCGCCAGTGGCGGCGGCAGTCCATTCAGTGTATCCCCTGCGCAGGAAACGCGCAAACCCAACCCGGACAGGGGGCACATTTCACCCCAATTCTGAGGTGCATCCACTCCTAACCCGGACAATCTGGAATCAAAAAGCAAACCACTGAGCCACTGAGAGCGCTGAGAAGACTCTTTTTCTCAACTTCCTCTGTGAAACTCAGTGCCCTCAGGGCTTCAGTGGTGAATTTCTTGCACAAAATACAAGAATGCACCGCAGAATCTTCAGCCGGTCAGGAGTCGCCAGGGCAGGGCGAGGATGCGCTCGCCCAAAAAGCGCGTCTCTGTGCCGCGGTGGAGCAGGACACCGCCCTGGGCGTGTGGATGGGCGTCCAGAAAATGGCGTAAACCGTCGGCGTGTTGGAAACGGGGATTCTCGCTCCATTTGACTTCAAAGGCTACCAGGCGCCGGCCCTGCTCGACGACGAAATCGACCTCATTGCCTGTTCGTGTGCGCCAGAAGTAGAGACGAGCCTTGGGTGTCATCAGTTCGGAAAGGATACGCAAATGCTGGTAGATCAGCGCTTCGAAGAATGCGCCAAGTTCCCGTGCCTGCGCCAAACTCTCCCTGTCAAAATAGCCGGAAAGAAAGACGGGCAGGCCCGGATCTGTCCAGTAGATTTTGGGGGACTTGACCAGTCGTTGGATGCGGCCAGCCGTATAAGAGGGCAAGCGCTCCATCAGATGGGTCGTCTCCAACAGGTTAATGTAGCGGTGAGTTGTTGGCTGAGACATCCCCACACCCCGGCCCACCTCTGACTGGTTGAGCAACTGGCCTGTATGCAAGGCAAGCAGATCCATCAGTCTGCGAAAATCCGGCAGCGCCTCAATTTGGGCCATCTGCCGCAGGTCCCGTTCCAAATAGGTGAGGATATACCCCTCCCACCAACGGAGCCAGACGGTGGGGTCTGTGCTATGCAGCAGACCGGGCATAGCGCCCCGCTGCAAAATTGTGAGTGGATCGACCGTCTCCTCGCTGCCGATGTCGCCCTCGCTCGGCCAGCGCCCACCCAGCAGCTCGGCCAGCAGAGTCGGAGGCGGCTGGCGTTGAGCTTCACCCAGCGCCAGCGGATGTAGCACAAAATAGACCGCCCGTCCGGCCAGACTCTCGCTCACCCGCTGCATCAGCAACAGATTTACCGAGCCGGAGAGAACAAACCGATAGCGTTGGGGGTAGTCGTCCACCGCCTTTTTGACGGCCAGAAGTACTTCGGGAACCCGTTGCACCTCGTCCAGAATGACCCGATCCGCCCCGGCCCACAGGCTGGCGGGGTCCCGGCGGGCCTGGGTCAGGGTGTCCATATCATCAAACGTGTAATAACGCCATCCCCGAAACGGATCTTCGTTGCGCAAAAGCGTGCTCTTGCCCACCTGTCGCGCGCCTGTCAGCACAACAATTGGATGGGTGCCGAGAGCATCGCGCAGCAGAGCGGTTAGCCATCGGGGGTAATAGTATTCATCACGTGAATAAATTTTATTCATATTGTGAATAATATGACATCCCTTTGTGATTGTCAAGCCGTGGTAGCAAGCCGGGTCAAATCGTCTGCCCTTCCCGTTGCCAATTCCATCCATTCGGGATAGACTATCCTGAACCGCTTTACCCTTCATCCAATGAAAATGAGGAAAGCCCATGGGATTTCTACGCGCTGGCCTGGAAGCCGAAGCCTATGACCGGGAATATACCAACCGGGAGCTGATCGCCCGGCTGGGGGGCTACTTTCGCCCCTGGCTGGGACGCTTCGGGACGATTGTGCTGCTGGTGACGCTCTTTTCCCTGGCCCAGACCGGCGCGCCGATTCTGGCCGCCCAGGGCATCGAGCTGATGACCGGATCGGGGGGGGTGCAGGCGCTGGCAAACTCGTCGATTCTGCTGATCTCCCTGGCCCTGCTGCTGTTGGGCGTGCTGACCTGGGCTTTCAACTGGGCGCGGCGGCTGCTGACGACGATGCTGATCGGGGATATTGTGCTGGCCCTGCGGCTGGACGGCTTTAGCGCGGCGATGAACCACGACCTGAGCTTCTACGACAAATACCAGTCCGGGCGCATCGTCAGCCGCATCACCAGCGACAGCGACGAGTTTGGCCGGGTCTCTGTGCTGGTGACAGACGTTTTCAGCCAGCTTCTGCTCTCGCTGATGCTTTTTGTCGTTCTGCTCACCATCGAATGGCGGCTGGCTTTGCTGGTGCTGGGGCTGGCCCCGGTCGCTTTTATCGTCTCCAATCTCTTCCGGGATATCGCCCGGCGCATCACCCAGCAGAGCCAGCGGGTGGTGGCGAATGTGAATGTGAGCATTCAGGATGCGGTGACGGGCATTAATGTGGCCAAGAATTTTCGCCGGGAGCAGGGGATTTACGAAGAATTTCAGGAGGTGAACAACCAGAGCTATGCGGTCAATACCTGGCGGGGGATTGTGCTGGCTGGGGTCTTTCCTGTACTCACCTTTTTCAGCAGTGTGGGCACGGGCATTCTGCTCTATGCCGGGGGCTACAGCGTCAGCCAGTCGATTATCACAATGGGCGCCTGGTATCTTTTCATCAACAGTCTGGACCGTTTCTGGTTTCCAATGCTGCAACTCTCGGCCTTTTGGAGCCAATTCCAGGCCGGGCTGAGTGCGACGGAACGCATCTTTGCCCTGATCGACGCCGCGCCGGTGGTCAACCAGACCGACGACCGACAGGTGGAGAAGCTGCGGGGGGAGATTGAATTTCGCAATGTCAGCTTCCGCTACAGCGAAAAGGAGCAGGTGCTGCCCGATTTCAGTCTGCGCATCCGGGCCGGGGAGAGTGTGGCCCTGGTGGGGCATACGGGCGCGGGCAAGTCGAGCATTGCCAAGCTGGTCACCCGCTTCTACGAATTTCAGGGCGGCGAACTGCTCATCGACGGCCAGGATATCCGCAGTCTGGACCTGAAAAGCTACCGCCGCCATCTGGGGATTGTCAACCAGACCCCCTTTCTCTTTGCGGGCACGGTGACTGACAATATCCGCTATGCCAAGCCCTCCCTCAGCGACGAGGAAGTGGAGAGAATCGCCCGGCAGATTGCCGGCGGGGATTGGCTGGAAACCCTGCCCGACGGTCTGCAAACCGATGTGGGCGAGCGGGGCGCACGGCTGAGTATGGGTCAACGCCAGTTGGTGGTCCTGGCCCGGATGCTGGCCCACAATCCGGCCATCTTTATTCTGGACGAAGCCACGGCCAGTGTGGATCCCTTTACCGAAGCCCAGATTCAGCAGACACTGGACCTGCTCTTTCACAAGCGCACGTCGATTGTGATCGCCCATCGCCTCTCCACCGTGCGCGCCGCTGACAGGATTCTCGTCCTGCGCCAGGGCGCGATTATTGAGGAGGGCAGCCACGAGCAGTTGATGGAACAGGGCGGCCACTACGCGGAACTCTACAACACCTATTTTCGCCATCAGTCGCTGGAGTATATCAACGCTCGACCTGACAGACAGCCGCCGGATCAGCCGTCCCGTTCCCGGGGCACCGCGGCCCAGACCAGCACCCCCAGCCCCACCGCTCCCAACCCCGCCAGTGCAATCAGTTTATAAAGTCTGTCGTCGAGAAAGAGGGTGAGCGCGCCGAAGACCGCGCAAAAGAGCCAATAGGCCAGTACAATCGTCCGCTCAGCCAGGCCGATGTCGAGCAGGCGAAAGTGGAGGTGATCCCGCCCGCCCTGGCCGGGGGAGACGCCCCGCCGCCAACGGCTGTAGATCAGCCAGGCCACATCCAGCGCGGGCAGGCCGAGAACGAGCAGGACCGTCGCCAGCCGCGCCCCGCCGATGATCCCCAAGGCGGCCAGGGCAAAGCCGAGGAAGAAGCTGCCGCTGCTCCCCATAAAGATGCGCCCGCGCAAGTTGGCGGGCAAAAAGCCCAGCGCCGCGCCCAGCAGAGCGACCGGCAACACCGCCACACTGGCCTGGGGTGGCTCTGCCCGCCAGAGCATATGCGCGGCCAGAATGGCGCACACAATCGCCGTCACCCCCGTCGCCAGCCCGCTCAGCCCGTCCAAAAAATTGACAGTATTCATCATTCCCACAAACCAGAAGATCGTCACTGGGCCGACGATCCACCAGGGAAAGCCGTCATCTCCAAAGAAAAGCCCCGGCGCAAAGGGATTGTTGACGTGCTTAATAAAGATCAGCCCGGCAATCGCGATAAGTCCGGCCGCGATTTGGATGGCGTATTGGGGCAGGGCCCGGAAGCGAAAGCGGTCATCCAGCAGACCGGCCCCGGCGCAGAAAACACCCCCGACCAGCAGAGCCAGCAGACGGCGGCCTTCGTTGGGATCGTTGCGGGGGGGCAGCCACTGGGCCGCCACTTCCGGGGGCAGCAGACGAGGCAGGAGCAGGACAAGCAGCACTGTCAGGGTGAACGCGCCAAAAAGCGCCAGCCCCCCCGTGCGGGCGATAATCCCCCGGTGACTGCGCCGCCCGCCGGGCCGATCCACCAACCCCAGCCGCTGACCGAGCGCGGCAGAGAGAGGGGTGAGGGCAAGGGCGAGAAGGGTGGAGGTGAGAAGAATTAGTAAAGTAAACATAACAGGAGGAAGGGATGACAGGGTGACAGGGTGACAGGGTGAGTCACCCCTTCACCCTGTCACCTTGTCATCCTTAGGGCCGCATAGACTGTAGGAGCCGGGGAAAGGCAATCGCCTCGCGCAGATGGCCGATGCCGCAGATCCACGCGACTGTGCGCTCCACGCCCAGGCCGAAGCCGCTGTGGACGACGGAGCCGTATTTGCGCAGGTCCACGTACCATTCGTAAGGTTCCATGGGCAGGTTGTGGGCCTGAATCGCCGCGATCAGCTTCTCCGGGTCGCTCATCCGCTCGCTGCCGCCGGTGATCTCCCCGTAGCCTTCCGGGGCCAGCAGGTCCACGCTGCGGCAGACCTCGGCCCGGCCCGGCTCCGGCTCCATATAGAACGCCTTGATTTGGGTGGGGTAATGATGCACAAAGACCGGCTTGTCGAACTGGGCCGCAATATACGTCTCGTGGGGGCTGCCGAAATCGTCGCCCCAGGGCATAGGGGGCACCGGGCCGTCGTAGCCGGGGACCATCTCGCCCGCGGCCGCGGCCGCGTTGATCATTGCCACCGCTTCGTCGTAGTGGATGCGGGGGAAGGGGGCCGTCACCCGTTGCAGGGAAGTCGTGTCCCGCTCCAATACCTTTAGCTCCTCGGCATTTTCGGTCAGGCAGCGCTGGATGACGTAGCTGACCATCTCCTCCTCGATCTCCATCAACTGCTCCAGATTGCAGAAGGCGATCTCCGGTTCCAGCATCCAGAACTCTTGCAGATGGCGGCGGGTCTTGCTCTTTTCGGCCCGGAAGGTGGGGCCAAAGCAGTAGACTTTGCCAAAGGCGAAGATGTTGGCTTCGTTGTAGAGCTGGCCGGTCTGGGCCAGATAGGCCGGCTCGCCGTGGAAGTCGATCTCAAAAAGGGTCGTCGTGCCTTCCGCTGCCGCGGGGGTGAGGATGGGCGTGTCCACGTGCAGAAAGCCGTGGCTGTCCAGCCAATCCCGCAGGGCGCGGATGACGGTGGCCCGCACCCGCAGCACAGCCCACTGGCGGGAGGAGCGTATCCAGAGGTGGCGGTTCTTCATCAGAAACTCCACCCCGTGCTCTTTGGGCTGGATGGGGTATTCGGCGGCCAGTTGCACTACTTCCAGGCTGGCCGCGTCCAGTTCATAGCCGCCGGGGATGCCGGGGGCCCGCTCGTTGGCGACCACTTTGCCGGTCACCCGCAGGCTGCTCTCCTGGGTCAGGTCTTTGGCTGCGGCGAAGTCGTCTTCGCTCACATTTTTCTTAAAAACCACCGCCTGGCAGACGCCGGAACCGTCTCGCATCTGCAAAAATTGCAGGCGGCCTTTGTCGGTTTTGGCATAGAGCCAGCCCTGCAGCGTCACTTCTGCGCCGATGTGCTCGGCCATTGCTCGAATTTGAATGATTGGGGCCACGTTGCCGTTCCTTTGGTGGTGCGTAGTGCGTGGTACGTCAAAAAAACTCCGGGAAACAGAATCTTCAAACAGTGATTCCTGACGAGCGGTGAAACGTGAAACGTGAAATCGTTCGGACCCACTCACATTTCACGCTTCACTATTCCTCGTCATCCCAGTCCTCGTCCCCCGACTCCCGTGTCACTTTGACGGGAGCGTTGGGCCGGTTGAAGTACTCGTCCAGATGGATGTTGATCTCCTCTTGCAGCCGCTCCATATGGATGGTTAGCTCGGCAGGCGGCCGCTTGGAGAGGAAGGATTTCTCGGAGACGTAATCGTTGCCCGCGTCCCGATAGGCTGGGCGCACGATGTGGGTGTGGACGTAGACATCCACCGGCTCCCGATAGCGCTCGGTCTCCGGGGCCACAGGGGGCAGGACTTCGGGCTGCTCCTGGCGGCGCTGGCGACGGCTGGAAGAACGGCGTCTGCTGCTATTGCCTCCGCCACCACTCCGACCGCTCCTGCTGCCAGAATTCCCGCCGCTGGAATTGCCACCGTCCGAATTTCCGCCGCTGTTGTTCCCGCTGGCATTGGAATTGCTATTGGAACGGCGGCGTTTGCGGCGGCGCTCCCGCTGCTCAGACGTCTGCTGGTTCTGGGCTTTGGCGTCGGGCTGGGAGCGGTTCTGCTCCTTCCCCTGGCTGGGCGATCCCTGGCTGGGCGCTCCCCGCTCTCCCCCTTCCGAGCCTTTGTTTTTATTGCGCTTGCGGAAGTAGCGCCGGTTGCTGCGCTTTCCCCCGCCGCCCGACTCAGCACCTTCGCCCTTTTGTGGCTGTTGATCTGTCATCGAATACTCCTTGTATAGGCGACATTAAAAATATCATTCCTGCACGACATCAATAATGGCAATCTCTACCGTGTCTCCCTCTAGTCGTCGCTGGTTAATCGTTATAGGTAGACGTTCCATCGTCGGCTCATAATACATGCCCACAAACAGCCGATACTTTCCAACGGGCAAAGTCTCATTAAGGGATAACCTTATGCGATCTTCGACTACTTCGCCAGCAATCCATTCCATTGTTGGATGCCCACCTAGCATCGGTGGGCTGTCATGCTGTGCCCACAATTGACCGGTTTCATCAAACAGGTGTACGAATACCTTATAGTTCACAGGTATCACCGTAAGTGCTTGCCAGTACAATGTCACCGATATCTCAGTTGTGGGTTTCATCTTGATTTGCGGGGTTGTGTGGCCAAATAGTGACAACACCTCTCCAAAACTCGCCTTTACATAATGTTGCATCGGCGGTGCCTCAAAAGTCCGCGATATAGGCTCGAGATAGTAAACTTCATACACTAAATGGCCGTCATGTTGCTCATAATCTTTCCAGAGAACGGGTTGTAAGCGATGACGATAGGCTGCATCCTCAAAAAGCTGCCTATGACCAGGAAATGCGGTGAACTGCGGGCTATGCAACAGATAAAAGGCTGGTGCTTGGGCGACCCGTGAATTGATGTAGAAGTCAAAAGATTCATCTGGGCGTGCGCCATACGTAAACCGTTCTTCTGGGTCAATCTGTCCCAATGTTAATAGCTGAAGGTTACGTCGGAAACCCCAATCAAGAGCAATGATTGGCTCGCTGACGTGCTGTAGATCTTCAGCCAGCACATTGATGGCGTCCGAGAACCAACCGTTGCCCCTCGTATGAGACAATGTCCGATGGTACTGCACAGTTGTCAACATCTCAGATCCCACGATAATGATGAATATAAGCCCCAAGAGAAGTCGCCACTGGGGGTACTCTTCAGGCGCACGATAATGCAGATGATTAGCTAAGCCAGTAAAGGCAGCAGTTATTACTACCTGAGGGATGGGCCAAATGATCATTAAGTGATGCGCCCCAAAGCCGGATATAGTGAAGGCGCTCTGAGAAACGATGCTGACGCAGATCAAAATCAGGAATTTCAGGCGTATTGGTCGATAAGTAAACTGAGCCTGCCGGATTAACCATATATGTAATAGGAGTGTGCAAATGAAGGCTACTACAGCCACAGGATTTGCGTGCGCTCTACCGAAACTGCTGGCAAAAATTGAGCCATCCAACAGCGTACGCAGATCAGTCATGAATACAGTGCGCAAATTTGTGAGTATATCCAGATTACTCACGCCATAGAGTCGCGTGTGAGTAAGATTTTCAAGAAGCGCTCGTATAGTCCCTGCATCACGACTATTGTAAATAATCAACGGCGCACAGCCGAGAAGGGTGGCAAAAAGTGCCAAAATTCGAGTACGATTAGTTAGTTGCTTCAGCGGCCATAGCCAGGCGCGCCAACCACCACCAGGAGAGATATATGGACTGAAAACCAACCATGACAAACCTAACCCCAGCCACAACCATAAAAAAAGAATCTTCGTAGCAAGCCCAAGTCCCAGACAGAATGCAGCGAACACAAAGTAAATGTTCTGCCGTCGATGGAACCAGCGCCACAAACACCAAAACACAAGAATGGCCAGCGGTAGCAAAGGCAGAGATACCATCGCGCCTGTCCGCGACCAAAAGATGAAGGTCGGATTCACGGCGAGGAGCAATGTGCTTAAGGCAGCAACCCGTTTGTCAAAAAATTCACTAAGGAAGCCATATGCTAATATCAGGGTTGCGAGACCGATAAGCAAGTTAGTGGCGCGCAGTATCTCAACACTCACGCCGAACAAAACAAAGAAGGGCATTAGCAGATAAGTCGTGATCGGCCCAACATATGACATAACCATGAGGGGCCATTCTCTTCCACCCGAGTTGATCACACCTGCAATATCCAACGCTTGACCAGAGAGCGTTTGCATAGCGGGGACGGCATCTAGCGCTTCATCGTAATAGAGTCCGGGTAGATCAAGCTGATAGCTGCCCAGTATAATGTATGTCGCCAATGACGTAAGAAAAACAACAGATGTCCAGGAACGCAGATCACAGCATCGCATATCCACCTCAGCTGGCATGTACTTAGGGTGCGTCGCACTGTCCACGAAATGACTCTAGTCCGCAACCTCATCTGGACAGTGCGACGCACCAAAACAGGAAGTTATTCTTTGACAAGCCCTTACGAGACGCAGTCATTCTAATAAGCGAAGAGTGAACGCAAACATACTCCTGTTTTCGTTAAGTGAAACAGGATTAATGTGTGAAATGTAGGCTAATACTATAACGCGATCTTGCCAGAAACTTCAGCCCACAATATATGCAATACCGCAAAAGTTGCTATGAACCAAAGCGCCCACCGGAGGTGGAGCAATGCACGCTTGGCCGGGGTTCTCAGGAGTACGATAGCAAGTTTTGCGGTACTGCCAATATGTTGTAATGGAATTAGTCGACTCTTCAGCCAGATACTACTTAAGAGATGACTACCTACTGTGGGATACTATATGTAGTGGTTCTTTAGAATCGATGCCTGTATGTTGTGCTTGATTATCACTCTCTCGTTGTAGTACTAACCGCGTTTCTCTGCCAAAAAGAGCGGAGCCGCGGAGCCGCCCCCCGCGCTCACATTCAAAAGCGCGCTTGTGCCCAGCCGCACCCCCGCGTGCTCCACAGAGGTGCCCCGCCAGACATACGGGTCCAGGTCTACCATCCGGGGGGCAAAATGCAGCCCGTCCTCCTGCCAGACGGGAAAAATTTCCTGGGGCGTGGGGACCCGGCGCTGGACGACGTGGGGTTCGGCCAGCGCCCGCTGCAAGGCCACTTCCCAGGCGCTGGCGTCGGTCTCCCAGCCCAGGACAACCCCCGTGCCGCCATATTCCCGCACGGGTTTCAACACCAGTTCGTCCTTGCGCGCCCGGATCAGCTCGACCAATTCCACCCCTGCGCCGTCGTAGCGGGTGGGCTGGTCCGCCACCAGACGGCTCCAGGGGACGTGCTTTTGCACAGCCGCCTGCTCCGCCGGGCTAAAGCGGTGCTGGTTTTCTTCGTCGCTGATCAGGGCAAAGAGCGCTTTGTTGTAGAGCAACTGGCAGTTGAAATGGTTGGCAATGCAGACCGCATTCTGGGCCACGGCCTGCACCAGGGGCTGGGCCATCAGCTCCGCCGGGTCGGGATAGCGTTTGATCAGTTCGTTCACCACCACCCGTTTGTAGACAATATCCACAAGGAAATCGTCCCCCGCCCACAGCCGCCCATCCCGCAGCGCCAGTTCGCCGGGATCGCAGATGATCACCCGGCTGCCCTCGGCTTCAAAAATCTGCTGGGAGAGCAGAAATTCGTTGCGGGTGCGCACAGTGTACCAGTCCACAATCGCAATGTTCGGGCGTTCAACCGGCGTCTGCCCTGTCGCCGCGCACCAGTCCCCATAGGTCTCCAGCAGCGTGCGGTATACCCGGCGGCGCACAGGCGGGCGGGTCAGGTGATACTCCTGGGCAAAGCGGCGCATCGGCTCAAATTCGACGAAGAGATCGCCCAGCACATCGCCGTAGCCCAGACCGCCGGGGCTGTCTGCATTGTACTCCAAAAAGTGCAGATCGCCCTGATCCAGCGTGGGGCCGGGCAGCCAGAAGGCGTCCATCCGGGCCGAGACATCGGGCGCTCCATAGACATCGGGCAGTTGCACCAGGCTGGCCTCGGCGGGGGAGAGATGCAGCAGACGCTGGCTGTCCAGTTCGCCGGTGCGCAGGGCCGCGTAGATTTTGTGCAGCGCGCCGGTCACATTGACTGTAGCCTCGGCGATGAAGTCGTAGGTCTGGGGGTGCAGGAATTGGGGGCGCAGGACATTACAGATGGCCCGGTCGCCAAAGTAGAGCAGATTCTCCCGCATCTGCTCCTGAAAGCGCGCCCACAGCCCGGGCGCGTCCGATTCCCGCAGGAGTTGGTGATAGCGTTCGACGACCAGGGCGGTGGGGTGCATAAGGATTGGTTCAATCTGAGACTGATGCAGCAATTCTCGGACCGGAAACGTGATGCGGGAAACGTGAAATGGCCCGGACGATCTCACGCTTCCCGTTTCACGTCTCAGAAAGCCGCCGCATAGCTCTCCCGTGCCGCCCGCTGCTCCGGCACGGCCAGGGCACGCTCGATCACCAGATCGGTCATCGCATCTACGGCCCAGTTGAAGTGCCATTCGCCCAGGCTGGCAATGTCCAGATCGGGCGCGCTGTTGGTGAAGTCGATGGCGTAGGGGACGCCTTTGTGAAAGGCAAACTCGACAGTATTCATATCGTGGCCCAGGGCCCGGCAGAGCTTCAGCGCATCCGATACCACCCGTTCGGTTTCAGCCGGGGAGAGGTAATCGGGCTGCTGCAAATAGCGCTCGTTGTGGGGCTTTGTCGGGTCCCAGGCGATGGGCAGCACCTTTTCCCGCCCGATGCAGAGGCAGCGCACATAGCGGTCCCAGTGGATGAATTCCTGGAGCAGCATCGACAACTGGTCCGAAGCGTCGTAAGCGACCAGCATTTCGTCGATGGAATGGACGATACTCACCGACTTCCAGCCGCCGCCCACCGCCGGTTTCATCACCGCCGGCCAGCCGATGTAGCGGCCCAGCATCTCCCAATCCACCGGGTGGATCAAATTGGTCAGACTTTCGCCGGTGATGTCGGGAATGTAGGCTTTGTTGGGCAGGATGACCGTCTTGGGCACGGCTACGCCCGCCTGCTGGGCCAGGAAGTTGGCGGTGAATTTGTCCTCCACAATGCGGGCGAAGGGGTTGTTGATAATCACCGCGCCCTGCAAATGGGCGTGCTTGAGAAAAATCTGGTAGTAGGGGACTTCGTGGCTGATGCGGTCCACAATCAGCGCATAGGGGGTGTGGGACTCCACCGCGGTGCCGCCCAATTTCACCCACTCCGCCTCCACCCCCGCGTCCCGGGCCGCCACCCGTTCGATGAGCGCGGCGGGAAAGGTGCGCTCGCGCCCGGCTAAAATACCAACCTTCTTCATCCTTCACTCCTTTTTCGTATACGAATGAGATGGTGAGATGATGGGAGACGCCGTCTCCCATCATCCCATCATCCCATCATCAATTTTCTATGGAACCGTCACACTCGCCACAAGGGTCCCCTCTGGGTTGCGCAGCCGGGCCACGCTTCCCGACGACCAGACCGGTTCGCTCAATCCCCAGTAGAGATTGATTGAGTTGGCTTCGCCGTTGCCGCTGTGCAGCCGCACACTGCCGCCGGGGAAGATGGGCAGGTTGCCAAAGGTGTAGATAGCGCCGCCCTCGAGGCTGAGGGTCCAGCCCTGCAAATTCAGGGCGGTGTCGCTGTCGTTGATTACCTGCACCTGCTCCTGGGCCAGATTGCCCGGCTGCTCCACCCGCAGCTCCATACCGTCGGCCGCGGGTGTGGGCGCGGTCACCGGGCCAGAGCCACCCGCGGGGGCAGTTGTCCCACCCGCGCTGGGGATTGCCAGCCGTTGGCCGACGAAGACGAAATCGGGGTTGGTCAGGTTGTTGGCCTGCATCAGCGCGTCCATTGTCAGCCCGAATTTGAGCGCGATGCCCAGCAGACTGTCCCCGGCTTCGACGACGTAAATTTCGGGGCTGCCGCTGGCCGGGGCGCTGGTCGCTGTGGCCAGGGGTTGGCTGACAATTGCCGTAGCCGCTGGTGCGGGGGGCTGGGTTGCCGGCGTGGGTGTCACAATCAACACTACCGGCGGCTCTGGAGTGTAGAGCGCGGCCAACTCTTCCGGGTCCGGTCGGCGCTGCTCGGCCACCCAGACCACACCTACAGCAACCGCCAGGCTGATAAAGGCATTGAGCAGAACGATAAAAAGCAATTGACGGCGGGACATACGCGTTGGTTTCTGGTTGGTTGGCTGTTTCTGGCGGGTGACTGGCCCGCTGCAAGGATTGTAGCATAGAAAGGGAGAGATGTCAGAGAAGAGGCAGACATAACGGGAAATTGCACTTGCGTTTACGGGCAACTGTAGTACTATACGGCTACCAAAAGCGTCAGTTACGGAAGGAACCGTTCAATGCTTGCCAAAATTCAGAGTTGTGCGGTGATAGGGCTGGACGCGCAGCCAGTGCAGGTGGAGGTGGACATCAGCAACGGGCTGGAGAAGCTGACGGTTGTCGGTCTGCCCGACGCGGCGGTGCGGGAGAGCGGCGAACGGGTGCGCTCGGCCATCGGCAACAGCGGCTTCTTCTTCCCCCAGGCCCGGCTGACTGTCAACCTGGCCCCGGCGGACCTGCGCAAGGAAGGGCCGGCCTACGACCTGCCCATCGCCTTGGGGGTAATGGCGGCCTCCCGCCAGCTTCTGGCCGATCTGGAAGATGCGCTGATTGTAGGCGAATTGGGGCTGGACGGGGATGTGCGCCACGTGGACGGTGTGCTGCCCATGGCGGCCATGGCCCAGGAAAAGGGCTTCAAGCGCCTTTTCGTCCCCGTGGGTGACGCACCGGAGGCCGCGCTGGTGGAAGGGGTGACTGTCTACCCCATCGACAGTCTGGCCGGGCTGGTCTTTCACCTGAGCGGACGCAAACCCATCGCCCCCCACGTCAACGATTTTGCCTTTGATGAAGCTGAGCCGGGCCGTTTTCTCATCGACTTTCGGGATGTCAAAGGCCAGGAGCATGTAAAACGGGCCCTGGAGATTGCCTGCGCTGGCTCCCACAATGCGCTGCTCAAAGGGCCACCCGGCGCGGGCAAGACACTCCTGGCCCGCGCCCTGCCCTCGATTCTGCCCCGGCTGACGATTGGGGAAGCGCTGGATATCACCCGCATCTATTCGGTGGCCGGGGAGCTGGGCAACGAAGGGCCGCTGATCCGCAGCCGCCCCTTCCGCGCCCCCCATCACACCATCAGCAACGCCGGGCTGGTGGGGGGCGGACGCTGGCCCCGTCCCGGCGAGGTGAGTATGGCCCACCGGGGCGTGCTCTTCCTGGACGAGTTGCCAGAGTTCGGCAGCAAAAATCTGGAGACCCTGCGCCAGCCATTGGAGGACAAAATTGTCAGTATCAGCCGCGCAGCAGGCTCACTCTCCTTTCCAGCCAATTTTATGTTTGTGGCGGCGATGAACCCCTGTCCCTGCGGCTATTTCGGCGACGACCGCAAGGAGTGTACCTGCGGTCTGGGAATGGTGCAGCGCTACCAGAGCCGAATCAGCGGACCGCTGATGGACCGCATCGACATTCATACCGATGTGATGCGGGTGCCCTTCGAGAAGCTGGCCGGGCTGGACGGGGGTGAGACATCGGCGGTGATCCGGGCCCGGGTGGAGGCGGCCCGCAAGATTCAAGCGGCGCGCTTTGCCCCCGTGGGCAAGCCCTACGTGCTGGTCAACGGGGATATGGGACCGGCAGAGGTGCAGCAGTTTTGTCAGATTGATGAGGCGGGCAAAAATCTGATGAGTATGGCCGTGCGCCAGATGGACCTGAGCGCGCGGTCGTATCACCGGGTGCTGAAGCTGGCGCGCACGATTGCGGATGTGGCGGGGGAGGAGCGCATCGCCGTACAGCATCTGGCCGAGGCGTTGCAGTATCGGCCCCGGGGATTGGTGTAAAGTGGCGCGGCTTTGCTCGTCACCTGTTAATGTGGTGCTTTTTCGCAAAGCGCAAGAAACACTCCCGCCGCTGCTTGTTTTCCGGTCACTACGCTTTGTCGGTGCCCGATGATTACCGAAGATGGACTTTTCTGGTCTTAAAAAGGCAGTTGCGTGTTCCCAAGGACGGTGATATACTGCGCTCGGCAAGAATCACTCCTCCCCCGATCCTTGGTCCATAGCGCCTTTCATTCGTGTTTATACTATAAATAAGTACGTCTGAGTTCTCCGCTTCTCATTGCAGTCGCGCACCTGCCAATCGCCTCGTCGCCTTGGGCTGCGCTCCCGTCAGTATCAGGCGTAGGTGAGGGCGCGTACACTACCACGAAAGGAGGTGCGGCACCCAGTGACGACGAACTGCCGTGAGTATATGTGGACGTAGAGCGCAAGCGTCCTCTGCATTTGGCAGTCTGCCCCTTCTGTTTCTCCCGCGTACATCACATGGAGGCACAAAATGACACAGTCCAGCTCACTATCTCGACGTACTTTTCTCAAGAGTGCAGCAGTTGGGACCGGATTGCTCCTGGCTGGTTGCGTAGTTCCCAGTGCGCCCTCGGCTACAGGCACCGAAGGCGGCGGAAGTCCCGCTGAGGAGCCCATCGTCCTCCGCCTGCACATGCGCGCCGGCGGTGAGACAGGGGAACCGGCCATCTATGTGACGCGTCCCGCCGAGTTCACTGAAGAAACGGGTGTCCAGGTTCAGTTGGAGCCGATTCCCGGCGGCGAGTATTGGGCCAAGATCGAGACCCTGGCTGCGTCGCAGACGTTGGGTGACAATATGTTCACTGATAACAAGAACTGGCAGCACAACCGGGCTGTTCATTTCGGCTTGATCCAGGCCATCGACGCTTATATGGAATCCGAGGGCGTCTCCAAGGATGAATGGCAGCCAGGTGTGATCGCTACCTGTATTGTTGACGGTAAGCTGTACGGCTTGCCCAAGACCGGCCACCCTGCCGAGGCCTACACATGGATCAACCATGCGTTGTTTGAAGAGGCGGGCATTCCCATCCCTGACACCTATGGAGCTACCTGGGAAAACATGCGGGAGTGGGCCAATCTGCTGGCCAAAGGTGATCCCGAGCGGCGCGACGTCTACGGCGTTTACATGCCGACCAACGGCATCCAGATGATCGTTAACGGCATCCGCACGTTTGGTGGTTGGGAACTAAATGAGGAAGGCACCCAATCGCCGATGGACGAAGGTTGGAAAGGCTTCGTGCGCACTGCCTATGCCTACTATCAGGAAGACAAGGTCTCCCCCATGGCCGCGGATATTGGTTCGGCGGGTGTCGTGGGGCTCTTTGCCGCCAGCAAATTGGGTATGCTGGTCGCTCAGCGGGGTACCAATAAATCTGTACGCCAGGCTGTCGGCCCCGAGGATGGCAGTGCGGGCAGCTTCCCCTGGAGTACGATTGCTCTGGCCGAAGGACCTAACTTCACCGGTTGGGGCGCAAGCCTTAACACCCACGCCGGCACCACACAATCGAAGCACCCACTCGAGAGCTTCAAGCTGACCTATGCGCTGTCCGATGCTCGCTTTGCCTATCTCGTTGCCAATGAGACCGGCTATCTGGTTGGCCGCACCAATGAGCTGGAGGAGATCGGCCCGGCCAAGGACGATCCCTTCATCCAGCTCCAGTACACCCAGTACGCCAAAGGCGTTCCCTACCGCATTGGCGCCAACTATCGGGGCATTGAATGGATGAACATTATCGTCAACATAACCGATCTGGTCTACTTGGGCGAACGCGAACCCGACGACGCCTTTTTTGACGAACTGGGCACTTCGCTGGGCGAGCTCCTGGCCCGACCCATCTGAGTCTGACCATTGGTCAGGCAGCCCGGTGACTTTCTCGGCGTCTCGTCCCCGTGCGACAGGGCCTTCGTTCCGACGCTAAGTGGACTGCTTCCCATCTTCCTGGTGGTTTTATTCTCCCCACCAGGAAGATGGGTCCGTGTGGGTCTTTCGGAAGATATGCTCCTTTCAACTCCACGGTACGACAGGAAGGATAGCGACAAATGGCGACAAGCGCTGGTGAGGCGACCCTGAGCGGCGCGCAGGCCCGCTGGCAGATTCGGCCCGGCTTGGGCGGGATGACCCGCCTGCAGCGGATCGAAGCCCTGCAGGGCTATCTGTTCATCTCCCCTTGGGTCCTCGGCTTCCTCATTTTCACACTGGGGCCGATGCTTGCCTCTTTTTACTACAGCTTCACCCTCTACAATGTGCAGACTGCACCCCGTTTCACCGGGCTGGCCAACTACATGTTCGCCTTTGTGGATGACGATCTCTTCTGGGTCTCTGTGCGGCGTACGCTGATGTGGGCGTTGATGACTGTGCCCCTGGGTATGATCGGCTCCCTGTTCGCAGCCATACTGCTCAACCAGAAGCTCAAAGGCGTGGCGATCTTCCGTACTTGTTTTTTCTTACCCCATCTCACGCCCATCGTGGCGGCCGCCATCTTGTGGATGTGGATTCTACAGCCGGACATCGGCATTCTCAACAATCTATTGGACCAGATTGGTATTCGCGGGCCCAAGTGGTTGCAGTCGATTCAGTGGTCCATGCCAGCCCTGGCGATGATATCGCTGTGGACGGGGATAGGCGGCAACAAAATGCTGATCTTCCTGGCCGGCCTGCAGGCCATCCCCGAGACTCTCTATGAGGCTGCGGATATCGATGGCGCCAGCACCTGGCAGAAGCTGATCCGAATCACGATCCCGATGATTTCCCCGTCCATGTTCTTCAATCTCGTACTCGGCATCATTGCCAGCTTCCAAGTCTTCAGCATGGCCTTTGTCACCACCAGAGGTGGGCCGGCCTACGCCACCTACTTCTACGCACTGCATCTATACCAGCAGGCTTTCGTAAGTTTTGATATGGGCTACGGCAGTGCATTGGCCTGGATCTTCTTCGTCGCGGTGCTCGTACTGACGCTGGCGCAGCTCTGGCTACAGAAGCATTGGGTCTACTACGAAGGCGCGGTCTAGTTGATCACTACTAAGAGGAGAAACCAGACATGGCTGCGATAACCCAACCACGGCCCCAGGGATCTTCGACCACACGGCTGTCAGCCCGGAAACTGCTCAAGCGCACGGTCATCTACATAATGGCCCTGGTCTTCTCGGCGATGTTCGTGTTTCCCTTTTTCTGGACGGTCAGCACCTCCTTGAAAGAGCCGGTTGAGCTGATCGCCTACTCTCCAACCCTCCTGCCCATAGTGCCGCGCTGGGAGAACTACGGCAAGATCTGGTCGGTGGGGCTGGGGATCAGCTTCGGGCAGTTCTTCTTCAACAGTACGTTTGTGACAGGAGTGGCCTTGATCGGTCAGATTATTACTGCCTTTCTGGTCGGCTACGGCTTTGCTCGTTTTCGCTTTCCCGGTCGCAACGCGATTTTTGCCCTCTGCTTAAGCACCATGATCCTGCCACCGCATGTGACCATCATTCCGCTCTTTGTTCTCTTTCGCAACCTGCACTGGATTGACACCTTTCTACCGCTGATCGTGCCTAGCTTTTTCGGAGGCGGCGCCTTCACTATCTTCCTGATCCGCCAGTTCATCATGTCCATGCCCATCGAACTGGACGAGGCAGCCCTGATTGATGGCGCCGGCCGCGTGAGTATCCTCTGGCATATCATCCTTCCCAACTCGGGCCCTGTGCTGGCCACGGCGGCGATCTTCGGGTTCATTGGCCATTGGAATCAGTTCCTGGAGCCGCTGATCTTCCTCAACGGTGTACGCAAGTATACCATCCCTCTGGGGCTTTGGTTCTTGCGTCAACAGGAGGGTGTGGCCGGTCTGCCCAACGACAACCTGCTGATGGCAGCCTCCGTACTGGCAACTGCACCGATCATTGTGATCTTCTTCGTGTCACAGAAGTATTTTGTGCGTGGCATCGCCATGACCGGACTCAAGGGATAGATGACGCCAGCGAACCTTCCGGCTTGTGCGTAGGTTTTCGTGTCCGGCGCTATTGGCTATGCCAGCCCTGCCGCCGACCTTCTCCTGCACTCCTATCACGCTTCCTAACCCAAACGATTGAAAGGATTTTGCCATGCGACCCGCCTTGGGGATGAGCGATTTGTCTGACGACAACCTGATCTTCGCCAAACAGATCGGCGTGCGCGATCTCGTGGTGGTACACCCGGAGGGTGTACAGGCCGGCAGCGAACCCTACTACGACTATACAAACCTGATCCAGTTGCGTACACGGGTCGAGAACGCTGGCCTGCGCATCGCTGCCATCCAGAACATCCCGACAACCTATTATGACAAGATCGTCTGGAACCTACCTGGCCGAGACGCGCAGATCGATAACTACATCAGGACAATCACCAATGTCGGCAAGGCCGGCATACCCATTCTCCATTACAATTTCCACGCAATCCGCGTGTGGCGCACCAGCCGCCACACCCAGGATCGTGGCGGGGCCCATGTAACCAGCTATAACCACGAACTGATGGCGAATGCGCCTGCCGAACGGGGACGCGAACTGGGTATCGACGAGCTGTGGGATAATTTCGAGTACTTCCTCCGTCGCATCATACCGGCGGCGGAAAGCGTCGGCCTGCGTATGGCCCTGCACCCGGATGACCCGCCGGCGTCTCCCATCGCCGGTGCCGCCTGTCTCTTCATCGATATGGACTCATTCCAGCGCGCGCTGGATATGGTTCCCAGCCCAGCCAACGGTCTGCTCTTCTGTAACGGCTGCTACGCCGAAATGCTCGGCTTGGGCGTATATGACGCCATCCGCCATTTCGGCAAACAGGGCAAGATATTCTATGTACACTTCCGTAATGTGTCAGGTCAGGCTCACAACTTCCAAGAGACCTTCATCGACAGCGGCGACATCGATATGTTCAAAGCGATGCAGGTCTACAAAGAGATCGGCTTTGATGGCGTGATGATTCCGGACCACCTGCCCGGGATTATTGGCGACAGCCCCTACCGTCATCGTTCCAATGCCTACGCGGTCGGCTATATGCGGGCCTTGATGGCGGCTGCCGATGTGCTCGACGAGTGATGGGCAAGCGATCTCCCGTGGCCTGTGAACGGCCCCGGAAGGTGACGTAAATGGGGCGACCGAGTATTTCGGTCGTCCCATTTACGTTGTGACCAAAAATCAGATGGTCGTTGGACTTCAACGTCAGGGCTATGACATCTGGTACTCCCCATGTGAACACCGGATAATTTAATTTGCCCAAATTTGGCAGCAAAAATCTGGAGACCCTGCGCCAGCCCCTGGAAGATAAAGTGGTAACCATCAGCCGGGCCGCGGGTTTGCTGACTTTCCCGGCCAATTTTATGTTTGTGGCCGCGATGAACCCATGTCCCTGCGGCTATTTCGGCGACGACCGCAAGGAGTGTACCTGGGGTCTGGGGATGGTGCAGCGCTACCAGGGCCGCATCAGCGGGCCGTGCGCCAGATGGACCTGAGCGCGCGGTCGTATCACCAGGTGCTGAAGCTGGGCCGCACGGTCGCAGACCTATCCGAGACGTTGCAGCACCGACCCCGGGGCTTGGTTAAACTGACTAGCGATCCTGCTTTTTGGTTACGCAAAACTACCTTCCTCAAGGGAATCCTACACAATTAAAATCAAAAATTGGGGGTTGACAGGTTGCAGAAAAACTCATATAATCGCTATGTAATCGATTACATAATCCTCGTAGGTTATTACATTTGTGAATCGGCAGAAGAAGGATTGTCAACGTGCCAACTGTCAAGGATGTCGCCCAGCGCGCTGGCGTCTCCGTAGCAACTGTCAGTCGCTGTTTGTCCGGAAGTTCCCCCGTCAAAGCGCAAACCAAAGAGCGGGTATTACAAGCCGTTCGAGAATTGGATTACCGCCCAGACCAGGTAGCTCGCTCGTTGCGAAGACGGCGGACCACCGTTATTGCCCTGATTATTTCCACCATAGAAAACGTCTTCTTTACTGAAGTCGCTCACGCTGCCGAGATTGCGGCTCGGGACAGGGGCTATAATCTCATCGTATGCAATACCGATGAGAATCCAACTCTGGAGGCCACATATCTCAACATTCTGGACCGACAACTGATTGCAGGCATTATCCTGGCACCTGCCCCAGGAGATGCTTCTCATCTGGCGCACTATATCAAGAAAGAGTTGCCGATAGTTCTCATCAATCGGCAACTTGAACAATATGCCTGCTCGTCGATTGTATCTGATGATCGGGCAGCAGCTTTGGCCTGTGTCAATCATCTGATTGCTGCTGGACGAAGACGCATCGCTGCCATTACTGGCTTGCCCGGTGTCTTTACCACCAAAGAGCGGTTAGCCGGCTATAGGGATGCCCTGACCCAAGCCGGGCTTACCCTTGACCCGGCGCTACAGCAGTGTGGCTGGGCCAATATGGCAGGCGGTTACAACGTCGCCTATGCGCTGATGCAAAGTGAAAATCCCCCCGATGCTCTCTTTGTCTTCAATAATGTGATGACTCAGGGCGCGGTCATCGCCCTGCAGGAGATGGGCTTGCGCTGGCCGGATGACCTGGACGTGTCGGGGTTTGGTGCGTTCCAGACAGCGCATCTCTATCGCCCGCCGCTGACGCTTGTCCAGCAGCCAACCCACGATATGGGCAAGAAAGCTGTTGTACTACTGATTGAGCAGATTGAAAAGACGGCGAGCGCCGAAGTCCACCATTTTGTCCTGCAAAATCAGATCGTCTCGGGCGCGGCCTCATTCTATCGCTTCTCAGAGCGCTAATCGTTCCCTCTGGATTTGAGTTTCGTGTCTCTTCTCGAACTGTCGTTGGTGTTTTCTCGTTCCCGTTCCTTTCGACTGCTTCAGGCCCTCTCTTTGCGAAGAAAATAAGGCTGGAAAATGCCCCTGTCAGGCATTCTGCTCTCATTGTTGCAGAAATGTAATCGATTACATTTCTGGGCCAGAGAGACATTAAGAGGGGGATAAATGTCCCTCTGGCAAGTATAGAATATTTCTCTTAGGCTGTTCCGAAGAAATAAGTATCCACGTTTTCACTTGGCACTCGACTGGAACCTT
>JAANMX010001025.1_pt1 | contig 33742 bp, 30 predicted proteins | sample 7279681 | NCBI WGS metagenome assembly JAANMX01 (sample SAMN14094542, study PRJNA606508) | bioreactor metagenome | isolation source: A lab-scale SPAN reactor treating ammonium-rich wastewater day 351 | place: Ireland: Galway | collected 2018-01-01 | reverse complement strand
GAGCCAGCTGATATCGGCCCGAAAATGGGGTGTTTTCGGCAAATTTGAGGCGGATTTCCCGGTTCCCCGCCCGCGCTGTCCTGTCGCAAGGACTTTTTCGGCAGCCTGCCAGGCCCCCGCCGCCGCCAGCGGCCTAGACCCGCTCCAGCGCCACGGCGATGCCCTGGCCGACGCCGATGCACATGGTCGAAAGCGACCGCCGCCCGCCGGTCCGCGCCAGTTCCAGCGCCGCCGTGCCGGTGATGCGGGCGCCGGACATGCCCAGCGGATGCCCCAGCGCGATGGCGCCGCCGTTCGGGTTCACCCGCGGGTCGTCGTCGGCCACGCCCAGCTGGCGCAGCGTGGCGATGCCCTGGGCCGCGAAAGCCTCGTTCAGCTCGATCACGTCGAAATCCGCCGGGGTCAGACCCAACCGCGCCATCAGCTTCTGCGACGCCGGCGCCGGGCCGATGCCCATGATGCGCGGCGGCACGCCCGCCGTCGCCCCGCCCAGCACCCGGGCGATGGGCGTCAAGCCGTGCTTCTTCGCCGCCGCTTCCGAGGCCAGGATCAGCGCCGCCGCCCCGTCGTTCACCCCCGAGGCATTGCCCGCCGTGACCGAGCCGTTCGGGAACAGCGGGCGCAGCTTGGCCAGCGCCTCGGCCGTGGTGGCGCGGGGGTGTTCGTCGGTATCGACCACCACCGGCGCGCCCTTGCGCTGCGGGATCGTCACCGGCGCGATCTCGCGCGCCAGCCGGCCATTGGCGATGGCCGCCGCGGCCTTGGCTTGCGAGGCCAGCGCCATCGCGTCCTGCGCCTCGCGCGAGATGCCGTAGTCGTCGGCGACGTTCTGGCCGGTCTGCGGCATCGAGTCGGTGCCATGGGCCGCCTGCATCGCCGGGTTCACGAAGCGCCAGCCGATGGTGGTGTCGTGGACCTCGGCATGGCGGCTGAAGGCGGTTTCCGCCTTGGGCAGCACGAAGGGCGCGCGCGACATCGACTCGACGCCGCCGGCGATCATCAGCCCGGCCTCGCCCGCAGCGATCTGGCGCGCGGCGACCAGCACCGCGTCCATGCCCGAGCCGCAGAGCCGGTTGATCGTCGTGCCCGGCACCTCGAGCGGCAGGCCCGCCAGCAGCAAGGACATGCGGGCGACGTTGCGGTTGTCCTCGCCCGCCTGGTTGGCGCAACCATAGACCACGTCGTCCACCGCCTGCCAGTCGAGCCCCGCATGACGCGCCATCAGCGCGCGCAGCGGCACCGCGCCCAGGTCGTCGGCGCGGACCGAGGCCAGCGCGCCGCCGAACCGGCCGATGGGCGTGCGGATATAGTCGCAGATGAAGACTTCGGTCATGTCACAGCTCCGGCACGACCAGGTCGCCGACCGCACCGTCCAGGTGCAGCCGCGCGCCGGTCACGGCTTGCAGGTCGTCAAGGGGAATCGCCGGCAGCTTCTCGCGCAGCACGAAACGGCCGTCCTGCACGTCCACCACGGCGAGCGAGGTATAGACGCGGGTCACGCAACCCACCCCGGTCAGCGGCAGGGTGCAGGCTTCCAGCAGCTTGGGCTTGCCGTCCTTGGTGACATGGTCGGTGATGACCGCGACACGCTTGGCGCCATGCACCAGGTCCATCGCGCCACCGACCGCCGGCACGCCCTTGGGCCCGGTGGACCAGTTCGCCAGGTCGCCGTTCTGCGCCACCTGGTAGGCGCCCAGGATCGCCACGTCCAGATGCCCGCCGCGCACCATGGCGAAGCTGTCGGCATGGTGGAAGAAGGCCGCGCCGGGCTTCAGCGTGATCGCCTTCTTGCCGGCGTTGATCAGATCCCAGTCCTCCTGGCCCGCGGGCGGGGCCTCGCCAAAGCCCAGGACGCCGTTCTCGGTATGGAACACCGCCTGGCGGCCGGGAGGCTGGAACTTGGCCACCATCTCGGGAAAGCCGATGCCAAGGTTCACATAGGCGCCGTCGGCGATGTCCTGCGCCGCGCGCCAGGCGATCTGGGCGTTGGTCAGTTTCCGGGTCATGCCTGCACCTCCTGGGGACGGGCGGGGGGATAGGCCGCATCGGCGCGGTTCAGCGCCTCTTCCTGCGCCGGGTTCGCAATCTCGACGATGCCAGAGACGAAGATGCCCGGCGTCACCACATGCTCGGGGTCGATGCCGCCCGGCGCGACCGCCCGCGTCACCTGCGCGATGGTGCGCGCCGCCGCCATCGCCATCAGGGGCGAGAAGTTCCGCGCCGCCATGCGATAGGTCAGGTTGCCGTAATGGTCGCCCAGCTCGGCCTTGATCAGCGCCACATCGGCCTTGAGCCAGCGCTCCTGCACATAGGGCCGGCCGTCGAACTCGGCCACCGGCTTGCCGCGGGCCAGGTCGGTGCCATAGCTGGTGGGCGTGTAGAAGGCCGGGATGCCGGCGCCGCCGGCACGGATGCGCTCGGCCAGCGTGCCCTGCGGCACCAGGTCCAGCGCGATCTCTCCGGCCAGGTATTTCTCGGTAAAGACCCGCGGATCGGCCGAGCGCGGGAAGGAACAGACCATCTTGCGGACCATGCCCTGCTCGATCATCGCCGCGATGCCGACATGGCCGTTGCCGGCATTGTTGTTGATGACGGTCAGGTCCCTGGGGCTGCCGGTGGCCAGATAGCGGTCGATCAGCGCGTGGATCAGCTCGATCGGCGCGCCCGAGCCGCCGAAGCCGCCGATCATCACCGTGGCGCCGTCCGGGATGCCGGCGATCGCCTCGGCCAGGTTGGGGATGCGTTTGTCCATGAACTCCTCCTGCGGGTTCCGGGGATGTCATGCGCGCATGGGGGCCGCGAGGCCAGAGGTTTCGTGCGGATGTTGACATTTGTTCAAACTGCGTAAAAACCTGTGCGCATGGTGAACAAGACCGATTTCATCGCCTCGCTTGCCAAGGGGCTTGGCGTGATCGAGGCGTTCCGGGCCGAACGCCCGCGCCTTTCCATCGCCGAGGTGGCCGAGGCGACGGGGCTGGACCGGGCGACGGCGCGGCGCTGCCTGCTGACCCTGCACGAGCTGGGCTATGCCGATTACGACGGCAAGTTCTTCACCCTGACGCCGCGCATCCTGCGGCTGGGCATGGGGGCCCTGGCGGCGATGCCGCTGGCGCAGCTGGTGCAGCCCTGGTTGGACCAGCTGTCCGAGCAGATCGGGCAATCGACCTCGGTCTCGATCCTGGACGGGACCGAGATCGTCTATCTGGCGCGGGCGGCGCAGCGGCGGGTGATGTCCATCGGGCTGATGCCGGGCTCGCGGCTGCCGGCGCATTGCACCTCGATGGGCCGGGTGCTGCTGGCCGCCCTGCCCGAGCCCGAGGCGCGCGCCATCGTCGAGCGCTCGGACCTGACCCCGCGCACCCGCCACAGCCTGACCGCGCCGGACGAGATCATGGCGCGCATCCGCCAGGCCCGCGCCGACGGCCATGCGGTGATCGACCAGGAGGTCGAGCTGGGCCTGCGCTCGCTTGCCGTGCCGCTTTGGAATGCGCATGGCCGGGTGGTGGCGGCGCTGAATACCGGGGTGGCGGCGGTGCAATCCTCGGCCGAGGAACTGGTCACGCTCTACCTGCCGGCGCTGCTCCGGGTGCAGGATGGGCTGCGCCGGGTGCTGCGCTAGCGGCCGGGCAGCGGCGGGCGCGGCCGGCCGGCCAGCTCGGTGGCGCTGGCCAGGTCCAGGCCGGCCATGCAGAGCAGGCGGGCCACGATCCGCTCGCTTTCCGCGGGCGAAAGCTGGCCCTCGGTGATCGCCAGGCTGGCGCCGATCAGCGCGTGGCAGGTCAGCCGCCAGGTCAGTTCGGCCGCCTCGGCCTCGAACCGGCCGGCCGCCGAGGCCTGGCGCAGGTCGCGGATGGCAAAGGGGCCCATCATCCGGAACAGCGCATCCGCGATCACCTCGGAACGGTGCAGCATCTGCCGCCAGCGCGGATCGCCGGTCGCGGTGTCCAGCACGGTGCGGATGCCGAAGGCATAGACCTGCGCCGGATCCTCGAACCGGTCGGTGACGGCCTGGATGCTGACCCCCAGGTCGTGCATCAGCCCCTCGAGCACGGCGATGGCCAGTTCGTCCTTGGACCGGAAATAGTTGTAGATCGTCCCGGCACCGACATCGGCGCGCTCGGCGATCTCCAGCATGGTGGCGGCCTCGGCGCCCTTTTCGGTCATGATCTCGCGCGCGGCCTTGATCAGCGCCGCCCGGTTGCGCCGCTGGCGCCGCGCCACGCGGCCTTCGCCCTGGATCCCTGCCTCGGCCATGTCCTGCTCCGTATTCGGACCTGAACCATATTCGGAAACGAATCGGATCTCAAGCCGAGGGGCGGGCTTGCGCCGCCGGCGCGACAAGAAGCCGCGGGTAGTGCGGGAGTTTTTGGCGTTCAGCCAATGCGTTGCAAGTTCCCGGCCAGTATGAATTATAATCAAAGTTGACGATCATTCATTTTTAGAACAAATTCACCGCCGACCGATCCGCCCGCAAGGGAGCGTGGGCGATCGGGCCGGAACCCCGGCAATCGTTTCAGGGAGGAGCAAGGATGACCCCATCAACCCAAGCCAGCGACACCGATGTCGCCATCGTCGGCGCCGGCCCGGTCGGCACGCTGCTGGCGATCCTGCTGGGCCAGCGCGGCAAGCGCGTGACGCTGATCGAGCGCTGGAGCACGCATTACGACCTGCCGCGCGCCGTGACCTTCGACCACGAGATCGCGCGCATCCTGGCCACGCTGGGCATCGACGCCGAGACCGACCCCTCGATCAACCATCACGACGAGCTTTATTACTGGCGCAACGCCAGGGGCGAGAACCTGCAGGTCGTGGACTGGCAAAGCCAGTCGGCCAGCGGCTGGCGCGTGCGCTACTGGTTCAACCAGCCGCTGCTGGAAAAGCGCCTGCTGAAGCTGGCGGGCGGCATGCCGGAAATCACCATGATGCGCGGCTGGAACGCCGTCGCGCTGGACCAGGATGCCGAGGGCGTCACCCTGGCGCTGCAACAGAACCCCGAAGAGGTCGGCCCGGACGGCGAGCGCCGGACGATCCGGGCGAAATTCGTCGCCGGCACCGACGGCGCCAACAGCTTCGTGCGCCATGCGCTTGGCATCGAGAACGAGGACAAGGGCTATTTCTTCGACTGGCTGATCCTCGACATGCTGCCGAAATTCGACTACCGCGCCTCGCGCCCGGATGAGCCGGCGCAATGGCAGCTTTGCGACCCCAGGCGCCCGACCACCATCGTCCCCGGCGGGCCCGCGCCGCAGCCCGACCAGCCCGACCGCCGCCGCTGGGAGTTCATGGTCCTGCCCGGCGAATCGGCAGCCGAGATGCAGACCCCGGAAAGGGCGTGGGAACTGCTGCAACCCTGGGGCCTGACCCCCGAGAATGCCGAGCTGGAGCGCGCCGCCGTCTATCGCTTCCAGGCCCGCTGGGCGAAGCAATGGCACAAGGGCCGCTGCCTGATCGGCGGCGACGCGGCACACCTGATGCCGCCCTTTGCCGGCGAGGGCATGTGCGCCGGCGTCCGCGACGCGGTGGCCATGGCCTGGCGGCTGAACCTGATCCTCGAAGGCAAGGCGGGCCTCGGCCTGCTGGACAGCTATACCAGCGAGCGCAAGGACCACGCCTGCCACTACATCGACTTCAGCCAGGAGCTGGGCAGCATCATCTGCATCGCCGACGAGGCCGAGGCCGCCGCGCGCGACGCCCGCATGATCGCCGAGCTTCAGGCCCGCGGCCAGCGGCCGGTGCCGACCGACATCTGCCATCTCGGCCCCGGCGCCTGGTGCCCGGCCAGCGCCCATGCCGGCGAGCTGTCGGTGCAGGGCGTGGTCGAGCACAAGGGCCGGCGCGACCGCTTCGACCAGGCGGTGGGCCGGGGCTGGGTGGTGATCGGCTACGAGGCCGATCCGCTGGCGGCGCTGACGCCCGGACAGCGGGCGCAGCTCGACCTGCTGGAGGGGTTCGGCGTGCAGGTCTGCGCCCCCGGCGGCGGCTGCGCGGTGATCGACACCGAAGGCACCTACAAGCGCTGGCTCGACGAGATCGACGCGAAATACGTGCTGATCCGGCCGGATTTCTATGTCGCGGCCACGGCGAACAGCGCCGAGGCTTTCCGGCAGCGCGTCGATGCGGTGATGCAGGCGCTGGACCTGGCCGACAGCCCGGCGCTGGCGGCCGAGTAAGGGGCGGGCCTCCGATCCGGGCAAATGGCCTGATCGGTGCCTTCCAGCGCATCGACGGCAAGACCACCATTCGATGGACGCGGGGCGCAAGCCCGCTGACAGAAACGGCCGCGCCGGCTTGGCGCGGCCGTTGTCGTTTGCCGCCCGGAGAAGATATTCCATTATATAGAATGACATATCTGCAGAATATGGCCAGAGAGGGCCGAAAGCCCGGCTCCCAGCAATTTTTACTTGCACTTTGCCGAGAATCGCCCAGAAATTCCCGAAAACGCGGCAGCTGTCATGTCCATATCATGGATCGCCAGCAGGGAGGGGAGGCCCGCCGCCATGGGAGGGATGCGATGCAACTGACCGACACCCAGCCAGAGGGCGAGCTGGCCCTGGGCGGCATCGAGGCCTTGGCCGAGCCCAAGCGCGCCGAACGCTGGATGCGCCCGGTCGAGATCCTGGCCGCCGGCCTTCTGGTGGTGATGATCGTCACCGTGCTGGCGAACGTGTTCTTCCGCTATGTGCTGGCCAAGCCGCTGATCTGGGGCGACGAGGTCGCATCCATCAGCTTCATCTGGATGGCGATGCTGGGCGCGGCGCTGGCGGTGGACCGGCACGAGCATATGCGCCTGACCGTATTTCTGCCGCTGCTGCCCGAGCGGCTGGCGCGGGTGGCCGAGGTGGCGGGGCAGGTGCTGGTCTGCGTCCTGCTGCTGCGGCTTTTGCCGGTCGCGGTGGAATATGCCTATGAGGAAAGCTTCGTCAGGTCGCCGGCGCTGGGGCTGCCGATGTCCTGGCGCGCCTCGGCCCTGCCGGCGGGGATCGGGCTGATGGCGGTGCTGGCGGTGATTTCGGTCCTGCGGTCGCGCGAATGGCGCATCATCGCCGCGACCCTGGCCGTCACGGCGGCGGCGGTGGCGCTGATGTGGTTCGCGCGGCCGGCGCTTCTGTCCATCGGCAACTGGAACCTGCCGATCTGGCTGGGCCTGCTGGTCGCGGTGCTGCTTTGCATCGGCGTGCCCATCGCCTTCTGCTTTGCGCTGGGAACGCTGGCCTATCTGACCTTCGCCAGCCATGCGCCGATCTTCGTGATGATGGGCCGCATCGACGAAGGGATGTCCTCGCTGATCCTGCTGTCGGTCCCGGTCTTCGTGCTGCTGGGCTGCATCCTCGACGCCACCGGCATGGGCAAGGCCATCGTCAATTTCCTCGCCTCGCTCCTCGGCCACGTCAAGGCGGGGATGAGCTATGTGCTGCTGGGCTCGATGTTCCTCGTCTCGGGGATTTCCGGCTCCAAGGTCTCGGACATGGCGACGGTCGCCCCGGCGCTGTTCCCGGAAATGCGCCGTCGCGGCCATTCCGCGCCCGAGATGACGGCGCTGCTCGCGACGGGCGCGGCCATGGCCGATACCGTGCCGCCTTCGATCGTGCTGATCGTCTTGGGCTCGGTCGCCGGGGTGTCGATCGCCGGGCTCTTCACCTCGGGCTTCGTGATCGCCATGGTGCTGCTGGTCGTGCTGGCGGTGCTGGCGCGCTGGAAGGCGCGGGCCGAGGACATGTCGGGCGTGCGCGCCGCCACCCTGCCGCTGATCGGCAAGACCGCGCTAATCGCCGCGCCGGCGCTGGTGCTGCCCTTCATGATCCGCAGCCTGGTCGGCGGCGGCGTGGCGACGGCGACCGAGGTCTCGACCATCGCCGTGGTCTATGCCTTCGTCATCGGCGTCGTGCTGTATGGCGGCATCCCGGTCCGCAGGCTGGGCACCATGCTGGTCGAGACCGCGGCCATGTCGGGCGCGATCCTGCTGATCCTGGGCGCGGCCTCGGCCATGGCCTGGGCGCTGACGCAATCCGGCTTTGCCCGCGACCTGATGGCCGTCGTCACCGGCCTGCCGGGCGGCTGGGTGGTGTTCATGCTGGCCTCGATCCTGATCTTCCTGATCCTCGGCTGCGTGCTCGAGGGGCTGCCGGCCATCGTGCTCTTGGCGCCGATCATGTTCCCCATCGCCCGCGGCCTGGGCATCCACGACATCCATTACGCCATGGTCATCGTCACCGCGATGAACATCGGGCTGATGGCGCCGCCCATCGGCATCGGCTTCTACATCGCCTGCAAGATCGCCAACGTGCCCGCCGACCAGGTCATGCGCCGGATCTGGCCCTATCTGGCGGCGCTGCTGGTCGGCCTGCTGGCCATCGCCGCAGTGCCGGCGTTCTCGACCGCCTTGCTTTGACGTCAACAACCCTCGGGGAGGAGGAAACCATGACCATCACCCGCCGCAGCATCCTGATGGGTGCCGCCGCAGGCGCGCTTGCCGCGCCCTTCATCCGGCCGGGCGCCGCCCGCGCCGCCGAGTTCAGCTACAAGATCGCCAACAACCAGCCCTTGGAGCATCCCAGCAACGTGCGGCTGGCCGAGGCGGTCAAGGCGATCCTCGAGGAAACCTCGGGCGCGGTGGACATCCAGATCTTCCCCTCGAACCAGCTGGGCGCCGATACCGACGTGCTGGGCCAGCTGCGCTCGGGCGGGGTCGAGTTCTTCCAGCTTTCGCCGGTGATCCTGTCGACGCTGGTGCCGAACGCCTCGATCAACGGCGTGGGCTTCGCCTTCCCCGACTACGACACCGTGTGGAAGGCGATGGACGGCGAGCTGGGCGCCTATGCCCGCGGCCAGATCGAGAATGCCGGCCTGGTGGTGATGGACAAGATCTGGGACAACGGCTTCCGGCAGACCACCACCTCGACCAAGCCCATCCAGACGCCCGAGGATTTCCAGGGCTTCAAGATCCGCGTGCCGGTCAGCCCGCTCTGGACCTCGCTGTTCTCGGCCTTCGGCGCGGCGCCCGCCTCGATCAACTTTGCCGAGGTCTATACCGCGCTGCAGACCGGCATCGTCGACGGGCAGGAAAACCCGCTGGCGATCATGAAGGTCGCGAAGCTGTGGGAGGTGCAGAAATACCTGTCCATGACCAACCACATGTGGGACGGGTTCTGGCTGCTGGGCAACCGCCGCGCCTGGGGCGCCCTGCCCGAGGACGCGCAGCAGGTCGTCGCCAAGCATTTCAACGCCGGCGCGGAACGCCAGCGCGAGGATGTCATGGCGCTGAACGCCACCCTGCGCGGCGACCTGGAAAGCCAGGGCTTCGTCTTCAACGACGTGGACCCGCAGCCCTTCGAGGACAAGCTGCGCGAAGCCGGCTTCTATGCCGAGTGGAAAAAGACCTATGGCGACGAGGCATGGGAGATCCTGGAAGCCGCCGTCGGCCGGAAGCTGGCCTGATGACGGACGCGCCCGCCCCTGAAGCGACCGGCGGCGCGCAGGCGGTGGCGCGCGCGCTGTCGCTGCTGTCGCTGGTCGGCAGGGGCGGCGACGCGGGGCTGGCGCTGGGGCAATTGGCCGCCGCCTCGGGGCTGACAAGGCCCACGGTGCGGCGGCTGCTGCTGGCCCTGGCCGCAGCGCGCATGGTCGAGCAGGACCGCCGCAGCCGGCGCTATCACCTGGGCCCCGAGGCCTATCTGCTGGGCACGTTCGCCGCCGAGCGCCACGGCATCCTGCATCACGCCCGCGACTCGATGCTGCGGCTGGCGCGCCAGACCGGCGACACCCTGCTGCTGACCGTGCCGCAGGGCGACCACACCCTGTGCCTTGAGCGGATCGAGGGAGATTTCCCGATCCGCACCCACGCCCTGATGCGCGGCGACCGCAAGCCGGCCGGCGTCGGCGCGGGCGCGCTGGCGATCCTGGCCGCCCTGCCCGCGCCCGAGGGCGACGCGCTGCTGCGCCGCGTGGCGCCCTTGGCCGAGGCGCTGGCCCCCGGCCTTGCCCCGGCCCTGGCCGAGGATCTGGCGCAGGCGCTCGCGGCCGGCCATGCGCTGAACCCCGGCCGGGTGGTGCCGGGGTCGTGGGGCCTGGGCGTGGCGATCCTGTGGCCGGACGGACGGCCGGCCGGCGCGCTGTCCATCGCCGCCATCGAGAGCCGCATGGGCGAGGCCCGGCAGGCCGAGCTGGCCGCCCTGCTGCACCGCGAGGCGCGGCTGGTCGAAGCCCGCCTTGCCGCGCTGGACACGCAACCGAAAAGGAACATCGCATGACAGATCCGCTGATCGTCGGCTGGGCACATACGAAATTCGGCAAGTCCGAGGCGCCCGACACGCTGGCCCTGATGGCCGAGGTGGCGCGGCCCGCGCTGGACCATGCCGGCCTGCCGCCCGATGCCGTCGACGGCATCTTCGTCGGCGTCTACAACAACGGCTTCTCGCGCCAGGATTTCCAGGGCGCGCTGGTCGCCATGGGCACGCCGGAACTGGCGGGCGTGCCCTTCATGCGCACGGAAAACGCCTGCGCCACCGGCTCGGCCGCGCTGTATGCGGCGGCGGATTTCATCGCCTCGGGCCGCGGCAAGGTCGCCCTGGTGATCGGCGCCGAGAAGATGAGCGCGACCCCCGGCGACCAGGTCGGCGACATCCTGCTGTCCGCCAGCTACGTCCCCGAGGAGGGCGAGATCCCCGGCGGCTTCGCCGGCGTCTTCGGCCGCATCACCGAGAGCTATTTCCAGCGCCACGGCGACCGTTCCGAGGAACTGGCGATGATCGCCGCCAAGAACCATGAAAACGGCATGCGCAACCCCTATGCGCATATGCAAAAGCCCTTCGACCTGGCCTTCTGCAACACCATCTCGGACAAGAACCCGCGCGTCGCCGGGCCGCTGCGGCGCACCGATTGCTCGCTGGTGTCGGACGGGGCGGCGGCGCTGGTGCTGGCCGCGCCCGAGGTGGCGGCCGAACTGCAGCGCGCCATCCGTTTTCGCGCCCGCGCCCAGGCCGGCGACCTGCTGGCGCTGTCGCGGCGCGATCCCATCGCCTTCGACGGCCCGCACCGGGCCTGGGCGGCGGCGCTCGATCAGGCCGGGCTCGGCATCATGGACCTGGCGCTGGTCGAGACGCATGACTGCTTCACCACCGCCGAGATGATCGAATACGAGGCCATGGGCCTGGCCCCGCGTGGCCAGGGCTGGCGCGTCATCCGCGACGGCGTGACCCGGTTCGACGGCGCGCTGCCGGTGAACCCCTCGGGCGGGCTGAAGTCGCGCGGCCATCCGATCGGCGCCACCGGCGTCTCGCAGCATGTCATGGTCGCGATGCAGCTGGCCGGCGATGCGGGCGCCATGCAGGTGCCGGGCGCCAGCTTGGGCGGGGTCTTCAACATGGGCGGCGCGGCGGTCGCCAGCTATTGCTCGATCCTGGAGCGCGTGAAATGACGGAACCCGCCATCGACCCGGCCGGCGGCCAGCGCCCGGTTTCGACCAGGGTGATGAACCTTGCCACCTTCCTGACCCAGGCCGCGCGGCGCGACCCCGACGGCATCGCGCTGGTCATGGGTGAGGCGCGCTGGAGCTGGGCCGAGTTCGAGGCCCGCACCGACGCCCTGGCCCATGCGTTGCAAACCCGCTTCGGGCTGCAAAAGGGCGACCGGGTCATGTGCCAGTCGCAGAACTGCATGGAGATGATGCAGGCCATGTTCGCCACCTGGCGCGCCGGCGGCGTCTGGGTGCCCGCGAATTTCCGCCAGACGCCCGAGGAGGTGGCCTGGCTGACCGAATCCTCGGGCGCGACGCTGATGTTCTGCAACGCCGCATTCCCCGATCACGCGGCGGCCTGCGGCGTGACCACGCTGGTCTTCGGCGAGGCCGGTTTCGGCCCCTCGGTGCAGGCGATCACCGCCGAGCATTGGGGAAGCCGCCCGCAGGTCGCCGTGGTGGATCGCGACGATCCCTGCTGGTTCTTCTTTACCTCGGGCACCACGGGCCGGCCCAAGGCCAGCGTTCTGACCCATGGCCAGATGGCCTTCGTGGTGACGAACCACCTGGCCGACCTGATGCCGGGCCTGACGGGCGACGACGCCTCGCTGGTCGTCGCGCCCCTGTCGCATGGCGCGGGCGTGCATCAGCTGACGCAGGTGGCGCGGGGGGTCAAGACCGTGCTGCTGCCGACCGAGCGTTTCGACGCGGCGCAGGTCTGGGATCTGGTGCGGGAATGGCGGGTGTCCACCATGTTCACCGTGCCGACCATCCTGAAACTGCTGGTCGAGCATCCGGCGACGGTGGCGGCCGACACTTCGTCGCTGCGCTACGTGATCTATGCCGGCGCGCCGATGTATCGCGTGGACCAGCAAAGGGCGCTGCGCGTCCTGGGCAAGGTGCTGGTGCAATATTTCGGCCTGGGCGAATGCACCGGCAACATCACCGTCCTGCCCGCGCATCTGCACGAGGCCGAGGACGGCCCTGCCACCCGCATCGGCACCTGCGGCCATGCCCGGACGGGCATCGAGATCCAGGTCCAGGACGACCAGGGCCGCGAATTGCAGCCCGGCCAGACCGGCGAGATCTGCGTCATCGGCCCCGCCGTCTTCGCCGGCTATTACCGCAACCCGCAGGCCAATGCGAAGGCGTTCCGCGACGGCTGGTTCCGCACCGGCGACCTGGGCCACATGGACGAGGCAGGGTTCCTGTATATCACCGGGCGCGAGTCGGACATGTTCATCTCGGGCGGCTCGAACGTCTATCCGCGCGAGATCGAGGAAAAGATCCTGACCCATCCCGCCATTTCCGAGGTCGCGGTGCTGGGCGTGCCCGACCCGCTCTGGGGCGAGGTGGGCTGGGCGATCTGCGTCGCCCAAACCCCCGTGGCCGAAGAGGAGATGGCGGCATTCCTGGCCCCGAAGCTGTCGCGCTACAAGCTGCCCAAGCGCTTCCTGTTCTGGGAGGCGCTGCCGAAATCGGCCTATGGCAAGATCACCAAGAAGATGATCCGCGAGGAGCTGGAGGCGCGCGGCTTGCTGGAGCAGGCCCCGGCATGAGCATGGTCCATCCCGGCCCCCGCGCGGCCGAGCGCGTGCAGGCCCGGCGCGCCGCGCTGCGACCCATCCACGGCAGGCTGCGCGCGGGCCAGACGGTCATGCAGGCGGTGGGCGATCTGTTCGCCGCTCACGGCTGCAAGGGCGGCGTCCTGTCGCTGGCGGGGGTCCGCTGCGAACCGATGCGCTATGTGCTGCCGGCACTGTCGACCGACGGGCTGCACGCGGCCTGGTATTCCGCGACCCATGCGCCCGCGGGCCGCTGGACCATCGACAGCGCCACCGCCAGCGTGGGCCGCAAGGACGGCGCCCCCTTCCTGCATTGCCATGGCATCTGGTCGGGCGGAGGCGATACCGCCATGGGCCACCTGCTGCCCCTGGATTGCGTCATCGCCGAGGACGCGACGGTCTCGGGCCTCGGCGCGGCGGAAACCTGGTTCGAGGCTCTGCCCGACCCGGAAACCGCCTTCACGCTGTTCGCCCCGCAGGGCGGCGGCGACGGCCCCGGCCTTTTCGCCCGTATCCTGCCCGGCGAGGACGTGGTCGCGGGCATCGAGAGCCTCGCCGCCCGGCACGGCATCGCCACGGCGCGGCTGCACGGCGTGGGCAGCATCGACCATATCCGCTTCGCCGAGGGGCATCGCATGGACTGCCTGGCCACCGAACTGCGCCTGGACGGCGCGCGGCTGGTCCAGGGCGCGGCGCATGTGCCGATCGAGGTGGTGGACATCCACGGCCATATCGCGCGCGGCACGCTGGCACGGGGCGCGAACCCCGTCGGCGTGACGCTGGAACTCATCATCGAACCGACAGGGGAAACGCCATGAAAACCGCCATCGTCACCGGGGGCTGCCGCGGCATCGGCCTGGCCGCCACCGAGATCTTCCTGGAGCAGGGCTGGCGCGTCGCCATGGTCGACCGCGACACCGGGGAACTGCACCGGGTCGCGGACGGCATGGAGAACGTGCTGGCGGTCGAGGCCGACGTCTCGGACCCCGACCAGGTCGCGCGCATGATGGCCGAGACCGTGGCCGGCTTCGGCCGCGTCGATGCGCTGGTCAACAACGCGGGCGTGGCGCTGTTTTCCCGCGCGGGCCGCACCAGCTTCGAGGAATGGCGCGAGGTGATGGCGACGAACCTGGACGGGGTGTTCCTCTGCACCCAGGCCGCGGCGCCGGAACTGGCCCGGACCGGCGGCGCCATCGTCAACATCGCCTCGATTTCCGGGCTGCGCGCCTCGACCCTGCGGGTGGCCTATGGCACCTCCAAGGCGGCGGTGATCCACCTGACCAAGCAATTCGCCGCGGAACTGGGCGAGCTGGGCATCCGCGTCAATTGCGTCGCCCCCGGCCCGGTCAAGACCAAGCTGGCGGCGGCGGTCCACGCGCCCGAGATCATCTCGGCCTATTACGACGCCATCCCGCTGAACCGCTATGGCGAGGCGCGCGAGATCGCCGAGGCCATCGTCTTCCTGTGTTCGGACAAGGCCAGCTTCGTCTCGGGGCAGACGCTGGCGGTGGACGGCGGCTTCGATGCCACCGGCGTCGGCCTGCCGGCGCTCAGGCGCGAGAACGCGCCGGCCTGATCCGCCGGGCGGCGCGCGGATGCGGGCCTGCGGGGCGGAAACGCCCCCGGCCGGCGGGGCCTATTCCATCTGCCGGGCGTAATCCGGGGATTTGAACGCATGTTGCAGCACATGCCGGGCAAAGACCGGCGATGACCACATGATCCTTATGTCGTCATGTTCCCTTGAATAGGCTTCCTCGGCAAGCCGGGTGTTTTCGCCCCTTATCCCGTCGATCCTTCCGGGCGGATGGCCTGCCGCCGCCAGGCACATCTGCCGGGCCATCCAGACCTCGCGCTCATGCTGTTCCGAGGCGAATTCGGTGGTGGACAGCGTCCTGACCGCATCTTCAAGGGCGCCGGCATAATCGTCGGTGATGAAACTGTCTATCGTGCAGATATATTTCGCGCCGCCCGGATTGAATATCAGGGTCTCCGCGCCGGAAACGGACGGCGAAGACAATATTGCCTCCGCCGCCAGGATCGCGACCACGTTCAGCAGGGCCTGCCTCAGTTCCGATGAGGTGAAGGTGATGCTTGCCTTGATCTTCTTGTAAAGACTGCCTTCCTCGCTCTCCAAAAGCGCGAAGCCGACATGGACATCCGCGTTCAGGACGCGGATATGCCGCGTGAAGTTGCCTTCCTGATACGAGAATCCGAGCCTTCTCATATAGTCCCGCTGCGTGGACAGGAGATCATCGAAACTCGGCAGCCGAAAGCGGACGAAGGACGCGATTGTCGGTTTTTCGCCCGTCTCGCCAAGCGCCCAAAGCAGGCGCATGAGGGCTTCGAAGACCAATGCCCTTTGCGCGCTGGTCGCCATCATGTCGAGCTGCTGGGCCGAGGCGAGCGCGCCATGCGGAACCGCATTCGTCGGCAGGACCAGGCCCGATATTGCCGCCTCGACCATCACGGCGGTATCGGTGAACTCGTCGATCATGACCATATCCGGCACTCCAACCTGTCGACCCTTTCCCGAGCAAACAGCATAAGCCGCTGCCGCTCAAGATTTTTTCCCGGATGGATCGTCAGCCGCGCCAGGGCAGCGTGCCGCGCGGCAGGTGCGGCGCCAGCCGGTCCAGCGCCAGCGCCATCCCCAGAACCAGCGCCACCGACACCGCCGAGACCGCGGCCGCGGCGGTCGAGTTGCCTTCGTATTGCAGGGCAAAGACCATGACGCCGATGGTCTCGTTGCCGCTGGACCAGAGCAGCGCCGAAAGCGTCAGCTCGTTCAGCGCCGTCATCACCGCCAGCATCGCCCCGGCCGAAAGCGCGGGCAGGACGGCGGGGGCCAGGATCGCCGCCATCCGCCGGACCGGGCCGGCACCGAACAGCCGCGCCGCCTCGTCCTGCGCCGGCTCGATCGCCGCCGCCGCTGCCAGGACCGGGCGCAGGATCAGGGGCAGGAACCGCGCCAGATAGGCCACGAGCAGGATCGCCCCGGTGCCGTAAAGCGACCCGATCAGCGGCAGCGGGCGCAGGAAGGTCAGGATCATCGCCAGCGCGACCACCGTGCCCGGCACCACCCAAGGCCCGTCGGCCAGCCAGTCCAGCGCGCGGACCAGCGGGTTTCCCGCCATGACCCGCAGGAAGGCAAAGGGCAGCGCCACCAGCGCGCAAAGCACCGCCACCGCCACCGACAGCTGAAGCGAATTGGCAAAGGCCCGCACGATGGTCGGATTGGCGAAGGCATCGGCGAAATTGCGCAGGGTCAGGGTGGACGGCCGCAGTTCGACCCCCAGGGCGGGCGACAGCGCCGTCGCCAGCAGGGCCAGCATCGGCAGGACCGCGATCACCGCAAGGACCGCCCAGACCGCCGCCTCGATCCAGGGCCGGGCGCGGCCTGGGTCGAAGGGCTGCATCGCCGCGCCGCTTCCCGTCGGCACCGCCAGCCGCGCCAGCACCAGCGCGCGCAGCGCCAGCGCGGCCAGCGCCAGCGCGACCAGGATCATCGCCAGCACCGCCACCTGCCCCGCGACCGAGGGGCCAAAGCCGTTCAGCCGCTGGTAGATCAGCGTCGTCAGCATCGGGAAGCGTCCCGGAATGCCCAGCAGCGCAGGAACGCCGAAATTCCCCACCGCCGCGGCAAAGGCCAGGATCGCCCCGGCCAGCGCCGCGGGCAGCGCCAGCGGCAGCAGGATGCAGGCGACGATCCGCGCCCGGCCGGCGCCCGCGACCCGCGCCGCCTCGACCAGGTCGGCCGGCAGGCCGGTCAGCGCCGCGCGCATGGCGATGAAGACCAGCGGCATATGCTCGATCCCCATCAGGAAGGCGATGCCCCAGCCGGAATAAAGCGGATTGGTCGTGCCCGGCGGCGGCGCAAGGCCAAGCGGGCGCAGGATGGGCGAGCTGCTGCCCGACATCTCGATCCAGGCCAGCGCCAGGGTCTGCGACGGGATCAGCAGGGGCGTGAGGATCAGGAAGCTCATCGCCACCCGCCCGCACAGCGCGAAAAGCCCCGTCGCCAGCGCCAGCGCCGCGCCAAGGACCAGCGACACCGCCACCGACCCGGCCGAGGCCATGAGCGTGTTGACCAGCGCCCGCCGCGTCGCACGCGCCGACAGAACCTCGGCCATCAGGCCGAAGGCGCGGCCGTCCTCGCCCGCAGCGAAGGCCTCGACGAAAAGCCGGGCCAGGGGCCAGACCGACAGGCCCCCCACCCAGATGAGGACAAGGACGGCGAGCAGGTGCTCGCCGCCCCGCAGGTTCCGCGACAGGGCCGGATCAGCCGCCATAGATCTCGGCGAAGGCTTCCTTGTTGGCCTTGTCCTCGGCCAGCATCCGGGCCGCGTCGGCGGGCAGGATCTTCAGCCCGGCCGGGTCGGGATAGCCCTCGGGCTGGGCCACGCCTTCCAGGATCGGGAAATAGCCCTGGGCGACCGACTGTTCCTGCGCGGCCCTGGAGAGCTGCCAGTCGACAAAGACCTTGGCCGCCTCGACCGCGTCGCTGTCCTTCAGGATGGCGACGGGCTGGGTCACGATGGACACGCCCTCGGCCGGGAAAACGAAATCGACGGGCGAGCCCTTGGCCTTGGCGTTCAGCGCCATGTATTCGATGATGATGCCATAGGCCTTTTCGCCCCGCGCCACCGCCTCGACCACGGTGCCGTTGCCCTGGCCCGCGACCGCGCCGTTCTTGGCCAGCGTCTCGTAATAGTCCCAGCCGAATTCCGGCTGCTGGGCCATGGTGCCGACATGGATCACCGCGGCGCCGGAATAGAGCGGGCTGGGCATGATCAGGCTGTTCGCCACCTCGGGCCGGGCCAGGTCGGCCCAGGATTGCGGCGGCTCGGCCACCATGGCGGTGTTGTAGATGATGCCGGTGGTGATCATCTTGGTGCCGAAGAAGGTCTTGTCGGGGTCGACCAGCGCCTCGGGGATGCCGGCGACCGGCGCCTCGGCATAGGCCAGCAAGCGGCCGTCGTTCTTGAGCTGCGTCATCGCCACCGCATCGGCGATCAGCATCACGTCGGCCGGGGTCTGGCCGGCGGCGAACTCGGCCGCGAGCTTGGCCATCAGCTCGGTCGTGCCCGAGCGGAACACCTCGACCTTGATCTGGGGGTGGTCCTTGTTGAACGCCTCGACCACGGCGGCCATCTGGTCCTGCGGCTGCGAGGTGTAGACGGTGATCGTCTGCGCGTCCTGCGCGACGGCCGCTTGCGCCAGCAGGGCGCCGGCCAGCAGGGGAAGAAGGCGAAGGGGTTTCATCTTGTCCTCGTCGGTTTTGCCGTTTCGCAAGGGTGCTAGCGGCGAAAGTCAAAGCACAGATGACAGTTTCGTGCAGATCCAGCGACAATCGCGGTCCTGCCGCCATTCAACCGCCTCGGCATTGCCGAGCCGTCGGAAGGGGGCGTCGGTCAGGGCAGCGTGGATTTCGCGCGCCGTGCCGGAATGGGCGACGATCAGCACCGGCAGGGGCGGGACGATGCGGGCCAGCGCGCAGCGGATGCGGGCGCGGAACGCCTGCGGCCCCTCGCCGCCGGGCGGGGTGGCGTCGCGGATCAGGATCGCGCGGTCCTGCCCCTCCCACGCGCCCCAGTTGCGCTCGGCCAGGCCCGGCAGCGGCACCAAGGGCGCGCCGGTGACGCGGGCGATCGCCGCCGCGGTCTGCGCGGCACGGGCCAGCGGCGAATGCCAGATCGCGGCCAGCGGGCGGCCCGCCAGCAGCCGCGCCGCCGCCTCGGCCTGCCCAAGCCCGGTCGGGTCCAGCGGGTCGTCGGTCGCGCCGCCGATCCGGTTCGCGGCATTGGCCGCGGTCCGGCCGTGGCGCAGGAACAGGAAGGGCTGCGACAGAAGCGGGATCACCAGGCGACCTCGGCGGTCGCGACCAGCGGGCGGTCCAGCGCCGCGGCCAGCCGCCCGGCCGCATCAGCCGCGCAGAAGGCGGGCATCGCCTGCGCCGGGCGCACGGCCTCGAACAGGGCGCGGGTGCCGGCAAGCGTCGGATGCACGTTCCAGCGGCGAAACAGCGCCCGCCCCTCGGCCACCCAGCCCTGCGCCGGGGTGCCCTGCGCCAGGTGGCCGGTAAAGACGACGCGGCCGATGCGCTCGCCGATCATGCGCCGCGCCAGCACGGCCGCGCTGTCGCGCTCGGCATTGGGTCCGGCCGCGATCATGGTGCCGCGGAGGGGGCCGTCGGGCACCAGATCGGCCGCCTCGGCCAGCAGCCGCGCCAGCGCCTCGGCCCCGCCCGGCACCAGCCAGCCCGGCCGGGCCAGCATGGCCTCGGCCACGGCCCGGTGCGCGGCGCAGATCGAGACCCGGTGCCCGGCGGCCAGGAAGGCCAGCGCCATCTCCAGCCCGCGCCCGCCGGCCGGGGCGGGCAGCAGCAGCGGCCTGTCCGCCAGTTCCAGCAGCCCCGTCGCCTGTTCGGCCAGCGGCTGATCCGCCGCGCCATAGGAGGCGTCGAAGACCATCGCCCGCGCCTGGGGCGGCATGGTGCAGCGATAAAGCCCGCCCTCGGCCGAAAGATCGCCGGTATAGACCAGCCCCTCGGCCCCGCCGATGCGCATCCAGCAGGCCCCCGGCGCATGGCCGGCGGGACCGCAGTCGAAGGGCAGGCCGAAATCCGCAAAGGCCTCAAGCCGCCGCGCCGCCTGCATCGCCGGATCGCGCGACAGGGCGATGGCGGGCTCGGGCGCGAACAGGGGCGGATCGCCCAGCCCTGCCGCCAGATGCAGCCCGCCGGTATGGTCGGCATGGCCGTGCGAGAACAGGATCGCATCCACCCGGCCCACCCCGGACAGGTCCGGCAGGGCATCGCCATCGGGGCCGCGGCCCAGGTCCAGCATCAGCCGCCGCCCGGCGATCTCCAGCAGGAAACAGGCCGGCCCCTTGACCCCCAGCCCGGAAAGCGCCCTCAGCCTCATGCGCCGGCCCCCGCCCCGGCCAGCAGGCGGTGCTGGAGCGGCGTCTCGGCCCGCAATGCCTCGCGCGGCAGGATCCAGCCGCCGGTCAGCGACAATTCGACCGTCTCGCCGGGATGCGGCGGCCGCGGCAGGGTGAAATCGACGGTCCCGCCGTCCTCGACATGCTCCAGCGCCGCCGTGACCAGATGGCCGCCGCCCTGGAAACGGTGGTCCAGCACCCGCGCGCGCAGGCCCCCGCCCGCCGTCGCGGCAAGGTCGCGCGGCCGCAGGCACAGCCAGCCCGGCCCCGGCGGCGCATCGCCCGGCACCGCCACCACCCGGCCCTGCAAGGCGATGCGGCACAGCCCCCCGGACCGGCCCAGCACCTGCACCGGCACCGTCCGGCCGCGCCCGACGAAGCGCGCCACCATCGGCGTCGCCGGGCGGCGATAAAGATCGGCCGGCCTCGCCAGTTGCTCCAGCCGGCCGGCATTCATCACGCCCACCAGCCCGGCCACGGCCATCGCCTCGTCCTGGTCATGGGTGACGAAGACGAAGGTGGTGCGCAGGGCGGCATGGATGCGGCGGAACTCGGCCAGCATCGTCTCGCGCAGATGCGCGTCGAGATTGGCCAGCGGCTCGTCCAGCAGGATCAGGCCCGGCCGCACCGCCAGGCTGCGCGCCAGCGCCACCCGCTGCCGCTGGCCGCCCGACAGCTGGTGCGGGCGCCGGTCGGCCATGCCGGACAGGCCGACCATCTCCAGCGCCTCGCCGATGCGCGCCCGTTCCTCGGCGCGGGACAGGCGCTGGATGCGCAGGCCGAAGCGGATGTTGCCGGCGACGGTCATGTGCGGCCAAAGCGCATAGGACTGGAACACCATGCCCAGCCCGCGCGCCTCGGGCGCAACGAACCGCCCCGGTCCGGCCACCAGCCGCCCGCCCAGGGCGATGCGGCCCGCGTCCGGCCGCTCGAGCCCGGCGATCAGCCGCAAAAGCGTGGTCTTGCCGCAACCGGAGGGCCCCAGCAGCGCCAGGAACGCCCCCGGCGGCACCGCCAGCGAAACCCCGTCCACGGCGCGCGTCGCGCCGAAGGCCCGGACCACCGCCTCCATCTCGATCGCAGCCATGCCTTTTTCCCTTTCTGCGCGGCGGGTCTAGCGGCAGCGTGCAAAGCTTTCGTGACGGCGGAACGCGGCGATGGGCCGGGGGCGGGAGTGGGGGCGGGGGCGGCGTCACAGGCCGGCCAGCACCGGCTGCGCCCGGAAGGCGGCGAAACCGGCGGCCAGGGCCAGCAGGCTGGCGCCCGCGACGATCAGGCCGATGCGCCGGCCGCCGACCAGCCCCGCCATCGCCGCCTTGGACAGGGTATTCACCGCCACCGCGACCAGGATCGCCTGCGCGGCGACGGGGGTGGCCAGGTCGCCGCCGCCCAGCCGCGCCATCGAGATCGACACCGCATCCACGTCGCCGATGCCCGAGATCGCGGCGATGATCAGCACGCCGACATCGCCATAATGCCGGCGCAGGATCTCGGCCGCCAGCAGCACGAGGGCGATGAAGGCGGCGATCTTCAGCGCCGTGCCCACCGCCAGCGGGTTGCTGATCGGCAGCGCCGGCCCGGCCTGCGCCGGCCGCCGCCACAGCAAAAGCGCCGTCGCCAGGGCCATCGCCGCCGCCCCCGCCGCCAGCGGCGGGGCCAGATGAGCCAGCAGCGCCCGGTTCAGCCCGACCGTCACCACGCCGACGCGAACCAGCATCACGACGCCGGAGATGAGGATGCCGGCGGCCAGCAGCCGGGCGGCGCCGGGCTGGGCCTTGCCCAGCCGGGCAAAGGCCAGCGTCGTCGCGGTGGATGAGGCAAGCCCCCCGGCCGCCGCCATCACCACGATCCCCAGCCGGTCGCCGAAGGCCCGGACAGCCAAATAGCCGGCAAAGGAAATCCCCGCGATCAGGATCGCCAGCAGCCAGATCTCGCGCAGGTTGACCGCGCCCCAGGGATCGACGCTGCGGTCGGGGATGACCGGCAGCAGCAGGAAGGACATCGCCGCCAGCGTCAGGATCGCCCGGATCTCGGCCCAGCTCAGCGCCGCGACCCAGCGGTGCAGGTGTTCGCGCGCCGCCAGGAGCAGCGTCATCGCCACGGCGGCGGCGACCGCGGGGACCAGCGGCCCGGTGACGGCCAGCGCGCCCAGCAGAAAGACCAGCATCCCCGCCACCGCCGAGGTGGCGCTGACATTCCGGTCCAGCCGCGATTCCAGCCATTGGAAGGCGGCAAAGACCAGCGCGAAGCCGCAGAACACGATGCCGATGACCAAGCCGCCGAAATCCAGCGCCAGCACGCCGGTGGCGCCGCCGGTCAGCCCGGCCAGCGCAAAGGTCCGCAGGCCGGCGGCGCGCTGATGCTCGCGCTCGTCACGGGTGCGCCAGCCGCGTTCGAGCCCGACCAGCAGGCCGATGGCCAGCGACACGGCAAGGCGGCTGAGGATCTGGTCCGGGTGCATCGCCGCATTCTGCCACCGCTTTCAGCGGCTTGCCAGCGCCGCAAGCGGCAGTGCATTGGCCCCTTGGCCAGCCATGGCGCATCCCGGCGCCGGATCTGGAGTATTTGGAGAACGGTGAAGGCGCAAGACCCGGCACGGCGGCTCTGGACGAACCGCCCGGCTCGCCTGCATGATCGGCTTTCCAAAGAGCGAGCTTCGAGCATGACCGAGACAGGCCCCTTCACCGTCCGCGCCTTGATGGCGCAAAGCGGCGTCGCCTTCGGCACCAGCGGCGCGCGCGGATTGGCCAGCGCGCTGACCGACCGCGTGGCCCATGGCTGCGTCCTGGGCTTCCTGCAATACCTGCGCGAGATCGGCGCGTTCGCCCCCGGGACCGAGGTGGCGCTGGCGGGCGACCTGCGCCCCTCGACCCAGCGCATCCTGCGGGCCTGCGCCCAGGCGATCCGCGACGCGGGCGGGCGGCCGCTGTTTTGCGGCCATGTGCCGACGCCGGCGCTGGCGCATTACGCCTTTGGCCGGGCCATCCCCTCGCTGATGGTCACGGGCAGCCATATTCCCGACGACCGCAACGGCATCAAGTTCCACAGCCCCGCCGGCGAGATCCTGAAGCCCGACGAGGCCGGCATCGCCCGGCAGGTGCTGGCGCCGGACGCCGGGCGCTTCGGCGCGGACGGCATGCTGGCCGAGGCGGCGCCCCTGCCCGAGCCCGTGGACATCGAGGCGGGCTATCTGGCCCGCTATGTGGATTTCTTCGGCAACGATGCGCTTTCCGGGCTGAGGCTGGGGCTTTACCAGCATTCCGCCGTCGGCCGCGACCTTATCGCCCGCATCCTGCGCGCGCTGGGGGCCGAGGTTCTGCCGCTGGGCCGCTCGGATCGTTTCATCCCCGTGGATACCGAGGCGCTGCGGCCCGAGGACGTCGCCCTGGCGCGGGACTGGGCGGCGCGGCACCGGCTGGACGCCATCGTCTCGACCGACGGCGATTCCGACCGCCCGCTTCTGGCCGATCATCGCGGCGAATGGCTGCGCGGCGACCTGCTGGGCCTGATCTGCGCCCGCGAACTGGGCGCGGAATGCGTCGTCACCCCGGTCAGCAGCAACACCGCGCTGGAGCTGAGCGGCGCATTCGCCCGCACCATCCGCACCCGCATCGGCTCGCCCCATGTCATCGCCGCGATGGACGAGGCGGCGTGCGAGACCCTGGGCCCCGTCTGCGGCTACGAGGCGAACGGCGGCTTCCTGCTGGGCAGCGAGGTCGCGCGGGACGGGCGCCGGCTGGCGGCGCTGCCGACGCGCGACGCGGTGCTGCCGGTGGTTGCGGTGCTGGCGGCGGCCAGGGCACGGCCGCTGGCCGAGCTTTGCGCCGGCCTGCCGCGGCGCGTGACCTTCAGCGACCGGCTGCAGGATTTCCCGACCCAGGATTCCCAGGCGATCCTGGCCTGGCTGACCGCGGGCAGCGAGGCGGACAGCCGCGCCCGGATCGAGGCGCAATTCGGCCCGCTGGCCGGCGGGCTGCGGCGGATCGACCAGACCGACGGGCTGCGCATGACCTTCGCGGACGGCGCGATCATCCACCTGCGCCCGTCCGGCAACGCCCCGGAGCTGCGGCTTTACACCGAGGCCGAGACCGACGAGGCCGCCCGGACGCTGAATGCCGCGGCCCTGGCGCGGGTGCGCGGGATGGCGGCCCTGCTGGCCTGACCGACCCGGCGGGGCTCAGGCGGCCGCGGCCGCCGGCCGCACCCTTGCCGCAAAGGCGCGCAGTTCGGCATCCTCCAGCGTCTCGCGCTCCAGCAATTCGCGGGCGGATTGGTCCAGAAGGTCGCGATTGGCCTCGAGCAACGCCACGGTGCGGGCAAAGATCCTGTCGGTGATCTGCTTCACCGCCGCGTCGATCCGCTGCGCCGTGGCCTCGGAATAGCGCCGGCTCAGCCACGAGCCCTGCTCGTTCGTGCCCAGAAAGCCGGGGCGGTCGCTGTCATAGCTGACATGGCCCAGCTCGTCGTCCATGCCGTAGCGCGTGACCATGGCGCGGGCGATGTCGGTCGCCTTGACCAGATCGTCGGCCGCGCCGGTCGAGAGATGGCCGAAGACCACGCTTTCCGCCGCCCGCCCGCCCAGGAGGACGGCGATCTTGTCCTCCAGCTCGGCGCGGGTCATCAGGAAGCGATCCTCGGTCGGGCGCTGGATGGTATAGCCGAGCGCGCCGATGCCGCGCGGGATGATCGAGACCTTGTGGACCACGTCGACGCCGGGCAGCGCCATGGCGACCAGCGCATGGCCCATCTCGTGGCAGGCGACGATCTCGCGCTCGCGCGGGTTCAGCAGGCGGTTGCGCTTTTCCAGCCCGGCGACGATGCGCTCGACCGCGTGGTTGAAATCGGCCATGGCCACGGAATCGGCGCTGCGCCGGGTGGCCAGCAGCGCCGCCTCGTTCACCAGGTTGGCCAGGTCGGCGCCGGAAAAGCCCGGCGTCAGCGCCGCCACCTGCCCGACCTCGACATCCGGGGCCAGCCGCACCTTTTTCATATGCACCTTGAGGATGTCGATGCGGCCCTTGCGGTCGGGCTTGTCCACCAGCACCTGCCGGTCGAAGCGGCCGGCGCGCAGCAGCGCGGGGTCGAGGATCTCGGGCCGGTTGGTCGCGGCCAGCAGCACGACGCCGGACGAGGGGTCGAAGCCGTCCAGCTCGGACAGCAGCTGGTTCAGCGTCTGCTCGCGCTCGTCGTTGCCGCCGGTGAACTGGCCCGAGTTGCGGGCGCGGCCAAGCGCGTCGAGTTCGTCGATGAAGATGATCGCAGGGGCGCTCTTGCGGGCCTGCTCGAACAGGTCGCGCACCCGCGCGGCGCCCACGCCGACGAACAGCTCGACGAATTCCGAGCCCGAGATCGACAGGAAGGTCACGCCCGCCTCGCCCGCCACGGCCCGCGCCAGAAGCGTCTTGCCGGTGCCGGGCGGGCCGACCAGCAGCACCCCCTTTGGCACCCGCGCGCCCAGGCGGCCATAGCCCTCGGGGTCGCGCAGGAAGGCGATGATCTCCTCCAGCTCGGCCTTGGCCTCGTCCACGCCGGCGACATCGGCAAAGGTCACGCCGGTCTCTTTCTCCATATAGACCTTGGCCCGGCTCTTGCCGACCTGCATGAAGCCGCCCAGGCCCTGGCGCTCGGCGAACTTGCGAAACACGAACATCCACAGCGCCAGGAACAGCACCACCGGCACCACCCAGGACAGCAGCGCGCCGAGCCAGGTGTTCTGCGGCACGCCGCTGATCTCGACCCCGGCCTGGTCGATGCGTTCCAGGACGGCCGGATCGACCAGGGTGGTGACGAACTGGTTGCGGCCGTCGACCGGGCTGTTGAAATTGCCGGTGATGCGGTCGCCGCCCACCGCCACCGAGGAGATGCGGCCCTGCTCCAGGTAATCCTCGAACTGGCTGTAGCTGATCGGTGCGACGTCGCGCGCGCCCGACAGCAGATCCTGGAGCAGGATCACGGCCAGGAAAGCCAGGATCCAATACCAGATGTGGAACTCGGTCCTCTTCTCCATGTCTTCTCCCTGCCGGCGGCCGGATGGGCGCCTGATCGGTAAGCCCGCGCCTGGCCGATGTTGCCCGACCGCGCGGCGCCGATCAACGGGCCGGGCGGGTTTCGGCCGCGCACCGATGCCGCAGCATGGCCGGCGGCACGGCATCCGCCGCCGCCGGGGCCGCGTTCAGGACCGCATTCATGGCCGGGCCGGCAGGATGCGGCCGGTGCAGGGGCCGAAGCCGATGCGATAGCCCGCGCCCTGCGCATGGGCGAAAAGCCCGATCTCGTCGCCATCCTCGATGAAGCGGCGCGGCGCGCCATTGACCGTCACCGGCACCTGGCCGCCCTCGGTCATTTCCAGCAGGGCGCCGGCCTGGTCGCGGCCCGGCCCCGAAATCGTGCCCGAGCCCAGCAGGTCGCCGACCCGCATCGGGCAGCCGGAACTGGTGTGATGCGCCAGCTGCTGCGCGCTGGAGTAATACATGACGTTGTAATTCGTCCGCGCCATGACCTGCCCGTTCATGGTCCAGCCGATCTCCAGGTCGTAAAGCCCCGGCCGCTTTTCCTGCAGATAGGGCAGCAGCGGGTTCTCCCGCGGCGCGCCGGCGCAGCGGAACGGCTCCAGCGCCGCCTGCGGCACGATCCAGGCACCGATGGTGGTGCCAAGCGCCTTGGACTGGAACGGGCCCAGCGGCTGGTATTCCCAGGCCTGGATGTCGCGCGCCGACCAGTCGTTGAGCAGCACATAGCCGAAGATCATCCGCTCGGCATCCTCGACACCGATCCGCTGGCCCATCTCGCTGTCCGCGCCGACGATGGCGCCCAGCTCAAGCTCCAGGTCCAGCCGGCGGCAGGGCGCCCATTCGGGACCGTTCTCGCCCCGGACCTGGCCCATCGGCCGCCGGATCGGCGTGCCCGAGACCACGACCGAGGACGCCCGGCCATTATAGCCGATGGGCATATGCGTCCATTGCGGCGGCAGGGCGTTCCCGGGTCCGCGGAACAGCGCGCCGACGTTGAAGGCATGGTGGCGCGAGGCGTAGAAATCGGTGAACTCGGAGACCCGGATCGGCAGGTGCATCTGCGCATCAGACATGGCGACCAGCGGCAGGTCGCCCTCGGCCCCCTCGGCCAGCAGCGCGGTCAGCCGGGCGCGCACCGCGTCCCATTGCCCCCGCCCCAAGGCCATGAACCCGTTCAGCCGCGGTTGCGAGAACGTGCCGCCTGCATCCAGCAGCCCGCGCGCCTCGCATGCGGCCAGGTCCAGGATCATGTCGCCGATGGCCACGCCGCAGCGCGGCGCGCTGCCCTGGGTGGAAAACACGCCGTAGGGCAGGTTCTGGATGGGAAAATCGCATCCCGCGCCATTCGCCGCCGCCACCCGGCTGCGCAACGGCCTGTCCGCCGCCGGCATCCTCCGCCTCCTGCCGTCCCGGCCGCCTTCGCCCCCGGTCCCGGTGGCACGGCCTGCATCATTGCTATCAGCTTTCGGCCCGGTCGCAACCGGCTTCCGCGCGGCCGCCCTGGGGATCGTCGCGGCCCATCCCGTCGCGCCCCGTCCGGGCCGGCCCGAGATAGCGGTCCAGGATCGCATCCGCGATCTCGGCCACCGTGGCGCGCGCGGCGGCGGGATCGGCGCCGACGATGTCGTAAAGCGCGATCATCGCCTCGGTGCCGGTCGCCGTCGACAGCGCGCGGACCAGCGCCTGCCGCCGCGCCGCCGCCAGCCCGCCGCCATCCTCCTGCAAGGCCCGTTCATACAGCGCCACGCGGCGGGCGCCGCGCATCTGCGGCCGCGCCGCATCCTCGGGCGACCATGCGGCCAGCGTCATGGCGACGAATTGCCGGAACCGCGCCTCGTGGCTGGTCGAGAGGTCGAAGATATACAGGCTGATCGCCCTGAGCCTCTGGCGCAGGTCGGCCGCGCCGGCCACGATTTCCTCATAGGGCTTTACCGCGATGTCCAGCCCCGCCTCGGCCACCAGCATCGCGGGGTCGGAAAAATAGCGATAGGCCGTCGCCCTGGATATGCCGTGAAGCCCGGCGGCGGCCGCCACCGTCACCGGCTTGCCCTGGCGCATCAGTTCCCGCGCTCCTTCGAGGATCGCGCGCCGCGTGCGCTGCTTTTGTGCCGTCCGGCCCTTGCCTGCCAGCATGGCTTGCCCTTCATGAGACTATTGTCTTATCACGGGATCAGAGCATCGTCATGGCAGATGCGGCTCAACAGGACGGCTGCCATGACCAGCAGGCCCCGGAAATACAATGTCCTGAACATCTTCATGACCTTCCACGCCTTTCCGGACGAGGTGCAGGACCGCTATTGCCTTTGTTGAATGCGTGGTTCCGGTCGGCGCCGGCGCGCCGCCCAACCATCATGCCGGCGAGACCGAGGCCTTCTTCGTCCTCAAGGGGCAGGTGGGCTTCATGATCGACGGGCAGGAGCGGCTGGCCGGGCCCGGCGATTTCGTCCCGATCCCGGACGGCGCCGTCCACGCCTTCAAGGCGGTGGGCGAGGCGCCGGCGCGGATGCTGATCCTGAACGCGCCGGGCCGGATGCACCAGCAGTTCTTCACCGGCATCGGCCAGGCGCTGCCCGAGGATTTCAACGGCCTGCCGACCCCGAACGAACCCGACATCCCCGCCGTCCTGGCCACCGCGGCCACGGCGGGCATGACGATCCTGCCCCTGACCTGAGGGGCCGCGCCTAGCGGTGCCCGGCCTCGCGCTGGGTGATCAGCCGGGCCGAGTTCTGCCGGGACAGGAACGCCCACAGCCAGCTCAGCGCCACGAACAGCCGCGAGCGGGTGCCGATCAGGAAATAGATATGGGCGATGCCCCAGACCCACCAGGCGAACCAGCCGGTCATCTTGAAGCGGCCGAACTCGATCACCGCCGCGTTGCGCCCGATGGTCGCCAGGTTGCCCATGTCGCGATAGCGGAAGGTACCCGGCGGCGGCTTGCCCGCGAGCCGGGCGAGGATGGTCCTGGCCGCGTGCTTGCCCTGCTGCTTTGCCGCCGGCGCAACGCCCGGCACCGGCCGGCCGCCGGATTCGACATGCGCCGTATCGCCCAGGACGAAGATCGCGGGGTCGCCGGGCAGGGTCAGTTCGGGCGTCACCACGACGCGGCCGGCGCGGTCCGCCTCGGCCCCCAGCCAGTCATGGGCGCGCGAGGCCTGCACCCCCGCCGCCCAGATCACCGTGCGGGCCGGGATGAAGCGGCCGTCCAGCACGATCCCGCTGTCCGAGCATTCGGTGACGGGTGCGCCCGTCATCACCTCGACGCCGCGCCGCTCCAGCGCGCGCTTTGCATAGCCCGAAAGCCTGTCGCTGAAGGCGGGCAGGATGCGCGGTCCGGCCTCGATCAGCAGGATGCGGGCCTGCCGGGTGTCGATGCGGCGGAACTCGGCCGGCAGGATGCGATGCGCCAGCTCGGCGATGATGCCGACCAGCTCGACCCCGGTCGGCCCGGCGCCGATCACGGCAAAGGTCAGCAGCGCCCGCCGCTCGGCCGGATCCCCGGTCAGCTCGGCGCGCTCGAAGGCCAGCAGCAGGCGGCGGCGGATCGTGGTCGCATCCTCCAGCGTCTTGAGCCCCGGCGCATCGGCTTCCCACTGGTCCTTGCCGAAATAGGCGTGGCGGGCGCCGGTGGCGACGACCAGCGTGTCATAGGGCACGCGCTCGCCATTCTTCAGGACGACCTCGCGCGCGGCCCGGTCGATGCCTTCCACCGCGGCCAGCAGCGTGGTCACGTCCTTTCGCTCGCGCATCAGCGCGCGGATCGGCCAGGCGATGTCCGAGGTCGCCAGCAGCGTCGTCGCCACCTGGTAGAGCAGCGGCTGGAACAGGTGATGGTTGCGCCGGTCGATCAGGGTGATGGCGCAACCCGCGCCCTTCAGCCCCAGCACCACCTGCAGCCCGGCAAAGCCGGCACCAATGACGACGACCCGGTGTTTCATGGGCATGACTCCGCTGCCAAGGACGCGCGGCCGCGATCCCGGCCTGGGGATCGTCGGGTCGCGTGGGCGCAAACGGGCAAGGGCCGTTTCGAAGCACCTGCCGACCCAAGGTCGCAGGGCCCCAGGTTGCACCAGCCTTGACGCGGGGGGCAAGGGCCTTCCGGCGGCGATCCGGTTTGCCAAACCCCGCCGGCCCGCCGCATCATGCGCCCGACCCCGCCATCCAGCCATCGGAGCCACCATGCCCAAACCCCTGCACGAACCCGTCGACGCCGCCCTGATCCCGCGCTTTGCCGGGCATGCGACCTTCATGCGCCTGCCGGCCGTCGCCAGCGCCGAGGGGCTCGACGTCGCGCTGCTGGGCATTCCCTGGGACGGCGGCACCACCAACCGCGCCGGCGCCCGCCACGGCCCGCGCGAGGTGCGCAACCAGTCCAGCCTGATCCGCCGCGTCCATCCCGTGACCGGCATCGCCCCCTATGAGCGGCTGGCCGTGGCCGATGTGGGCGACCTGGCGGTCCAGCCCATCGACCCCGCCGCGGCGCTGCGCCAGATCGAAGAGGGCATCGCCCGGATCTGCGCCCAGGGCGCCCTGCCGCTGAGCGTCGGCGGCGACCACCTGACCACGCTGCCGGTGCTGCGCGCGATCCGCAAGGCCGACCCCGCCCGCGGCCCCCTGGGGCTGGTGCAGTTCGACGCCCATTCCGATACCGCCGACCGCTATTTCGGCGACAACCCCTATACCCACGGCACGCCCTTTCGCCGCGCCATAGAAGAGGGCGTGCTGGACCCCCGGCGCATGGTGCAGATCGGCATCCGCGGCTCGGTCTATGCCCCCGACGAGCATCAATGGGCCAGGGACCAGGGCGTGCGCATCATCACCATCGAGGAATTCGCCCACCGCGGCCCGGACGCGGTGATGGCCGAGGTCCGCACCCTGATGGCCAATGCGCCGGCCTATGTCACCTTCGACATCGACGGCATCGACCCCTCGATGGCGCCGGGCACCGGCACGCCCGAGATCGGCGGCTTCACCACGCGCGAGGCGCAGGCGATGCTGCGCGGCCTGGCCGGGCTGCATATCGTCGGCGCCGACGTGGTCGAGGTCTCGCCGCCCTTCGACATCGGCGGCATCACCGCGCTGACCGGCGCGACGGTGCTGTTCGAACTGCTTTGCGTGCTGGCAGAGAACCGGGCCGAGGCCGGCTGAACGCCGGCGCGGCGATTTTCTGGCGCGATTGTGCGCCGGCGCACACACGGCCGGCCCGACGATGATGCCACGGCACAGTTCGACGTCAACGCAGCCCCTGTTACCCCTTTTTCCTGCATCATCGGCGTTTCCAAACCATTCGACCCGACCCAGGGCCCGCCCCGCTCCGACCCCGGAGCGGGGCTTTTCCCTGTTCGGACGGCCGCCTCGCGCATCCGCGCGGCAAATGCCCGGAATGACATGAAACTGTCCGCCATCCGTAACCGGACCGTTGCATGCCGGTCCTAGCGTCCGCGCGATCCGCATCTCAGGAGTTGCCATGACCGCCCGCCTGCTTTCCGCCGCCTCGATGCTTGCGCTTCTTGCCGGCCCCGCGCTTTCCGACAGCTTCAACCGCATCGCCTCGTTCCCGGTCGTCGCCAACATGGCCGGGGACGAGGACAGGGGGCGCCCTTCCTCGGCCGAGATCATCTCGGCCTCGCCCGACGGGATGACGCTGATCTATACCGACAGCCCGCTGGGCGTGGTCGGGCTGATCGACATCAGCGACCCCAGGGCGCCGAAGCCGCTGGGCAATGTCGCGCTGAATGGCGAGCCGACGACCGCCCATATCATCGGCACGCGGGCCTTCGTCGGCGTGAACACCTCGGAAAACCATGCCAACCCCTCGGGGCGGCTGGCCGTGATCGACCTGCAAGGCGCGGCCGAGGTCGCCTCCTGCGACCTGGGCGGCCAGCCGGATTCGGTGGCGGTGGCGCCGGACGGCAGCTTCCTGGCCGTGGCGATCGAGAACGAGCGCGACGAGGAGGCGGGCGACGGCGGCCTGCCGCAGATGCCCGCCGGTTTCCTGGTCAGGCTGCCGGTCCGCGACGGCGCGCCCGATTGCGCGGCAATGCAGCGGATCGACCTGGCCGGCCTGGCCGAGATCGCCCCCGAAGACCCCGAGCCCGAATTCGTGGACATCAACGAGGCGGGCGAGATCGTCGTCACGCTTCAGGAAAACAACCACATCGCCGTCGTCGGCGCCGACGGCACGCTGGCCGCGCATTTCCCGGCCGGCACGGTCGCGCTGGAGAATGTCGATACCAGGACCGACGGCCGGCTGGACTTTACCGGCAAGACCGACCCGATCCCGCGCGAGCCCGACGGGGTGAAATGGATCGACGCCGACCATTTCGTCACCGCCAACGAAGGGGACTGGAAGGGCGGCTCGCGCGGCTTCACCATCTGGAACAAGGACGGCACGGTGGTTTACGAATCCGGCGCCACGCTGGAACATGCCATCGCCGAGATCGGCCACTACCCGGAAAAACGCTCGAAATCCAAGGGGGTGGAGATCGAAAGCGTCGAGTTCGCCCGCTTCGGCGAGACGCCCTATCTGTTCGTGCTGTCCGAACGCGCCTCGGTCGTGGCGGTCTATGACCTGACCGACCCGGCGGCGCCGAAGCTGATGCAGATCCTGCCCTCGGGCATCTCGCCCGAAGGCGCGGTCGCCATTCCCGCGCGCAACCTGTTCGTCACCGCCAACGAGGCCGACCTGGGCGAGGATGGCGCCGCGCGGGCGCATGTGATGATCTTCGAGCGCACGGATGCGGAACCGGCCTATCCGATGCTGACCTCGGCCGGGTCGGACGGGTTGATCGGCTGGGGCGCGCTTGGCGCGCTGGCCTCGGCCCCTGGGCGGGCGGACCGGCTGTTCGCCGCCTCGGACAGCGTCTATTCGGCCATGCCCTCGATCTACGAGATCGACACCGGCGCGAAACCGGCGCGGATCGTCGGGCAGACCATTGTCACCCGCGGCGGCGATCCGGCGCAGAAGCTCGACATCGAGGGGCTGACCTCGGATGGCGAGGGCGGCTTCTGGCTGGCGAACGAGGGGGATGCGGCCAAGCTGGTGCCCCATGCCATCCTGCATGTGAACGAGGCGGGTGAGATCACCAGGGAAATCGCCCTGCCCGCCGAACTGCTGGCGCACCAGACCCGCTTCGGCGCGGAAGGCATCGCCAAGCTGGACAACACGCTGTGGGTCGCGATGCAGCGGGAATGGGGCGACGATCCGCAGGGGCAGGTCAAGCTCCTGGCCTATGACCTCGACGCCGGGGAATGGGGCGCGGTGCGCTATCCGCTGGAACCGAAGGGCGAGGGCTGGATGGGCCTGTCGGAAATCGCGGTAAAGGGCGAGCATGCCTATGTCATCGAGCGCGACAACCTGATCGGCGACAAGGCGGCGGTGAAGAAGATCTTCCGCGTGGCACTGGCCGATTTGCAGCCGGCCCCGCTGGGCGACGATCTGCCCCTCGTCGCCAAGGAAGAGGTGCGCGACCTGATCCCGGACCTGCGCGCGCTGACCAACGGCTATGTGGTGGACAAGGTCGAGGGGCTGGCCTTCGACGCGCAGGGCGATGCCTGGGTCGTGACCGACAATGACGGCGTGGACGACAGTTCGGGCGAGACGCTGCTGTGGAACCTGGGCGCGCTGTAATCCCACGCGCGCCATCGGCAGGGCCGCCACCGGCCCTGCCCGCTAACAGGCTGCTGAAAAAGGATTTTGAGAGGGCGACGCAGCGGAAATCGTTCTGGAGCCAGCTGATATCGGCCCGAAAATGGGGTGTTTTCGGCAAATTTGA
>JAANMX010001024.1_pt1 | contig 33861 bp, 24 predicted proteins | sample 7279681 | NCBI WGS metagenome assembly JAANMX01 (sample SAMN14094542, study PRJNA606508) | bioreactor metagenome | isolation source: A lab-scale SPAN reactor treating ammonium-rich wastewater day 351 | place: Ireland: Galway | collected 2018-01-01 | reverse complement strand
TTCAAGGCGGTCGATGACGCCTGGCAGGCGCTCACCGGCAGCAACAACTTCTTCGGGACGACGATCGCGGGCGGCCTGCCGTACATGAGCGGCGACTCGGCGGCGGACGTGTCCGGGCCGGGCGCGAAGCACACACGCGGGTTCGCGCCGATCGGGCACGACGGCGTGATCGACATGCACGACGTGGACTACATCAAGTCCCAGTTCATCGGCAACCCGTTCGTGACCGATGGTGTGGCGGACTGGGAAGACATTAACGAGGCCGTCGGGTTCGACCTCTCGGGCGACGTGACGGGCGACCTGCGCGTGAACCAGGAGGACGTGAACGCCGTGCTGGCGATCCTCGGGATGGACTGCCCCGCGGACTTCAACGGGGACACCATCGTGAACTCGCTCGACTTCATCGCCTTCCTGAACGCCTACACGGCGAGCGATCCGAGGGCCGACTTCAACGGCGACACGGTGATCAACTCGCTGGACTTCATCGCGTTCCTGAACGCGTACGTGGCGGGCTGCCCGTGACACGAGCCTGATCGAGAAGCCCCACACGCGGCGCGCCCCGCCGCGAGACGCCCCCGGCCGTGCGCGGGGGCGTTTTTCGTGCGCCGGGGCCGGCGTTCGTCAGCGGGCGGAGCCGACGAGTTGGGCGTTGGTGGGGAAGCGTTCGAGAGCGGCAAGGAGTTGTTCGACCTGCTGCGGGGGGGGCATGCTCATGAGCCGGCGGCGAAGGGCGGTGATGGTGGCGAGTTCCTGCTCGTCCATGAGCAGGTGCTCCTTTCTGGTGCCGCTGGCGGCGAGGTTGATGGCGGGGAAGAGCCGCTTCTCGGCGATCTTGCGGTCGAGGATGAGCTCCATGTTGCCGGTGCCCTTGAACTCTTCGAAGATGACCTGGTCGCCCTGTGAGCCGGTGTCCACGAGGCAGGTGGCGAGCATGGTGAGGCTGCCGGCCTCCTCGGTGTTGCGTGCGGAGCCGAAGATTTGCTTGGGGACCTCGAGGGCGCGGCTGTCGATGCCGCCGGTCATGGTTCGGCCGCTGCTGGCGTGCTTGCGTGAGCGGTTGAAGGCTCGGCCGACTCGTGTGAGCGAGTCGAGCATGACGACGACGTGCTTGCCGGCCTCGACCATGCGCTTGCAGCGTTCGACGCAGGTAATGCAGACCTCCACGTGGCGCTCGACGTCGTGGTCATTGCTTGATGCGATGAGGCGGACGCGGTCGCCCCAGGGGCGCGGGTCAGGCTCGGCGGGGCGCGGTTCGCCGTTCGCGCCGGGCGGGCCGTTGGGTCGGGCGGGCATGGAGGGGCCGAGGAAGGTCCGACGGAAGTCGGTGACTTCTTCGGGCCGCTCATCGACGAGGAGGAGGAAGACGTAGACCTCCGGGTGGTTGCGGAGGATGGACTCGGCGATGTTCTTGAGCAGTGTGGTCTTGCCGGCCTTGGGGGGGGAGACGATGAGGCCCCGCTGGCCGCGCCCGATGGGACAGAAGAGGTCGATGAGCCGACATGCCGCCGGGCAACCGGGGTATTCGAGGGTCAGGCGGGGCTGGGGGTCGATGGAGGTGAGTTCGTCGAAGGGCTTGCACTCGCGGTAGCGCTCGGGGTCGAGTCCCTCGATGGCGAGGAAGCGTTCGACGACGGGACGGGATTGGCGGGGCGCGCCCGGCCGACCCCGGCGGCGACGCCGCGGCTTGCGGTGCACAACCTCGACGGTGACCTCGAGGCCCGAGCGCAGGGGCAACTGGTCCCCGAAGTTGACGGGAACGAAAGGATCGTCCGCGCTCTCGACGATTGTCGCGCCGGCCATCTGCCGGACACGACCTTCCGAGCGCTGCGGCCACTCAAGGATGCCGGTCAGCGTCTTCATCCAGACCCGGTTGTCTTCTTCCCGGCGCGGGCCGCGGGGTGAACGCCCCCGACCCAGGCCGCGGGCGGCTTTCCCTCCGAGCGGCGCCGCCCGCACCAGCGATGAATGAGAGCCGTGCGGGGGGTTGAAGTCAAGCATGGGCGGGAAAGCCGTACCGAGGGGATCGGGCGGGAGTGGGCCGGGGCTTGAGGGAAGTATCGAGAGCGGTTCGCATAGGATGCGGCCGCGGCGGCCCCGCGGGTGCTTGGGGCGTACAACGGGTCCGCCGACGCCGATCGTGGTCCTTGCCTCGCGGCCTCACTCCATGCACGTGATCCAAGGCATTCCGGTCTCCCCAGGCGTTGTGATCGCGCGAGCGTTCGTGCTGGGCGACGACCGGGTGTGGGTGCCGCGCCGGTCGCTCACGCCGGAGGCTGTCGAGGCGGAGCAGGCGCGGTTCGATCGGGCGCTGGCGGACGCGGTCGCGGACCTCGACCGCGTGCACGCCGAGGCGGAGCGGGAGATGGGGTCGGAGGCCGCAAAGGTCTTCCTGTTCCACAAGGGGATGCTGCGCGATCGGAGCCTGATCGATCCGATCCGGGCGAAGATCGCGTCGGAGCGCGTGAACGCGGAGCACGCCGTCACGACGGTCTTCGACGACCTGGCGGCGCAGTTCCGAAGGAAGACGGATTCGGCCTTCACGACGAAGGCGGACGACATCCGCGACCTGGCGAATCGCCTGCTCACGTGCCTGGTCGGGCAGCGGCGTTCGCGGCTGGACGAGATCACGGAGCCGACCGTGGTGATCGCGCGCGACCTGACGCCGTCGCAGGCGGCATCGTTCAACCGGCGGACGGTAGTGGGGTTTGCGACGGATTCCGGGGGGCGGACGAGCCACACGGCGATCGTGGCCAACGGGCTGGGGCTGCCCGCGGTGGTGGGGTGCCACAACGTGACGTCGCTCGCCTCGGACGGAGAGCGCGTGGTGCTGGACGGAGATCGCGGCGTGGTGATCCTGGACCCTGACAATGAGCAGCTGGGCAAGTACGCGGGCTACGCGGAGCAGCACCGGCTGGCGGAGCTGTCGCTGGCGGAACTGGCGGACCAGCCCGCCGTGACGCGCGACGGCACGCCGGTGGAGTTGCTCGGGAACATCGAGTTCCCGGAGGAAGTGTCGGCGGTGCTGTCTCACGGCGGGACGGGGGTGGGGCTGTACCGGACGGAGTTCCTGTTCCTGGCGGCGAACCGGGAACCGAGCGAGGAGGACCACTTCGAGGCGTACCGGACGGCGATCGGGCTGCTCGACGGGCGGCCGCTGACGATCCGGACGATCGATTTGGGTGCGGACAAGTACACGCAGGCGCGTGCCGCGGTACCGGAGCGGAACCCCGCGCTGGGGCTTCGGTCGATCCGGTACTGCCTGGCGGAGCGGGCGATCTTCAAGCGTCAGTTGCGGGCGATCTTGCGGGCGAGCGCGCTGGGTCCGGTGAAGATCATGTTTCCGCTCATCACGTCGATCGGGGAGTTGCGGCACGCGCGGCTGATTTTGCGCGACGTGATGGAGGATCTGGCGGAAGAGGGGATGGCCTTCGACCGTTCGGTGCCGGTGGGGATGATGGTGGAGTTGCCCTCAGCGGCGTTGCAGGCGGGCATTTTCGCACGGGAAGTGGATTTTTTCTCAATCGGGACGAATGACCTCGTGCAGTACACGCTGGCGGTCGATCGAACCAATGAGCGGGTGGCTGGGCTGTACCAGCCCTGGCACCCGGCGGTGGTGATGCTGATCCGCCAGGTGGCGCGGGCGGCCCGGAAGGCGGGCATCCCGGTGTCGTGCTGCGGTGAGGCGGCAGGGGAGCAGGCCTACGCGATGTTGCTGCTCGGACTCGGGCTGCGTACCCTTTCGGTGACGAGCGGCGCGATCCCGCAGGTCAAGCGGCTCGTGCGATCGGTCACGATGCAGGAGTGCGAGCGTGTGGCGCGAAAGGCGCTGACGTTCGATTCGGACGTCGAGGTTTCCGCATACGTGCGGGAGCACGTCCGCAAGATTGTCCCGGAGGCCTCCGGCGGTCGTTCCGCCGGGGGGGGGTAGGCGAAGCCCGAAGCGGCGAGCGCTCCCGAAGCCGAAGGGTGAAGACGAAGAGGCGTGACGCCGCCCGGTGTCGTGCCCGACAGACGAAGCCCCCGGCAGGCTCGCGGCGTGACGCCGCCGGCCGATCCGGGTCGGCGCCCCGGCCGGCGCGAGGGCACGCGCCCGCACGCCACCGGCCGGGACAACGGGACTTGCGGCGTGCGCTCCGTGCGGGCGCGGCGCGCGGGTTCCGACCGGCCGCCCGTTGTGTTTCGGGCGGGCGATCGTCCTCCTCGGGGACGGCGGCGCGCGGCGGTCAAGCCGGCGAGCCAGAAGAAGATGCCATCGACACGAATGCTGATCAACTACGTCCCCGGCGAGGAATGCCGCGTGGCGATCGTGGAGGACGGGAAGCTCGAGGAGTTCCACGCCGAGCGCGTGGACGCCGTGAGCAGGGTGAACAACATCTACGTCGGGAAGGTGACGAACGTCGAGGCCGGGATCCAGGCGGCGTTCGTGGACTTCGGCGTGGAAGAGAACGGCTTTCTGCACGTCTCGGACCTGCACCCGCGGTACTTCCCGGGCGAGGAGGACGCGACGGAGCAGGTGGGGAAGAAGACGCCGCGGCGCGAACGCCCCCCCCTTCAGGAGTGCCTGAAGCGCGGGCAGGAAGTGATCGTGCAGGTGCTGAAGGAGGGCGTGGGGACGAAAGGCCCGACGCTGACGAGTTACCTGTCGATCCCCGGGCGGTACCTGGTGATGATGCCGCTGATGGACAAGGTGGGGGTGTCGCGGAAGGTCGAGGACGAGGAGCAGCGAGCGAAGATGCGCGAGATTCTCGACCAGCTGGAACTGCCGGAGGGGTTCGGGTTCATCCTTCGTACGGCGGGCTTCGAGCGGACGAAGGCGGAACTGAAGCGAGACCTGGCCTACCTGCTGCGGCTGTGGAAGGACATGGAGCAGCGGCTGAAGCAGGGGAAGAAGCCGCGGCTGCTGTACTCGGAGAGCGACCTGCTGGTGCGCGCCCTGCGCGACTTCGTGACGAACGACGTGAGCGAGATCGTGATCGACGATGAGGGCGCGCTGAAGCGCGCGAGCCGGTTCATGAAGATCGTCGCGCCGCGTTCGAGCGTGAAACTGCTGCACTACACGGGCCGGAGGCCGCTCTTCCACGCGTTCGGGGTCGAGCCGCAGATCTCGAACATGCACGCGCGCGAGGTGCCGCTGCCCTCGGGAGGGCGGCTCGTGATCGACGAGACGGAGGCGGTGGTGGCGATCGACGTGAACAGCGGAAAGAGCCGCTCGGCGCGCGACGCGGAGACGAACGCCTACCGGACGAACCTGGAGGCGGCGGACGAGATCTGCCGGCAGATCCGGCTGCGCGACCTGGGGGGGATCATCATCAACGACCTGATCGACATGCGCGCGTCGAAGCACCGCAAGGCGATCGAGCAGCGCTACCGCGAGCGGCTGAAACGCGACCGGGCGAAGAGCACGATCCTGCCCATCTCGGGCTTCGGCATCCTCGAGATGACGCGCCAGCGCATGCGCGGAAGCCACGAGAGCGTGCACTTCCACGAGTGCCCGACCTGCCACGGCCGGGGGCTGGTGCAGCGCCCGTCGTCGGTGGCGTCGGATGCGTTGCGTGAACTGGCCGCGCTGCTGGAGCACGACCAGGTGGCGCGGGTGGAACTCGTCGTCAGCCCGCGTGTGGCGGGCGAGCTGCTCTCGAACAAGCGTCGGAGCCTGTCGCGGGTGGAGCGTCGGAGCGGGAAGCACGCGGACGTTCGGGTGAGCGAGACGCTGCCGGTGGACCGTTTCTCGCTGTACGCCTACGACGCGTCGGGGGCGGACATCGACGTGTCGCGCCTGCCCGCGCCGAAGGCGCCGGAGTCGGAGTTGAAGCCGTGGGAGGACGCGCCGGGTGACGAGGCGTGGGCGCTCGACCCCGGCGAAGCGCCCCCCCCCGAGGCGGAGGCGGCGGAGGAGGAACAGTCCGTCGAGCCGGAGCCGACGCCGCACCCGATCGAGATGGACGGGCCGGAGGAGGGCGACGAGGGCGCGGGCGAGGGTGGGGGGAAGAAGAAGCGTCGCCGCCGTCGCCGCCGTCGCCGCCGTCGCAAGGGTGCGGGGGAGGGGACAGGAAGCGCGCCCGCGGAAGGCGCGGAGGCGCCCTCGACCGCCGCTCCGGTCGAGGGCGGCGTGAGCGATGACGCCGCTGCGAGCGCGGGCGAGAGCGCGCCGGCCGAAGGCGGCGATGGTGGGGGGAAGAAGAAGCGTCGCCGTCGGCGCCGCCGCCGCAAGGGCGCGGGCGAGAGCAGCGGCGAGCCTTCCGGTGCGGAGGGAGGAACGCCCGAGGGCGCGCCGGCGCGCGAGGCCGAGGAGGGTTCCCACGCCCCGGAAGCGGAGGAGGCTTCGGGCGATGGGCCGCCGGATGACGGCGCGGCGCAGGGTGAGTCCGGGCTGAAGAAGAAGCGTCGTCGCCGTCGTCGCAGGCGAGGCGGAGGCGGCGGGTCGGAGGGCGTGGGCGCGAGCGATGGCGTCCACGGCGACGGGATGGAGCGGACGGGCGGGTCGAGCGCGCCCGCGAGCGCGCCGGCGGTCTCGCCGAACGGCCAGCCCGCGCCGAAGCCGCAGCCCCGGACGCTGTATGCTGCGTCGCGGCGCCGCCTGCTGCCGAGCGAGAAGGCGCGTCTGAAGCCGAAGGAGGAGTGACGCGGGATGGCCGGGCGGGGCGCGACATCGGGAACGGAGATGCGCGGCGTGCGCCGGCTCATCGTGCTCGGTTCGACGGGGTCGATCGGGACGCAGGCGCTCGAAGTGGTGCGGCACCTGAACGGGCTGCACCGGGCCGGGGTATCGCCGGTGCGGTTCGAGGTGGTGGGCCTGGCGGCCGGCCGGAACGCGGGTCTGCTGGCGGAGCAGGCGAGTGAGTTCGGCGTGCGTGAGTGCGCGTTGGCGGAGGGGGGGGGCGTCGAGGGCGTGCGCTGCCGGGTCGGGCCTGGCGCCGCCGAGGCGCTGGTGCGCGAGGTCGAGTCGGACGTCGTGCTGGCGTCGATCGTGGGCGTGGCGGGGCTTCCCGCGACGCTGGCGGCGGTGGAACTGGGGCGCGACGTCGCGCTGGCGAACAAGGAAACGCTGGTCGCCGCTGGCGCGCTGGTTGTGCCGGCGGCGCGGCGATCGGGCGCGCGGTTGCTGCCGGTCGATAGCGAACACTCGGCGGCGTGGCAGTGTCTCGCCGGTCTGCCGGGGTGCGCGGATTGGCCGCCGATGATCGCGCCCGTGTGCGTTCAGCGGCTGGTGCTGACGGCGTCGGGCGGGCCGTTCAGGACGTGGACCTCTGCGCGGGCGTACGACGCGACGCCCGAGCAGGCCTTGGCGCACCCGACATGGTCGATGGGCGCGAAGGTCACGATCGACTCGGCGACGCTGGTGAACAAGGGGCTGGAGGTCGTCGAGGCGCACTGGCTCTTCGGGCTGGGCGCGGACCGCATCGGGGTGCTGATCCATCCGGGGTCGATCGTGCACGCGATCGCGGAACTGGCGGACGGGTCGGCGATCGCGCAGCTGGGCGCGCCGGACATGCGCGTGCCGATCCAGCACGCGCTCTGCGCGCCGTTGCGGCTGCCGGGGTGCGGGCGTTCGCTGGACCTCGACAGCCTGCGGACGTTCGAGTTCGAGACGCCGTGCGAGGAGCGGTTCCCGGCGATCGGGCTGGCGCGGCGCGTGGTCGAGGTGGGGGGCACGGCGGGCGCGGTATTCAACGCGGCGAACGAGGCGGCTGTGGACGCCTTCTTGCGGACAAGGTTGATCCCATTCGGGCGGATCGTGGAGATCGTGCGAGAGGCGATGGAAGCGATCGCGCCGCGGACGGTACGAACGCTCGCGGACGTGATGGAGGCGGACGGCGAGGCACGGGCGTTCGTGGCGTCGCTCGTGGGCGAGTTGGCGGGGCGCAGCGTTGGCTGATCCGAACCGGGCGATCCAGCAGGCGATCGAACTGCACCGCGCCGGTCGCACGGCGCAGGCCCTGGCCGCGGCGCGCCGGGCAGTGGCGGCGGCGCAGGGGAACGCGAACGCGCACAACGTCCTTGGCGTGATCTTGCTGGAGTCCGGGGACGCGGCGGGAGCGGAGCGGGCGCTGCGGCGAGCGGCGTCGCTTTCGGTGAACGCGCCCGGGCCGCACAACAACCTGGGCAACGCGCTGGCCGCGCTGGGCAGGCTGGAGGAGGCGGAGACGGCGTATCGGCGCGCGCTGGAGATCGACCCGGCGTACGTTCCCGGCGCGCTCGGCCTTTCTCGTGTGCTCACGCTCCAGGACCGGAACGAGGAGTCGGCGGAGGCGGCGGGCGTGGGGGCGGCGGCAAACCCGCGCGACGCGAGACTGCGTGTAAACCTCGGCGGCGCGCTGCTGGCGGCGGGGCGCGTGACGGAAGCGGTGGCCGCCCTGCGTGAGGCGGTCGCGATCGCGCCCGCGGACGCCGAAGCGCTTCGGCAACTGGTGAGCGCGTTGCACTACGACGCGAACGCGTCGGCGGACGAGGTGTTCGAGTTGCACCGGCGGCTGGGGCGGCTGGTCTCGGGCGGGCGCACACCGCCCGCGATGCGACCGTCGGACGCGGGCAAGCGACCCCTGCGGGTGGGGTACGTGTCGTCGGACTTCCGGGCGCACTCGGTGGCGTTCTTCATCGAGCCGATCGTGGAGCGCCACGACCGCGACGAAGTGCACGTGACCTGTTACATGACCGCGCCGCGGCGCGACGACACGACGGAACGGATCCGGTCGAAGTCGGACGCCTGGGTGGACGCCGCCGGGATGAGCGACGACGCGCTGGTGCGGCGTGTGCGCGCGGACGGGATCGACGTGCTGGTGGAGTTGGGCGGGCACACGGTGGGCAACCGGCTCGGCGCGCTGGCGGCGAGGGCCGCGCCTGTGCAGGCGACGTGGATCGGCTACCCGGCGACGACGGGCGTGCCCGCGATCGACGCGAGGCTCGTGGACAGCGCGACGGATCCGGACGGCGCGGAGCGGCGCGCAACGGAACGGCTGGTGCGGCTCGACCCGTGCTTCCTGTGCTATCGGCCGCTGGACGATTCACCCGACGTGCGACGGGGGCCGGTGGAGTCGTCGGGCGTCGTGACGTTCGGCTCGTTCAACACGCTGCCGAAGATGGGCGAATGGACGCTCGCGGCGTGGGCGGACGTGCTGCGCCGTGTGCCCGGGTCGAGGCTCGTGCTGAAGAACATGGGGCTTGCGGACGCGCGGGCGCGGGAACGAATCGCGGCGTTCTTCGAGGGGCGCGGCGTGGAACGATCGCGGCTCGACCTGCTCGGGCCGACGCCGGGCCAGCGCGAGCACCTGGAGGTGTACGGCCGCGTGGACGTGGGACTGGACACGTTCCCGTATGCCGGGACGACGACGACGTGCGAGGCGATGTGGATGGGCGTGCCGGTGGTGACTGTGGCAGGCGGCGCGCACGCGTCGCGGGTGGGGCTGAGCCTGTTGCGCGCGGTGGGGCTTGAGAACTTGTGCGCGCCGACGGTGGAGGCGTTCGTTGAGTCGGCGGTCTTGCTGGCGCGGGATCGGGAACAGCTTGCGTCGCTGCGAGGCGGGCTGCGCGACCGGGTGGCACGGTCACCCCTGTGCGACGCGGCTGGCGCGTGCCGGCGGGTGGAGTCGGCGTACCGGAGTCTGTGGTCGTCGGCATGCGGGGGGTGAGGCGGGGCACGGGTCCGAGCGTGGCCGTCTATGATCGGCGGCGCAGGCCCGGGGAGCGGGCCTGGCGGAGCATTCACGCGGAGTCGCCTTGCCATGCCGCACATCATCGGCGAGCCATGCATCGGCACGAAGGACACGTCGTGCGTGGACGTGTGCCCAGTGGACTGCATTCACCCGACGAAGGACGAGCCGGAGTTCGAGACGGCGGAGCAGTTGTACATCGACCCGGACACGTGCATTGACTGCGGTCTGTGCGTGGACGAGTGCCCGGTGAAGGCGATCTATCCGCAGGAAGACCTGCCGCCGGAGTGGAGCAAGTACATCCAGGTGAACCTGGAGTACTACCAGAAGAAGGGCTGAACGGGCGGGCGATCGCTCGCGCGCGTGATGCGTCTGACCATGATCCGAACCGCCCCCTGGACCCTCTGGCGGCACACGACGGCGGAGTTGTGGCGGCTGCTCCTGCTCACCACGGCGGTACTGGTGACGGTGATCTCGTTCGCCGCGGCGGTGAAGCCGCTGGCGGACGGGAAGCTGGGACCGGCGGAGGCGATCCGGTTCGTGCTGCTGGCGATGCCGCCGATGCTGGCGTACGCGCTGCCGTTCGCGTCGGGGTTCGCGGCGACGCTCGCGTTCCACCGGATGGCGCAGGACAACGAGGTGCTGGCGGCGCACGCGGGGGGGGTGAGCCACGGGCGAGTGCTCGCGCCCGCGGTGGCGTCGGGGCTGGTCCTGGCGGGCGTGCTGCTGCTGCTCAACGAGTGGGTGATCCCGCACTTCCTGCGTTCGATGGAGCAGGTCGTCCGTCAGGACGTAACGAAACTGATGGTGCGGTCGTTCGAGCGGGGACAGTCGGTCGAGATCGGGTCGCTGATGATCCATGCGGACACGGTGGTGCAGGTCGATCCGAAGGCGGACCCGAGGCTTGCGGAGATGGGAGCGACGCAGTACCTCGTGCTCGGGGGCGTGGTGTTTCTGGACATCGACCGGTTCGGCGACGTCCGCGACGAGGCGGTGGTGCGGCGGGCGCCGATCGTCGTCGTCCCGGACGAGGACGAGCACGGGCGCAGGCAGAGCCTGGCGTGGGTGCGGCCGGAGCAGGGGTCGGGGGTTCGGCGCGACGAAACGCTGATCCTGTTCGAGCAGCTGCGCCCGTTCAGTTTCGTGGTGCCCAGCGCGTTCGAGGACGACCCGAAGTTCCTGACCTTCGGTGAACTTCGGCGTCTTCGCAACGAGCCTGACCGGATGAGTTTCATCCGCACGCGGACGCGCGACTTGGCGTACCACCTGGCCGAGCGGGCGACGACGGACGCGATCAACGACTCGCTGGTGTCGCAGGGGCGGGTTCGGCTCGAGCGGGCGAACGGCGAGCCGATCGTGGTGCGTGCGGCTGGGATCGCGTGGGATCACCCCGAGCGGGCGTGGAGGCTGATCCCCGCGCGCGATGGCGCGCCGGTCGCCGTCGAGGTGTGGCGGCTCGGTCCTGGCGGAGAACCGGGCGGGGGAGGGGTGACGGAGATCGTGGCGGAGCAGGCGTGGCTGGCGACGCACATGGGCGGACCTCGGCTCGAGGACCGCGACCTGACGCTGCGGCTGACGCTGCGCGGCTTCGCGGCGCGCGGGGCGGGCGCGGAGCCGGGAACGATGGGCGAGGCGCCCGGCGGGCAGTTGGCGGAGCGCGTGCTGGACAACATCCGGCCCGGTCAGAACCCGCTGCCCTCGCTGCTGGCGCTGGACGCGCCGCGCCTGCTCGCGATGGCCGGGCCGAGGGTGACGGGCGAGCGCGCGGACCCGTTCCTGCTCCCGCCGACGCGGGAGTTGAAGCGTCGGCTTGAGCACCTGGACCGCGAGATCACGAGCAAGCAGCACGAGCGCTGGGCGATGGCGACGAGTTGCTTCGTGATGGTCATCACCGGGGCGGTGACGGCGGTGAGGCTGCGTTCGAGTCTGCCGCTGACGGTGTACCTCTGGAGTTTCTTCCCCGCGCTCGGGGCGGTGCTGACGATCAGCGGGGGGCAGTCGCTGGTGCACAACACGGGCGCGCCGGGCCTGCTGATGCTGTGGGGCGGGGTCGGAGGGCTGACGGCGTACACGCTCGTGGCGTACCGAGGGCTGAGGAAGCACTAGTGTCGGATGCAGCGTCCACAGCAGGGGTTCGCACGTTCGCGCCGTGGGCGAGCGGGTGGCGTGCGACGCTGCTGCTCGTGCTGAGCGTCACCGCGCTGCGGATCGTGTATCTCGTCTGGCTCTGCCCGTACACGCTGATCGAGGACGAGGCGCACTACTGGGAGTGGAGCCGACGGCTGGCGCTGTCGTACTACTCGAAGGGGCCGGGGGTGGCGTGGCTGATCGCGGCCTCGACGCGGCTCTTCGGCGATTCGGAATGGGCGGTGCGGCTGCCGGCGGCGCTCGCGTCGGGTGCGTCCGCGCTCTGCGTGGCGGGGCTGGCACGCGACGCCTGCCGGGACGGACGCGCGGGGTTCTTCGCCGCGGGCGTGTTCCTGCTGATGCCGGTGTTCCAGGTCGTCGGGCTGCTGATGACGATCGACGGGCCGATGGTGGCGTGCTGGGCGGCGGCGTGCTGGGCGGGGTGGCGCGCGATCGAGCGCGGGTCGGGTCCGGCGTGGGTTGCCCTCGGCGCCGTGCTCGCGGTCGGTTTTCTGTTCAAGTATGTCGTCGTCCTGCTCGTGCCGGGGCTTGCGTGGTACACGCTGATCCGGCGCGGTTCATCGCGTCCGAGAGCGGGGTGGGGGTGGGTAGCGGCGGGCGTCAGCGTGGGGCTGCTGGGCGTCGCGCCGGTCGCGGCGTGGAACGCGGCGCACGGGTGGCCGACCGTGCATCATCTGCTCGGGCACCTCGGGCTGCCCGGGGGCGATGTCGCGCCCACGCAGGCCGAGGGGGGGGGCTGGCGTTACAACCCGAAATGGACTCTCGAGTTCCTGGGCGGGCAGATCGCGCTTGCCGGCGCGCCGCTCGTGCTGGGCGTCTACAGCGCGGTCGTGGCGATCCGGCGGCGGAGCGAGCCGGCGTGGCCGGGGCGGGCGTTCCTGATCGTGTGCGGCGTGCCGGTGCTGGCGATGTACGTGGGGGTGTCCTTCCTGACCGAACCCGAGGGGAACTGGCCGATGGCGGGCTACGTGACGATGGCGGCCCTCTGCGGGTGGGGCGTCGTGGACGCGATGGACGACGTGATGCGCCGGCGCACGGCGTGGGGCGCGCTGCCCCGCGGTGAGCGTCCTTGGGCCGGGATCGTGCGTCGAAAGCCGGAGTCGCACCGGCAGATCGCTTGGGACGTCTCGGTCGTGCTGGGGCTGGTGATCGGGCTGGGGGCGTTGCGGATCGACCTGCTGTCGAAGGCGCCCCTCGTCGGGTGGATGTTCCCGCAGGGTCGGATGGGGGGAGCGGACGAGCGCGCGGCGGACGCGGCCCAGCGTCTCGACGCGCTGCGCGAGCGCACGGGGGTTGAGCCGTTCGTGATCGCGCAGCAGTACGGTCGCGCGAGCCAGATGGCGTTCTACCTGCCGGGCCGGCCGACGGTGTACTGCGCGAGCAGCCTGACCGAAGGCCGGGCGACGCAGTACGACCATTGGCCCGAGACGGACCTGCGCAACCCGGAAGTGGAGCGAACGCTGCTCGGGAGGCCCGCGCTGTTGACGGGGGCGACGATCGAACAGTGGCGGCCTGCGTTCGAGCGGGTGGAGCCGGGGCCTCAGCTGCGCGGGGAGAGCAAGGCAGGAAGGCTCGTGTTCGTGGGGATCGGATACCGTGGGTTCGGCGCGGCGGCGCGGCAGGGGACGGAGGAGGGCGAGCGGTGATCCATCGCACGGTGGCCGAGCGGCAGATGCGGCGTTCGCGGGCCATGACGGCCGGCGCGCTGGCGATGCTCGGTCTGCTCGCGGTCTCGTTGCTCGACCGGGCCGTGTACGACGCGATCACGTGGCCGCCGGAGCGGAGGGCGGCCGGGGAACTCGAAGACTGGTACCAGATGCTGCGCACGGCGGGCTACCTGCCGGCATGGCTGGCGGTCGGGGCTGCGATCGTGCTCCTGGGACGAGAGGGGGGGGATGACCGTGCCGCGGCGCGTCGGGCGGCGACGGTCGTGCTCGGCGCGCTGACGGCAGGCCTCGTGGCCGAGGCGGTGAAGATGCTCGTCGGGCGCGAGCGCCCGGAGGTGTCGGGCGTGGACGGGGCGTGGCAGGGGTACGTCTTCCGCGCGCCCTTCGGGGCGTTCATCGATTCGTCGAACCTCGGGTTCCCGAGTTCGCACGCGGCGACGGCGTTCGGGGGGGCGTTCGCGCTGGCGGCCGCGTACCCCCCCCTTCGATGGCTCGCGCTCGTGCTGGCGTGCGGGTGCGGGCTGACACGGGTGCTCTCCGGGGCACACTTCGCGTCGGACGTCTACGGCGGGGCCGCGCTCGGCTGGGTCGCGTCGCGGTGGTGGTGGCGGGGGTTGTCCGGACGGTGGGGGTGGGGCGGCTCCGCGCTGCCGCGCTGGGAGCGGGTGGGATGAGGCTGCTGGATCGGTACATCGCGCGGCAGTTCCTCGTGAACGTGGTCGTGCTGTTCGTGCTGCTGTTCAGTTTCGTGGTGGCGATCGACGTCTCGCTGAATGTGCACAGGTTCATCGCGAACGCGACGAAACTGGCGCAGTCGGGGAGCGACGCGCAGCCTTCGGGCGCACGGGTGGCCGTGGTGACCGCGTTCCTGGTGGCGGACCTCTGGTGGCCCCGTCTGCTGCAGCTGTTCAACTTCATGCTCGGCCTGGTGATGGTCGCCGCGATGGGCTTCACGCTCACGCAACTGGTGCGACACCGGGAACTGGTCGCGATGCTGGCCAGCGGGCTGAGCCTGCGGCGTGTGGCCGCGCCGATCCTTGCGGTCGCGCTCGTGATGACCGGCGTGCAGGCGCTGAACCAGGAGTTCGCGCTGCCGCGCATCGCGCCGCTGCTGGCTCGAGACACGGGGCAGGCCGGGCAGCACGCCATGGGGGCGTCGCGCGTGCCGCTGGTCGCGGACACGCTCGGGCGGGTGTGGTACGCGAGGGCGTTCGACGCGGACACGGGAGTGCTGGAGGACGTCTACGTCTGGGAGCGCGACACGCAGGGCATGGCGATCCGCCGGATTCACGCGGAGCGGGCGCGATGGCGGGCCGGCGGCTGGGACCTGGACGGCGGGATCGCCGAGTCGCGGACGAACAAGGCCGAGCAGCCCGTGCAGGTGGAGCGGATCGAGACGAACCTGGACCCGACGGAGTTGCGGGTCCGTCGACACGACGCCTATCGGCACGCGCTGAGCTGGCGCCAACTCGGGCAGATGCTCCGCGTGCTCGACCGGCTGGACCGAGACGCTCCCGAGGTGCGAGCGAGGCGGGAACAGATCCAGCGCGAGCGGTGGGGCCGGGTGTCGATCATGGCGTCGAACGTGCTCGCGTTGCTGATCGCTCTGCCGTTTTTTCTTGTTCGCACGCCCGGTAACATGGTCGCTCGGACGCTGCGGTGTGCGCCCGTGGCGATCGTGGCGTTGCTCGGGGGAATACTGGGTGCGTCCGCGCCGGTACCCGGGTTGCCGGCGGCCGTGGGGGTGTTCGTCCCGACGGTGGTGCTCGGGCTGGTTGCCGTGGCGTCGCTCTCGACGATCCGGACATAAGGCGGTGCGGCTCAAATCGCGGAGGTTCCCTCGGGGCGGGACGCTGTTGCGAGGGAGCGCGGCCCGCTAAGATGGAACGCACTGGAGGTTCCCGAGTGGTGCAGGGTCGTCACCGTTCGCGGCGCGGGTTCTCCGTGGTCGAGCTGATCATCAGCCTCGCGATCGTCGCGATCCTGGTCGGCCTGCTGCTGCCGCTGCTCGGGCACACGCGCAGCATCGCGCACGAGGCGGTGTGCGCGAACAACCTGCGACAGATCGGGCTGGGGTGGCATGCCTACTTCCAGGAACATGAACAGTTCCCACGCCACACGGACGAGCCGGACTGGCAGTACGGCGGGGTGCGGTTTCTCGGCGGCGGGGAGCTGGCCGTGCTGGACGCGGAGAGGCCCATCAATCCCTACATGGCGGGAGAGGCGCACGCAGAGAGCGGGCGCGTGGCGAGAACGTTCGCCTGCCCGGCGGACGTGGGCATCTATCTGAAGGGGCCTCGCAACGCACCGAAGCAGTCGGTTCTGGACGATCGCACGTGCTTCGAGGCGTTCGGGACGTCGTACCGGGCGAACACGTTCCTGCTGGACTCGACGCGGGCGGGGATCGACGATCTGGCACGCCCGCTGAAGGTCGCGGAGGTGACCGCCCAGCCGAGCCGCTTGCTGCTCGTTGCGGACCCCATCTGGTACATCGCGTCCGGGGCCGGGGGGCCGAAGCAGGGTGTGCTGGATGCGTCGTGGCACTCGGAGCCGTCGGGGGGGAACATGGCAGCGTTCGACGGTTCGATCCGGTTCGTGGTCTTCGGGTCTGGGCCGAGCGACCGGTACGAGTTGATGCCGAGGCCTGAACTGGCGGACGGGGACTGAGGCGGACGGTTCCGGGGCGTGGCTGGGCCGGTTGACCGTCTGGGGGCTCCGGGTATCATCCGTGCTCGCTCGGTGGCCAGCTGGGCGGCGATTGTGCCGCTGTAGCTCAGTGGTAGAGCGCACCCTTGGTAAGGGTGAGGTCATGGGTTCAAATCCCATCAGCGGCTTGTCCTGCTGAACCGGGCGTAGTGTGGTAGGGGCCGCGAGGTGGGGCGGCCGGGACGGGCGGGCCTGTATTCCCGCGGAGGATCGAGCGTACACCCCTGGGCGGTGGCCCAGCCGGCCGGCGGGATCGTCGCCGGGAGACAACCGGAACCTGTGGAGGTAGTCGGACATGGCCAAGGGCACCTTCGAGCGCACCAAACCGCACGTCAACGTGGGCACGATCGGGCACATCGACCACGGGAAGTCGACGCTGACGGCCGCGATGTCGGCCCGCTCCGCCGTCAAGTTCGGCGGGCAGGTGAAGACCTACGCGGAAATCACCAAGGGCGGCACGGTCCGCGACGCGAACAAGACCGTCACGATCCATTCGTCGCACACGGAGTACGAGACGGCGAACCGCCACTACGCGCACGTGGACTGCCCCGGCCACGCCGACTTCGTGAAGAACATGATCACCGGCGCGGCCCAGATGGACGGGGCGATCCTCGTCGTCTCCGCCGCGGATGGTCCCATGCCGCAGACCCGCGAGCACGTGCTCCTCGCCCGTCAGGTCGGCGTGCCCTACATCGTGGTGTTCCTGAACAAGGTGGACCTCGTTGACGACCCGGAACTGCTGGAACTGGTCGAGATGGAGGTCCGCGACCTGCTGAACAAGTACGACTTCCCGGGCGACAAGACGCCGATTATCCGCGGCAACGCGAAGGCCGCGGTCGAGAACCCGCGTGACGACACGGCCGGGAAGTGCATCGACGAGCTCTTCGAGGCGATCGACAGCTACATCCCCGAGCCCGCCCGCGAGGTGGACAAGCCCTTCCTGATGTCGGTCGAGGACGTGTTCTCGATCAAGGGCCGCGGCACGGTGGCGACGGGGCGCATCGAGCGCGGCGTCATCAAGGTCGGCGACGCGTGCGAGATCGTCGGCTTGCAGCGCGAGAACCGCAACTCGGTCGTGACCGGCGTCGAAATGTTCAACAAGACGCTCGACCAGGGGCAGGCTGGCGACAACGTCGGCGTGCTGCTGCGCGGCGTTGAGAAGAACGACATCGAGCGCGGGCAGGTCATCTGCAAGCCCGGCTCGATCAAGCCGCACACCAAGTTCAAGGGCCAGGTCTACGTGCTGACGAAGGAGGAAGGCGGGCGTCACACGCCGTTCTTCCCGGGCTACAAGCCGCAGTTCTACTTCCGCACGACGGACGTTACGGGCGGGGTGCTCGAGCTGCAGGGCGAGGGCGGGAAGAAGGCCGAGATGTGCATGCCCGGCGACAACGTCACCATGGTCATCGACCTGGGCGACAAGCCCGTCGCCATGGAGCCGGGGCTGCGCTTCGCCGTCCGCGAGGGCGGCCGGACCATCGGCTCCGGCACCGTCACCGAAATCCTGGAGTGACCGACTCCCCCGCTCGGGCGGGGGTCCATCACGCCCCGGATCGGCGCCGAGCCGAGGGGCAGGCCTAGAATCGGCGCGGCCCGTCGGGAGATCCCCGGCGGGCCGCTTTGACGACCGGGGTAGATGCCCCGAACGGAAAGGACCGCTCGACCATGGCCAAGAAGAAAGCGGTGGCACGCGAGTACGTCTGGCTGCAGTGCACCGAGTGCGGCGACCTGAACTACCGCACGAGCGTCAACACCAAGGGCGGCCTGCCCGAGAAGTTGAAGGAGGGCCTGCGCAAGTACAGCCCACGACTCCGCAAGCACACGACACACAAGATCAAGCGGAAGTAGAGAGGCATTTGGCATCGCGCACTGGGAGCCAGGTTGCTTCTGCCCTCCCTGATGCCTGATGCCTGGTGGCTGATACGCCAATAGCTCAATTGGTAGAGCAGCGGATTCCAAATCCGCAGGTTGGGGGTTCGAGTCCCTCTTGGCGTGCTTGGGATGGAAACGACACGACGGCGGGCGCGGGCCTGCCGGTGGGGCCGAGCATGGCGATCGGAATCTACAAGCCGGGGCAGGGGTACTGGGTCCGCGTGCTGACGGCCGTTGGTGCGGGCGTGCTGCTGCTCGCGTGCGCGGCATGGGTGTGGAGTCAGGCCGCGCTCATCAAGATTCCGGCCGGCGCGTGGCGCTACACCCTCGGGCCGACGCAGGGGGCGACCGCTGCCGGAGCGCGGCTCGACGCGCTGGCGATCGACCCGGTGACGGCGCAGCGGGCCTCGTTCGGCGAGGCGGTGGTGCGTTCGATCGATCGGCTCGAGGCGGGCGGGACGCTTATCGTCGAGCCGCCCGTGCTGCGCGACGGGACCAGCCCGGCGGCCATCATCGCGTTCCGGGGCGACGGCGGGTTCGAGGCGTCGATCGCGAGCGTCTCGGCCGTGCCCCTGTTCGAGCAGTTGTACCTCCAGGCCGGGATGGTGGCGGTGGTGCTGCTGGTCGGCATGTGGCTGATCTACCGGTTTACGGCCCGCAGCCCGCGCGCGGTCGAGTTCCTGATCGCGACCGACGGCGAGATGAAGAAGGTGAACTGGTCCACCCGGCGCGAGGTCATCGGCTCGACGTGGGTGGTGATCGTCGCCTGCGTCCTGATCGCCGGGTTCCTGTACGTGGTGGATCAGGCCTTCGCCGCGTTCTTCGACGCGGTCGGCGTGCTTGAGCGCTGACCGACGCTTCGCTCCAACCCTCCACCGCCGCGCCCGCGGCCGGGAGACCGCACCATGTCCGAGCACGAGCGCACGACCGCCGAGCAGACGACCGCCCCAGCCTTCGACGGCCGCCCGAACGAGAAGGCGGACCTGATCCCCGAGGAGGAGCCTGTCCGTCACGAGGGGATGGACTGGTTCGTGCTGCGCGTGGCTTCGAACAAGGAGAACTCGGTCCGCGAGACACTGCTCCGCAAGGTGCAGATCGAGGGGATGACGAACCTCGTGAAGCGCATCCTCGTGCCGACCGAGAAGACCAAGACCATCAAGGGCGGCAAGCAGAAGATCACGGAAACCAAGCTCTACCCGGGCTACGTCTTCGTCGAGATGCGGCTGGAGCCGGACGGGCGCATCCCGCAGGACGTCTTCTTCCTCATCAAGGAGACGACGGGCGTGGGGGACTTCGTGGGCACGGCCGGTCGGCCGACGCCGATGAAGGAGCACGAGATCGAGAAGATGCTCCGCGACTCGCGCAAGCCCGACGAGGAGCCGACCGTCAAGCTGACATTCGAGAGGGGCGAGCACGTGCTCATCAAGGAAGGGCCGTTCCAGTCCTACGAAGGGACGATCGACGAACTCTTCCCCGACAAGGGCATGGTGCGCGTGCTGGTGACCATCTTCGGACGCCAGGCGCCGATCGACCTGGAAGAGTGGCAGATCGCCAAGGCGGACGACCGGTAGCGTTCAGCGCCGGCACGCTCAGACCTGACCCTCGGGTTCCTTCTGATCGACGGCAGCAGCGATGCTCATGGGCAAGCGCGAGGCGCGTGCTTCGTATCACGCCACGACGGTTCCGTACAACACCCGGACGCTGGGGATCATCGCGGGCAGCCGGCCGGGGGTCGGGTCGGTACCCTTTCACGGGGTTCGAGCGCGGAGGGTGAGGGGCCATGGCGAAGGCAACGGCGGGCGCTGGATCCAGCGGGGCAACCGGGAGAGGCAGCGGTGGTGGCGCGGGCAAGCCGCGGCGGCGGAGGCGCGTAGTGCGCGTCCTGATCGTGATGGCGGCGCTTGTGGTCGTTCTGCTTGCGGTGGGGCCGATGATCGCGGGGCCGATCGCGCGGCCGCGGGTGGAGCGGGCGGCTTCGGGGGCGATCGCGGGGCGGGTTGAGGTCGGGCGGGTGTCGCTGTCGTGGTTCGGCTCGCAGCGTGTGGAGCGTGTGCGGCTGGTGGACCCGGACGGGGGCGAGGTCGCGCTGCTGGATGTGCGGGTCGAGCGCGGGCTGCTGGGGCTGGCGACGAACTGGCGCGATGCGGGGCGTGTGGTGGTTTCCGGGCGCGCGACGGTGGTGCGGCACGCGGACGGTTCGACGAACGTGGAGCGGGCGACCGCGCCGACGAAGCCCGCCCCCCCCTCGGTGCCGAGCACGGAGCCGGTCGTGCTGCCGGCGGGGTTGCGGGCCGCGCTGGCGGTGGACGGCGTGACGGTGACGGTGGTGGACGAATCGCTGCCGGAGCGGACGGGGGGAACGATCGCGGCCGCGGCGATCCGAGACCTGCGCGGGAGCGCGAGCGTCGAAGTCGGCAGGCCGTGGACGCTGGAGTTGACGGCCCGCACGCAGACCGGGGCAAGCGCGGCGACGCTGACCGACGGCGGGAACCTGAAGATCACGGCTCGGGTTGACGGGCTGACGGATGCGGCCGGGAAGGTGGACGCGGAAAACGCGAACGGGTCGCTGGCATGGGAGGTAACGCTGCCGGGCGTGGAGACGGGCGGCGAGATCGCACTGGAGGGGGGGGTGGCGCGAACGGTGAGGCCGGCGACCCTGAGCGCGGATGCGCAGGCGCTGGCGGCGATGTTCCCCATGCTCGCGGCGGCGTTCGAGGCAGACGAGTCGGTGGCGTTCACGCGGCTGCCGACGGTGCGGGTCGAGGCGGAGGTCGCCGCCCTGCCGGTGCCGCTGGGGGGGGGGCCGCCGGACCTTCGGCGGGCCTCGGCGACGCTGCTGCTGGCGACGAGCGCGGTGGAGGGGACCGCGCTGCTGCCGGCCTCGCCGCGAAAGCCCTTCGCGGTCGAGCCGATGGAGGTGCGCATCGACGCGACGGACCTGGCGTCGGGCGTGCGCGTGGGGGGGGGGACGAAGGCGACGATCGGCGGCGAGCCGGCGGGCGAGTTGCGGATCGTGCTGTCGGCTTCGGGGCTGCTGGATGATGCGGGCGCGCCGCGGGCGGGGCTGCCGGGTCGGGTGGAGGGGTCGGTCGATCTGACGGGGTTTGCTACGCCGATCCTGCAACCGTTCGCGGAGATGGTGGAGGCGTCGTTGCCCGCGGGCGCGGCGATCGACCTTGGCACAGACCTCGGGCCGACGGTGGACGTTTCGGTGCGCGCCGAGGCGATGCCGGGTGCGGACCCGTCAGCGTCGGCAGGCGCGGTGACGGCGGCGGTGCGCTCGGCGAACGTGGAGGTTGACGCCGCGCTGGCGTACGACGGCGAAACGGTCTCGACTCGTGGCGATGGCGTGCGCGTGCTGGTGCGTTCGGCCGCGCCCGCGCTGGATCGCCTGCTGTCGGCGCGCGGCGTGTCGGTGTCGGAGGGCGCACGGGTGGAGATTCGCGTGCCGTCGGCGTCGGCGCGGGTGGCGGGATTGGCGTCGCCGGACGGGCCGGACCTGCGCGGGGTGTCGGCGATAGTCGAAGTGGACGTGGGCGAGACGCGGGCGCAGTGGCAGCCTGGTCCGAGCGAGCCGTCGCGGCGTGTTGAACTCGCGCCGCTCGCATTGCGCGTCGGCGCGGCCAACCCGGATTCGCCGACGGTGGACCTGCGAGCGTCTGCGAAGGTGGACGGTGAGTCGGCGGGCGTGGTGGAGGTCGGGGTGCGAGGAGGGGGGCTGCTGGACACCGCGGGCCGCCCCGGCATGCCGCGCACGGTGGACGGTCGCGTGAGCGTGCGAGACGTTTCGTCGTCGCTGGTGCAGTCGTTCCTCGCCGATGCGCTGACCGCGGCGGGTCTGAACCTGCCCGACGATCTGGGGCCGACTGTGTCGCTGCTGGCGGTGGCGGCGACGACGTTCGATGACTCGGGAGCGCCGGCGGCGGACTTGGACCTGACGGTGCGATCGCGGCACGCGGACGTGACCGCGCCGCTGCGGTGGGCGGACAACGAACTCTCGAACCGGGAGGAGGGCGTGGTCATCGCGCTGCGCCGCCCGGGGCCGGTCCTGCGGAGGTTGGTGCCCGCGGAGACACGAGTTCGCGTCGGAACAACCGGGTGGGCGCGAGCGGTGGTGAGCGATCTTCGCGTGCCGTTCGACGCGGAGTCGATGATGCCGGTGGTGCATCGCTCGCGGTTCGAGGCGACGGTGACGGCGGGCGAGTTGTCGGCGACGTACGACCCGCTGCCGCCGGGCGTGACGCCGCGGGTGCAGCCGGTGCCGCTGGGTCTGAGCGAGTTGCGGGCGAAGATGAAGGCGGTGCCGGAGGGCGCGCCGCGCGTGGAGCTGGACGCGACGATGACGCACCGCGACAAGCCGTTCACGGCGCAGGCGAGGGCGACGCTGGACGGTCTGATCCGCGATCCGGGGGCCGGCGGGTCGGTGATGGACTCCATCGATGCCGCGGGGGTGAAGCCCGCCGGGACGATCGCGCTGGTCGGCGTGCCGGTCGCGCTGGTGGAGGTGCTGCCGCCGGAGTTGCGGCGCGTGGGCGAGCGGCAGGCGGACACGCTGACGATTGCCCGCGAGATCGCGGGTGAAACGATCGACGTGCACGCGGAGGCGAAGCCAGCAGGCGACGCGACGGGGATCGACGCCCGCGTGGCGTACGCGGAGGGGAGCGCAACGCTGACGGGCCGGTACTCGCCGTCGGCGGTCGCGATCGAACGGGCGGTCGTGGCGGCGAAAGTCAAGCCGAGGGCCGCGGAACTGCTCATCGATGCGTTCGCGCCCGATCCCGCGTCGCTGCCGCGGCTGTCGAACGTGGCGGACTTGCACCTGAGCGCGGGCGGGCTGACGATCGCGCTTGCCCCGGACGGCTCTCCGGACTGGGAGCGAACGCAGGGCAAGGCGGCGGTCGAGGTGCGCGGTCTCATTCCCATGCGGGGCGTGACCGTGCCGATGGGCGAAGGAACCCCCCCCCTTCGCGTAGACCACATGCGGATCGACAATATGCGCATCACGCTCGACCTGCCGGCGGGCGCTCTGGGCGACCGCGGCGGCGTGGCGGAGGCCAACGTTGTCCTCCGCGGCTTCCTGACAGCCGAGGGCGTGCTGTTCACGCTCGCCGGCAAGGGCACCGCGCCCGTCAAGGCACGCGCGCTCGCCGGGCCGGCGCAGGCCTCGTTCACGCTCGACCAGGTCAAGACCTCCTGGGTGGACAAGGTGCTCGATCGCCCGGGACTGCTCGCCGGTGCGCTCGGACCGACGGCGCGCATCGACGCCTCCGCCACGCTGCGCTCGCTCGCCGGCGCTCCCGGCTCGGGTACGTCCGCACAGCCGGACATGTTCTCGCTGGCGATCGTCTCGGAGCGAGTGAACACGGCCGCGCCGATCTCGGTCGCTCTGCACGCGGACCGGATGGAACTGTCCGCGCCCGCCGAGGTGCGGGCGGTGATCCATCCCGAGTGGGGAAACAGGTGGGTGTTTGCTCCACCGCCGGACGGACGCCCGCGCTCTCTGGCCTTTGCGGCTCCCACGCCTGCGGTCGTGCGCCTCGAACGGCTCGCGGTTCCGCTCGGCGAGGGGACGGGGCCGCTGCGAGCGCCGACGTTCAACGTGCAGGCGAGCGCTGCGCTGCCGGACACGTCGCTGGTAACGGACGAGGGCGTGGCGTTGAAGATCGGCGGGGTCGCGCTGGACGTTCGGCGCGGGTCCAACCCGAGTGAGCTGGCGTTCACGATGGACGTGCCGCGTTGGACGCTGGGCGACCGGCCCGAGGTGCGCCCCACGAAGAGCCGGATCGCCGGAACGATCGCGCGGTTCGCGGACGAGGCGGGGAACCCGTCGTTCGAGACGGCGGTGGTGAACGTCGAGGCGGGGATCGAGCCGATCCCGACGGAACTGCTGGACGGGCTGGCGAATCAGGGCGGGCTGCTGGTCGATGCCCTGGGCGAGCGCGTGAACTTCTCGGCTTCGGCGCAGAACCTGTCCAAGAACGCGGGAACGCTGCGGGCGTCGGCAGGTTCGCCGAACGCGACCGCGACGGTGCAGGGGCGCATGGCGAACGGCGTCTTCGTCGTCGATCCTGCGAGCAACGCGACGGTCTCGCGGGTGACGACGGACCTGACGGACCGGTTCCGTGCGGCGATCCCGATCGTGTCGCGCTTCGAGAAGACTGAGCGCGACGAGCCGCTGCGCGTGACGCTGGACTCACCGGTCGTGGTACCGATCGACGGGACGTTCGACGCGCTGAACGGTGACCTGACGCTGGACCTGGGCACCGCGAGTTTCGCGACGAGCGACATGTTCTCGAAGGTGCTGCGCGTGGTGCAGCAGCGCGACGCGGGGCAGGTGGGACGCCGGATGCCCGCGATCAAGTTCCACATGCGGGACGGGGTGGTGACATTCGACCGTTACCCGCTGCCGCTGGGTGAGTTCACGGTGCACACGGAGGGCGTGATCAACCTGAGCAGCCGGCGTGTGAAGATCCGCTCGGGTTCGGACCGCGACGCGAAGAACTTCCTCGAGCCCGGGCACATGGAGGTGCTGACGGTGGTGCCGGCGGGGGCGGTGGCGCTGGAGACGCTGGATGTCCTGGGCAGCGGGCTGCTGAACCTGCCCGGGAGGGTGCTGCCGGGGCTGAACACGCTGACGAACGTGCCGTTCCGGACGCGCGGGCCGATCGCGGACCCGAAGACGGACGTGGCGGTGGACCTGATCGGGAACCAGTTGATCAACAACCTCAGCCGGCCGGACAAGCTGTTCGAGAACATCGGGGGCGGGCTGAGGTAGAGCGAACTCAAGCGGAGGCGCAGAGGCGCGGAGAGGAAAGAAAAAGGGGCACGGGCATGATGGCCGTGCCCCCTTTGCTCCTCCAGGACGTTCCTGCTTCTCTCCGCGCGCTTCGGGCCTCCGCGCGAGGACGCGCTCAGCGCTTTCGCGCGTACTCGATGTGCATGCTCTTGGCCCACTGGCCGTCGGGGGTTTCGAAGAACATCTCCATGGAGTGGTGGTCGGCGTCGCGCAGGCGGATGACGGACTTCTTGCGCATGGGCGCGCCGGTTTCCGGGTTGGTCATGGAGCCGAGCATGGTCCAGGTCTTGCCGTCAGGCTCGCGCCGTCCCTGCTCGGTCATCATGAAGGTGCAGGCAGTGTCGATCCAGACGCCCTCGTAGCGTTTGTCAACGGTGTTGTAGCCCCAGAAGCCCTTGCCGGCGAAGTTCCCGAAGGGGCCGGGCGTGGGGTCGCCGGCGTAGTCCTGGGCGAGGAACCTGCCGCCGAGGGCGAGCGAGTTGGTCATCGTGCCGGTGGTGATCATCGGATCGCCCGGTCCCATCCACATCTTGACCTCGGCGCGGAACGTTCCGACGAAGGGCTTGAAGGACTCGTGGTGCTCGCACAGCGTGTTCATCCCGGCGGAGACGTCATGCTTTGTCGTCTCGTCCAAGGCTCACCTCTCCCTCGTATAGGTGATGACGCCGGTGACGTGCCACTCGCCCGGGTTCTGCGGGTCCGGCTCGTGGAACTCGAGCACGTGCCGGTCCTTGCTCTCGATCTTCCAGACGTTGCGCATGGGGGACTCGCCCATCGGCGAGTCGGCGATGCCCTCGATCGTGATCGTCGTGCCGGCCTCGTCGGCTTGGCCGGTCTGGATCCACGCGGCCGTGCTCATGGTGTCGAACCAGACGGAGACGTACTCACGCTTCAGGTTGTCGTAGCCCAGGAAGCCGATGCCCTCGAACGGCTCGCCCATGAAGGTCATCTTGTAGTGCGAGCGGAGGAAGCGGCCACCGAGAACGACGTCGTACTCGCATCGGCCGTGCTCGACCGTCGGCTCCGGGCCGCCCATCCAGAACTTGGCCTCGGCCTTCCAGGCGCCCGCGAGTTGCGCGAGTTGCTCGTGAGGCTTGCCGGGCGTGGCGAGTTTCTTCATGGCCTCCATCATCTGGGCCATGTCGATCTCTTCCGGCTGCGAGACCGCGCGCATGGTTGCGGCTCCGGGTGCCTGCCTGCCCGCGAGTCCGACGCCCAGCCCAGCAGCGACTGCGATGCCCGCCGCGCACAACGCCACCACGCCCGTTCTTCCAAAACAGCAGCCCATGTCGATCTCCTTGTGTGGGTTCCATGCCCGCCGACACCGACCCCGGGCCGTGCGTCTTTCGGCGCAGCATGATTTGTTCGGTTTGTAGACGGGGCAGTCCCCGAAGTCAAGGTGGTCCCAATGGGCAAAGAGAGACAGGGCCTTCAAGGCTCTCCACCCCTCCGGGACGAAGCCCTCCTTGTGGGCGAGTCAGGGCCGGTCGGGTCGGGCGGGCGCCAAGTCGTGAGCGTTAGTCGAGGGGCGGACGGGGACGCGTTCGACGACTTCGAGACCAAAGGCATCGAGTCCAGGCCAGTCGGTGCCGTGGTTGGTGATGAGCCGGAGTCGGCTGAGTCCGAGGTCGCGGAGGATTTGGCTGCCGGTGCCGATCTCACGGGCGTGGAGGGGGACGGTCTCGGTGCCGGGGCGGGTAAGGTCGGGGGTTTCTTCGGGTCCGGTGGGTCTGCGGATGGCTTGAAGTCGCTGTGCGAGGCCGTCGCCAACGCCCTCGGGGCGGAGGTAGACGACCGCACCCCGGCCTTCGCGCTGGATGAGGCGCATGGCGCCGCGGAGGGTGTCGCTGGTGGGGCCTTCGGGGGAGGAGGTGGGGTCGCCGAAGACGTCGCCGAGGAGGTGGCGGCGGTGTACGCGGACGAGCGTCGGCTCGGCGATGGGAACGGGTCTGCCCGAGGCGTCGAGCGTGCCGACGCCGCCCGCCGCGAGGACGACGTGGGGCACTGCATCCACGAGGCTCTCGTAAGCGATGAGCGTGAACTCGCCCTCGCTGGTGCGGATCGGCGAGCCGCCGCGCGGCTCCATTCTGCGGACGAGTGATTCGCGCGCGAGGCGATGCTCGATGATCTGTGCGACGGAGCACATCTTGAGGTTGTGGCGGGCGGAGAAGGCTTGCAGGTCGGAGAGGCGTGCCATCTCGCCGTCGTCGCGCATGATCTCGATGATGACGGCCGAAGGGTGCAGCCCGGCGAGCCGGCAGAGGTCGATGCTGCCCTCGGTCTGGCCGGTGCGGACGAGCACGCCGCCGGCGCGGGAGCGGAGGGGGTTGATGTGGCCGGGGCGGACGAAGTCGTCCGGGCGCGAGGCGGGGTCGATGGCGAGGCGGATGGTGCGGGCGCGTTCGCGTGCGGAGACGCCGGTGGTGAAGCCGTGCTTGGGATGGCCGTCGATGGAGACGGTGAAGGGCGTGCCGCGGACGGAGGTATTGACGGGGGATTGAGCGGTGAGTTCGAGGCGGTCGCAGTCGTGCTCGGTGAGGGAGAGACAGAGGTAGCCTCTGGCCTCTCTGAGCATGAAGGTGATGGCCTCGGTGGAGACGAACTGGGCGGGGAGGACGAGGTCGCCCTCGTTCTCGCGGTCCTCATCGTCGGTGAGGACGATCATGCGTCCGGCGCGGAGTTCGTCGAGGATTTCGGGGATGGGGCTGAACACGGGGGATGGTAGGTCCGAGGCCCGCCAACGAGCCGCGACCGTGAGGGAGCGATCAGGCGGCGTTCGTCCAGCGAAACCGCTACCATTCTGCCGTACGCGGTTCGCCGGGAGGCGAGCGGCGTCGCACAGGCCGAGGCACGCTGTTGCGAGTCGCACGGCGAGGCACAGCCCGGGCCGTCCACCCCATGTCCTCACAATCCGGTTCCGTCTCTCCGGCGCCCCCGAGCGGTGCGCCGAACGCCGGTGCGCCCGCGTCGCGCACCGGCCGGGTCTCGAACACGCGCGGGTGCCTGACGGTGCTCGTCGGGGTCTCCGTGTTGGGGCTGATCGCGTTCGTCGTGACCTGGGCGGCCATGCTGATGACGCGAGCGCTGGGCCTCTGACGCCGGCTGCGTTTCGGGTCCGCGGTGGTCGCGGCTCGCGTGTCATCGCACCTTGATGGATGCGAGCGCGATCACCGTGAGCACGGCGGTGACGATCCAGAACCGGACGACGACCTGCTGCTCGGTCCAGCCGCCCAGGTGGAGGTGGTGGTGGTAGGGGGCGACGCGGAAGAAGCGTTTGCCGTTGGGGTGGCCGCCGGTGAGCTTGAAGCAACCGACCTGGATGACGACGGACCCGATCTCGGCGAGGCAGACGCCGCACATGAGCAGGACAACGAACTCCTGCCGTGTGGCGACGGCGAGGAACCCGATCATGCCGCCGAGGCAGAGCGCACCGGTGTCGCCCATGAAGACCTGGGCGGGCGAGCAGTTGAACCAGAGGAACCCGAGGCACGCGCCCGCGAGCGCACCCGCGACGACGGCCAGTTCCGCCGTGCCGGGGACATAGGGGACGAGCAGCGTCTGCGCCCAGCTCTGCGTGCCGGCGATGAGGGCGAGGGCGAGCGAGCCGAGCGCGACGACGCCGCTGATGCCCGCGGCCAGGCCGTCCATGCCGTCGGTGATGTTCACGGCGTTGCTCATGCCGGCGACCATGAGCGTGGCGACGAGAACGTACGCCGGCATGGTGAGGACGATGAGCGAGGAGGAGAGTTCGCGCGTCGGCGTGCCGGTGTCGTAGGTCTTCTGGAAGGGGAGGTTGACGGTGTGGGCGGCCTCGACGGGCGCGCCGGTGGTGCCCGCCGCGTAGGCGAAGTAGCCCACGACGAGGCCGCAGCCGAGTTGAAAGACCAGTTTTTCCCAGGCGTAGAGGCCCTGCCTGCTCTTGACGCCGCGGCGCGAGGCGGTGAGTTTGAGCCAGTCGTCCACGCCGCCGAGAGTGGCCATCCAGACCATGACGACGACAGCGAGCTGGACCCAGCGTGTGGAAACGTCGGCGAGGAGGAGCGTGACAACGAGGGCCGCGCCGACGATGAGCAGGCCGCCCATGGTCGGCGTGTTGGCCTTGCCCGCGCTCACGGTGCGCAGGGCGTCCGCATCGGTCATGCCCGGATCGCCGATCTTGAGACGCAGGAGCGCGGCGATGACGCGGCGTCCGAGGAGGAGGACGATGACAAAGGCGAGTCCTGCACCTGCGAGCGCACGGAACTGCACCTGGTCGAGCAGGCCGAAGACGCCGTAAAGGCCCAGGTCGTCCAGCCAGCCGCGGAGTGCGTCGAAGATGAGGTAGAGCATCCGGGCGGTTTCCTGGCGGTCAGCGTGTGTCGGCGTGCGCGGCGACGAGGGCCTCGACGACCCGCTCCAGGCCGATCCGGCGCGAGGCCTTGAGGAGAACGGCGTCGCCGGGCCTCAGGAGCGAGGCTACCGCGCTCGCGCCGCCGTTGTCGAGCGCGGGGATTTCCGCCGGAGTTCCCCCCCCTCCGGCGTCGCGCCATGCGGCAGCCATGTCGGCGGCGCGCGAGCCGACGAAGACGGCGGCATCGGCCACGCGGGCAGCGGCACGGGCGACCTCGCGGTGGGCGTCCGCGGAGGCAGCCCCGAGTTCGAGCATCTCGCCGAGGACAACGACGCGCCGTGCCGCGCCGACGGATGCGCCCCCGAACGCGGAGAGACCGGCAAGCATGGAATCGGGGTTGGCGTTGTAGGCGTCGTTGAGGACGGTGATGCCTGCGATGCACCGGCGTTCGAGCCTCATGCCCGGTGCGGCGAAGCGGGCGAGAGCCTCGCGGACAGCCCCATCCGGAACGCCGAACTCGCGCGCGACCGCGATGGCGAACGCGGCGTTCGCGGCGTTATGGCGGCCGATGAGCGGGAGGCAGAAGCGGCCCGCGCCTTGCAGTGCGAACTCGACGCTGTCGGGGCTTTCGACCGGATCGATGATCCTCAGGTCGGCAGCCGCGCCGGTTCCGACGCCGATGGCGCGCACGCCCCTCAGCGTGGCGACGAGTTCGGGCAGGCAGGGGGCGTCGGCGTTCCAGACGAGCAGGCCTCCGGGGGGAATGACGCGGGCGAGGTCGAACTTCTCCTCGGCGATGCGGGCGACGGAGCCGAAGGCCTCGACGTGGGCGCGGCCGATGCTTGTGATGACGGCCACATCGGGGCGCAGCGCAGCGGCGAGCGTGGCGATCTCGCCGGGCGAGTTCGTGCCGACCTCGCAGACGACGAAGCGGTCGCCCTCACGTACGCCGAGGAGTGTGAGCGGGACGCCGAGTGCGTTGTTGTAGGATTTGACAGAGGCCGAGCCTCGCAGACCCCCCCCTTCGAGCGAGGCCCGGACGAGCTGCGTGGTCGTGGTCTTGCCGTTCGAGCCGGTGACGGCGACGACGCGCACACCGTCGAGGGCGCGGCGACGCTCCGCGCCGAGCCGGAGGAGCGCGCCCGCCGCGTCCGGGACGCACAGGACGGCGAAGCCCGGCGGCAGGTCGGCGGCGGGGGTGCACGAGGCGTCCTCGACGACGGCGATGGATGCGCCCGCGGCGGCGGCCGCGCCGACAAAGCGGTGCCCGTCGGTGCGCTCGCCGCGCAGGGCGAAGAAGACCTCGCCCCGCCGCAGCGTGCGCGTGTCGATGGACGCTCCGAACGGCGCGGTGGCGGCGGTCGGGCGAACGAGCCACTCGCCGCCGACCGCGGCTTGGACGCGCTCGGCCGTCCAGAAGCGATCGTTGCTCACGCCGCTCTCTCCTCTTCGGCCTTCCGCCTCTGCAACTCTTCCCGCGCCACCAGCAGGTCGTCGAAGTCGATGCGACGCACGCCCCCCGCGCCGTCGGGGAGGAGTTGGTAGGTCTCGTGCCCCTTGCCCGCGATGACGATCCAGTCGCCGGTGGCGGCCCGCTGAACAGCGAGGGCGATGGCTCGACGGCGGTCAGGCTCGATGAGCACGCGGTCCGACACCCCCCCCTCTATTCCCGACATGACCTCGGCGATGATGGCATCGGGCTGCTCGCGGCGCGGGTTGTCGCTGGTGACGACGACGGCGTCGGCCAGTTCCGCGGCGGCCGCGCCCATGCGCGGACGCTTCGTGCGGTCGCGGTCGCCCCCGCACCCGAAGACGATCCAGAGGCGTTCGCCGCGCGAGGCATCGACGAGCGGGCGCACGGCGCGCAGGGCGTTGCGCAGGGCATCGTCGGTGTGGGCGTAGTCGATGAGGACGCGCACGCCGTCGCCGGGCCGGTGGGCGGGCTCGAGCCTGCCGGGGGGCGGGCGGAGCGTGGTGAGAGAGCGGGCGATCGACTCGCCGGGGATTGCGCAGGCCGCGTGTGCCGCGGCCACCGCCTGCAGGACGTTCATGGCGTTGTGCCTGCCGACAAGCGGGACGAGGCTCTCGATCCGGCCCCACGCCCCGCCGATGCGGAGCCTCATGCCCGAGGACACCGTCGTCAGGACCATGACTTCCGCCGCGGTAACCCTCTCCTCTTTGGCCCTTTGGCTCTCTTGTCCTTTGGCCATCTTCCACTCCCGGCACCGCACCACACCCGCCGCGCACGATCGGATCATGCGCTCGTGCCACGGATCGTCGGCGTTGACGATGGCGGTGGCGTTCGGCGGCAGCGCGTCGAAGAGGCGTGCCTTGGCTTCCGCGTAGTTGTCCATCGAACCGTGGTAGTCCTGGTGGTCGCCGGTGAGATTCGTAAAGACTGCGGCGGCGAAACGAAGTCCCGCTGTGCGGCGCTGGTCGAGGGCGTGGCTGGAAACCTCCATGACGGCGGCGCGGCATCCGTTCGCCACCATCCGGGCGAGCGACGCACTGATGTCGATGGCCGCGGGCGTGGTGAGCGTGGACACTTGCGGGCCGGAGCCATCGTCGGTGAAGACGGTGCCGATCAGGCCGCACGGCACGTCCGCCCCGATGAGGAGTTGCTGCACGAGGTGGGCGATGGTCGTCTTGCCGTTCGTGCCGGTAACGCCGATGAGGGTGAGGCGCGTGGACGGATCGCCGTGGAAGCGCTCGGCGAGGCGGGCCGCGGCGAGGGGTACGTCGTCGGCGACGAGCAGCGTCGCGCCGGGCGGCATAGCGCCGGTGTTGACTGTTGGGTCGGCAAGCACGGCGGCCGCGCCGCGCGCGACAGCGTCCGCGATGAACGCCCGGCCGTCGGCGCGCGTGCCGGGGCGGGCGATGAACAGGCCGCCGGGCCGGACTTGGCGCGAGTCCTCTGTGACGGCACGGATCGCGACGCCGGCGCACGCGCCCGCCGCGCGGATGCCCGTCCCTTCGATAAGTCTGACCAGGTTCATGCTCTCGCGTCCACGATCCGTTCCGGGCTGGGCTGGGCCCTGCATGCCCCGTCTTCGACCCTGCTCTCCCTACGGCAGCACGATCATCGCATCGCCGTAACTATAAAATCGGTAGCCGCTGTTGATCGCCTGCACATACGCCCGCTTGAGCCGATCGACGCCGCTCTCGCCGAGCCGCGCGGCGACCATCGCCATCAGCGTCGAGCGCGGCAGGTGAAAGTTCGTCATCAGCCCATCCACCCATCGCCACGGGTAGCCGGGCGTGATGAGCAGGCGCGTCTCGACCGCCGGCGGCGTCGCGCCGGTGCGCTCGCGCTCGGCGGCGTAGGTCTCGAGCGTGCGCCCGGCGGTCGTGCCGACCGCGATCACGCGCCCGCCCTCGCGCCGGGTCCGCTGGACCATGGCGACGGCCTCCGGAGTCATCGAGCACCACTCCGCGTGCATGGGGTGCTGCTCGACGAACTCGGTCTCGACGGGGCGGAAGGTGCCCGCGCCGACGTGGAGCGTGACGCCGGCGATGCGCACGCCGCGGGCTTCGATCGAGCGGAGCAGGTCGTCGGTGAAGTGCAGTCCGGCCGTGGGCGCGGCGACCGACCCGGCGGCAGCGCTTGGATTCTCCCCGCTCCTTTCGCCCCTAGGCCCTCCTGCCATTTGCTCCCGCTCCGCGTACACCGTCTGGTACCACTCCCGGTCCTCGGGCGCATCGGTCGCCAGGCCCGCCGCCCGGCGAGCGGCCAGGATGTACGGCGGCAGCGGCGCCACCCCGATCCGCTCCAGCACTTCCGGCGCGCTGAGCCGTTCCTCTCCCGCACCTTCCGCATTGGCGCTTTGGCGCTTTGGCGCTTTGGCCATGTGCTCGACGCGCACCACCCACGCCCCCGCCGGCTCCGGCGCGCGTTCGAGCAGCACGAGGACGACGCCGGATTCGCTCTTCCCGCCCTGCTCCTCCTCTTTGGCCCTTTGGCCCTTTGGCTCTTTGGCCATTTGCTCCACGCGCACGCGTGCTCCCTCGCGGAACCGCCTCGCCCGCAGCAGGCAGACCCACGTGCCGGGGGTCGGGCCGTCGTGGAGGTAGAGGCCATCGACACGGCCGCCGGTGTCCTCGCGCACCCCGGCGAAGCGCGCCGGCAGCACCCGCGAGCGGTTCACGACCAGCAAGTCGCCGGGGTGGAGTAGGCTGGGCAGGTCGCGCACGGTGAGGTGTTCGAGCCGGTCGGGGTCGCTCCGGCTGAGCACGAGCAGGCGCGCCGAGTCTCGCGGTTCGGCGGGGCGCACCGCCACGCGTTCCGGCGGCAGGTCGTACTCGAGGTCCGCCGTCCGAAGCACGCTGCCTCCTCGCCACGCATGGCGTCGCCGGGGGGCAACGCGCGTCACAGGCCGCAACACACCGGGCGCGCGGCTCGCGATCTTATCGGGCGCAGGGGCGTCGGCGCGGCGTTCACAGCGTGTGCCGCATGAAGGTCTGCCGCGACGCCCACGCTCCGATCCCGTTCGACCTGCACCTGGCCTGCGAGAACCGCGCGGCCCGCGAGTGCGCCCGCCGCGTGACGCCGTGCCCGCCGACCGTGCGCGCGCCGTGCGTCGATGCGGTTTCACGCAGCACGCCCGCGCTGAGGCCGGAATCGATCGCCCCGCGTGGGCGCTCGCCCGAGGAACGGGCGAAGAGGCCGGATGCGCCGCGCCTCGCCGAGGTCGCGCC
>JAANMX010001022.1_pt1 | contig 33874 bp, 28 predicted proteins | sample 7279681 | NCBI WGS metagenome assembly JAANMX01 (sample SAMN14094542, study PRJNA606508) | bioreactor metagenome | isolation source: A lab-scale SPAN reactor treating ammonium-rich wastewater day 351 | place: Ireland: Galway | collected 2018-01-01 | reverse complement strand
TCGGCGAAAGCTTCGATCCAATCTGCGGTATTCGTACATTTCCAGACCGTGTGCCTGATGCCGTTGTCGCCGCCGAGATCGTAGAGCGGCATGCCCTTCACGGCTTCATCAAGAAGCTCGTGGATCCTCGCGGTTCCGTGAAACGCAAGAAAGATCAGGCCCGTCTGTGCACGAAGGTGCACGATGTGCTGCGTTCGGTCGGCGACCTTGTCGGGCTGTGTTTTTTCGTGGCGCTTGATCTTGCCTGCCTCGTATTCGTCAAGAGAGCAGCCGGCGATCACACCAGTTTGACGGCAGCCGTTTCCCTCGAGCCTGTAAACGTAGAACGCCGGCTCGTTGTCCTTCACGAGTACGCCGTCGTGTATCAGACGGTCGAGGTTCTCTTTTGCCCGCTCAAGGATCTCGCTCTGGGTAGGTTTTGCGTCAAGCGGAAAGTCGCTTTCCGAGCGCGTAACGCGCAGGAAACTGTTCGGGTTTCGGGCGACGATCTCGTGAACCTCGCTGCCGTAAAATACGTCGAAGGGCAAGCAAGTTACCTCGCCTTCGTGTCCGGCAGCGGGGCGATATGGTGTTAAGGCTTTGATTTTTGACACAGAAAAAATTTGGTGCGGAGCAAAAATAGAAAACTTTATGGCTGAGTGTTCGAATTGCTCAGCTGATCGAAGATCTTGTCCTGATCGTCAATGTCTTTGATGATGTCCTGAGCGCTTGCCGCAATGTCGAGCTTCCAGACGCCATCCTCGCGAACGAAATGGACAGTCTCCCAGGCACCGAACGAATTTTGAATATCGATCGTCGCTTTGTCGCCCTCGATCTTCTCGTTGCGGTATTTGACGGTCGTCTGGTTGTCCGCGACGAGCGAACCGCGCTTGATGATGTCGTCAACGGTCGTGTTCTGGGCCTTTGCCTCCTGCTCGTGCATTTTTATCGTTGATGCCGAGAGCAGGATCTTCGCTGAGGTATAATCTTTCTTTTTCAGGGCTTTGACGTATGTCTCAAAGGTCTCGACCGGCGAAGCAGGCGGTTTCGGCGTACCGCACGCAAGCAGGATCATCGGAAGAACAGTGACGAGCACGAGCTTAAAAAAAGATGTAAAACGTCTTGAAGCCATCTTAAAGTTAGGTCAAAGCTCAAGATTATACCGAAAATAGAGGAGAGGCGCATCCGCAATGGAAAGACGTGTATTAAGCCGCGAGGAATTATCGGCAGACCTCGAAGCCCTCAATGGCTGGGAGGTCGAGGGGAATGAGCTTGTCAGCCGAAGAAAGTTCGAGAATTTTGCCGAAGCTCTGGCGTTCGTGAATAAGGTCGGCGAGGTCGCGGAGGCCGCGGACCATCATCCGGACATCAAATTCGGCTGGGGTTTCGCCGAGGTACGCCTAACGACGCACGACCGCGGAGGCATCACGGATGTCGATCTTGCTGTCGCAGGAAAGATCTCGAAGCTCTAGTTACTTTACCTCGCAGGGCCGTGCGATCTCGTGTTCGATCTTGAACGTCGAGGCGCCGTATGACCGAAGCATCACGTCGTACGGCTGCGTGATCTCGGCCGTGCCGTAAAAGCAGCCGCCGTCACGCTCGTAGATAAAGACGGCGTCCATCCTCCGCCTTTCCATCACACGCATCGGCTGATCGCTGTATTCGACCCAATCGTCCGCGGCAAAATAGAGCCTGCTCGGAGTGATGCCGCTTTCTTCGAGCGTTGCCAATAGGCGTGCGCGTATACCGGCGTCATCAAAGGAGCCTTCTTTCGGGAGCAAGTCAGCCTTGGCGGCTCGGATGACATCCTTTTTGTAGTCCGCGAGCATCTTTTCATAGAGCGGGTGCACTTTTGATGCAAGCGTGGGGATCGTGATGCGGGCAAGATCATCGGCATTCGATCTAGGGAAGCCGAACGCTCCTGTCAGGCTAAGATCCGTGCCAACGACCTTCTTCTCAGGGTCGGCAACGCTTCGCAGAAAGATCGGTGAAGAGTTATTTCGTCCCCAAACGCCGTTGGTCAGCGCGATCTTGAGTTCCTTCTGCTTTAGTTCGGGCTCGGTGAACGAGAGGATGTAGTGCATCGCGGTGCCCATGATCCCGGGCTTTCCGATCTCGAGAGCGAGCAGATACCGATCGCCGCCTTCGCCATGCGTGCGGAAGACGTATTTGCCGAGTTCGTCCTTGAAGCGAATGTAGAGCCAGAGCGGGTCGCCATCCGCGATCTTTGCGGCTGCAAGCGGTTGTGCGAGTGCGAATGACGCAACATCCTTCTTTGCAAGCACCATCGAGACGTCGACGTTGGTCTTCGGCCGATAGACGGGCTTTTGATTCGGGTCAGGCTTCTGCGAGGCCTGCTGCATCCGCTCGCGTGCTCTTTGAGCCTGCGGAAATTGCGGGAATGCCGAGACGGCAAATGCTGCCAACAAAAGACTTACGACTGCGAAAACTCTGACAAGATAGCTCATACGGGATAAAAAGCTATGATGCCGCGTTTGCAGCCTACGCTTGCCGGAAAAATTTGAACTACAAACTTCCATCGATGATCTTGTTGAGCGTTGCGGAAGGCCGCATTGCCGCGTACGTCTTTTCGGTGTCGGGATGATAATAGCCGCCGATGTCTTGCGGCTTGCCCTGCGCGCCGATCAATTCTTCGTTGATCTTATCTTCATTCTCCTTAAGCGCCGCAGCGATCGGCGAAAACACGACCGAGATCTCGGCATCGGCCGACTGGGCCGCTAGGCTTTCGGCCCAATAGAGCGCAAGATAGAAATGTGAACCGCGGTTGTCGAGTCCGCCGACCTTCCGCTCCGGAGACTTATTATTGGCGAGGAATTTTGCATTCGCTTCGTCGAGAGCGTCTGCGAGGACTTGCGCCTTCGCATTGCCTCGCGTCTGCGCTAGATGCTCAAAACTAGCCTGCAGTGCGAGAAATTCACCGAGCGAATCCCAACGCAGATAGCCTTCATTCAAGAATTGCTCGATGTGCTTCGGCGCGCTGCCGCCCGCACCTGTCTCGAACAAACCGCCGCCGCTCATAAGCGGAACGATCGAGAGCATCTTGGCGGACGTACCAAGCTCAAGGATCGGGAAAAGGTCGGTCAGATAATCGCGCAGAACGTTGCCGGAGACCGAGATCGTGTCTTTCCCTTCGCGTGCACGCTTGAGCGTTTCGGTCATCGCGTCGCGAACGTCCATGATCTTGATCGAGAGTCCGGTAAGGTCGTGCTCTTTCAGATATTCTTCGACCTTTTTTATGATCTCGCGGTCGTGTGCGCGGTCTTTGTCCAGCCAGAAGATGGCGGCCGTGTCCGAAAGGCGAGCACGGTTGACGGCGAGCTTTACCCAATCGCGGATGGGCGCGTCCTTCGTCTGGCACATCCGGAAGATGTCGCCTTTTGCGACATTCTGTTCGAGGAGCACGTTTCCGTTTCCATCCAGGACCTTGACGACGCCATCGCCCGAGACCTGGAAGGTTTTATCGTGCGAGCCATATTCCTCGGCCTTTTGAGCCATCAGCCCGACGTTCGGCACCGAGCCGAATGTCCGTGGGTCGATCGCACCATTCTGCTTCATTTCCTGAATGATCGAATCGTAAAACCCTGCGTACGTGCGGTCGGGAATGATGCAGACGGTGTCTTCCTCTTTGCCGTCCTTGTTCCACATCTTTCCGCCACCGCGAACCAACGCAGCCATCGACGCATCGACGATGACGTCAGAAGAGACGTGAAAATTTGTGATCCCTTTGTCGGAATTTACCATCGCGATACGCGGCCCGTTCTCGATCGTTTCGGCGATCGCGGCCTTTATCTCCGATTCCTGCGGGTGGCCTGAGATCTTCTCGAAAAGCGTCGCAAGTCCGAAATTCGGGTTGATATCGAGCTCGGCAAAGACCGCTTTGTATTTCTCGAAAACGTTCTTGAAATAGGTTTCGACGATGGCGCCGAAAATGATCGGGTCGGAGACCTTCATCATCGTCGCCTTCAGGTGAGCCGAGAGAAGGACGTCCTTTTCTTTCGCCTCGTTGATCGCCCGCTCGACGAACGCCTTAAGCGCGTCGAGGTGCATCACGGACGAATCGATCACCTCGCCCGCGAGCAGCGGCGATGCTTCCTTCAATACCTTTTCGGAGCCATCGCTGCCGTAGAAAACGATCCTGAACGAGCCGTCGGCTGCGACGGTCGTCGAATTCTCCGTGCCGAAGAAATCTCCCTCGTCCATATGCGCGACCGACGTTTTTGAATCACGCTCCCAGACGCCCATGCGGTGCGGATTCGTCTTTGCGTATTGCTTTACGGCTTTTGGTGCGCGGCGGTCGGAATTGCCTTCGCGGAGGACGGGATTGACGGCGCTGCCGAGAACTTTCGCGTACCGTTTATTGATCGCCTTTTCGTCGTCGGTTTTTGGTTCGGCGGGATAATCCGGCACGGCAAAGCCTTGCTTTTGCAGCTCCGCGATGGCTTCCTCAAGTTGCGGGACGGAGGCGGAGATATTCGGGAGCTTGATGATGTTCGCCTCGGGCCGTTTTGCCAATTCGCCAAGCGCGGCAAGCGCGTCGTCGATTCGCTGGCCTTCCTCAAGATATGCGGGGAAATTCGCCAAAATTCTTCCCGATAGCGAAATATCCGGAACCTCGATCTCAATGTCGGCCACTTTTGTAAAGGCTTTTATAATGGGCAAGAACGAATGCGTCGCGAGCATCGGCGCTTCATCCGTCAATGTATAATAGATCTTCGACCTTTCTGTCATATTATTGTCGTGCGATCGTTCGGTGTATCGAACAACCTTGATAGTTAGCTCCTATTTTAGGTTGCGGAAGCCAAAACGTGAAATTGACCGTCTGACGCGGGCTAAACAGGCCCCGACGTCAGCCTTCAACTCGTTTAAATTGAGGCGATATGAAAACGTTCATCTACAGCCTGATGTTGCTCCTTATGCTCAGTGGTGTCGCTTTTGGGCAAAATGGCGCGACCGATGTCGAGAAATGGCGGGATGAACTTCTGAACGAGTCCGGCCTCTCGGAGGCTGAGAACATCGCCGACGCCGCGAAATACAATCTTGGCCTCGTGTGGACGGCCCAGGATAACTCGGCAGTTCTCGGGTTCATCGGGACGGATCATCAGCGCATCCGAATAAAGCTCCTTACGGCCGTAAGGTCGGGTGACCGCGACCTGAATACCTATGCCATCGGCGGCGCTTCGCTCGTCGGAACGACCTTCCGGAGGTTTACGGGAACGATCACCATTACGAGCTTCAGATATCGTGAGCCGGAAGATGCCGCGTTCGAAAAGGAACTGGCAGAACAGCGGATCAAACGACGTGCGGTCGTTCTCGGCAGATATACATTCACTGAAGAGGGCAGCGATGCCCACACAGGTACATTCAGCGGGATCGTCTATTCTGCCGTGTACATTGATGCGGACGACAAGGCGCACTACGATGACATCGAGCTTGGGGCCGACGGATACCTCAATAACCAGTTCGCCGGCCGTTGGCGCTCGCGCGACGGGAAACTCGACCTTGTTTGCAACTGGGGCGATTATCGTATCCCGCTTTCGGGCGGCCTCGATGTCGGCGATGGAGAATTCATGCCCGCAAAAGAATACTTTAAGAACGGCTGGCAAACTTACTACGACGCCTACGCCAAACAGGATGCCGCGGCACTAAAAGAAGAACAACGCCAATGGTGGCGACAAACCAAACGAACAAAAAACAAGTAAAAGCTTTATCCGGGGGTGAAATGCAATGAAAAGGTTGGTGCAGATATTGATCTTGGTCTTTTGTGTCGCGTCGGTCCCGTATTCCTTCGCGCAGACCAAGCGGCTGACGGTTCTCTATACGAACGACCTTCATTCGCATCTCGACCCGCTGATCGTTCCGTGGGTGAGTACGACGCGTAAGGTCGGCGGATTTGCGAACATCGCAACACTCGTAAAGCAGGAGAAAGCCGCAAACCCGAACACGGTCTATTTCGACGCAGGAGATTTTTTTGCCGGGCCGTATATGAGTTCGCTAACGAAGGGCGAGGCTATAATCGACGCGGCGAATTATCTAGGGCTTGATGCGGCGTGCGTCGGCAACCACGAATATGATTACGGTTGGGACAACGCATATAAGCAGTTCCAGCTTGCAAAGTTCCCGCTCCTGAACGGCAATATCTTCGTCAAAGGCACGAACAAACTTCATTGGCCGAAGCCCTACATCATAAAAGAGGTCAACGGAATTCGCCTTGGTATCATCGGGCTGCATGAGAAGTTCGCTTTCGAAGATACGGTCGCGCCGGTGATGGCAAAGGGCGTTGAGGTGCGTGATGAGAAGGTGTATCTGCGGAAGTATATAAAAGAGCTTCAGCCGAAGACGGATCTCATAGTGCTGCTCATACACATCGGCATTCCCGGCACACAATCGACCGGAGGCGAGGCGGACGTCGTTCGCAATCATAAGCACGACATCGAACTCGCGAAGGCCGTCCCCGGCGTCGATCTGATGATCACAGGCCATCCGCACAGCGGCACGCCAACTCCGATCGTGGCGAACGGAACGATCATCGTCTCAACTGACGCTTACACGATCGAGCTCGGCAAGCTCGAGATCACATACGACAAAAAGCTCGACAAGATCGTCGATTATAAGAACCACTACAACTACCTTTACGATGACGAGGTCGAGGACGATCCCACGATGGTCGCCGTCATCAATAAGTGGAAAGACAAGCTGAAGGTCATCACTGAGGAGAAAGTGACGACGCTCACTGCACCGCTTACGCGGTCTTACAGCCAGGGATCCGGCATGGGGAATATGACGGCCGATGCGATGCTCGCGGCATTTCCGGACTATGACATTGCTCTGACGAACAGCGGCGGTCTTCGCCAGGATCTTGACACCGGTGTGGTAACGGTCGGGCAACTCGTCTCTGTTTTCCCGTTCCCGAACACGATCGTTCAGCTTGAGATAAAGGGACGCGATCTGCTTGCCGCTTTCGAACACGGAGCGGGCTTGACGAACGGCATTTTGCAGGCTTCAAAGGGCCTTGATTTCGCCTACGATGAAACGAAGCCTGTCGGACATCGCGTGGTCAAATGCAACATCAAGGGCAAACCGCTCGATAAGAATAAGACGTATAAGATACTGACGTCGAACTACCTTGCAGATGGCGGCGACGGATTCTTCGCTTTCGGTAAGGCAACTTCTTACAAGGCGACCGGCGTAGATATCCTCGACTCGATGGTCAAATACCTGAAGACGTTCAAAAACTACACACCCGTAACCGAAGACCGAGTAGTAAGTGTCCGAACGTTGATGCGGGACTGATGAGGATAGAGCTGGTTGCAACGCGGCGCGATTGAACGGTATGGATTTTTGTCGTATATCTATCGACAGGTTTTATTGGCTTATGGGCAGTTGAGGTAGTTATCGCAAACCGAAGATCAAAAAACGCTTCGCCGATAGTAGCAATCATAATGGGCAGCAAAAGCGATTGGCCGACGATGGAGCAGGCCGCTCTTGTGCTCGAGGAATTTGGCGTGTCGTTCGAGACGAAGATCGTATCGGCCCATCGAACGCCGGATCTGCTCTTTGACTTCGCGAAGTCGGCGGAATCACGCGGCATCGAGGTCATCATTGCCGGTGCGGGTGGTGCCGCGCATTTGCCGGGAATGTGTGCCTCGCAGACCGTCTTGCCGGTGCTCGGCGTACCCGTCGAATCAAAGGCCTTGAAGGGAATGGACTCGCTGCTCTCGATCGTACAGATGCCGGCGGGCATTCCGGTCGGGACGCTCGCGATCGGACCGGCGGGCGCAAAGAACGCGGCTCTTCTCGCCGTCGCCATCCTCGCAAACTCCCGTCCGGACCTTCGGAAGAAGCTCCACACATTCCGGTCAAAACAGACCCGGACCGTACTAAAGACAAAGCTCGACTAGCCGCCTGCTCCGCTATTGCGGCGTAAAGCTCAAGTCCGTTATATCTTCGCCGGCCGAGACGACCTGCGGCGCGAACTGAAAGCGTTTCGAGGCGACCGAGACCACGACAGTTTGCCCGGCCTCGATATTGTCGAACCTAAAGTAGCCGAACGAGCTTGATATCGTGCGGAGTGTATCACCGCTCGCGAGCGTGAGTAGCACGACTGCATTCCGCAGGCCGGCCCCGTTCGGAGCAAGCACACGACCGCCGATCGAAACCGGTGCAGCCGTCGGGATGAATCCGTTTATGTAAAAGAAAGCTGCTCCCTGATCGGCCGCTTGCGGCGCGAGCGGGATCGACACAGATACATCCGAGAGCGGTGCGCCGACAACGATCTTGTCTCCGCTGATGGCGACGCTCGTGCCGAATTCGTCATCTGCCGCACCGCCCGTCGCGGTCAAATGTGATTGCTGTGCCCACGTTCCCGCATTGCGTGTAAACACATACGCAGAACCCTGAGCGGCATTCGCACCCACTCCGTCAACATACGAACCGACAACCGCGGTATCGCCGGAAAGTCCGACGCTGTTACCAAAGCCGTCCGCGGCCGATCCATCTGATGCGGTCAAATGAGACTGTTCGCTCCACAAAGAGCCGGAGCGTGTAAAGACGTACGCCGAGCCTTGGTCACCATTGCCGCCGACATCGTCCGCGTCCGCGCCGACGATCACAGTGTCGCCGGATATCGCGACGCTTGTGCCGAATTGATCGGAGGCGGCTCCGTCGGCTGCGGTCAATTGCGCCTGCTGCGTCCAGCTCGACCCCGAGCCGACGAAGACATACGCAGATCCTTGATCGGTGGCGAGAGCATCATCCAGGTTTGCACCGACGATAGCGGTGGTACCTGATAACGCGACGCTCGTGCCGAAATGGTCGCCGGTTGAGCCGCCGATTGATGTGAGTTCAGCCTGCTCGGTCCACACTGTGCCGGAACGGACAAAAACATACACCGAACCCTGGCTGAGGTTGCCGAGGACCGTATGCTGATCTGCTCCGACGAACGCGGTGTCGCTGTCGATCGAAACCGAATGGCCGAAGGCATCTCCGCCAGCTCCGTCCGAAGAGTTCAGCTTGGCCTGTTGCGTCCAGCTCGTTCCCGAACGCGTGAAAACGTACGCCGAGCCCTGGTCGGCATTGACGCCAACATCGGCCGTGTCTGCCCCGACGACCACCGTATCGCGATAGATCGAGACGCTGACGCCGAAATTGTCTCCGGCGGCGCCGCCCGTTGCGAATAGATGTCCCTGCTCTGTCCATCCCGCACCGGAGCGGACGAAGACATACGCCGAGCCCTGATCTGCGTTCCCTCCTACATCGTCGTCGGGAGCTCCGACGACCGCGGTATCGCCCGATATTGCGACGCTCGAACCTAAACGATCACCGCCGGCACCGTCTGAGGCAACCTTCTGCGCATCCTGCGACCAGCCTGTACCCAGGACGCGGAAAACGTATGCCGAACCTTGATTTGCGTTCGAACCGATCTGGTCGAAAGGCGAACTTGCAATGGCGTTATTTCCAGAAACTGCGACGCTGAAGCCGACAGATTGGCCGGCGACTCCGTCGCTCGGCGTGAGATGTTCTGTCTGCGTCCATATCGTCCCTGAGCGTTTGAAAACATATGCAGAGCCTTGGTTCGAATTTGTGCCGACGTCGTCAAGGTAAGCACCGACGACCGCAACATCGCCGGATATCGACACGCTGCTTCCGAATTTGTCATCTGCTACGCCGTCAGATGCAGACAAGTAGGCCTGCTGTGTCCAAAGCGATCCAGACCGCGTGAACACATAGACAGCACCTTGATCATGGTTTCCAAAGGCATCATCAAGGTAAGCGCCAACTATCGCCGTGTCGCCGGAGATGCTTACGCTGTAACCGAGTTGCCCGCCGGGAGGCCCGCTCGTCCCGGTCAACTGTGCCTGCTGTGCCCAGGAACCGCCCGAATAGAAAAAGACATACGCCGAGCCTTGATCGGGATTTGCCCCTACGTCATCGTTATAGGCGCCCACAATAGCCGTGCTGCCGGAGATCGCCACGCTGACGCCAAAGTTGTCGCCTAGCGAGGCATCCGACGCGGTCAACTGCTGAACTTGCGTCCAGCTCGAACCCGAACGCTCAAATACATAAGCCGAACCGGTACCTGAACTAACTCCAAACGCTCCAACGATCGCGGTGTCGCCATAAGCCGCGACGCTTGCGCCGAAGAGGTCGCCGCTTGCACCGCCGGTCGCGGTCAATTTCTGCTGCTCGACCCATGTCGGGCTTGAGAATACAAAGACGTATGCTGCGCCTTGAAAGCCGAGTGCTCCGAGCGCACCGACGATAATCGTGTCGCCCGCTATCGCCACGCTGTATCCAAAATAGGCGTTTGGAGCCGCGTCCGATGCGGTCAGCTTCTGAACCTCGGTCCAGGTTGTACCCACCAGCTCAAAAACATATGCCGAGCCTTGTGCGCTGTTGTCAAAACGCGACCCGACGACGGCCAGATTGCCCTGAATAGCAACACTCGCACCGAAGTAATCGTTAACGGCACCATCGGAAGCGATGAGTTTCGCGGTCTGCCCGACGGCGTCTTCGGGTTTTGGATCGCTTCGCTGACCGTCCTTGAGGCGGACGGCATCGACGGCTTTCTTTAAGCTGTCGTATTGGCCGGAGCTTTTGAGTTGATCGACCGCTTTCTGACCGGTCAACGTCGGGAGTGGGGCGTTGTAGTCCTGAGCGTAAAACGACAAAGCAACTGCAGCGATCCAAAACACAATGGCGAAGGGTTTAACGACCTGTTTCATAACTCACTTCCTCAAACTGGCGCGTCGAAAGACACAAACCCGCGAGCGGGAGCTTCGCAAGGGCAAAAATGTATTTGTACGATGGTTATACGCTCATTCCGACAGGCATTACTACGGCCAAATGTGTAGCATTGTGTTACCTATTCGGCAGGGAGAATGCAGAGGCAGGATATTGGCCCCTATCTGTGCTAATCTAGGGTTCTTTTTCGCATTGTGACCAAAGTTATCCCGCCAAACTCGACGATAGGCATCTTCGGCAGCGGCCAGCTTGGCCGTATGTTCGCCATTGAAGCGGCGAAGCTTGGCTATCGCGTGCACACGTTCTCGCCGGGACGCGACACCTCGACAGGGCAAGTGTGCGGGCTCGAGACGGCGGCCGCGTACGATGACCTTTTTGAGGTGCGGACCTTCGCTCAAAGCGTCGATGCCGTAACGTTCGAGTTCGAGAATGTACCGTCCGCAACGATCGACGCGGCGGCCGAATTCGTGCCCGTACATCCGCGGGGCGAAGTGCTGCATACGACTCAGAACCGCCTGCGCGAAAAGACATTCCTTGCAAAGAACGGTTTTCCACTTGCGGGATTTCGCCGAGTACGCACGATCGAGGATCTTTTCAAGGGCGTCGAGGAATTGGGGCTGCCTGCTGTGCTAAAGACGGCGGGTTTCGGCTACGACGGTAAAGGCCAGGCAAGAATCAATGCCCACAGCGAGATCGAAGAAGCCTTTGACCGTCTGGAAGGTCGTGAAGCGGTGCTTGAGCAATTCATCTCGTTCGAGAGGGAAGTATCCGTCGTATGCGCACGCCGTGCGGACGGTGCGTTCGCACACTACGGCGTGATCGAGAATGAACACGTCGATCACATACTCGACGTGTCGATGTCGCACGCGGATGTGCCGCCCGATGTCGCCGCAAAAGCGGTCGAGATCGCACGGGCGATCGCCGAGACCTTCGGCTACGTCGGCACGCTCTGCATCGAATTCTTTCTCGCGGCGAACGGACGCCTTCTCGTAAACGAGATCGCACCGCGGCCGCACAATTCAGGCCATTTGACGTTCGATGCGTGCGTTACGTCGCAATTCGAACAGCAGGTGCGTGCGGTTTGCGGACTGCCGCTCGGATCGACCGAATTCTACCGGCCTGCGGCGATGGCGAACCTGCTTGGCCACGTTTGGGAAAAAGGCGAACCGAATTGGGCCGCCGCGCTTGAGGACCCGTCCGTAAAGCTGCATCTATACGGAAAGGCCGAGCCTCGACCGGGAAGAAAGATGGGGCATCTGACGGTGATGGCCGACACGCCCTCAGAAGCCGCCAGACTTGTCCGCAAGGCCCGCGAACGGCTCACAAAACCCTTGACCACCGACGGGCAAGGGTGACATACTCGCATTTAGAATTTAACCAACGGGAAATGGTGTCTTCCCGAACCAACCGCCGAATACGGCTGATGACTCCTGTTTCACAGTAATTACTATGGGCAGGAGCATTTTATTGGTCGGGATCGGCGGTTTGATCGGCAGCATTCTTCGCTACCTCGCCTCGGTCTTTTTTGCGGAACACGTAAACTCGCCGTTCCCATACGCCACGCTTATCGTGAACATCGTCGGCTGCTTTCTGATCGGGCTGCTCTTTGCGGTCTCCGATCGATGGGAAGTGCTCTCGCCCGAATGGCGCATCCTCCTGACGACGGGCTTCTGCGGCGGATTTACTACCTTTTCCACATTCTCTTACGAATCGGTGAGGCTGATGCAGGATGGCGAGGTGCTTTTCGCATTTGCGAACGTTGCGGTCAGCGTTCTCGCCGGTTTTGCCGCGACGTGGCTTGCGATCGTGCTTGTGAGGTCAATATGACAACGGAATTACAACGAGACGCGAAACTTCTCCGCATCTTTATCGGCGAACTCGACAAGGTTGACGGCAAACCGCTTTACGAAGCCCTGGTTTACGCCGCAAAGGGTAGCGGAATTGCCGGCGCGACCGTTACGCGCGGCATACTTTCTTATGGCGCGAGTAGCCGGATACATTCGGCGAAGCTCCTCGACCTTTCGTTCGATCTGCCGATCGTTGTCGAGATCGTCGATTCCGAAGAAAAGATCGGGCAATTCATCGAAACCGCGAACGAAATGATCGAAGCCGCGGGCTGCGGCGCACTCATCACCGTCGAAATGGCCGAGGTGATCCACTACCAGACGAAGAAGAACTGAGCTGCGAATCGCCGCCGTGGGATGAGTCGAGACGTTAGTGACCCGACCCCAACATCGACGATGACCTCCTTAGATGCCGCAATTCGGTAAGTTGCTGCATTGCCCGCCGAAAGATGACCGTATAAACTTCAAGCAATGGCCGAAACGCTTATTGTTTCACAGACTGCGGATCGGGAGGCTCTTTATCTGGAGATCGTGCCGCAGATCGCCGCGATAATTGACGGCGAACGGGATACGACCGCGAATTTGGCGAATATCGCTGCGGCGATCAAGCAGGCTTTCGGCTATTTTTGGGTTGGGTTTTACGTTGTAAAGGACGGCGAACTCGTCCTCGGGCCGTTCCAGGGGCCGATCGCGTGCACGCGGATCGCTCGGGGCAGAGGAGTTTGCGGAACGGCATTCTCGACCGGCGAGGTACAGGTCGTGCCGGACGTAGATAAATTCCCCGGCCATATTGCATGCGCGAGCGAATCGCGTTCGGAGGTCGTCGTACCCATTTTCTCGCCAACGGGCGAGGTTTGGGGCGTTTTGGACGTTGACAGCGACGTGCTTGGCGACATGGGCGAGAAAGACGCCGGAGGTTTGCAGGCGATCGTCAGAATTTTAGAGAAGAAGCTTTCGGAGGAAACTGCTTGACATCGATCGAACATCCGCTTTGGGTTTGGCTGCTATTTTTTGGCGTCGTTTTTGTCGCACTTTTTGTCGATATCGTTATCGTCAACCGCAAACCCCACGCACCGACAAAGAAAGAGACCGTTGTCTGGAGCATCATTTGGGTCTCGCTTGCGCTTGCTTTCAACGCCTTTATCTACTGGCAGGTTGGCAATCACACGGGCGACTGGCGCCTGGCGTTCACGCAGGCAAAGCTCTTCCTTACCGGATACCTGATCGAATTATCGCTCTCGGTCGATAACCTTTTCGTCTTCCTGCTGATCTTCACGTTCTTTAAGGTCCCGAAGAAGTTCCAGCATCGCGTGCTCTTCTGGGGCATCATGGGCGCGCTCGTGCTGAGGATGATGATGATCTTCGCCGGGGCGGAGCTCGTAGAGCGTTTTCACTGGATCATCTACATTTTCGGAGCATTTCTGGTCTATACGGGCATCAGTATGTTCAAGAGCTCGGAGGATAATTTCGAGCCGCACGAAAGCGCGATCGTAAAATTCGCGACGAGATACATACGCATCTCGAAGCACTACGAGGGCGATAAATTCTTCGTTGTTAAGGACGGCGCTCGGGTCGGAACGCTGCTTCTGCTCGTGCTCATAACTGTTGAGTTTACAGACCTTGTCTTCGCGGTCGATTCAATTCCGGCGATCTTCGGCATTACGACGGATAAATTTCTTGTCTATACATCGAATATATTTGCGATACTAGGATTGAGGACGTTCTACTTCCTGCTTGCGGGGTTGGCGGAACGTTTTCACCTGCTGAAGTACGGCCTTGCGGTCGTGCTGACGTTCATCGGCGTAAAGATGCTCTTGCCACTTTTTGCCGAAGGGCTGATAATGTTCTACGGCGGCGAAGGCGCGCCGGAACTCCTGCGTAATTTTGTCGCGGGTAAGTACGACGCACATGTCGTTGATATTTCGCTCATCGTTGTGATCGCAACCATAACGCTGTCTGTCATTCTTTCTTTGATCTTCCCGCCTCGTCATAACAGCAAACCGCCTGATGGAGAATAACAAGTACCGAAAATTCTACGTCGAATGGTGGAATATACGCCGGAGCACGATCTACGGCGGCGTTATCCTCATTCTGCTCGCCGCAACACTGGCTTTTGGCGGCTGGTGGGCATCGAAGAATAATTGGTTCGCAGCAGGTGAGGCCGAAACATATCCGATGGATTCGGCGAAGATCATTTCGTTCGAAGGCGAGGTACGGATAACGCGTGCCGCGACGCGCGAAACGATACTCGTAACAAAGCAGACCTACGTCGCCGCCGGCGATACGGTCCAGACACAGGCAGACGGCCGTGCGATCATCCAGATGATCGATGGTTCGGTCTATTCCGTCCGTCCGAACAGCACGGTCGTCGTCCGCGACACAACATCGCTTTTCGGCGGCAAGAACGTCCGCGTTCGTTTGAACGATGGCCAATTGAATGTCCGCACGGATGAGCAGCCCGACAACGTGAAGAACATCGTCGAGGTCGCAGAGTCCGAGAACAAACTGGGGCCGCAGACCGATGCAAGTTTTGATACCGACGGCGAAACAGGCGGAGAGATACGCGTTAGCCGCGGCGGCGTCGAAACCACGCTCGGCGGCGAAACCTCCAAGATCGGCCCCGACCAATATGCTGCGGTCAACAACGGCCAGCTCTCCGCACGCGAAAAGATCCTTGCTCCGCCGGTGCCGGTCTCGCCGGGCAATTCCGCACAGCTTATCGATGCCGGCGGCGGCGTGAGCGTCGGCTTCAACTGGCAGCCGCCCGATCAACCGATACAGAGCTATTATCTGCAGGTCGCAAAATCCCCGTGGTTCTCGCCGGATGCGATCCTCGTCGATCGCAACGGGCTCGGCTCGAATGATTTTCACCTTACCGGCTTAACGCCGGGCACGTACTATTGGCGCGTTCGTGCGACCGCCCGTTCGGGACAGACGACGAACTGGAACGACGCGTGGAAATTCTCGGTCGTAAAACGCGAAAGCAGCATTCGCATCGAGCTGACCGACCTGAAGATCGAGAGCGTCGGCGGCGGCATATTCATCATCACCGGCAAGACGCAGCCCGGCATGGCCGTGCGTTCGCAAGGCCGTGAGACGTTTGCCTTGTCGGACGGAAGCTTTAAGCTGCAGGTTTCGTCGCAAGCGGCTGAGGCTTCGATCGAGATCGGCGACGACCGCGGCAACCGCGCGGGCTTTGTCGTTTCACTCAGAAGCGGCCGTCTGATGAAACGTTACTAGAAACATGGCCGACCACGCACACGCGCACGATCACGGCCCGGCGACTCGGTCCGCTTCAAGTATACGCAAACTTAAGATCGCTCTCGCGCTGACCTTCGGCTATATGCTTGCCGAGGCGGTTGGCGGCTGGCTGTCGAACTCGCTTGCGTTGATGGCAGATTCCGTCCATATGCTGACGGACGTTGCCGCTCTTTCGCTTACGCTTGCGTCCTTCTGGTTTGCCACACGCCCTGCGACGGCGGCCAAGACATTCGGTTTCTATCGGGCGGAAATTCTCGCGGCTTTCGTGAACGGCATCGCCCTCGTCATCCTTTCGATATGGGTCGTTTACGAAGCTGTGATGCGCTGGCTTTCGCCGCCGGAGATCCACGGCAACGGCCTTACGATCGTTGCTGCGGGCGGCCTAATTGTGAACATCATCGTGCTGAAGATGCTACACGGCGACCACGAGCATGACCTGAATATGCGCGGCGCATGGCTGCACGTCGCCGGTGATCTTTTGGGTTCTCTTGCAGCGTTGGTTTCCGGCCTGCTGATCATCGCGTTCGGATGGCTGTGGGCAGATGCGGTTACGAGTATTTTGATCAGCGTGATCATAATCTTCGGTGCGTGGCGGCTTGTGTCGGAATCCGTAAACGTCCTGCTCGAAGGCACGCCGTCGCACATCGACATTGCAAAGGTCAAGGACGCGATCCTCGCGATCGATGGTGTTACGGGCGTTCACGATCTGCATGTTTGGACGATCTCTTCCGGCATCGAAGCCCTGACGGCGCATATCAATCACGACGATTCCGTCGAACACTCGGACCTGCTTGCGGTCGTGCGTACAAAGGTGCACGATGCGTTCTCGATCGACCATCTGACGATCCAGATGGAGACGGCCGGAAAAGAGGCAGAGGCTGTGTACATATGCGAATCAGGCACGAACTGTTTCGAGCCGACGCGTCCCGCGAACTGATCTATGGCGACGATCGATCTCAAGTACGGCCGCGGCGTCGTGCCGTTCGACTATGCGGAAGAGCGCTTTGCGGTGCTTGCCGCCGCGAGCGACGATCCGCCGCTTGATGACCGCGCGATAAATGAAAAGCTTGACCGCCCGATCGGTGCATTGCCATTCGAAGAGGTGATCTCGCCGGGCGAGAGCGTCCTGATCGTCGTGCCGGATGCAACGCGTTCTTCGGGCAGTGCACAGATCGTGAACCTGCTTGTTCGCCGTTTGATCGCGAATGGGACAATGCCGCACGAGATCCGGATCATCTTCGCGACCGGTATTCATCGGCCGGTCGAGCGGAGCGAACGCGACGACATCCTCACACCTTTTATCACACAGCGGATCCGAACGATCGACCACAAGGCGAGCGGCATCGCAAACCTTGCGATAGTCGGCGAGACGAGCGGCGGCATCAGCGTTAGCTTGAACGGAGCTCTCATCGACAGCGACCATGTGATCGCGATCGGTGCCGTTACATTCCACTATTTCGCGGGGTTCACCGGCGGCAGAAAGCTCATCTGCCCGGGCCTTGCGTCGGAGCGTACGATCGAGGCGACGCATAAGCTCGCGTTTGATTGTGAAACGAGGGCCCGCCGCGAAGGCGTTGGCCCCGGGCTTCTTGCAGGGAACGCCGTTCACGAGGCGTTTCTTGAGGCTGCAAAATTCATCAAGAACGTCTTCAACATCTCGACGATCGTAAATGATGCGGGTGAGGTCACGGACGTTTTTTGCGGTGATCTTGAGGCGTCGCATCGTGCGGCATGTGAAGCGGTTGCGGCGAAGTGTACGGTTTCGATCGATACAAAACGCGACGTTGTCATTGCTTCCTGCGGCGGGCAGCCTTACGACATCAACCTCATACAGGCGCACAAGGCTCTCGATACTGCCGCACGCGCTTGCACGGATGGCGGCCGGATAATTCTCATCGCGGAATGCGCGGAAGGCTCGGGCCGCGCAGATTTTCTCGATTGGTTTGACGCTGAGAATAGCGACGCCTTGGCCGGCAAACTCTGCGATGGCTACCGCGTCAACGGCCAAACCGCGTGGAATTTTCTTTCTATCTGCGAGCGGTTCGAGGTCGAGATGCTCACGACGCTTGATGACGCTGTTCTGAAAAAAGTCCGAGTCAAAAAAGCCGATCTCAGCAATGTCGCTGGGACCGGCTTTATCTTGCCCGATGGGGCGAAGGTGAACGTAAGGGCTATTTCGCCTTAGATTTGATCGCGAATGTGCGCGCGATCGAATCGGTTTGATTCTGAATGGAATTGAGGCTGTCCTTGCGTCCTTCGAACCTGAGGACGTAAACAACGTCGCCGTCACGCAGGAAGTAGAATCTTCCGACCATCGGGCGGCCGCCTTTTACAAACTCGAAATTGTAAATAACGCCGCGAAGTTTGCCATTAAAATTCTCCTGCTTTCCGGGGGCGTAGCCCATCAGGAACTGTAGCTTTTGGTCCTCGTCGCGAACGACATCGGCAAGCATTTCGCTTTGAGGAGCCTTGATCTTTCGCACCTCGAACCGGCCAAAGACGCGGTCGCCGTAAACGTATTCGACGTTCGGGTTAGTCGGAGATGGCGTAACGGTCTTTCGCCATTTCGCATCCGGGAGCACGAAGGTATAGTCAACGTTCGGATCGCTGAAGGTTTCGCTCTGCGCGGCAGCGGTTGACGAGAGAACCAGTGCGGCGGCAATGAGCATTGCAAGGGAAAGCAGCGTCTTTTTCATAATATTATTCGAAGTAAAAACTTCATTGAAACACAATTCTAGCCGAAATCGCCCAGGATCGCGTAACGTATTTGATGCGTATTTTACGGCGTGTTGTTGTCCGAACTCGTAAATTCAACACCTCTGGCGTGTCGGCCGGCGACATCCTTTTTCGACCAAATGGCCGTCGGGCGCGTCTTATTCCGCAGAGCAAGCGAACGAAAAAGCTTCGCAGCATTGATTTTGCATTGATCTGGAGTTTTGTATGACCCGATATCTTGAGACGGCAAAAAAGTTGACCGTAATTATTGTGATCGCAGCATTTGCGGCCCCGGCATTCGCTATTTCCGGCGGCGGAAACGGCGTAAAGGATTCGCTCACCGAGGATCAAAAGGTCCTTCACGTCCTCAATCGTCTTGGGTTCGGCGCACGTCCGGGCGACGTCGAGCGGGTCAAAGCAATGGGGATCAAAAAATACATCGAGCAACAGCTCGATCCCGCATCGATCGATGATTCTGCCGCTGAAGCGAAACTCGACCGATTGGACGTTCCAAAGCTTTCGACCGAAGAGCTTTTTGCGCAATATCCGAATCCGGGCGCGCTACTGCGTTCGCTTGAAGGCGGCAAGAAAGCACAGCAAGTCGCTCAAAACACTCCAGCCGATGGAGCGACCGCAGCAATGCCGGGCGAAAAGGCCGAGGAAGCTGCAGCGGCTGATCGCAAGGAGCGGCAGGAAAAGCTTCGCGAGATCTATCGCCAATACAACCTAAAGCCCGCGGGCCAGATCATGCCCGAGATCGTAGCCAACCGCGTGATGCGCGCCGTATATTCCGAACGCCAGCTTCAGGAAGTGATGGTCGATTTTTGGCAGAATCACTTCAATGTTTTTGCCGGGAAGGCGGCGGTTCGATGGTTCATCCCGAGCTACGAACGCGACGTTCTAAGGAAGAATGCTCTCGGCAATTTCAAGGATCTGCTGATCGGAACTGCCGAGTCGCCCGCAATGCTTTTCTATCTGGATAACTTCGAATCGATGTCGCCGAATGCGCAGCTTGCGATACGTCCGAGGCAGAATCAGCCTAGATTTGAACGCCGCCCGCGTTTCAACGACCGGCGAATGAACGACCGTCTCGACGGCCGCATTTCGCCGATGCAGCGTGAACGGCAGCTCGAGCGGAACGGCACATATGCGGACCGAGAACTCCGCCAAAACGAAAGGCTGAATGTTCAGAAGAACAAGCAGCCGAAGAAGCAGCGGAATCGCGGCATCAATGAGAATTACGCACGCGAACTGATGGAGCTGCACACGCTCGGTGTTGACGGCGGCTATACGCAGCAGGACATCATCGAGGTCGCCAAATGCTTCACGGGTTGGACGATCGCAGACCCACGCGGCTATCGCCAGGCTGCCGCAGCCGAGATCAAAGGTAACGAAGATCAGCGGCTCGCACGGCTTCAAAGAGCGGTCGGCGTCCCGGACGACGTCAAGAGCGGCCAATTCTATTTCAACCCGAATTGGCACGAGAATGGACCGAAGACCGTACTCGGCCAGACGATCAACGAAGGCGGGATGAAGGACGGCCTAAAGGTCCTCGATATCCTCGTCAACAGCGATGCGACGGCAAAATTCATCGCGAAAAAGCTTGCGATCAAGTTTGTAAGCGATACGCCGAGCGACGCATTGGTCGGCCGTGTCGCAGATGCATTTCACAAGTCTCATGGCGACATTAAGACGACCTTGAGGGCGATCTTTACCGACGCGGAATTTTGGGCACCGGCGAATTACCGTTCGAAGATCAAATCGCCGTTTGAGCTTGCGGTCAGCTCGATACGCGCACTCGGCGGCGATACGAACGGCGGCCGCGGAATGTATGCGATGCTCCGAAAGCTCGGCGAAGTTCCTTACGGTTATCAGGCGCCGACGGGTTATCCGGACCTAGCAGAAGATTGGGTGAACACGGGAGCGTTGCTCGAACGGCTAAACTTTGCCGTCGCACTGTCGAGCAATCGCGTTCCGGGAACGCGCGTCGATCTCCGGACATTTGCCGCTCCGACCAAGCAGGCGATGCTTGATGCGGCGATAAACAAGATCCTTGACGGCGACATTCGCCCCGCGACGCGTGCGAGCCTCGAAAAGCAGTTGGCTCAGCCGCTGCCAGAGGTGAAAGCGCCTGAAAATGATCCGGAGGAATCCGCCGACCCTGAGACAGCGAATGATATTGCCGGGCCGCAGGTTCGACGGAAGAACCAGAAGGCGTTGCTGCTTCCTGCGTCGGGTGATCCTGAGGTCTTTAAGGTAGTAAGTTTGGTGCTTGGTTCACCAGAGTTTCAGAGACAATAGCGGGACCAGTCTCTCCTCGTTATTGTATCTGTTGATATAGACGCACAAGGCTGCCGACATGTGCGTCAATGCTGAAACTAGCCGCTGCGTGCGATCGCGCTCTTAGAGCGAGGTCGTCCGCAGCTTTTTTATTGCCGAGCAGATCGGCGACCGCTGCGGCAAGCGCTCGATGATCCTTTACGGGGAAGATCCGCGCGAATTCTCCATTGTCCGTTGCCTCAAGGTGCGGGCCGATATTTGAGACCGCCATCGGCACGCCCGCAAGCATCGCTTCGGAGACGGCGACCGGCAGCCCTTCGTGAAGCGACGAGAAGATAAAGACGTCAAGCTCGGAAAGAATGTCCGGCACGTCGGTCCGCCCGCCCACAAAATGTACGCGGTCGGCGATCCCGCGATAACGGACGAATTCCTTGCACGCGTCGAATTTTCTCTCCGCACCCGGCTCTACTTTCCCTGCAAAAACGCAGTGCACGTCCGCGACCTTGTCGAAAACGTCGCCAAGTGCCTTTACGACTGTCAACTGGTCCTTGCGTGCATCGCGATAGAAATTGCCGACCATGCCAACGAGCCGAATTTCCTCAGGAATGCCAAGCTCTTTCTTGATCGACTTACCAGTTGGACGCAGCCTTTCCGGATCGGCACCGTTGTAGATGACGTGTGTGTTGGCTCCGAACCGCAAACCTCGTTCTTTGGCGAGCCAATCCTGCAGCCAGCGGCTTACGACGATACTTGCATCGACACGCGGGAGCAGGAATTTTGCGACGAGACGATTCTTTGCGTCTTGGACAAACCCTTGAAAACTAAGAACCTCGCGGACGTTTGCCAACCCACGTGCGGCAAGGTGCAGATGCAGTCCGTCAACCGATTGATAACCATGAACGATGTCTATCGAACGCTCGCGAATGATGCGTTTCAGATCGCCGACAAGCTTTGGGTCGATGGGAAAACGCCGTTCGAGGCGAATGATCTCAATACCCGCGGCCTCGAACTCGGGTTCGAGCGTACCGCCGCGTGTTGCAAGCGTTATTTCGAGCCCGAAACGCGTCGCGTTCCGGCAAATATCCAGCACCTGCATCTCGGCGCCCCCGCGATCCAATGTATCGAGATATTTTAAGATCTTCACGTTGATGCTTGCTTCCTGAACCTTCCGAAATAATATGACTTTACGCCCTAAATGTGTTTACATTCTTTTTCGGATCAAGAAGAATGCAAACGCATAGTGACAACGCGGTTTTCGTTGCCGTTCCATCATACAATCACGAGCGGTTCGTCGAAGAATGCCTGCGTTCGATCTTTCGTCAGACGCTGCCGCCGGCAAAGCTGCTTGTCATTGACGATGGTTCGCGCGATGACTCGGTCGCGGTGATCGAAAGGGTGCTGAAAGATGCGCCCTTCTCTGCGGAATTCATCTCACGCGAGAACCGGGGCCTTTCCGCAACGCTGAACGAGGCAGTTTCGTATGCGGATCGAAAGTATTTCGCGTATATCGGCTCGGACGACATCTGGCTGCCAAATTTCCTCGAGGCGCAAGTTCGGCTCCTCGAAGAGCGGGAGAATGCGGCACTCGCTTTTTCTCACGTCTATGTCATTGACGAGAATGGCGATATTTTTGACCGCACCGACAACTGGACCGCGTTCGCTGATGGCGATATGCTGCCGACGCTTATGACGGGTGGGATATTCTCGAGCCCCGGTGTGGTCTATCGCCGCGACGTGCTGGGCGAAAAGCCTTGGAACGAAGATTCGAAACTTGAGGACTACGAACTTTATCTACGGCTCGCCGCACAGCACGAATTTGCGAGGAATGAGCAAGTTCTGGCGGCCTGGCGGCAGCACGGAAGAAACACGAGCGATGATTTTGGTTTGATGGTCGATGAATGGCTGGCCGCCCAGGAACGCTTGCGCGGGCTGCTGCCGTTCTCGGACGAAGAGATCGCCGAATTTCAGACGAAATTACGCTACGCCGCCGCAAGACATTTCAACCGCACGGGCAACCGCGGCCGTGCCGCAAAGGCGATGTGGGCGAATAGAAAAGGAGCCGCATCGCTCGCTGAACAGGCTCTCGATGCTGTTCGCATTGCTGCCCCGCGGCGTTTGTTCAATGCTCAGCGTGCGCGCCGGCGTGCATCTGCCAGATCGCGATACGGCAATATTCGCGAACTCCTGTAAAATCTACCTGATGGCCGCAACCGACATCACACAGATAACGCCTGCCGGATCGCGTCTGCGGCTCGGCGCCTGGGAAATTTGGCGTCAGCGCGAACTGCTCTATTTCCTCACGCTTCGCGACATCAAGATCCGCTATAAACAGACGCTGATCGGCATCGCGTGGGCTGTCCTGCAGCCTGTTCTGACGACTGTGATCTTTACGGCGATCTTCAGCGGCTGGGCGAGATTTGATACGAACGACATCGCGTATCCGCTCTTTGCGATGACGGGATTGACGCTTTGGCTTTTTGTGCAAAACGCCGTCTCGATGGCAAGCAATAGCTTTGTGAACAATACGAATTTGGTCACGAAAGTCTATTTTCCGCGCCTTATCGTGCCGCTTGCGGCGACGCTTGCCGCGCTCTTTGACCTTGTTTTCAGCATCGCTGTGCTTGCGATCCTGATGGTCTATTACAAGGCGGTTCCGGACGCTGCGATCTTGCTTGTGCCTGTGTTCGTGGTACTCGCGGTCTTGCTCGCGGCTTCGGTCGGCACTTTGCTCTCGGCATTGAACGTGCGGTTTCGTGATGTGAAATTCGCTGTGCCGTTCTTCCTGCAAGTGTGGATGATCGCCTCGCCCGTTTTTTATCCCGCATCGATGATCCCGGAAAAATGGCGGCTCGTTTTCGCCGTCAATCCGATGACCGGCATTCTCGAAGGCTTCCGCTCGGCGGTTTTCGGCAAACCATTTGACTTGCCGCTGATCGGTGTTTCGGTCGTCTCGTTGTTCGTGATCGCCGCAATCTCGCTCGTAGTTTTTAGATCGATGGAGGACGATTTCGCCGACGTTATCTAGAAATGATCGAAGCACGCGGACTCACGAAAACCTACAAGCTTGGCGCCGGCAAGAGCCATTCGCTCCGCGATGCCGTAACGGGTATATTCACGCGAAAGAATGGAACCCGCGAAACTCTGACGGCGCTCGATGATGTCTCATTCACGATCGCGGAAGGCGAATCGGTCGGCATCATCGGACGCAACGGTGCGGGGAAGTCAACGTTGCTGAAGATACTTTCGCGCATTACGCCGCCGACCCGCGGAACTGCGTCGATCGCCGGCCGTGTCGGCTCGCTCCTTGAGGTCGGGACGGGTTTTCACAATGAGCTCACCGGGCGCGAAAACATATATCTGAATGGCGCGATCCTCGGGATGCGTCGGTCGGAAATAGACGCGCGATTTGATGAGATCGTGGCATTCTCGGAGCTTGAAAAATTCCTCGATACGCCCGTAAAACATTATTCGAGCGGGATGTATATGCGGCTTGCTTTTTCGGTCGCGGCGCATCTCGAACCCGAGGTACTTATCGTTGACGAAGTTCTCGCGGTTGGCGATCTTGCCTTTCAAAAGAAATCTCTAGGCAAGATGAAAGATCTCGGCGAATCCGGCCGAACGGTGCTTTTTGTTTCGCACGATATGAACTCGATCTCGCGGCTCTGTACGCGGGCGATCTGGCTCAAAGACGGTAAGATCGCTGCGGACGGCCCGGCGGTCGAGACAGTTGCCGCGTATCTGCATGAGCAGACTCTCACGGGTGCCGAACGCTTTTGGGAAGATGCAGCAACGGCTCCGGGAAACGAAATTGCGCGTATCGTAAGCCTTCGCGTAGTGAATAAAAACGGCGAAACGCTTGCCTCGCCCGACATCCGCGAGAGCGTTGGGGTTGAGATCGTTTTTGAGGCGCTGGTCGATGACAAGGTGCTGATCCCGAACCTTCATTTCTTTGACGAAAGAGGTGCATGCATCTTCATCTCGCACGATTGGAACAGCGGCTGGCGTGAGAAACCGAGGCCTGCGGGCAGGCATAAGGCGACGGCGTGGATACCGGGAAATTTTCTTGCCGAAGGGACGATATCCGTGACCGCGGCGGTTTCGACATACAAACCATTGATGGTGCATTTTATTGCACGCGATGCGGTTACGTTCACGGTCGTTGACAGCCTAGAAGGAGATTCTGCACGCGGCGATTACGCGGGGTTGCTGCCGGGTATCGTCCGGCCGATGCTCGAATGGACGAATGAATAGTTACGCTTTCTGAAGGTAGAAACACGCCTGATCACCGCGACGCTCTTTGTTGAGTTCGTGAGCGGCGGCTTCCCATTCGCGGATCTTTTCATTTGAGAAGACGGTGCCTTCGCGGCCGTAGTCGTGCGAGCGTGGATCATTTAGCGGAATGTCGCGGCGGTATTGTTCGCTGCCCCAGAATTGCATCGACGTTGAATCGTAGATAACTTGCGAGACCTTGAAGCCGGCAGCTTCCGCGAGTTCGATGAATGTCATTTCGCGGAAGATAAAAAGGTGCCGCGGCGGATCGAGCTGCACCCAGTGCGTGCCATATTCTTCCCATGCGAAGGATGCGACCGGCATACGTATCAAAGCGGTCCCGCCGGGAGCAAGAAGCCGTTGAATCTCGGCGAGTGCGTCTTTCGGGTCGGGAAGATGCTCAAAAACATGATGCAGCATCACGAGGTCATATTCGCCTTCAATATCCGCCAAAGACTGCGGCTTGATTTGGATACCGCTTGGGGTCGAGATCTCGTGGCAAACAAAGGCATCGGCACCGGATAGGCTGCGAAATCCGAAATAGTGAAGGGTTTCGAGCAGGCGGCCCGAACCGCAGCCGACATCGAGGATGCGCGAATTCGCCTTGAGCGATATCGGCCGCAGGGATGGCGGATAGTGGTCGGCGACCCAGGGTTTTAAAGCAAGTACGGTCTTCCCGATCAGGCAGTGTTCGCCGCGAAGGTAGCGGCCCGCGAACCAGGCGGCGATCCGCCGCGAACGTGTCTCCGCAAGGTCGATGTCATCGATGCTGCCCATCGAGAGATATTCGGGCGGATAATATGCGCCGAGGTTTGGTACGTTGAGGAGCTGGATCGTCCCGCAGTTATGACATTCGAGATAGGAGAATTCTTCCCTTTTCCCGAACATCATTTCGCGGGTCTTGATGATACGATTATGCTCTGTGTTCTGACAGATCAGACAGGCTTCTGACATCTCGTGTCCCCGTAGGAAAAGCTTAAGCGAAACGCTCGTAAATAGTGAAACTGCCCTTTACAACATTCTTCTCCGACCGTGGCGGCCTGGCTCGCATCCTCCGTGGCGTACCGTGGGGCGTTTGGTATGTGCTTACCGGCATCGCCGCGGCATTGATCGTCATCAGCCACAGGCCGGATGCGGTGATGAACGCGCAATTCTGGGCAGAGGACGGCCGTGTCTGGTATGCACAAGCCTATAACCTCGATCCGCTCGCCGCTTTCCTTCTTCCGGAGGCCGGATACTATCAGACGGTTTCCCGGGCCGTTGCCGCCCTCTCGCTGCTTGTTCCGCTTGCATGGGCACCATTGGTACTAAATCTCTTTGCGATCGCCGTACAGGCCTTTAACGCGTTCTTTATCATCTCGGGTAGAATGTCGCAGGCGATCCCGAGCCGTCTATTCCGTTTCGGAGCGGCGTTCATCTATCTTGCTCTGCCGAATTCATACGAAACATCGGCAAACCTTACAAACACGCAGTGGCATCTCGCACTGACGGTTCTATTGATCATCTTGGCAACGCCTGCCGAAGAGATCGCGTGGAAGATATTTGACAACTTGGTCGTTGCGCTGTCGGCGTTGAGCGGGCCGTTGTGCCTGCTTTTGCTGCCGATCGTCGGGATCAAGTATTTTTATCGGCGGGAGAAACGCCTGCTCGTTCTCGGTTCGATCCTGCTGATCGGCTGTGCGGTACAATTCTCCGCACTATTTACGAACGAAAGGCCGTCGAGCGAGGTTCTGGGTGCGACATTTTTTGGCGGCATACGCATCGTTGCCGGACAGGTATTTGTCGGCACCCTGGCCGGCGCGAAGAATTACGGCCTATTGCGTCATAGCCATTGGTGGACGGACGTTCTCGCAACGATCATTGCGGCAGGTGGTGTCGCAGTATTCGTCCTTGCGTTCCTTTGGGGAAAGCAGGAATTGCGTTTGCTAATAATTTTCGCGGTGCTTGTTTGCTCGACCGCGCTCGTGAATCCTGCCGTTACAAAGCTTGAGCCGCAATGGATCGCGATGGAGGTGCCGCTTACGGCATCGCGTTACTGGCTGTTTCCCGGACTAGCATTCTTAGCAAGCCTGCTCTTTCTAGCGACAAATCTGCGCGTCGGAAGATTCCGCTACGTCTTTATTCTGCCGGCGTTGATGATGGTTTGGGGCTTTGTTGCGGATTGGAAGCAGCCGCGTTTCAAAGACCTCGACTTTGCCGCACACGCACGCGAGTTTGACGCCGCACGGCCCGGCGAGACAGTTACGATCCCGATCAATCCGGAAGGTTGGGAAATGCAGCTCAAGAAACGATGAGCGACCTTGGCGAAAAAGTTGGCCGGACGGTCGATGCTTTTCGTGAGAATGGCATCGCGGGTTTCGCTGCTCTCGTCCGCGCGTATAACGTAAAGCGAAAGAACGCTCGGGCATATGAACGCTTTATCGCCCGCGAGAAACTTAATGATGCGAAGCGCGATGTCTTGCGCGAACGTGTCGTTGCGTTCGAACGTAAGCCGAAGATCTCCGTGATCCTTCCGGTCTATAACATCGACGAAATTTGGCTTTCGCGATCCGTCGATTCCGTCCGCCAACAGATCTACACGAATTGGGAGCTGTGCATTGCCGACGATGCTTCGACAAAGCCGCACATCCAGCGGTACCTTGAAAAGTTGGCGGCCGAGGAACCGCGAGCGAAGGTTGTATTTCGCGAAGAGAATGGGCATATTTCCGCCGCATCGAATTCAGCACTCGAACTCGCGACCGGAGAATTGTGCGTTCTGCTTGATCACGATGACGAGCTCGCCGAGGATGCACTTTTCTACGTTGCCGCCGAACTGAATGATTGTCCGGACGCGAAGATGATCTTCAGCGACGAGGATGTCATCGATGCGGAAGGGCGTCGATCGGACCCGAAATTCAAGCCTGAGTTTTCGCCCGACCTGATGCTGTCGCTAAACATGGTCACGCATCTTTCCGCATATAGCAGTGAGCTTTTGCGCGAGATCGGCGGGTTTCGGATCGGCCTTGAAGGAAGCCAGGACTATGACCTTGCGCTTCGCGTTATCGAGCGGATATCGCCCGCGGAGATACGCCACATTCCGCGTGTTCTTTATCATTGGCGTGCGGTCGAGACGAGCGTTGCCGCAAACCGCGGAGCAAAGCCATACGCGTTCGAAAAGGCTCGTGTCGCCATCGCTGATCACCTTGAACGGATAGGCATTGAAGCCGATGTTGTTGAGGCCGCGGACGGGTTGAATCGCGTTCGATATCCGCACGGTAGGACGAGCATCTCGCTTATTGTCGTAGGCGAAGGAAAGCATTTTGACATCGAGAGTTGTGAGACGATCTACGTCGGCGATTCGCAACAGCTTGCACGCGATCTGAATGAGGCTGCCGCGAGAGCGACCGGCGACGCGATCATTTTCCTGGACCGTGGACTGACGCCGTATTCCAACGATTGGCTTGAGGAGCTTGCGTCTTACGTTTCGCAAAAAGATATCGGTGCGGCGGTGTGCAAGATCCTTCGAAAAGACGGTGCGATCGATCAGACAGGCCTGATCCTGGGCGGCGAAAAGACTGTCCGCAAGGCTCATTGCGGCTATCCACAGAACGCGAACGGTTATTTTTTCCGAGCGGGTTTGATCGGCAACTACTCGGCAGTCTCATGGCGTGCGTTGGCGATCAGAAGTGATGTCTTCAAAAGCCTCGGCGGGTTTCGAGCGGATGAGTTTCCGAATGAGCTGTTCGATATAGATCTGTGTTTGCGGCTTTGGCAGAAAGGTCGTCGGGTGCTCTATACGCCTTATGTCGTGATGAAAAATACGCGTGACGTATCAGATGAATATTCGCGAAACGCGCTTGCGCGATTGCGCGAGCTTTGGCCGGATCAAACCGCGAGCGATCCTTTCTACAACCCGAATCTTTCTGCCGACGGAGGGCCTTTCGATATAGACGGCTAGCGTCTGCGGCCAAGTGCGAAAAGATGCACCAGCGCTGCCCCAGCGATAAAGCCGCCGATATGTGCCGCATAAGCGACGCCGCCCGTTGACGGATCGGTCATATATCCGGAGATCAGCTGATAGAGGATCCAGATCCCGATCGCGACAAATGCGGGCACGGTTGTGAGAAAATTGAAGATGACCGCCCGTACCTGCCTTTGCGGGAAAAGCAGAACATATCCACCGAGCACGCCCGAGATCGCTCCGGATGCCCCGAGCATCGGGATGAGCGAATCCGGCCCCATAATGATCTGGCCAAAGGCTGCCGCAATGCCACAAAGAAGGTAAAAAACTGCATAGCGAAAGTGCCCAAGGAGGTTTTCAAGGTTATCGCCAAATATCCATAGAAAGAGCATATTGCCAAAGATGTGCATAATGCTCCCGTGCATGAACATAGACGAGAAGAAGTTGAAATAAACGCCGAATGGCGCCGGATAATTCTGTAGAACGCCGACAGTCCGGCCTGCCTCGCTCACGATCGGCGTATTCGCGACAATATCCTGGCCCGTCATTATCTCCTTCGGAACGAGGGAGAATGCGTAGGTAAAATGCTCGTTCGACCCAAGCTGCTGCAGAGCAAGGAAAACAAGTATGTTCAGCCCAATGAACGCGTAATTCACATAGGGCGTGATCGTTCTGTCCGAGTTGTCGTCGCCGATCGGGAACATAGTTTTCTAACCGATCCCTGCCGATTCGCTCGTCTGAAGAAGCTCGTAGCCCTCGCTTCGCGCGACATACGTTGCGGCCGTCAGATCGCCGACGACATTCAGCGTCGTGCGGCACATATCAAGGATGCGGTCCACGCCGATGATGATCGCGATCAGGGCCGGATCGATGCCGATCATGAACAGAATGCCGATGATGAACGGTATCGAACCGGACGGAACGCCCGCCGTGCCGATGCCGCCAAGGATCGCGAGATAAACGACTGAGAGCTGCAGTCCGAGCGTAAGATCGACGCCTGCGAGCTGTGCGAGGAAGAGCACCGTGACGCCCTCGTAAAGCGCTGTGCCGTTTTGGTTTGCGGTCGCACCGACCGTCAGCACGAAGTTGTTGATCTCCTTCGGAACGCCGAGATTCTCATGCGAGACGCGAAGCGCGGTCGGGAGCGTTGCGTTCGACGAAGAAGTCGAGAAGGCCGTCAGGATCACGGTCTGCACACGACGGAAAAAGTCGATGGGGTTGATCTTCGACAGAAAGTAGATCGCCAGCGAATAGACGCCGAAGAAATGCAACGCGAGGCCCAACAAGACCGTTGCGACGAACCAGCCGAGCGATGCGAGCAGCTCGAGCCCGAACTGCGCGACGTTGTTGAATAAAAGACACGCGACGGCATACGGTGCGAGTTTCATCACGATGTCGATTATCTTCGCCGTAATAGCAAAAAGGGACTCGTTGAATTTCACAAAAGGCTCGGAGACCGGCGCCGGCAGGAGCGTGATCGCGATGCCGATGATCAACGCAAAGAACATTATGTGCAGCATATTCGGGCTCGATCCCGAGAGCGAGTTGAATATGTTGCTCGGCACGACGGTCTTTACCGCCTGCATCATCGGCGAATCGGCCTTGGCCGTTTCTGCAGCTTTCTTTTGCGCGTCGGCGGCGGCTGATGCACCGCTAGAGAACTCGGCCTTTAGGACCGCGGCGGTCTCCGGGCTTATGCGTTTGCCGGGCTGGATCGTGTTCGCAAGCGTCAATCCGATGACGACCGATATGGCTGAGATCACGAGCGTATATGCAAATGATTTTGCGCCTATTCGCCCAAGTTTTCGAATATCGCCGATGCCCGCAACGCCGACGACGAGCGACGAAAAGACGAGCGGCACGACGATCATCAAAAGCAGATTCAAGAAGAGCGTTCCGATCGGCTTTGTGAAATTATCGACCGTCCACACAAGCCACGGGTCGTGGCCGCCGACAGCATAATTTGCGATCAATCCGCCGAAGACGCCGACGCCGAGGCCGATGAAGATCTTCGTGTGCAGCGCCATTCCTTTCGGCTTGTCCGGCGTCTCATCGTCAAGATCGGTCGTCAATTCACGTTCGTATTCGTTGGCAGGGATCGTCTCCTTTTGCTGTTCGCTCATTATTTTCTTGTATTCGGCGCAAGTGTCCGCGCGCTAGGTGTTGGATTTGTGAGAGTTTAACAAATCTTTCGGCGTTTGAGTATTATTGAGGACAAGCCCAATTCGAACCTTATGCAGCGCGTACTAAATACATTTGCTATCGTCGCGACGATCTTTCTTGGATATTCGGCTGCTTTTGGCGGCCAACGTTTTGTTGCGAATCTCTCGGGCCGGCAGGCCGTACCGCCGAATACGTCAGCAAGATCTGCGGTTTGTTCGGCGACGCTGTCACCGGTCGTCAGCGCGACAGGGACGAGCAGGCTTGATATACGGTGCACATTTGGACAGGTTTTCCCGCTTGATGCGACATTCTCTGTGCACAAGGCGGCGGCGGTCGGCCAAACTTCGCCCGCTGTGCTAACGGTTCCCGCCGGTCGCCATAGGTTGCTGACCGGCGTGTCGATCGAGCTGGGCGATCCCGACGTGGCGCAGCTGCGGGCAAACGAATGGTATTTCCAAATTTCAACGCCTGAGTTTCCGCAAGGTGAGCTGCGCGGCCAGGTCAAGCTCGCAAACGGTACTTACAACGATTACGACGGCGATGGCCTTACGGACCTTCAGGTCTATCGCAACTCAGAGCACACATTCTATGCGCAGCGCAGCACCGACGGGACGCTCATTACACAGCCGCTAGGACAGCAGGGAGATTCGGTGTCGCTTACGGTTGATTTTGACGGCGATGGACTGTCCGATTTTTCGACAGCACGGTACGCTTCGGATGTGGTCTGGCGCGTTTTGCAGAGCGCGACAGGCAACGTCGTCGAGACCCATTGGGGCAGCTCAAGCCTCGGCGATTTTTTTGCATCGGCGGACTATGACGGCGATGGCCAATTCGACATTGCGGTGTACAGAGCGGGCGTCTGGTACATTCTTGAAAGCTCGACTGGCACATTCCGCTCCGACTACTGGGGAACGGGCGGCGACATACCCGCGCCGAATGACTTTGACCTCGACGGCAAAGCCGACCTGACGGTCGCAAGTAGCGAAACCGGGCAACGCGTCTGGTACACGCGGCTTAGCTCGACCGGTGAAATACGTGTGGTGCAGTGGGGTTTGAGCAGCGATGGCCTGTTTGCGGGACGATGTGATTTTGACGGCGACTCAGTGCCCGATCTGCTTGTGATCCGCAATGTCAGCGGCCAGCGGGTTTTCTATATTCGGCGAAGCTCCGACGCTCAGATGGAGGCCTTCCCATGGGGCTCAACGACCGATGTCGTCAAACTCGGCGACTATGACGGGGACGGCCGCACCGACCCGGCCGTAACGCGTGCGGTGAACGGCCAGCGTGTCTTTTACATCCTGCAGAGCTCGAACGGCGAGCCAAGGATCGAGGCGTTTGGCCTCGCGGGAGACTTTTAGCAATGTTCGAATCGATCCATTTCAATTCCGGTGGCCGTAAGACGACGACCGCGTCGAACCCCGAAGTTCTGGCAAAGCTTCGAGAGATCGTCGGCGATGAGAACGTCGTCGTCGATCCCGACCGCGTCGAACCGTACGGTGCGGACGCCGTCAAGGAGAAATTTCCGCCCGAGGCTGTCGTCTTTCCATCGACGACGCAGGAGATGTCGGCGGTCATTAAGCTCGCCAACGAATATCTTTTCCCCGTGACGGCTCGCGGCGGCGGCGTTGGATACACGGGCGGCGCGGTTCCCGTGGATGGCGGCATCGTTGTCGGTACCGACCGTATGAAGAAGATCATCGAGTTGAACGTGGATGATCTTTATATGACGGTTCAGCCGGGCCTTACGACCTACGACGTGCAGCAGGCCGCGGCCGAGGTCGGATTGCTCTACGCTCCTGATCCCGCAAGCTACAAGGACTCGTACATCGGCGGCAACATCGCCGAGAACGCGGGCGGCATGCGGACGCCGAAATACGGCGTTACAAAGCATCATGTACTCGGCCTCGAGGTCGTGACAGGCACGGGCGAGATCATTCGCACCGGCGGCAAAACCGTCAAGAACGTCGTTGGCTTCGACCTGACGGGCTTGATGTGCGGCTCGGAAGGAATGCTCGGCATCATCACCGAGGCCACGCTGAAACTGCTCCCGATGCCCGAAGCTACATCGACCGTCAGGGCGAACTTTACCTCGATGGCGGCCGCGTGCGAGGTTCTCACCAAGTTCACGCCGCACGGCCTGCTGCCGATGGCGATGGAGGCGATCGATAAATTTTGCATCGCGGCCGTCGAAGAGAATTTTGCGTTCGGCCTTTCGCGTGATGCCGAGGCGATATTGCTCGTTGCTGTTGACGGTTCACGCGAAGAGGTCGAGAAGAACGCGCGGCTCATCGAGCAGATCATTGCCGAGAACGGCGGCTTTGACGTGATCCGTGCCCGCTCGAAAGAAGAGGAAGATAAGCTCTGGGATGTGCGACGCGCGATCTCGCCCAGTTTGATGAAATACGGCACACTCAAGATCAATGAGGACGTTGTTGTACCGCGTTCGCGTGTGCCCGAGCTTGTCGCGGGCGTCGAACAGATCGGCAAACGCAACGACACATTTGTCGCGAACTTTGGCCACGCGGGCGACGGCAACATTCACGTCAATTTCGTCGTCGATCGCGACGACGCTGACGCCGTCGCGCGTGCGAGAAAGTGCGTGAGCGAGACGTTCAAGCTATCGGTCGAACTCGGCGGCACGATCTCCGGCGAGCACGGCATC
>JAANMX010001020.1_pt1 | contig 33896 bp, 38 predicted proteins | sample 7279681 | NCBI WGS metagenome assembly JAANMX01 (sample SAMN14094542, study PRJNA606508) | bioreactor metagenome | isolation source: A lab-scale SPAN reactor treating ammonium-rich wastewater day 351 | place: Ireland: Galway | collected 2018-01-01 | reverse complement strand
GTGTTGCGCGACGAATTGCAGCGCATGCTGGCGCAATGCGCCTGCGGCACCATCGCCGACTGCCGGGTGATCGAGGTGCTGGGCAACCATGCGCTTTGCACCCATGACCACGGCGCGGCGGGGCAGGGCGATCCGGCCTGACAGCGGGATGCGACTGATGGCCTCGGGCCCCCTTCCCCCCGCCGCGCCGAAAGCCTAGATTGCCCCCATGCGCTGGACATTGCCCAATATCCTGACCGTTTTGCGACTTGCGGCCGCGCCGCTGGTGCCGCTGATGTTCTTTTTCCTCAGCCGGCCGTTCGCCGACTTCGCGGCGCTGGCGCTGTTCCTGGTCGCGGCCGTGACCGACTGGTTCGACGGCTACCTGGCCCGCGCCTGGGGCCAGGAAAGCCGCTTCGGCGCCGCCATGGACCCGATCGCCGACAAGGCCATGGTCATCATCGCCGTGGTGGTCATCACCGGCTATTCCGGCATGAATCCCTGGCTGATCCTGCCCGCGACGGTGATCCTGTTCCGCGAGGTCTTCGTCTCGGGCCTGCGCGAATTCCTGGGCGACAAGGCCCGGCTGCTCAAGGTCACCAAGCTTGCCAAGTGGAAGACCACGGCGCAGATGGTGGCCATCGCCGTGCTTTTCCTGGGCACCGGGCTGAACTATTATGAAACCGGCCACCCGCCCCTGGTGGGCGAGACCAGCCTGCCCTGGTCCGACAACTGGTCGGACCTGGCGACTCAGGCCGGGCTGGCGCTGATCTGGATCGCCGCGGTGCTGACCGCGATCACCGGCTGGGACTATTTCGCCAAGGCCCGGCCCTTCCTGAGGGATGACCATGGCGCTTGACGTGCTGTATTTCGCCTGGCTGCGCGAACGCATCGGCCAGCCGCGCGAGCGGATCGAGACCGAGGCCGCGACCGTGCGCGATCTGGTGGCGCAGCTTGCCGCCATGGACGAATGGCATGCCGCGGCGCTGGCCGACCTGTCGGCGGTGCGCGTGGCCGTCGACCAGGAACTGGCCGACCTGGACGCGCCCCTGGCGGGGGTGCGCGAGGTCGCCTTCTTCCCGCCGATGACTGGGGGCTGAGATGTCGGCCAGGGTCCAGGCTGCGCCTTTCGAGCTTGCCGCCGAACTGGCGGGCTTCGGCGCGGGCTCGGGCGCGGTCGTCACCTTCACCGGGCTTGTGCGCGACGAAGGCGGCCGGCTGGTCGCGCTGGAGATCGAGCATTACCCTGGCATGACCGAAAAGGCGCTGGCCGCCTATGGCGAAGAGGCGGCGCGGCGCTTTGCGCTGGACGACTGGCGCATTCTGCACCGCCATGGCCGGCTGGCGGTGGGCGAGCCGATCATGATGGTCGCCACCGCCGCCCGCCACCGCGCGGCGGCCTTCGAGGCGGCGGAATACCTGATGGACTGGCTGAAATCCCGCGCCCCCTTCTGGAAGCGCGAGATCGGCCCGGACGGCCCCGGCGCCTGGGTCGATGCCCGAGCCGAGGACGAGGACGCGCTGTCGCGGTGGCAAGGCTGACGTTGCAATCCCGCCCTGCGGCGATCATATAGGGCGCGGACCAGACGACCGGATGACAGCGCGGAGCCCTGCATGACTTACCTGGAGTTCGAAAAGCCCCTTGCCGATCTTGAAGGCAAGGCCGAGGAACTGCGGGCGCTGGCCCGAAAGGGCGAGGGCGTCGATCTGGAAAAGGAGGCGGCGGCCCTGGACCGCAAGGCCGAGGAGATGCTGCGCGACCTCTACCGGCAGCTCGATCCCTGGCGCAAGACGCAGGTCGCCCGCCACCCCGAACGGCCGCATTGCCGCGACTACATCGAGGCGCTTTTCACCGAATACACGCCGCTCGCCGGCGACCGCGCCTTTGGCGAGGATCACGCGGTCATGGGCGGGCTGGCGCGGTTCAAGGACCAGCCCTGCGTCGTCATCGGCCATGAAAAGGGCAATGACACCAAGTCGCGCATCTTTCACAATTTCGGCATGGCCCGCCCCGAGGGCTATCGCAAGGCGATCCGGCTGATGGATGTCGCCGACCGCTTCCGCCTGCCGGTGATCACGCTGGTCGACACGCCCGGCGCCTATCCCGGCAAGGGCGCCGAGGAACGCGGGCAGTCCGAGGCCATCGCCCGCTCGACCGAGAAATGCCTGCAGATCGGCGTGCCGCTGGTTTCGGTCATCATCGGCGAGGGCGGCTCGGGCGGGGCGGTGGCCTTTGCCACGGCGAACCGCATCGCCATGCTGGAACATTCGATCTATTCGGTGATCTCGCCCGAGGGCTGCGCCTCGATCCTGTGGAAGGATGCCGAGAAGATGCGCGAGGCGGCGCATGCGCTGAAGCTGACGGCGCAGGATCTGAAGAAGCTCGAGGTAATCGACCGCATCATCGCCGAACCCATGGGCGGTGCGCAGCGCGCACCCGCCGAGGCGGTCGCGGCGGTGGGAGAGGCGATCGCGGCCATGCTGGGCGAGCTGTCCGGCCGGAAGCCCGTCGAGCTGATCCGCGACCGGCGGCAGAAATTCCTGGCCATGGGCTCGAAGGCGCTGGCCTGAACGCCCGCCGCCTTCTGGTCGGCTAGTCGAAAAACGAAAACAGGCGTACGACGCCTCCCCGGTCCGGCTCGTCATGATCCGGTGCCGAACCTTCGTATCTTCTCTGTTGTCCAAATACCCATGCGGCAGTGCCCGCTGGCGCCGCCGCATGGGTATTTGGACAACGAAGAAGCACCGGGCGCGCCGCGGTTTGCGGGGCGGTTCTTTCCGTTTTCCAAATACCCAGCCGACGCTGCCCCTGGGCGCGGCCGCAGGAGTATTTGCGAAACGGTGAAAGCGCGCAATCAGCCGCGGGCGGCCTGGATGGATGCCTCGAGGATGTCCAGCGCCTCGTCGAAGACCGCGTCGGGGATGGTCAGCGGCGCGAGGAAGCGGATCACATTGCCATGGACACCGCAGGTCAGCAGGATCAGCTTGCGCGCCAGCGCCTCTTCCCGGACGCGGTTGGCGAAATCCGGGCTGGGCCTGTCGGTGCCGGCGATGTTGAACTCGACCGCGTTCATGAAGCCGGGGCCGCGGATGTCCACGATCTCGGGCACAGTCTCGGCGATCCCGGCCAGGCGCTGCTTGAGCCGCTGGCCGAGGCGGGTGGCGCGGTCGCAAAGCCCCTCGTCCGCGATCACGTCCAGCACGGCATGGGCGGCGGCGACCGCCAGCGGGTTGCCGGCATAGGTGCCGCCCAGGCCGCCCGGCGCCGGGCTGTCCATGACGTCGGCGCGGCCGGTGACGGCGCTGATCGGCAGCCCGCCGCCCAGCCCCTTGGCCATGCAGGTCAGGTCGGCGGCGACGCCGTGGAGTTCCATCGCGAACAGCTTGCCGGTGCGGGCGAAGCCGGTCTGCACCTCGTCGGCGATGAGCAGGATGGAATACTGGTCGCAGATCTGGCGCAGGCGCTGGATGAAGCCCGGCGGCGCCTCGTAGAAGCCGCCCTCGCCCTGCACCGGCTCGACGATGATGGCGGCGACGCGCGAGGGGTCGATGTCGGCCTTGAACAGCCGGTCGAGCGCGGCCAGCGCGTCCTCGGCCGTGACGCCGTGCAGTTCGTTCGGGAAGGGCAGGTGCCAGATGTCGTTCATCATCGGCCCGAACCCGGCCTTGTAGGGCTGGACCTTGCCGGTCAGCGACATGCCCAGGAAGGTGCGGCCATGGAAGCCGCCGGCAAAGGCGATGACGCCGGCGCGGCCGGTGTGGTGGCGGGCGATCTTGACCGCGTTCTCGACCGCCTCGGCGCCGGTGGTGTAGAAGGCGGTCTTCCTTGGCCCCTCGCCGGGGACGAGCGCGTTCAGCCGCTCGGCCAGGGCGACGTAGTTTTCATAGGGCACGACCTGATGGCAGGTATGGGTGAAGCGGTCGAGCTGCGCCTTCACCGCCTCGACCACCCGCGGGTGGCGGTGGCCGGTATTGACCACGGCGATGCCGGCGGCGAAGTCGATATAGCGATTGCCGTCCTTGTCCCAGATCTCGGCATTCTCGGCGCGCTCGGCATAGACCTGCGTGGTCATGCCCACCCCGCGCGAGATGGCGGCGTTCCTGCGGTCGGTCAGGCTGGTCATCGGCCCCTCCTCGATGCGATTCGCAGGTGATGCTATACGCGGCCCGGCGATCCGAACAGGCCCGCTTGCGCGCACCCATGCGATGCTTCAGGCTGTGGCCATGTTCCCGATCCGCGACCATAACCCCTCGGCGCGCACGCCCTATGTCACCCATGCGCTGATCCTGCTGAACGTGGCGATGTTCCTGATCACCATGCCCTGGGCGGGCGGGCAGGTCGGGCTGTGGCACCGGCTGGCGCTTTACCCGGTCGCCATCGCCCATGGCGAATGGCTGTGGGGGCTGGCCACGCATATGTTCCTGCATGCCGGGATCCTGCATCTCGCCGGCAACATGCTGTTCCTGTGGGTCTTTGGCGACAACCTCGAGGACCAGATGGGCGGGCTGGGCTTCCTGGTCTTCTACCTGGCCTGCGGGCTTGCCGCGGCGGGGGCGCAGATCGCCGCGGTTCCGATGGACGACATTCCCATGGTCGGCGCCTCGGGCGCCATCGCCGGGGTGATGGGGGGATACCTGCTGATGTTCCCGCGCGCCCGCGTCGACGTGATCGCCATCATCATCGTCATCATCCGCCGCTTCACCATCCCGGCCTGGGTGCTGCTGCTGGCCTGGTTCGGCATCCAGCTCTTGGCCAGTGCCAGCATGGTCGACGACGGCGTGGCCTATGTCGCCCATGCTGCCGGTTTCCTGGCCGGGATCGTGCTGGCGGTGCCGGTCTTTTTGCGCCGGGGCGGGCCGGGCTTCTGGCGGCGCACCCATGGCCGGCCGCCGCATGCACCGAGCTATGCCCCCTCACGCATCCCGCGGGTGCGGCGCTAGAGCTGGCCGCGGCTCATGTGGCGCTTGCCGGCGAAGCCGGGGGCGCGGCTGACCGCGAAGCCCGCCGCCGCCAGCGCCCGGCGCACATGGCCCGCCGCGGTATAGGTGGCGAAGGTGCCGCCCGGCGCGGTATGGGCCGCCACCTCGGCCATCAGCGCCTCGCCCCAAAGCTCGGGGTTCCGCGCCGGCGAGAAGCCGTCGAGGAACCAGGCATCGGCGCGGCCCTGCCAGCGCGGCAGCGCGTCGCGGGCATCGGCGCGGATGATCTCGGCCGCGACGGTGCCCAGGGTGAAACGCGGCTGCGGCCAATTGTCGCGCAGCTGGTGCGCCAGCGGCTCCAGTTCGGGAAAGGCGGCATGGGCGCGGGCCAGTTCGCCCCTGCTCATCGGGAAGGCCTCGAAGCTGGTGAAGCGGATCGGCACGGTGGCGACCTGGGCCAGCGCCAGCAGGTTCAGCCCGGTGCCGAAGCCCAGCTCGGCCACGTGAAAGCCCGGCCGCAGCCGCTGGGGCAGGTCGTTGCCGGCCAGGAAGACGTGGCGCGTCTCGTCGAGCCCGCCGTTCAGGCTGAAATAGGGATCGTCGAAGCGGCGCGAGACGGGGATCGCGCCCTCGCGCCAGTCCAGATCGGCGCTGCTCTGGTCGGACGGCTGCATTCGCGCTAACTCCTCTTTGCAGCGGCAGATGCGGCGAAAGGGACCGGATGGCAAGCGAAATCACGGTGGCGGGCGGCGGGATCTTCGGCCTGGCCTGCGCCTGGGAACTGACGCGGCGCGGCCGCAAGGTGCGGCTGTTCGAGGCGGATCGGATCGGCGCCGGCGCCTCGGGCGGGCACGTGGGCGCGCTGGCGCCGCATGCGCCCGAGAACTGGAACGACAAGAAGCAGGTGCAGCTGGACGCGCTGGTCGCGGCCACGGATTGGTGGGCCGAGGTCGGGGCCGCGGGCGGCGTCGATCCCGGCTATGCCCGCACCGGCCGCATCCAGCCCGTGGCCCCAGGCGCCGAGGCACGCATGGCCGAGCGGATCGGGGCCGCCCGCGCCCATTGGCCGCAATGGGCGGGGATGGAGCTGACCGAACGGCCGCAGGCGGCGCTGGTCCCGGTCTCGCCCTCGGGGCTGTGGCTGGTGGACCGGCTGACTGCCCGGATCAGCCCGCGCCGGGCCGGCGCGGCGCTGGCCGCCGCGATTCGCGCCCAGGGCGGCGAGATCGTCGAGGGGCAGGCCGCCCCCGATGCCTCGGCGATCTGGGCGACCGGGGCGGCGGGGCTGGCGCCCTTTGGCGGCAACGGCGTCAAGGGCCAGTCGGCCCTGCTGGCGTTGGACATGGTCGATGCCCCGCAGGTCTTTGCCGATGGCATCCATGTCATTCCCCATGCCGACGGGACGGTGGCGATCGGCTCGACCACCGAACGCGACGTGCTGGACCGGCGGACGGACGAACAGCTCGAGGCGGTGATCGACAAGGCCCGCGTGCTGTGCCCGGCGCTGGCGGATGCCCCGGTGATCGACCGCTGGGCCGGCATCCGGCCCCGTGCCTGGTCGCGGGCGCCGCTGGTCGGGCCATGGCCGGGGCGGCCCGGCCATTACGTTGCCAATGGCGGCTTCAAGATCGGCCTGGCGATGGCGCCGGCCATTGCCGCGATGCTGGCCGACCTGATGCTCGAGGGCCGCGACCGCATCCCGCCGGGCTTCTGGCCCAAGCTCAGGGCAGGGGGCTGACGCCGATCACCGGCAGGTGCAGGTAAAGCAGCGCCGCCCAGGCCAGCGCTGCCAGGGCCAGGCGCGGCCAGGTCAGGCGCAGCGACGCGCCCCGCCGCAAGCTGATCGCCAGGCCGAACAGCGCATAGGCCAGCAACAGCCCGAACAGGATGACATGCGCCAAGTCGCCGTTCGCGACCAGATGCACCGCGCCCCACAGGGTAAAGCCGGCCATCAGCCCGGCCATGCCGCCCAGGGTCGCCGCCAGCACCGCAACCGGCATGACCAGGTTGACCAGCCAGCGCATCCAGGGCTGCTGCGGCCAGATCTCGACAAAGGGCGCCCGGCCCGCGGCCAGGATCAGCCAGTAAAGCAGCGCCAGTGACAGCAGGCTGTAGCCGGCGACATAGGCGCGCTTGCCCAGCCGCGCGACCAGCGGCCCGCGCAGCCGCGCCGGTATGACATGCGAGCCCAGGAAGGCCGCCAGCGCCAATGCGAATTCGCCCCATTCCATGCCGGAAGCCTAGCCTTGCGCCCGCGGGACGGCAATCCGCGTTGACGCCGCGCGTTCCTGCGGCATGATGGCGCAAAAAAGAGGACCGCATGACCCGCCTTCAGAAAGCCTTCGACGCCATCGACAAGGCCAATGCCGCCGATCCGCATCTCAGCCCCGACGGCCAGCCCGAGGCGCTGCTCTACGGCCAGCGCATGACGGCCGAGCAGCAGGCGCTTTATCCCGACGCCTCGGAACCGCTGCGCATCGCCTGCCGCGGCCAGCATGTCGAGCGCTGGCAACTGCCGCGCGACGCCTATCCGATGGACCGCGCCGGCTACCTGGCCTGGCGCACCGAACAGGGCCGCCGCCACGCCGCCCGCATAGCCGGCATCATGCGCGAGGCCGGCTATGGCGACGAAGACGTCGCGGCGGCCGAAAAGATGCTGACCAAGCAGGGCATCAAGCGCGACGGCGCGGTGCAGGCGCTGGAGGACGTGGCCTGCTTCACCTTCATCCGCTGGTACATGGGCCCCTTCGCCGAGGGGCGCGACGCCGAGGAACTGCAGCGCATCGTGGAAAAGACCGCGCGCAAGATGTCCGCCATGGCCCGCGCCCGCGCGCTGGAGGAATTCGCCATCCCCGAGCCCTTTGCCGCCGCCTTCCGTGCATAGGGTGCCGCCCCAGGTCTTGATCGTCGCCCATGGCCAGCCCGGCGACCCCGCCCCGCAGCAACAGGCCATCGAGGCGCTGGCCGCCCGCATCCATGTCCCCGGTGCGCAGGTCCGGGGCGCGACGCTGGCCATGCCCGGCGCGCTGGACCGGGCGGATGACGAGACGCTGATCTATCCGCTGTTCATGGCGACGGGCTGGTTCACCCGCAGCGAACTGCCCCGCCGGCTGGCGCTGGCCGGTGCGGCGCAGGCCCGCATCCTGCCGCCCTTCGGCAGCGATCCCGGCCTGCCCGCGCTCTGCCTCGCCCAGGTCGCCGGGGCGGCCGAGGCGCAGGGCTGGCGGCTGGCCGAAACCCATGTGCTGGTCGCCGCCCACGGCTCCGGCCGCTCGCGCGCGCCGTCCGAGGCCGCACGGCAGATCGCGGCAAGCCTCGCCCCGCACGCCGCCGCCGCGACCTGCGGCTTCATCGAGGAAGCGCCCCATATCGCCGAGGCCGCCCGCAGCCTGCCCGCGCAGGCGATCTGCCTGCCGCTCTTTGCCACCCAGGCCGATCACGTCACAGACGACCTGCCCGTAGCGCTTGCCCAGGCGGGCTTCCAGGGCCTGCTCCTACCCCCCGTCGGCCTTGCCCCCGAGGTTCCGGCGATGATCGCCAGGGCCATCGGCCGCGCGCTTTAGCTCTTCATGAACCGCCGCCGCGCCTCGATGGCGATGGCGCGGCGCATTTCCAGATCGGCGATCCGCGCCAGCGCCGCGTCGCGCTCGGCCCCTTCCGGGACCCCGGCCAGCGCCGTGCGCTCGGCGTCGATACGCTTCTTCAGCACGATCTCTTCGGGCAGGACACCGGCCTCGGCCATGATCCGAAAGCCGATGGCCTCGCCCGTCTCGGGCTCATGCCGCTGCGGCAAGGGCTTGCCCTCGCCCTCCAGGCCCGAAAGCTTGCCCTCGGCCCTGGCCTTCAGCATCATCCGTTCGGCAATCCGTTCCAGCCAGCGCATCTCGCCCGCCTTTCCGTTTCCCCAATACCCCTGCGACCGAGCCACCGGCACGGCGCAAGGGCCGGGGGCTTACATCGCCGCCAACTGCACCAGCGCCGCGCGGATGCGGGCCAGGTCGTCCTCGAGCGCGGCGAGCTTCTCGCGCGTCTCCTCGATCACCTCCGGCTCGGCATTCTCGACAAAGCGCGGATTGGCCAGCCGCCCGCGCAGGCCCGAGGCGTCCTTCTCGGCCTTGGCGGCGGCCTTTTCCAGCCGCGCGGTCTCGGCGCCGACGTCGATCATCTCGCCCACCGGCAGGGCAAAGCTCGCCCCCAGCGCCGCGACCGAGATCATGCCCGGTCCCATGACGCCCTCGACCGGCGCGTTCACCCGCGCCAGCCGCTCGATCAGCGGGGCGTTGGCGGCCAGCGCCGCCCGCGCCGCATCGTCGGCCTCGGTCACGATCAGGTCGGGGCGGGCGCCGGCCGGCACGCCGATCTGGGCGCGGGCCGAGCGGATGGCCTCGATCAGCGAGATCACCCAGTTCATCTGCCGGTCGGCCTCGGCGTCGATCAGCTCGGCGCCATAGGCGGGCCAGTCGCCATGCACCAGCATCCGCTGGCGATCCCCGGTCAAGGACCACAGCTCTTCGGTGACGAAGGGCATGATCGGGTGCAGCAGGGTGTAGCACTGGTCCAGCACCCAGCCCATGGTGGCCTGGGTTTCCTCGCGATACTCGCCGTCGAACAGGGGCTTGGAGAACTCGACATACCAGTCGCAGACCTTGCCCCAGACGAAGGCGTAAAGCCCCGAGGCCGCGTCGTTGAAGCGGAAGCCGGCCAGCGCCTCGTCGGTGGCCTGCCGGATGCGGGCGACCTCGCCGATGATCCAGCGGTTCACCACGTGCCGGGGCTGGGGCCGCGCACCGCCGCCGCGAACGCCGTTCATCTCGGCAAAGCGGGTGGCGTTCCAGATCTTGGTGACGAAATTGCGGTTCGCCTCGACATGCTTCGGCCCCAGCTTGGGGTCGCGGCCCATGGCGGCCATGCTGGTCAGGGTAAAGCGCAGCGCGTCGGCGCCGTATTCGTCGATCAGGGTCAGCGGGTCGATGACGTTGCCTTTCGACTTCGACATCTTGGCGCCCTTTTCGTCGCGCACCAGCCCGTGGACATAGACGGTGCGGAACGGCACCTGCCCGACCACGGCCAGCTGCATCATCATCATCCGGGCGACCCAGAAGAAGATGATGTCGAAGCCCGTCACCAGCACGTCGGTCGGGAAATAGCGGCGCAGCTCGGCCGTGTCCTCGGGCCAGCCCAGCGTGCCGATGGGCCACAGCCCCGAGGAAAACCAGGTATCCAGCACATCCGCGTCGCGCCAGACCGGATAGACCAGCTTCGTCGGATCCTGCGTCAGGTTGTAATCGGCCAGCCCCTGGGCAAAGGCGTCGATGGCGGCCTCGCGGTCCGCGACCTCGACCACGCGGGCCATCTCCAGCGGCACCGGCAGTTCGGCGATGGAATCGCGGAACTTCTCGACCACCTCGGCAAAGCTCGACGCGGCATGGTGGATCTCGTCGCGATGGACCAGGCCCTCTTCCAGCAGGGCAAAGATCTCGACCTCGTCCAGGACGCCGTCATGGTCGTCCTCGACCTGGCCCTCCAGCCGCAGGTCGAGCCCGTACCAGACCGGGATCTGGTGGCCCCACCACAGCTGGCGGCTGATGGTCCAGGGCTCGATGTTCTCCAGCCAGTGGAAATAGACCTTTTCATGCTGCTCGGGCAGGATGCGGGTCTGGCCCGAGCGCACCGCCTCCAGCGCCGGGCCGACGATCCTGGCGGTGTCCACGAACCACTGGTCGGTCAGCATCGGCTCGATGACCACGCCCGAGCGGTCGCCAAAGGGCTGCATGATCGGCTTGCTGTCCACCAGGGCGCGGCGTTCCAGATGCTCGGCGCCGGTTTCCTCGTCGATGGACTTGTGCAGATAGGTGACGGCCAGCCTTTCGCCGGTGATCGCCTCGACCACCCGGGCCCGCGCCTCGTAGCGGTCGAGGCCGCGCAACTCTTCCGGCACAAGGTTCACGTTCGAGACGTCGCCCACGTCCTCGCCCCGCGCGGCGCGGGTGGCGATCTCGGCGCTTTCCTCATAGCCGAGGCCGTCGTCGCGCATCCGCCCCTTGCCGTCCATCAGCACGTAAAGCGGGATGCCCGCGCGCATGGCCACGGCATAGTCGTTGAAGTCATGCGCCCCGGTGATCTTGACCGCGCCCGAGCCGAAATCCGGGTCGGGATATTCGTCGGTGATGATCGGGATCAGGCGGCGGTGTTCCTTGGGCCCGACCGGGATCTCGCAAAGCTTGCCGACGATGGGGGCATAGCGCGCATCGTCCGGGTGGACGGCCACCGCGCCGTCGCCCAGCATGGTTTCGGGCCGGGTGGTGGCGATGGAGATATAGTCGCGGGTCTCGCGCAGGGTGACGTTGCCGTCGGCGTCGCGTTCCACGTATTCATAGGTCTCGCCGCCGGCCAGCGGATACTTGAAATGCCACATATGGCCGGGAACCTCGCGGTTCTCGACCTCCAGGTCGGAAATCGCCGTCTCGAAATGCGGATCCCAGTTGACCAGCCGCTTGCCGCGATAGATCAGGCCCTTGTCGTGCATGTCCACGAAGACCTTGATGACGGCATCGTGGAAATTGCCTTCCTCGCCCTCGGGTGCGCCGGGGGCGCCGGACATGGTGAAGGCATTGCGCGACCAGTCGCAGGATGCGCCCAGGCGCTTCAGTTGCTCGATGATGGTATGGCCGGATTCCTGCTTCCAGGCCCAGACCTTTTGCAGGAAGGCCTCGCGCCCGATGTCGCGGCGGTTCGGTTCCTGCCGCTCGGCCATGCGGCGTTCCACGACCATCTGCGTGGCGATGCCGGCATGGTCCTGGCCGGGCTGCCACAGCGTGTCGAAGCCGCGCATCCGGTGCCAGCGCACCAGGATGTCCTGCAAGGTGTTGTTCAGCGCGTGGCCGATATGCAGGCTGCCGGTCACGTTCGGGGGCGGGATCACCACCGAGAAGCTTTCCGCCCCCGGCTTCGCATTGGCGCCCGCGGCGAAGGCATTGCTTGCCGCCCATTCCCGCGCGATCCGCGCCTCGGCGGTCCCGGCGTCGAAATTCTTGTCCATGGCCATGTCGCTTACCCCTTGAATTGCCCAAGGGGATAGCGAAACCACGGCGAAAGGCCAAGAGGCGCTAGAGAAACCGCGCCGCAATCCCGTCCCTGAACGGGAACCAGCCGTAATAGGGCCGCGCGCCCTCGATCACCCGTTGGACCGAGGGTCGCGCCACCAGCCGTTCGAAATACGCAGTCAGGCGCGGATGATCCGCAAAGGGATGAATGGCGCCGGCATAGAACAGTGCCGGAAAGGCCGCGCAATCGGCCAGGCCGAAGCCCCCGGCGATCCAGTCGCGGCCGTCAAGCTGGCGGTCCAGCGCGGCATAGGCCAGGTCCAGCTTGCCGCGGGCAAAGGGCGCCACGCGCTCCTCGGCCCCCTCGGCCATGAAGATGCGGGCATCGACGATCTGCTGCATCATCTGCATGACCTGGAAGTCCAGGAAGCGATCCCATTGCCGCGCCGGCAGCGAGGCGTCGGGGTCCGGGTCCAAGAGCCGCTGCGGCCCGGAATGATGCCGGTCCAGCCATTCGATCATCAGCGAGCTTTGCGACAGCACCAGATCGCCCTCGCGCAGCGCCGGCATCCGGCCCATGGGTTCGACCGAGCGCATCAGCGCCCGGTCGCTTTCGTCACCCAGGTCGATGTGGCGAAACTCGAAATCCGTCCCCAGTTCGTGAAGCGCGATCAGCACCTTTTGCGTATAGGAGGACAGCGGGTGGCCATAGAGCGTCAGCATCACGCGGCCTGCGCGAAATGCGCGACTTGTGCGGCATGGGCGCGCTGGAAGGCCGGGCGGGCGGTGATGCGGTTCATGTAGGCCGCCAGCACCGGATAGGCGGCAAGCTCGCCCAGGCTGTCGACGAGGCGCAGCACGTCGGCCAGCAATATGTCGGCGATGGTGAAGCGGCCGGCGGCGATGAAATCCCGCCCCTCCAGCACCGGCACCAGCTGCGCCAGGCGTTCGCGCAGGCGCGGCAGGGCCAATTCCTCGGCCCGCGCGTCCTGGTCGAAGATCCGCGCCAGCGCCATGGCCATCACCGGGGGCTCCAGCGTGTTGAGCGCGGCGATCAGCCATTGCTGCGTCTCGGCCCGCGCGGCGGCGTCGCGCGGCATCAGCGCCTCGGCGCGCTCGCCCAGGTAAAGCAGGATCGCGCCGCTTTCGAACAGCGACAGATCGCCGTCGCGCAGGATCGGCACCTGGCCAAAGGGCTGGCGGGCGAAATGCTGCGCGGTCTTTTCGCGCACGCTGGTGGTCTCGATCCGATAGGGCAGGCCGGCTTCCTCGCAGGCCCAGCGGATGCGCAGGTCGCGGACATAGCCCACGGCAAAGGGCGGCACCCAATCATAGGTGGTGATGACGAAGGTCATGGCTTACTCCTGCCGGGCGAACTCGGCGTCGATTTCGATGGTGATCGGATCGGTGAAGAATTCGTTCATGCCATGGGCCTGCGGGTCGATCTGGGTCCGGGCATGGATGCCGATCAGGTCGCGGATGATCGGATTGCCGGATTCGTCGCCGGTATAGCCCTTGCCGGCGCCGATCAGGGTCACGTCGAATGTGGCGGGCCGGGTCTGGCCCAGCAGCGTCAGCTGGCCCGAAACCTTGCCCTCGGTCGGGCTTTCCGCCGCGAAACTGTCGGCGGTGAAGCGCGCGGTGGGGTTCGCCGCGCCGTCCAGATAGTCCGGGCCGGTCAGGATCTCGGCAAAGCCGGCGACCGGGGTCATGATCGAGGCGATCTCGACCTCGGCTTCCAGCCGGCTTTGCGCCGGGTCGTCCGGGTTCCAGTCGAGCCGACCCGAGACGGCGCCAAAGCGGAACACGCTGACCGAAAAGCCCATATGCGGCACGCGGGCCTGCACCGCCGAATGCGCCGGGTCCAGCCGATAGGCCCCGGCGGCTGCGGCGTGATAGTCTTGCTGGCCGCGCGGGATGCTGTCCGGCGTCACCTCCTGGGCCGCAGCGGGTGCGGCCCAGAGGGCAAGCGCGATCACGGATGCGCGGATCATGGCGTTTCGTCCTTGGGCCCGACCACGGCGAAATGCGCGCCCTGCGGGTCGCGCGCCACCGCGATGAAGGCCGAGCCCGGCACCTCGATCGGGCCGTGCAGAACCTCGCCGCCGCCCTCGCGGATGCGGGTGATGGCGGCATCGACGCCGTTCACGCCGAAATAGGCCAGCCAGCAAGGCACCGGCGCCTCGCCCAGGCCCATCATGCCGCCGATGTCGCCGCCCTGCCAGGAAAACAGCTGGTAGGTGCCCATCTCGCCCATGTCCATGGCGGTGGACTTGGTCCAGCCGAACAGCTCGGCATAGAAGTCGAAGCCCGCGGCGGGATCGGTGGACATCAGCTCGGTCCAGTTGCCGTGGCCTTCCTTGCCTTGGTTCCAGGCCCCGGATTCGACCGGGGGCTGCGGGTCCATCGGCGCCGGTTGCAGGATGCCGAAAGTCGCGCCCTGCGGGTCGGTGAGGACGGCAAAGCGCCCGGTGCCGGGAATGTCGGCCGGCTCGCGGAACACCTTGCCGCCCAGGGTCTTGACCTTGGCCGCGGTGGCATCGGCATCGTCCACGTCGAAATAGATCATCCAGAAGGGCGGGACGCCGGCGCAGTCGTCCGGCATTTCCATCAGCCCGGCGACCATGTCGTCGCCGTGGCTGGCGAGGTGATAGGTAAAGCCCTCCATCCCGGAATCGGCGGTGGTCCAGCCGAGGACCTTGCCGTAGAAGATCTCGGTCGCGTCGAGCCCGCCCTTGGCGGTGGACAGCTCGAACCAGCAGGGTTTGCCGTGATACATGGTTCCCTCCGTCAGGCTTTCACGTCCACGATGGGCTCGAATCCGCCCCACATCATGCGCATGCCGTCGAAGGGCATCTCGGGCGGCGCCTGCATCTCGGGGTCGGAGGTCATCTTTTCCTGCGCCGCGTCCGAGGTCGCCTTGTCGGGCCATTCGATCCACGAGAACACCACGGTCTCGTCGTCCTTGGCCTGGGTGGACATGTAGAAGTCGTTCACCTTGCCGCGGGGCACGTCCACGCCCCAGGCCTCGACCATGCGCAGCGCGCCATAGCGCTTGAACATGGGCCAGGCCGCATTGGCCATGTCGATGTATTTCTGCTTGTTCGCGGTCGGAACCGCCAGCAGGAAACCGGAGTAGTAGGTCATCTCTCTTCCTCCTCATCGGGCGCGAGATGCGCCAATGAGTCGCAGGCTGGCAGTTGCAGTATGAAAAAGCAACTGCTAATATCCAAACATGACTGATACCGGCAAGATCTCGCGACTGCGCTATGAAGAAGGGTGCCTTGGCGCCCATGCGCTGAATTTCATCGGCGACCGCTGGGCGCTTCTGGTGGTGCGCGAATTGATGTTTGCGCCCAAGCGCTTCCAGATGATCCGCGCCGGGCTGCCGGGCGTCACGGCCAGCGTGCTGACCCAGCGCCTGACCCAGCTGGTGCAGGCGGGGGTGGTGGCGCATGACGACGTGCTGGGGCTTTATGCGCTGACCGATGCCGGCCGGGCGCTGCATCCGGTGCTGCGCGAGCTGTGCCGCTGGGCGCTGCTGATGCCGGGGCACGACCCGCGGAAATTCATCAGCATTTCCGCGCTGATGATCTCGATCGCGGCCACGGTGGACCAGGCGGCTGCCGCCGGATCACCGCTGCGCGCGGGCTTCGTCTCGGGCAAGGAGGGGTTCGAGGTCACGCTTTCCGCGCAAGGTGCGCCGCAGGTGCGGGCGGTGCGCGCGCCCGAGGCGGATTTCGTGCTGGAGGGTTCGGGCAATGCGCTGGCGGCCGCGGTCTATGGGCCGGGGCCGGCGGTGCTGGCCTCGGCCGGGCTGGTGGCGCTGCGCGGCGATCGCAGCGCCGCGCAGCAGTTCACGGCGCTGTTCCGCCTGGAGCCTCAGACCAGGTCCAGCAGCGATTCGCCCGACGAGACCGAGCAGGCGCTGGGCGCCTCTTCGACCTGAAGCTCTTCGATGGTGCCGTCGTTGACCAGCATGGCATAGCGTTTCGAGCGGCCGTTGATCCAGCCCGCGCCCTGGATGTTCAGCCCCAGCGCCTTGGTGAAGCTGCCGTCGGCATCGGCCAGCACCTCGATTCCGGCATCGGCCGCGCCGGTATCCGCGGCCCATTTCCCGGCGACGAAGGGGTCGTTCACCGTGATGCAGACCAGGCGCGAGACGCCCTTGTCGCGGAAATTGCCGGCATTCTTCACGAAGCTGGGCATATGGGCGTTGGTGCAGGTCGGCGTATAGGCGCCGGGCACGGCGAAGATCGCCACCAGGCCCTGGGCCAGGTCGGCGGCGGCCACTTCCTCGGGGCCGTTGGCGCCCAGTTTCAGCAGCTTGCCTTCGGGCAGCTTGTCGCCTTTTGCGATGGACATGCGCGGTTCCTCCGTCAATTGCATCGTTCCGGGCGCGACTATAGGCTCTGCGCCGCGGGCAAACCAGCGAGGGCGAAGAATGAACATCGTGATCCTTGGCGCGGGGCAGGCGGCGGCCTCTCTGGCGGCGAAGCTGCGCGGGCTGGGGCATCGGGGCGGCATCGTGGTCATCGGCGACGAGCCCGCGCCGCCCTATCAGCGCCCGCCGCTGTCCAAGGCCTACCTTTTGGGCGAGATGGGGCTGGACCGGCTGACGCTGCGCGCCCCGGACTGGTGGCAGGAACAGGGCATTGCCCTGCACCTGGGCGAGCGCGCCACGCGCATCGACCGCGACCGCCGCATAGTGGCGACGGAGCGCGGCGAATATCCCTATGACCAGCTTGCCCTGACGCTGGGCGCGACCCCGCGCCGCCTGCCGGCCGCGATGGGCGGCGAATTGCCGGGGGTGCATGTGGTCAGGAACCTGGCCGACATCGCGGGCGTCCAGCCGGCGCTGGTCGCCGGGCGTCGTCTGGTGGTGATCGGCGGCGGCTATATCGGGCTGGAGGCCGCGGCCGTGGCCCGCAAGCTGGGGCTGGCAGTCACGCTGGTCGAGGCCGCGCCGCGCATCCTGGGCCGCGTCGCCGCGCCCGAGACCGCGGAGATGATCCGCGCCCTGCATCGCGCCCATGGCGTCGAGATCGTCGAGGGCACCGGCATCGCCCGCATCACCGGCTCGGATGCCGCGGATGGGGTCGAGCTGACGGACGGCCGCCGCCTGCCGGCCGACCTGGTGATCTGCGGCATCGGCATCGCGCCGGAAACCGCGCTGGCCGAGGCCGCCGGGCTGGCCATCGACAACGGCATCGCCACCGATGCGCTTGGCCGCACCTCGGACCCGGCGATCTGGGCGGCGGGGGATTGCGCCAGTTTCCCTACTTCGGACGGCCGGCTGCGGCTGGAAAGCGTCGGCAATGCCATCGACATGGCCGAGGCGGTGGCGGCGAACATGCTGGGCGCCGATGCCCCCTATGTGCCCAAGCCCTGGTTCTGGTCGGACCAGTTCGACGCGAAACTGCAGATCGCCGGGCTGAACCTGGGTTACGACCGGGTGGTGACGCGGCCGGCGGCGAATGGCGGCTCGGTCTGGTATTTCAGGGGCGGCCGGCTGATCGCGGTGGATGCGCTGAACGATGCCCGCGCCTATATGATCGGCAAGCGGCTGATCGAGGCCGGCCGCTCGCCCGAGCCCGAGGCGGTGGCCGAGGCGGCCGAGCTGAAGGCGCTGATGGCATGAGAATTGTCGGCGGCACCCTGCGCGGGCTGAAACTGGCCGAGGTTGGCGCGGGCGATCCGGCGGCGCATCTGCGCCCGACCACCGACCGGGTGCGCGAATCGATCTTCAACCTGCTCATCAACGGCACGCATGGCAATCCGATCCCCGGCGCGCGGGTGCTGGACCTGTTCGCCGGCACCGGCGCGCTGGGGCTCGAGGCGCTGTCCCGCGGCGCCGCCCGCGTGGCCTTCGTCGATGACGGCGTGGCGGCGCGGGCGCTTTTGCGCGCCAATATCGACAAGGCCCGCGCCATGGGCGCGACCGATGTCTGGCGCCGCGACGCGACCCGGCTGGGCGAGAACCGCGGCGCGCCCTATGGGCTGGTCTTCCTGGACCCGCCCTATGGCCAGGGGCTGGGCGAGCGGGCGCTGGAATCGGCGCTGGCCGGCGGCTGGATCGCACCGGGTGGCGTGGTGGTCTGGGAGGAATCGGCCCCGCCCGGCCCGGTCGCGGGGCTGGAGCAGATCGACCAGCGCAAATATGGCGACACGATTGTCACATTGTTGCGCAGGGGACACGATCAGGCGGCGCGATCCAGCTTGGTGGACAGGTGAATCAGGCTCTCGCTGGAGCGGACGCCGGTCAAACCGCCGATCTGGTCCAGCACATCGTCAAGCTGGCTGGTCGATATGGCGGCCAGTTGCAGCAAAAGATCGACGCGGCCGCTGGTGGTATGGATGCGCTCGACCTCGGGCAGGCTGCGCAGCCGGGCCAGGATCGCCGCCTGGGCGCGCGGCTCGATGGTCAGCAGGCAGGTGGCGCGGATGCGATGCTCGCGCGCGGAATCGCCCAGCCGCAGCGTGTAACCCGCGATGGCGCCCGATGTTTCCAGCCGCTCCAGCCGCGCCTGCACGGTTGAGCGCGCCACCTTGAGCCGCCGCGCCAGAACCGCTACGGACATGCGTGCATCCTGCGCCAGATGGGCCAGAATCCCGCGATCAAGTTCGTCCACCCGCCCACCTGTCGATCTGCCGAAGCTTTCGGCATATTAACGAAGCCGCGGCCCATTTCCACCCTTTTCATTGCAGCAATCGGAACCCATAGGGCGCAGACTTGTTTCCACCCCCACACGCGCACAGGAAGGACATGCCGATGGGACTGACCGAGGGCCGCGGCCCCAAGACCGTCTGGAACGATCCCGCCGAGATCATCCGCAGGCTGGCGCCGGAAAATCCGGTCATGGTCTTTGCCCCCTCGGTCCTGCGCGCCACCGCCCAGCGGTTCCTGCAGGGCTTTCCCGGCCTCGTCACCTATGCGGTCAAGTCGAACCCGGACGAGGCGGTGATCCGCACGCTTTCCGCCGCCGGGATCAAGGGCTTCGACGTGGCCTCGCCCTATGAGATCGACTTGATCGGCCGGCTGGCCCCCGATGCGGCGCGCCATTACCACAACCCCGTGCGCTCGCAGGCCGAGATCGCCCATGCCGTCGAGGCCGGGATCAAGTCCTGGTCGGTGGACAGCCGCTCGGAACTGGACAAGCTTTTCGCCCGCGTGGCCCCCGAGGGCTGCGAGATCTCGCCCCGCTTCAAGCTGCCGGTGCTGGGCGCGGCCTATGACTTCGGCTCGAAATTCGGCGCCTCGCCGGAACTGGCGGCGGAATTGCTGCGCGCTGTGGCGGATCGCGGCTATATCCCCTCGCTGACCTTCCATCCGGGCACGCAATGCGTCGATCCGCATGCCTGGGAAAGCTATATCACCACTGCGGCCGAGATCTGCGCCATGGCCGGCGTCCGGGCGCGGCGGCTGAACGTGGGCGGCGGCTTCCCCTCGCATCGCGTGACCGGGGTCGAGCCGGACCTGACCGCGATCTTCGGCCTGATCCGGCGCGTGACCGACGAAGCCTTCGGCGCTGACGCGCCGCAGCTGGTCTGCGAGCCGGGGCGCGGGCTATGCGCCGATGCCTTCGCGCTGATCACCCGCGTCAAGGCGGTGCGCGACGGCCAGAACGTCTTCCTGAACGACGGCGTCTATGGCGGGCTGTTCGAACTGCCCATCGTCGGCAACCTCGACCGGCTGCAGGTGCTGACGCCCGAGGGCACCGCGCGCGAGGACGAGCCGATGCCGCGGGTGATCTTCGGCCCGACCTGCGATTCGGTGGACCGGCTGCCGGGCGAGTTGCCCCTGCCGGCCGATATCCAGGAGGGCGACTATATCGTCTTCCACGGCGCGGGCGCCTATTCGACCGTCACCAATACCCGCTTCAACGGGTTCGGGCTGATGGCACACCTGACCGTGAACGCGCTTGAATAGGGATTAATCGACGCTTTGCGTTTCCATGCTAGCGTCGGACCATGGAATCGTCCCGCCCGCCGATATGCCAGGTCGTCCTGATGGACGGCACCTTCGCCTCGCTGACCGAGGGGCGAAGGTCGTCCATCGCCCGCATCCATGCCCTGCTGTCGGGCGAATGCGGGGCGTTGCCGGCGCCGCTTGGGGTGCATTATGCGCCCGGCCAGCAATGGGATGCCTGGCGCACATTGCCGGAACTGGCCATGGGCTCGGCGCTGGAACGGCATATCTGCGACGCCTATGCCTGGCTTGCCCGAGAATGGCGGCCGGGCAATCCGCTGTTCTTCTTTGGCTATTCCCGCGGCGCCTTTGCCGCGCGCTCGCTTGCCGGCATGATCGGGCGCGTGGGGCTGCTGACCCATGCCCATGCCTCGCGCCGCAACGTGCAGCAGGCCTGGCAGCTTTACCGCCAGGGCCGCGACCGGCTGGTCGGCCGGCTGGACCCCGCGCTTTGCCACCCGGTCGTGCCGATCCGCATGATCGGGGTTTTCGACACGGTGATGGCGCTGGGGATCCGGCTGCCGCTGCTGTGGATGCTGACCGAGCCGCGCTTTCGCTTTCACGACGCGCATCTGGGCGCCGAGGTCGAGCATGGCGTGCAGGCGCTGGCCCTGGACGAGACGCGGGCCGCCTTCCAGCCGCTGATCTGGGACAGCGCCTCGGCCCCCGGCCGGATCGAGCAGATGTGGTTCCGCGGCTGCCACCCGGATGTGGGCGGCCAGCTGTCCGGGCTGGAATATGCCCGGCCGCTGGCCAATATCCCGCTGGTCTGGATGATGTCGCGGGCCGAGGCCTTTGGCCTGCCGCTGCCCCAGGGCTGGCGCGGGCATTTCGACTGCGACGCCACCGCGCCTTCGGTCGGGTCGTGGCGCAACTGGGGCAAGGCCTTCCTGGCGCGTGCGCCGCGCCTGGCCGGGGCGGACCCGTCCGAGATGCTGCACCCTTCCGTGCCGCACCCCTATACCGGCCCGGCGCTGCTGGCCGGGGCGCTGGCTGATGCCGCCCCGCCGCGTCCGCATCGCCGGCTGGTCAGGGCAAGGCCGCGGCTTCCCGAAGCGCCGGCCCGGCCGGCGACTGTGCCGCAGCCGGAAATCGCCACGCCTGCGGGACAGGGGCCGGATGGCTGATGCCGCGGGGGCGCCGCTGCCGGTTCAGGCCACGCGCGAAAATTCGCCCTTGGGCTCGATTCCCAGCGCGGCGCAGACCTTCAGCACCAGCTCGGGCTTGTTCAGCGTGTAGAAATGCAGCTTGTCCACGCCGCCTTCGACCAGCCGCTCGCACAGCTTGACGCAGACATCCAGCGCCAGCTGCGCCTCGCCCTCCTTGCCGGCGGCGGCAAAGGCGTCCTCGGCCCATTGCGGGACCGAGGTGCCGCAGCGTTCGGCAAAGCGGCGGGTGCCGGCCCAGCTTTGGATCGGCAGGATGCCGGGGATGATCGGCGCCTCGATCCCCGCCGCGCGGCAGGCGTCGCGAAAGCGGAAATAGGTCTCGGCGTCAAAGAAGAACTGCGTCATCGCCGATGTCGCGCCGGCATCGACCTTGCGCTTGAGCCAGGCCACGTCGGCGGCGGTGTCGGGGCTTTCGGGATGCGGCTCGGGATAGGCGCCGCAGCGGATGGTCATGTCGCCGCGCGCGGCGATGGCCTCGATCAGCTCGACCGAATTGGCGAAACCCTCGGGGTGGGGGGTGAAGCGGTCCTGCCCTTGCGGTGCGTCGCCGCGCAGCGCCACGATCTCATGCACGCCGGCGGCGGCGTAGTCCTGGACGATCTGCAGCGTCTCCTCGCGCGTGGCATCGACGCAGGTCAGGTGCGCGGCGACGTTCAGCCCGTAATGGCTGGCCAGCGCCGTCACCGCCTCATGCGTCAATTGCCGGGTGGTGCCGCCCGCGCCATAAGTGACCGAGACGAAATCCGGCCCCAGCGGCGCCAGCGCGCGCGCCGTCTCCCACAGCCGGAACGACTGGTCCAGGTTCCGGGGCGGGAAGAACTCGAAGCTGATCGCGGGTGTCGTCATGGTGCCATCCTTTTGTCGCAGGTCTTGTGACATGCCGCGCGACGTGAGACAAATTCATAATCCTCAAGATCGTCATGAGTTTCAGTCAAGATGCACCTTGAACTTCGCCACCTGCGCAGCCTGCGCGCCATCCATGAACAGGGCGGCCTTGCCCGCGCGGCCGAGGTGCTGAACCTGACGCAATCGGCGTTGTCGCACCAGATCAAGGCGCTGGAAGAGCAGGCGGGGGTCGAGCTGTTCCTGCGCAAGACCAAGCCCCTGCGGCTGTCGGCGGCGGGGATGCGGCTCTTGCGCACGGCCGAGCAGGTCTTGCCGCTGATCGACGCGGCCGAGGCCGAGTTCCGCGCCGTCGAACTGGGCCGCGCCGGCCGGCTGCATATGGCGATGGAATGCCACCATTGCTTCGACTGGCTGTTGCCGGTGCTGGACCAGTTCCGCCGCGCCTGGCCCGAGGTCGATCTGGACATCCGCTCCAGCCTGGCGCTGAAGGCGCTGCCCGCCTTGCAGCGGGGGCAGGTGGACATGGTGATCTCGTCCGATCCCGATGAGATTTCGGGCATCACGTTCCAGCCGCTCTTCGATTATGCGCCGACCATGGTGGTTGCCGCCAGCCATCCGCTGGCCGCCAAGGGCTATGCCGAGCCGGCCGATTTGGCGGGCGAGACGCTGATCACCTATCCGATGGAGCGGGCGCGGCTGGACGTGTTTTCGCAATTCCTCGACCCGGCCGGGGTCGAGCCCGCCCAGGTCCGCCAGGTCGAGCAGACCGCCATCGCGCTGATGCTGATCGCCTCGGGGCGCGGGGTGGCGGTGATGCCCGACTGGGTGCTGCGCGCCCAGGCCGGCAATCCCGAACTGGCGCTGCTGCCGCTGGGTCGCCAGGGCATGCTGCGCCGGCTTTACGCCGCGCTGCGGACCGAGGATCTGCAACAGCCCTATATGGCGCATGTGCTGCGCCTGGCCCGGACCGAGCCGGTCAGGATGATGCGCGCCCTGGCGCAGGGCTAGGGGGTGGCCGTCCTCGGGATCATGGTCAAAATGACACTCGTTCAGCCGGATCCCGAGGAGCCTTCCCCGGCATGGCCCTGGCCGCAGGGGCCGCGGGCGATGCCGCAAGCGATTTTCCTGGCCGGCCACGCCCTATGGACCACACGGCCCGCAGCGCGTTTCGCCCCGGCCCGCCCGGTGCGGCACCGCCGCCCGCGCGAAGAAAACGGAATGCGCCCAACTAAACCAGAGCGTGTGTTCTAGTCAATATGCACAATTTGGGAACCTTGGTTAAATTTTCCTTTTCCGGCGGCTGCGTCGCCTGGGCCGGGGCGGATCGGCCACAGCCCTGGGCCGGAACGGTCCTGCGGATTTGACAAACCCGCGCAATCGCTGGATGAATCCCACTCACCCTTTGTGAACGGGACCGTCATGGCCAGCCTTCCCGCAGATCCCAAGCTCAGCGCCGCGGTTTCGGACGGCGCCTTGCTGCTGGCGGGCGAGTTCACGGTCTGGACGCTCGGCCAGCTGCCGCCCGAGGCCGGCGCGGCGCATCGGCTGGAACTGTCGGGGCTGACGCGCATCGACACCGCCGCCGCCTGGTATCTGGTCGGGCGCGAACGCCAAGGCGCGCAACTGGACGGGCTGACCGGGGCGCAGGCCCGGCTGCTCGACACCGTGCGCCAGGCGCTGCCGCAGCCCGATGCCGAAACCGCCGCCCCCGCCGGCTGGCGGCGGATGCTGGAACAGACCGGCCGCCGTATGGCCGCGGTGCTGCTGTTCCTGCGCGAGATCGCGGAATACCTGGGCCGCTTCCTGGCCGCCCTGGCGCGCGGCATCCGGCATCCGGGCGATTTCCGTTTCACCTCGCTGGTGTATCACTGCCAGGAGACGGGCTTGCGCGCCGTGCCCATCGTGGCGCTGATGTCCTTTCTGATCGGCATCGTGCTGGCCTTTCAGGGCGCGGTGCAATTGCGCCAGTTCGGGGCCGAGGTCTTTGTCATCGACCTGATCGCCATTTCCATCCTGCGCGAGCTGGGCATCCTGCTGACCGCGATCATCGTCGCCGGCCGCACCGCCTCGGCGCTGACCGCCTCGATCGGCTCGATGAAGATGAACGAGGAAATCGACGCCATGCGCACGCTGGGGCTGGACCCGGACATGGTGCTGATCCTGCCGCGCGTGCTGGCCTTGATCATCACCCTGCCGATCCTGGGGCTGATCGCCAATATCGCCGGGCTGGTCGGCGGCGCGCTGATGTCCTGGATCGAGCTGGGCATCTCGCCCTCGATGTTCCGCTATCGGCTGCTGGCGGATACCAGCGTGGACCATGTCATCGTCGGCCTGTCCAAGGCGCCGGTCTTTGCGCTGATCATCGGCGTCATCGGCTGCCATGCCGGGATGAAGGTGGGCAAGGACGCGGAATCGCTGGGCGCCGAGACCTCGCGCGCCGTGGTCAACGCCATCTTCGCGGTGATCGTCGCCGATGCGCTGTTCTCGATCTTCTTCTCCGAGGTGGGGCTGTGAGCGGCAATATCATCGAGGTCCGGGGCCTGCGCACCCAGTTCGGCCGCCATGTCGTGCATGACGGGCTGGACCTCGACCTGCGGCAGGGCGAGATCCTGGGCGTGGTCGGCGGCTCGGGCACCGGGAAATCGGTGCTGCTGCGCACCATCGTCGGGCTGAACCGCCCCACCGCCGGCACGGTGCGGGTCTTTGGCCAGGACGTGGGCGCGCTGGCCGGCCCCGCGCGCGAGGCGCTGGAGCGGCGCTGGGGCGTGATGTTCCAGGGTGGCGCGCTGTTTTCCTCGCTGACCGTGCGCGAGAATGTCGAGGTGCCGCTGCGCGCCGTGCCGGGGCTTGCGCCCGAGGCGCGGCGTGGACTGGCGGAACTCAAGGTCTCGATGGCCGGGCTGCCGTGGAGCGCCAATGACAAATACCCCTCGGACCTGTCGGGCGGGATGAGAAAGCGCGCAGGGCTGGCGCGCGCGCTGGCGCTGGACCCCGAGATCCTGTTCCTGGACGAGCCGACGGCGGGGCTGGACCCGATCGGCGCCGATGCCTTCGACCGGCTGATCGTCGAGCTGCGCGATGCGCTGGACCTGTCGGTGTTCCTGGTCACGCATGACCTCGATACGCTGCATGCCTGCTGCGACCGCATCGCGGTTCTGGCGGAAAACAAGGTGCTGGTCAGCGGCACCATGGCCGAAATGCTCCGGGTCGATCATCCCTGGGTGCATGAATATTTCCACGGGCCCCGCGCCCGCGCCGCCATGGCCACCGGCCGCGCAAAGGAGTAAGCCCATGGAGACCAAGGCCAATTACGTCCTGATCGGAGCCTTCACCATCGCCGGCTTCCTGGGGATGCTGCTGTTCCTGATGTGGTTCGCCAAGCTGCAACTGGACCGGCAATTCGCCTATTACGACATCTATTTCCCGGAAGTGTCGGGCCTGGGCATATCCTCGGAGGTGCTTTTCGCCGGGCTTTCCGTCGGCAAGGTGGTGGACATGCAGCTGTCGCAAAGCGTGAACGGCGCGGTCCGGGTCCGCATCGAGGTGGCCGAGGATACGCCGGTGCGCACCGATTCCCGCGCCGCCATCGAGATCCAGGGCGTCACCGGCATCGCCAATGTTGCGATCACCTCGGGCCGGCCCGATTCGCCGCTGCTGCGCGACGTGGACCCGGATTCGATCCCGGTCATCGCCGCCAACCGCTCGGCGCTGCAAACGCTGTCGGACCAGGGCCCCGAGATGATTTCGCGGCTGAACACCGTGGCCGAGCAGCTGACCCAGCTTCTCGGCGACGAAAACCAAAGCCGGGTGCGCAACATCCTGGACAATGTGGAACGCTCCAGCGCCAACCTGGACAAGGCGCTGGCCGACGTGACCACGGCCACCGATTCCATCGCCTCGGCCGCATCCGACATCTCGGCCTTCGGCGAGCGGCTGGACGGGCTCAGCGCCGCGGCCGAGACGACGCTGGGCAATGCCGACACCGCGCTGGCCAAGTTCACCGAAAGCGCGGCCAAGGTCGACACGGCGCTGGATTCGGGCACCGCCACGCTGGACGAGGTGCGCGCCTATGTCGCGGGCGACCTCAAGGCGCTGACGCAGCGGCTGGACCAGACCGCCGCCACGCTGCAATCCGACCTGACCCGGCTGGCCGGGCGCGCGGACCAGAGCCTCGACAACCTGGACGCGGCGCTGGAGGTCGGAAGCCGCACGCTGGCTTCGGCCGAGCGGGCCTTCGACGGCGCCGACCGGGTCATCAACAGCAATGTCGAGCCGGTGGTGGCCGACCTGCGCGTGACGCTGGGCAAGGCGAACGAGGCCATCGACCGCGTGGTCGCCGACCTGCCCGAGATCACCGAGCGGCTGCGCAATGCCGCCGACAGCGCCGAGACCGCCTTTGCCAGCCTGCGCGGGATGCTGGACAGCGCCCGCGCCCCGGTGCAGGCTTTCACCCGCGAGGGGCTGCCGCAATTCACCCGCATGGCCGCCGATCTGCGCGGGCTGGTGGGCAATCTGAACGAGCTGGTCTCGGCGTTGCGGCGCAACCCCTCGCAAATTTTCTCGGGGCCGCGCGCGCCCGAGTTCCGCCGCTGAGAGGTCCGCCATGCGTCTTGCCGCCGCCTTGCTTGTCCTGACCCTGACCCTGCCGGGCTGCGCCGCCTTGCGCGCGCTGGAGGGCGAGCCCGACCGCGACGTGTTCGAGCTGCGCCCGCCCTCGGACGTGCCGCGGAGCTGCGGCCGCGGCCGGCTGGCCGAGCTGGTGATCGAGCCGCCCAAGGCGCGCGGCACGCTGGACACCGATCGCATCATGATCCGGCCGAACCAGTTGCAGACGCAATACCTGCCCGATGCGCGCTGGGGCGACACGGTGCCGGTGACGCTGCAAACCCTGCTGGTGCGCGGCTTTGCCGTCTATGACGCCTTCACCCATGTCGGCCGCGCGCCGCTGGGCGCGGCGGGCGATTACGCGCTGATCTCCGAGATCAACGATTTCAACGCCGAGGTCACGGGGCAGGGGGCCGTCATCAAGCTGTCCGTCGATGCGCAGATGGTGCGCGAGATGGACGCCCGCGTTGTCTCGCGCGGGCATTTCACCGCCACGGCCCAGGCGGCGACGACGAAGACCGCCGACCTGATCCCGGCCTTCGACGCGGCCGGCCAGCAGCTTGTCGCGCAGATGACCGACTGGGGCCTCAACGCGGTGGGGGTGAACCCGGCGCGCTGCCGCTGATCAGAGGATGCCGTGTTGCTTCAGCAGCGCCTTTTCGTCGCCCGTTACCCAGCCGAATACCCTGGGCGTGCCGTCGAGGATCTGCACGAGGTAATGCACCTCGAAGTCGATGGTCACATCGGGCGCCTCGCCCCGGTCATAGACGGCCCGCCAGCCGACATGGGCCAGGCAATGCAGCGCGTCCATCGGCGAAAGCCGGATCTCGCGGATCGTCATCGCCTTGGTGCCGATGGCGCGGTAATGCGCATAGCCCTGGGCCATCGCCTGCCTTAGCTGGTCGTCGTTCCGGCCCGCCCTGACGCCCGCCGGAGAAGCGGCGATGAACTCGGGCGCGTAAAGCGCGGCGACCTCCTCCATATCCGCCTCGCCGGCCAGCGCCTGCGTGAACAGCCGTTCGTAGCGGGCGAAGAATGCGCGGATGCTGTCCTCCATGGCTTCCTCCTGTCAGCCCTTGTGGAAGTGATCGACGATCTTCTGCGCCATGGATTCGCTGATCCCCTCGACCGCGACCAGATCGGCCAGGCCGGCGCGGCTGACCGCCTTGGCGCTGCCGAAATGCTGCAGCAGAGCGCGCTTGCGGGCCGCGCCGATGCCGGGGATCTCGTCCAGCGGGTTCGCCATCACCGCCTTGGCCCGCTTGGCGCGATGCGTGCCGATGGCCCAGCGATGCGCCTCGTCCCGCAGGCGCTGGATGAAATACAAGACCGGGTCGTTCATCCGCAGCGCGAAGGGGTGCTGGCCATGACGGTGGAACTCTTCCTTGCCGTGGTCGCGGTCCTCGCCCTTGGCGACGCCGACCATCGGGATGTCCTCGACCCCCATCTCGGCCATGATCTCATGCACGGCCGAGACCTGCCCGGCGCCGCCGTCGATCAGCAGAAGATCGGGCCAGGTGTCGGTCTGGCGGTCGGGATCCTCTTTCAGCAGGCGCGAGAAGCGGCGGGTCAGCACCTCTTTCATCATGCCGAAATCGTCGCCCGGCGTGATCTCGGTGCCCTTGATGTTGAACTTGCGATACTGGCTCTTGATCCAGCCCTCGGGGCCGGCGACGACCATGCCGCCCACGGCATTGGTGCCCTGGATATGGCTGTTGTCATAGACCTCGATGCGCTGCGGCACCGCGGGCAGGTCCAGCGCCTCGGCCAGCCCCTCCAGCAGCCGCTGCTGCGCGGCGCTTTCGGACATGCGCCGCGCCAGGCTTTCGCGGGCGTTGCGCAGGGCGTTTTCCACCAGCTCGGCCTTTTCGCCGCGCCGGGGCACGCCCAGCACGACCTTGCGCCCGGCCTTTTCCGACAGCGCATCGGTCATCAGGTCGGGATCCTCGATGCCATGCGACAGCAGGATCAGCCGCGGCGGCACCTTGCCGTCGTAGAACTGCGCCAGGAACGCCTGCATCACCTCGTCGGCCGATTCCACGCCGTTCAGCTTGGGGTAGAAGTCGCGGTTGCCCCAACTCTGGTTGCCGCGGATGAAAAAGACCTGCACGCAGGCCTGCCCGCCCTCCATGTGCAGGCCGATCACGTCGGCCTCGGGGACGCCGCGCGGGTTGATCGCCTGCACCGATTGCACGGCGGTCAGCGCCTTGATGCGGTCGCGCAGCGCGGCGGCGCGTTCGTATTCCATCGCCTCGGCGGCTTCGGCCATCTCGCGCGCCAGGTCGGCCTGGATGCGCGTGGTCTTGCCCTGCAGGAACAGCTCGGCATCGGCGACCAGGGTGTTGTATTCCTCCAGCCCGATGCGGCCGACGCAGGGCGCGCTGCAGCGCTTGATCTGGTAAAGCAGGCAGGGCCGCGTCCGACTGGAAAAAGTGGCGTCGGTGCAGGACCGCAGCAAAAACACCCGTTGCAGCTGGTTCAGCGTCCGGTTCACCGCCCCGGCGCTGGCGAAGGGGCCGTAGTAATCGCCCTTTTCCGCCTTGGCGCCGCGATGCTTCTTGATCTGGGCGAAGGGGTGCGACTTGGCGACCAGGATGTTCGGAAAGCTCTTGTCGTCGCGCAAGAGCACGTTGTAGCGCGGCTTGAGCTGCTTGATGAGGTTCTGCTCCAAGAGCAGCGCCTCGGTCTCGGTGCGCGTGGTCAGGAACATCATCGAGCAGGTCTCGCGGATCATCCGCGCGATCCGTGCCGAATGCCCGGTGCCGCGCGCATAGTTCGAGACCCTGGCCCGGAGGTTTCGGGCCTTGCCGACGTAAAGCACCGCCCCCTGCTGGTCCAGCATGCGATAGACCCCCGGCGAGCCGTCGAGCGTCCGCAGATAGTCCTGGATCAGCGCATGGCCGGTCTTGGAGGGGCGCGTTTCTGGGGTGGAATCGGTCATCTTGTTAACAAAATGATTCTCGGGCTCGGCTGCAAGTTCGGGCAGGAAAGTTCAAGCTGAATCCTGTCCACGGAATCTGTGGATAACTCTGTGGGTGAGCTTGGGAGTATCACATGTTCAATTAGCGTTTCTTGGGGTTTCGTTACTTTGCACAAATTCTAGGCAGTATTGTAACTGGTTGATTTATGAGAATATTTTTTCTCTCCTCCGCAATCGACTGAATTTCTTAGCAGAATCGTGAAGATTGCGTGAACGCCTTCCGCAAAGTGGACAACTTGCCGCGGACAGGCGATTTTCCGCCTTATTCGACGCCCAGCACGTCGGGAGTGCGCCAGGCAAGGTGCTGGCCGCCGTCCACGCAGATCAGCTGTCCGGTGACCGAGGGCGCGTCCATCAGGTAGCCCAGGGCGGCGCAGACATCCTCGGGCCCGGCGCCGCGTTGCAGGATGGTCGCGGCGCGCTGGTTGGCGAAATGCCGGTCGGATTGGCGGGTGCCCTGCATGGTCGGGCCGGGGCCGATGGCGTTGACGCGGATCTCGGGCGCCAGGGCCTGGGCCGAGGTTCGCGTCAGCCACCACAGCCCGGCCTTGGCCAGCGAATAGGTCATGAACTCGGGCGTGGGCTTCAGCACGCGCTGGTCGATCATGTTGACCACCAGCGCCCGCGCCACCGGCTCGGCCCCGCTGCGGTCGGCCCTGGGGGCCTGCCGGGCGAAGGCCTGCGTCAGCACGAAGGGCGCGCGCAGGTTCGAGCCCATGTGCCGGTCCCAGCTGTCGCGCGTCGCCGTGGCGATGTTGTCGTATTCGAAGATCGAGGCATTGTTCACCAGCAGCGCCAGCGGCCCCAGCGCGGCATGGGCGCGGTCCACCAGCGCCTCGCTCTGGTCCAGGTCCAGCAGGTCCGCGCCGAAGACCTCGGCCCGCACGCCCAGGGCGCGGGCCTCGGCGGCGGTGGCCTCGGCCTCGGCGGCCGAGCTTTGGTAATGGATCGCCACGTCCAGCCCGCGCCGGGCCAGATACAGGGTGATGGCCCGCCCCAGCCGGCGGGCGCCTCCGGTCACCAGCGCGGTCATTTCCGCCCGATCCCCAGCAGCCGCGCGATCACGCGGCGCACCCCCGGACCGGCGGCCAGCGCCAGCGCGATGATGATGAGCAGGCACAGGATGACGGTCTTGATCATCCGCGCCCCGCCCCGAAGCGCGCGAAGGCCGCGCGTTCCTCGATTCCGTCGATCAGGTCATCGGCGGAAAGGCCGAAGCGGCGCAACAGCGGCACGCGCTGGCCATAGGTCAGGAAGCGCACCTCCTTGCCGTAAAGCTCGCGCATCTTGGGCACCAGGTGGGCGATGCCGTCCGCCAGCCCCAGTTCGACCGCCTCGCGGCCGGTCCAGATCTCGCCGGTGAACAGGTCGCTGTCCTGCGGCAGGCGGTTGCCGCGCCGGGCCAGCACCTGCTGCTTGAAGGCGTCGTGGATCGGGCCCAGCAGGCGGTTCAGCCGGGCGACATCCTCGGGCGTCTCGGGGCGGAAGGGGTCCAGCATCGACTTCGAGCGGCCGGCGGTATGCACGCGCCGCTCGATGCCGTGGCGCTGGATCAGCTCGGCAAAGCCGAAGCCCGAGGAGATCACCCCGATCGAGCCCAGCACCGAACTGTCGTCGGCCCAGATGTAATCCGCCGCCGTCGCCAGCCAGTAGCCGCCCGAGGCGGCCACGTCCTCGACGAAGGCATGGACCGGAATCTCGCGTTCCTCGGCAAGGCGGCGGATACGGGCGCCGATCAGGCTGGACTGCACCGGCGAGCCGCCGGGCGAATTCAGGGCCAGCGCCACGGCGGCGGGCTTGCGCCGCTTGAAGGCGCGCTCCAGCAGCGGCGCCAGGGCGGCGTCGGACAGGCCGGGGCCGCCGCGGCCGGCAACCCCGATGGCGCCTTGCAGGCGCAGGACGGCAACGGTGGCCGGGCGGTTCAGGAACGGTATTCTCATGGGTTTTCAGATAGGGGGCTGCGGGGCTGCGGGCAAGCGGTCAGCGCTGCGCTTTCAGAAAGGCAAGGACTTCGGCGCGGTCGGGCATGGCGTCGCCCGCGCCCTTGCGGGTGACTTGCAGCGCGGCGGCTGCGGCGGCGTGGCGCAGGGCATCGGGCGGGGTCTCGCCCCGCGCCAGCCCGGCGGCGAACCAGCCGGTAAAGCAATCCCCGGCGCCGGTCGTGTCCACCGCCTGCACCGCGAAGGCCGGCTGGTGCCAGGCCAGGCCGCTGCGCAGGTCGCGGAACTCGGCACCTTCGGCGCCGCGGGTGATCAGCAGGCCCTCGACCGGCAGGTCTTCGCCAAGGGCGGCGAAGGTGTCGCGGGCCTCGATCTCGTTCACCGCCAGGATCGAGACATGCGGCAGCACCTCGCGCAGCGCGGCGATGCTGAACGGGGCGGCGGAATAGATCACCCGCGCCCCGGCCCGGCGGGCGTGCAGGGCGGCTTCAGCCTGCAGGTTGGTTTCGTTCTGCATCAGCAGGATGTCGTCCCGGCCCAGCCCGGCCGGGCGGGCCAGTTCGGCCGGCAGGGCCAGGTTGGCGCCGCCATGCAGCACGATCGAGTTCTCGCCCGCCGCATCGACCAGGATGATGGCATGGCCGGTGGCGAGACCTGGCAGCCGCGCGATGGCCGAGGTCTGCACCCCCGCTGCGGCAAGCCGCCGCGGCACCCAGTCGTCGCCCGCGCCCATGGCGCCCAGGTGGATGACGTCGGCGCCGGCGCGGGCGGCGGCGACGGACTGGTTCGCCCCCTTGCCGCCCAGCCCCTGGGCATAGGATTGCGCGTGCAGCGTCTCGCCCGGACGGGGCAGGGCGGACAGGCGATAGACATGGTCGATGTTGATCGAGCCGAGATTATAGATCGTCATGTCCCGCCCCTCGCCGGTGTCGCGCCGGCCCATCTGAACGGCGCGCGGGCGGCTTGTCCATATCGGCCGGGACGAAAGCGCGTCCGCGCCATGAAAAACGCGCCCCGAGGGGCGCGTTTCAGGATCAGGAGCGGGCGATCATTCCGGCTTGCGCGGATGCTTGATCGGCTGCCACAGCTTCTTGTTGGTCAGGTAGAGCAGGGCCGACAGCACGATCAGGAAGATCACCGAGACGAAGCCGACCTGCTTGCGGTCCATCATCTTCGGCTCGGCGGTCCACATCAGGAAGGCGGCCACGTCGCTGGCCATCTGATCGACCGTCGCCGGGGTTCCGTCCTCATAGGTGACCTGGTCGTCGCTGAGCGGCGGCGCCATCTGGATCCAGTTCCCCGAGAAGGCGGCGTTGTGGTAAAGCACCGTCCCCGCCTCTTCCTTTTCCTCGCCGTCATAGCCGGTCAGGACCGCGTGGATGTATTCCGGGCCGCCGATGCCGTTGAACAGCTGCGACAGGCCGGTGCCATAGGGGCCGTGGAAACCGGCGCGCGCCTTGGCCATCAGCGACAGGTCCGGGCCCATGCCGTCGCCGGTCACGGTCGGGAAATGGTCGGTGGGAACGCGCGGGCGATCCTCGCCGGTCTCGGCATCGGTGATATCGAAATTCGCGGCATAGGCGCGGACCTGGTCCTCGGGCAGTTGCGGGCCGCCTTCGTCGGCCAGCGTCCGCAGCGGCACATAGCGCAGGCCGTGGCAGGCCGAGCAGACCTCGGTATAGACCTGCAAGCCGCGTTGCAGCTGGTGCTGGTCGAAGGTGCCGAAGGGCCCTTCGAAGCTGAACGAGATGTCCTCGATATGCGCGACGGCATGGCTGTCGGCGGCCTCCTCGGCGTGTTCGGCCGGGGCTTCCTCGACAGCTTCCTCCTCGACAACCTCCTCTTCGGCCGGGGCTTCCTCGGCGGCAGCCTCCTCGGCGGGGGCTTCCTCCGCGGCCGCTTCCGGTTTCGCAGCAGCAGGCTCTTCGGCAGCGGGCTCGGCCTCGGCGGCTTCGCCTTCAGCCGGAGCTTCCTCGGCTGCCGGTTCCTCGGCAGGGGCCTCTTCGACCGCCTCGGCAGGCTCTTCCGCAGCCGGCTCGTCGGCGGCCTCGGCCGGGGCTTCCTCGGCGGTTGCCGCCGGTTCCTCGGCAGCAGGCTCGGCCTCGGCGGCCGGTTCCTCGGCTGCCGCCGGAGCTTCCTGCGCCGCCGGCTCTTCGGCGGCGGGTTCTTCCGCGGGTGCTTCCTCTGCGGCTTCTTCCGTGGCTTCGGCTTCAGGCGCGGCGGTTTCGGCCGCCGGTGCCGGCTCGGCCGCCGGGGCGGCCGTGTCGTTGGTCTGGTAGCTCGAGCCCGCGGGGGCCGTCGTGCCCGGCGCGGTGCTTGCGTCCTGCGCCACGGCGCCGCCTGCCAGGGCAACCGTCAGGGCCGCAACAGCCGTGAGCGATGCGTTTCTCAGGGTCATTGTTGCCTCTCCTTACTCGGCAGGATGGGTTTCGGGCCCGTAATGGG
>JAANMX010001018.1_pt1 | contig 33947 bp, 24 predicted proteins | sample 7279681 | NCBI WGS metagenome assembly JAANMX01 (sample SAMN14094542, study PRJNA606508) | bioreactor metagenome | isolation source: A lab-scale SPAN reactor treating ammonium-rich wastewater day 351 | place: Ireland: Galway | collected 2018-01-01 | reverse complement strand
CATGGGGTGGCTCCCGTTGGCTACTGCCGGTTTGACTTGCATGTTGGACTCCTTGTCAGGTGGAATTCTACTCTAATTTCCTCCCGCAAGTTGTCTCATCTATTATAGGCACACAGGGAACTGAAACTCTGGGACAGTGACGATTGTATCTCACCCTCGCCGCGTCTCACCCAAACGACTCGACTTGAGAGAACTGAAACCCGGTCATCTGTACGCCCTCCGCACCTGGATGAACGTGGTCTCACCCAAACGACTCGACTTGAGAGAACTGAAACTGGATGAGAAGCAACGGGGGGCGCTCCTCGGCGCTTGTCTCACCCAAACGACTCGACTTGAGAGAACTGAAACTCACCCTACCCGCCGGTACATTCGAGACCATCGGCGGGTCTCACCCAAACGACTCGACTTGAGAGAACTGAAACTGCCAGTGCAGGTCGATGATCGCCTTTTCGGCCAGGGTCTCACCCAAACGACTCGACTTGAGAGAACTGAAACTGCACGTTGTCCTTCCACGTGCAGACTCCGCTCTCCGCCGGTCTCACCCAAACGACTCGACTTGAGAGAACTGAAACGTGCCCCGGTTGCGCAAACAGCCATACAAATCCCACAGGTCTCACCCAAACGACTCGACTTGAGAGAACTGAAACGACCAAACTGCCGCTCCAGCCGCAATCGAGCCAGATGTCTCACCCAAACGACTCGACTTGAGAGAACTGAAACGGTTGCGGAGTACGACGGCGAACGGCAGTGAGGATGTCTCACCCAAACGACTCGACTTGAGAGAACTGAAACAAAAGACGTTTCCCCGGCTGGGTTCGACCACGGTTGTCTCACCCAAACGACTCGACTTGAGAGAACTGAAACCTTCGTCAATGGAAGCGGCCAGGGTGCCGGGCGGCGGTCTCACCCAAACGACTCGACTTGAGAGAACTGAAACTTTTCGCTCGGCGACGGCGAGCGGGCGCGCATCCGTCTCACCCAAACGACTCGACTTGAGAGAACTGAAACGAAGAGAATCCGGTCCTCAGTCGGGTGCGACGCATTCCGGGTCTCACCCAAACGACTCGACTTGAGAGAACTGAAACCCGGTTGACTGATGCTGCGCAGCGGGGTGCGCGTGGTCTCACCCAAACGACTCGACTTGAGAGAACTGAAACCCGACCAGCACGCCCAGGGCGGATGCGTCGCCAAGGTCTCACCCAAACGACTCGACTTGAGAGAACTGAAACTCGAGTCGGCGGATGCGCTCCAGGCGCGCGTCCGGGCCGTCTCACCCAAACGACTCGACTTGAGAGAACTGAAACCGCCCGCCTCGCCCGGATCGCTGGTCAGGATCACCTCCTGTCTCACCCAAACGACTCGACTTGAGAGAACTGAAACAGAGCAGCGGCACATTTACGAACTTCGATTGAGGAATTGTCTCACCCAAACGACTCGATGTGTTTGTCAATCGAAAAGTGATCCACTTGATAGTCGAAAAGTGATCCACCAGGGCGGATAGTGAGGGGAAATGATGGTTGAAAAGTGATCCACTCTCTGCGTGTTTCCTTAAAAGTGAAGGGGCAGGGGGCAAGGGGCAGGGCGCAGGGGGCAGGGGGGGGACGTCGCCAACCATTGCCGTCAACAGCCCCCCCCCCACGACGCCCGGCAACGGTATCCGAAACGCCCCACGCCCCTCGCCCCACGCCCCTCGCATCACGCATCACGCATCACGCCCCACGCATCACGCCCCACGCCCCACGCCCCACGCACCACGCATCACGCATCACGCCTCACCCCCCCCAACCGGGCGCTGACAAAAGCCACCCGCACCCGCCAGGGCACAATCTGATGCGTCAGCTGGCCGCGTAAAAGGGCCGCGATCGCCGCGACCTGCTCCGGCGCCAGCCGCGTGGCCAGCCGCTGCGCATAACTGGGCCGCCCCCCCTCCCCCACCGGCGCAAACCAGCGATCCAGCAACGCCGGCGTGACGCGCAACTCCGTATGCTGCACCTCCTCCCGCAGCTCCGCCTGCAAACCCGCGGCCGCGCAAGCCCGCGCCAGATCCGCCGCATCCCAGCCGGTCAGAACATCCGCCTCCTCCCCATAGATCGCCTCCTCCGCCGCGGCCCAGGCCGCGGCCAGCCCAGGCGCCAGCCGGGCGCGATCCACCAACTCATACAAACGCTGCGTGTGCCGGGGCAGCGTCTCGGCCAGAACGATCACCCCGCCGGGCGCCAACCGGCCCGCCAACACGCGCAACACCGCGGCCCGATCCCGGTGCTGCGTCAGGGCGTTGCGCCCCAAAATTGTATCGAACCGCACCCCCGCGGCTTCGCCGGCCAGCAATTCCGGCAGATCCGTCGCCTCCCCCTGCAAGATCAACGGGCGCCGCGTCTCCGGCAGATTCGCCGCCATCTGCCGCAGCGCCTCTGCCTCCTGCTGCGTGCGGGCCAGCGCGTACACGCCCCCCTCCGGCAGCCGGCGCACAGCCTCCCAGGTGATCAGGCCGCTGCCGGCATGCACATCCAGCAACACATGATGCCGCTGCACCGCCGCGGCCGCAAAAAGCTGATCCCGCGCCTGGCCCAGCCGCTCGCCCGCGGTGGAAAGCGTGCGCTGCAACCAGCGATCGCTGCCCTGATCCACCAGCGCGCCGCTGAAAGTCAGGATCTCCGGCGGCGCCAGCAGATCCCCCTCCACCATGGCCGCCAATTGCGCCTCGCGGCGGCGATTCACCTGCGCGGCAATGGCCGCCTCATGCCCCTGATCTCCCGGCTGATAAAAAACCTTGCCCTGCAAGCTGGCCGGCAAATACTGCTGCGCCACCCAGTGATCGCGGAACGCGTGCGGATACAGATACCCGGCGCCATGGCCGAAGCCCTCACGGTCACGGCTGGCATCGCGCAGATGCGCCGGCGCCTCCTCCTCTCGCTCCTGCGCGATCGTCTCCAGCGCATCGAAAAAGCTCAGCGTGGTGTTGGACTTGGCCGCGGTAGCCAGATACAGACAGGCCAGGGCCAGATGAAAGCGACCTTCAGGCAGACCCACATACTCGAACGCCTGCGCGCAGGCCGCGGCCACCACCATCGCCTGCGGATCGGCCAGCCCCACATCCTCGCCGGCAAAGATCAGCATCCGCCGGAAGATGAAACGGGGATCTTCGCCGGCGTAGACCATCTTCGCCAACCAATACAGCGCCGCGTCCGGGTCGGAGCCGCGCAACGACTTGATGAAAGCGCTGATCGTGTCGAAATGCGCGTCCCCCTCCTTGTCGTACAGCACCGCCCGGCGCTGGATGCTCTCCTCCGCCACCGTCAGATCGATGCGGATCTGGCCATCTGCCCCCGCGGGCGTGGTCTCCACTGCCAATTCCAGCGCGTTCAGCAGGGCGCGGGCGTCGCCATTGGCCACATTCACCAGGTGATCCAGGGCCGCGGGTGCCAGATGCACCGGCCACTGCCCATAGCCGCGTTCGGAGTCCGCCAGCGCCGCCGCGGCCACCTCGTACAAGTCCGCAGCGACCAGGGGCTTGAGCTGAAAGATGCGCGAACGGGAGACGAGGGCCTTATTGACCTCGAAATAAGGGTTTTCGGTGGTGGCCCCGATCAGGATCACCGCCCCATTCTCCACATGCGGCAGCAGCGCGTCCTGCTGCGCCTTGTTGAAGCGATGCACCTCATCCACGAACAGGATCGTCTTCTGCCCGTACATGCCCCGCTTCTCCTGGGCCACAGCGATGGCGTTGCGGATATCGGCCACGCCCGCCAGCACCGCGTTCAGGGCGATGAAATGGGCGCGGGTGGTATTGGCGATGATGCGGGCCAGGGTGGTCTTGCCGCTGCCCGGCGGGCCGTAGAAGATCAGCGAACTGAGCTGATCGGCCTGAATGGCGCGACGCAGCAGCCGGCCCGGGCCCACGATATGCTCCTGGCCGTAGAACTCATCCAGCGTGCGGGGGCGCATGCGCGCGGCCAGCGGCTGCTCTTTTTCCAGCAGCGCCTGACGACGTAGATCGAACAAATCCTCAGTCATGAACGAAAAAAAAGATCACCGACCACTGAATACTGACCACTGAATACTGAATACTGAATACTGAATACTGAATACTGAATACTGACCACTGACCCCTGACCAAGATTGGCGCGAAGAAAGCCGGGAGGGTACAATGACGACGCAGTTTCATCCTCACCAGTGGACGCACGGCATGAACGGCTTCAAACTCCTGATCACCTACAACCCCCTGACCCACCGCGAGCTGGAATACCGCCGTTTCATGATCCAGCGGTGGCTGCCGGGCATGCAGGAATTGGGGTTACAGCCGGTGGACGTCATGCACACCCTCTGGGGCTCCTACCCCATCCGCCTGATCGTCCTCTACGCGCCCGATCTGGACACCATGGAAGAGGCGATGGGCGGCCAGGCATGGCAAGAGTGGCATGAGCAACTGCACACCTTCGTGCGCAACTTGCGCTATCGCGTGGTAGCCGCCAGAACCTGGTTGCAGTTTTAAACGTTCCAACGTTCCAACGTTCAAGCCGGCACGGGGAAATCGACCAGCAGGTCGCGCACCTGGGCGGCGATAGCCTGACTCAGCCCCTCATCGTGCGGCTGGCGCAGGATCTCCACCATCCAGCGGGCGATCTGGCGGAACTGAGACACGCCCAGGCCGCGGGTGGTCATGGCCGCGGCGCCGATGCGGATGCCGCTGGGATCCATCGGCTTGCGCTCATCGTAGGGGATCAGGTTTTTGTTGACGGTGATGCCGGCGCGGCCCAGCGCGGCCTCGGCCAGGCTTCCGCCGATGCCAAAAGAGGTGACATCGATCATGACCAGATGGTTATCGGTGCCGCCGGAAACCAAACGCAGGCCATGATCCTGCAATTCCGCGGCCATCGCAGCCATGTTATCGATCACCGCCTGGGCATAGCGACGGAATTCGGGCTGCAGGGCCTCGCCCAGGGCCACCGCCTTGCCCGCGATCTGGTGCATCAGGGGGCCGCCCTGCAGGCCGGGGAAGACGGCCTTGTCCACCTTGCGCGCGTGCTCCGCCCGGCTGAGGATCAGGCCGCCGCGGGCCCCGCGCATCGTCTTGTGCGTGGTGGTGGTGACGATATCGCAGTGGGGGATGGGGTCGGGGTGCAAGTCGGCGGCCACCAGGCCGGCGATGTGGGCCATATCCATCATCAGATACGCGCCCACCTCATCTGCGATCTGGCGCAGGGGCGCGCAGTCGATCTGCCGGGAATAGGCGCTGGCCCCGCACAGGATCATGCGCGGGCGCACCTCGTGCGCCAGATCGCGGATCACGCCATAGTCCAGGCGTTCGGTCTGGCGATCCACACCGTAGGCGAAGAAGGCGTAGGTCTTGCCGCTGACATTGAACTTGGCCCCGTGCGAGAGATGCCCGCCATGATCCAGCTTCATGCCCAGGACGCGGTCGCCGGGGTCGAGCAGGGCCATGTAGGCTGCCTCGTTGGCGGGCGCGCCGGCGTGGGGCTGCACATTGGCATGATCCGCGCCGAACAGGGCCTTGGCCCGGTCGATGGCCAGGCGTTCGACGATGTCTACGAACTCGCAGCCGCCGTAATAGCGGGCCCCGGGCAGGCCCTCGGCGTACTTGTTGGTCAACACTGAACCGGTGGCAGCCAGCACCGTGCGGCTGACATAATTCTCAGAAGCGATCAACTCCACATGATCCTGCTGGCGTTGGTGTTCCAGCTCGATGGCTTCGAACAATTCGGGGTCGGCATGGCGCAGGGCCACGCGCGGGTCGGGGGTCTGATCCCAGGCCGGGCGGGTGAGAGGGGGGGCGATGGTAGGCATGGCGCATTCCAGTGGGAAAGGTGAAGGGGAGGGAGGAGGGGGGGAACAGGGGAAGTATAGCACGCCCGTGGGCGCGGGGGGGAAGCGTGGGGCGTGGGGCGTAAAACGTAAAACGCCCCACGCATATACTTCGCTAACACAAGTCTAATATCCAGCATATACTCTTGATTTATACTCGTTCCTGTGCGCAGACCGCGCATCTTCGCCGCGTTCCGGCGCCTGAACCCCTGAATCTGCACTTATCCACCCCACTCTTCCCAGGAGGCATCTCTCACATGGCTAAAATCGTAGGCATCGACCTCGGCACCACCAACAGCGTCATCGCCGTGATGGAAGGCGGCGACGTGACGGTGATCCCGAACGCCGAAGGGGGACGCACCACCCCCTCGGTGGTCGCTTTCAATAAAAATGGCGAACGGCTGGTGGGCACCACCGCCAAACGGCAAGCCGTTGTCAACGCTGATAACACATTCTATTCGATCAAACGGCTGATGGGCCGGCGCATCGACGACGCCGAAACCCGGCGCACCCAGGGCATGGTCTCCTACAAGATCGAGGGCGGCGCGCACGATGACACGCGCGTGCACAGCCCGGTCATGGGCCGCCACTTCACCCCCCAGGAGATCAGCGCCATGATCCTGGGCAAGATGAAGAAGGACGCCGAGGCTTATCTGGGCGAACCGATCAATCAGGCAGTGATCACCGTGCCCGCGTATTTCAACGACAGCCAGCGCCAGGCCACCAAAGACGCGGGCAAGATCGCCGGCCTGGAAGTGCTGCGCATCATCAACGAGCCTACAGCCGCGGCCCTGGCCTATGGCCTGGACAAAAAGCACGACGAAACCATTCTCGTCTTCGATCTGGGCGGCGGCACCTTCGATGTCTCGGTTCTGGAAGTGGGCGATGGCTTGATCGAGGTCAAATCCACCGCCGGCGATACGCACCTGGGCGGCGATGACTGGGACGAGCGCATCGTCAAGTGGCTGATCGCCGAATTCAAGCGGGATCAGGGCATCGATCTCAGCGGCGACCGTCAGGCCCTGCAGCGCCTGCGCGAGGCGGCGGAAAAGGCCAAGATCGAACTTTCCAGCGTCAAGGAAACGGAAATCAACCTGCCCTTCATCACCGCCGACACCAGCGGGCCTAAGCATTTGCAGCTCAAACTCAGCCGCAGCAAATTCGAGCAGCTGACCGAAGACCTGGTGCAGCGCTGCCGCACCCCCTTCGAGCAGTCCCTGCGCGATGCCGGATTCAAAACCGGCGACCTGGATGAGGTGATCCTGGTGGGCGGCGCCACCCGCATGCCCATGATCCAGGATCTGGTGCGCAGCCTCACCGGCAAGGAGCCGAACAAAACCGTCAACCCGGATGAGGTGGTGGCGGTGGGCGCGGCGATCCAGGCCGGCGTGCTCGGCGGCGAAGTCAAGGACGTGCTGCTGCTGGACGTCACCCCCCTCAGCCTGGGTGTGGAAACGCTGGGCGGCGTGATGACGGTGATGATCGCCCGCAACACCACCATCCCCACCCGCAAGACCGAAACCTACAGCACCGCCGAAGACAGCCAGACCGCGGTGGACATTCAGGTGTTGCAGGGCGAGCGCCCCATGGCCCGCGATAACAAATTGCTGGGCAACTTCCGGCTGGACGGCATCCCCCCCGCCCCGCGTGGCGTGCCGCAGGTGGAAGTGACCTTCGACATCGACGCCAACGGCATCTTGCACGTGATGGCCAAAGACAAAGCCACCGGCAAGGAGCAGAGCATCAAGATCACCGCTTCCACCAATCTGGATGAAAAAGAGGTGGATCGCATGGTGCGCGAGGCCAAGGAGCACGAGCGGGAGGATGAAACCCGCCGCGGCCTGGTCGACGCCCGCAACACCGCGGATGGCGTGGTCTATGGCGTGCAGAAGAGCCTGAAGGAACTGGGCGACAAAGTGCCCGCGGCCGAACGCAGCCACATCGAGGAGATCATCTCCGACCTGGAGCGGGCGATGGAAGGGGAGGATGCCGCTCGCATCCGCTCCCTGACCGAGCAGTTGGAGCAGGCCAGCCACGCCCTCAGCCAGCAGTTGTATCAGCAGGCAGGGGGCGGCGCCCAGCCCGGCCCCAGCAGCGACGGCCGCTCCGCCGCCGGCGAGGAAGACGTCGTCGAAGGCGACTTCCGACCGGTTTGATTCAGTAATCAGTGGTCAGTATTCAGTAATCAGTGGTCAGTATTCAGTGGTCAGTATTCAGTGGTCAGTGAGAGACGCGTTCACTGATTACTGAACACTGATTACTGAACACTGATTACTGATTACTGATTACTGATTACTGATTACTGACCACTGAATACTGATTACTGAATACTGACCACTAAAATCATCGGACTATGGAATATAAAGATTACTATAAAATCTTAGGCGTTTCCAAGAATGCCGATGATAAGGAACTGAAACAGGCCTATCGCAAGCTGGCGCGGCAGTATCACCCCGACGCCAACCCCAACGACGCCAGCGCCGAAGAACGATTCAAAGAGGTGAACGAGGCCTACGAGGTGCTTTCGGACGGGGAAAAGCGACGGATGTACGACCAGTTCGGCGCGCAGTGGAAGCATTTCGCCCGTGGGGGCGGCAACATGGATGATTTCGTGCGGCAGTGGGGCGGCGCGCCCGGCCAGACGCGCACTGTCTCGCCGGAAGAATTCAGCCAGATGTTCGGCGGCGGCCTGGGCGGGTTCTCCGATTTTTTCGAGACCCTGTTCGGCGGCCAGGGCGGCTTCCGCAGCCGCGGCCCCGACCCCTTCGCCAGCTACAGCGCGCCGGCCCGCGGCCGCGACCTGGAACAGCCGGTGCAGATCACCCTGGAAGAGGCCTTCCACGGCGCGCAGCGGGTGTTGCAGATGGATGGGGAACGGATCGAGGTGAACATCCCCCGCGGGGTGAAAACCGGGTCGCGGGTGCGGATGGCAGGCAAAGGCGCGCAGGGCAGCGGCGGCAGCGGCGATCTCTACCTGCGGGTGCAGGTGGCGCCGCACGCACAGTTCACGCGCGAGGAGGATGATCTGCGCCTGCTCCTGCCGGTGGACATCTACACCCTGGCCCTGGGCGGCGAGATCGAGGCGCCGACGTTGGATCGGGCGGTGCTGCTGAAGATCCCGGCGGGCACGCCCAATGGCAAGGTGTTTCGCTTGCGCGGCCTGGGCATGCCGCGGCTGCGCCAGCCCGATCAGCGGGGCGACCTGTTCGTGACTGTGAGCGCGCAGATACCGGAGCCACTGAGCGAGCAAGAGCAGGAACTGTTCCGGCAGTTGCGGGCGCTGCGCCAGGGATAGGCGGTCAGACGGCCGCTGCGGGAGCGAGTTTGCGCAACAGCCGCGCCTGGCGGTGACGCAGATCGGCCAGCATGGGGCCGCGCTGCGGGCCGCGCCAGCGTTCGACCCGCGCCAGCGCCTGCTCGGTCCAGGTCAGGGCCGCGGCCAGGTCTTCCTGTTCCCATTCATAGTATTTCGCCAGCTCGATCTCCGCCTCCACCTGATCGGGCAGGGCCAGGCCGGCCAGCGCCTGCCAAAAAGGCAGCGCCTGGCCGCGGCGATCCTGCCGTTTCAGCGCCGCGGCCAGGCCGGCCAGCGCCGGGGCCAGCAGGGCGTCCTCCTGCGCTTCGGCCTGGGCCAGGGCCTGGCGATAAAGCGCCTCGGCCGCGGCCAGTTGCCCCTGCTGTTCGTGGCTGTGGGCCAGCGCCAGCACATCGCCAGGGTGCGGCGGCAGATGCCCGGCAAAGACCCCGGCAAGTAAATAGGCCAGCGGCGCCATGCTGACGATGTCCTCCAGGTTGTGATACAACACCCGCGCCATGGCCGCGGCGCTGCCCTGACCGCGGGCATAGGCAAACCACATCTCCGGGATCATCCAGGAGGGCACATCCTCCCCCCGGCGCTGATGGGCGAGGATGCACTGTTCCAGATGGCCAAAATGGCAGGCGCCCAGCCGCGGCCGCCACAGCCGCCGGGCCGGGTGCAGCAGATCGAAATGGGGCAGGGTTGGGGTAGGCGGGGCCAGCCCGGCCAGCAGAAAGCGCGTGCGCAACAGGGGCAGATCGAACGCACGGCCATTGAAGCTGACGATCCCCTGCCAGCCGGCCAGGTGCGCGGCCAGATGGGGCAGATAGGCCCGCTCTTCGCCCGGATGCCGGGCGAAATACTGCCGCACCACATACGCGTCCCCCTCGTACGCGCCCACGCCGGTGAGGAAGACGATGACGCCCGCGCCCCCGGCCAGCCCGGAGGTCTCGGTATCGATGAAGAGGACGCGGCGGAAGTCGAAGGGGGCCAGGGCCGGATCACGGGCGGCGATGGCGGCGGCGTCCGCGGGCAGGTCGAGCAGCGCGGCCAGAGGCGTGGCCCCCTGGCAATGCGAAAGGGGGAAGCGGGTGGTGCGCAGCAGGAACGCGCCCTCTGGCCCCTGCACCTCTTCCATGCCCGGCAACTGGCGCAGATCGGTGAGGTCGGGCGACGCGGGCGGGGGCGGGGAGGGCAGGACAGGCGGGGGCGCGCTGCCCGGCCGCCGCAGCCGCCCGGCCCGGCGCAGGCGATCGAGGCGATCGTGTACGTCGTTCATACAGCCGCGGGGGAAGGGAGAGGCTGCGCGCGCAGGTCGTGCAGTTCGATGTCGCGGCGGCCAGGCCCGGCATCGCTGAGATAAATGTCGATGCGGGCCGCGGGCAGCAGGGTGGGGATGCGATCTGCCCACTCGATCAGCACGATGCCCAAATCGAACAGTTCTTCCAGCCCCAGTTGCCGCGCCTCCCGCTCGGCCTCCTGCAGGCGATAGCAATCCACGTGGTAGAGGACGCCGCCGTTGGGCAGCGGGTATTCGTTGATCAGGGTGAAGGTGGGGCTGGTGATGGCCGCGGTCAGGCCCAGGCCGGCGGCAATGCCCTTGGCGACCTGCGTTTTGCCTGCGCCCAGGTTGCCGATCAGGGCAATCACCACAGGCGCTTGCAGGCCTGCTGCCAGTTCTCTGGCCCAGGCCTGCGTCATTTCGGGGCTGGTGCTTGCGAATCGAGCCGGCATGGCTGGGGATTGTAGCGAATGCGGGGGCGGAGGACAAGCGGGGGGCGGGGGGCGGGGGATGCGCGACCCTGGTTGCACGCTTGCGAAGGAAGCGCAAAGGACAGTAGACTACAGAATTGCCTTTCCCCTCCTTTTCTGGCCGCCATGGATTCCCGTCCCCGTTACAGCATCGCCCCGCAAATCGGCGCCGCGTCCACGTCCGCGCCCACACCCACGCCCACGCCGCAGGAAGCGCGCGCGGTCTGGGTGACGCGCTTCGATTGGACCACCGCGGGCCGGCCCGCGGACCCCGCCCGCCTGCGCGAGCTGGTCGATCGCTGCGCCGACGCCGGGTTCAACATGCTCCTCTTCCAGGTGCGGGCCATGGCCGATGCCTACTATCTCTCTGGCTTCGCGCCCTGGGCCGAACGGGTCAGCGGCGCCGGCCTGGGTCAGCCCCCCCGCCCCTTTTGGGACCCGCTGAACTATCTGATCGAGCAAGCGCACGCGGCAGGGCTGCAAGTCCACGCCCACTTCAACGTCTATCCCGCGGCGGAAGGCCGGCCAAACTGCACGTCGACCCCGCCCACGCCCCTGCGGCCCACCCCCCTCTTCTGGCAACTGGCCGCCCGATATGGCCAGCGCGACGGCGTCAACCTGGGCTTGCAGCAGGCGGAGAATGGGGAGGTGGTCTGCGCCAGCTACCGCTACGCCAGCCCCGCCTCGCCGTGGGTGCAGCAGCATCTGCTCTGGGCGGCGGCGGAGCTGGCCGCGCACTACGCCCTCGACGGCCTGCACCTGGATCATGTGCGCTACGGCGCCCGCCAGGCTTCGGCGGACCCGGTCAGCCTGCGCCGCTACCATGGCCTGGACGAGGACGCGGCCCTGCCCCCCTTCCACCTCGACGACGCCTACGCCGCCTGGCAGCGCCAGCAGATCAACCAATTGGTGCAGCGCTTCTACACCCTGCTGCGGGCGCAGCCCCGGCCCCTCTGGCTCAGCGCCGCGGTCTGGCCGATCTACCGCATCACCCCGGCCCTGGCCCTGCCCCAAAATCCCAGTTCCGGCTACCGCGATTATTATCAGGACTCGCAGGCCTGGGCGCAGGGCGGCTACATCGATGCGCTCATGCCCATGATCTACCCCAGCGCCTACAACTGCCCGGACGATAGCTACTGGACCTTCGACATCTGGCAGCGGTTGGCAGCCGATTTTCAGGCCGGCAGCGGCGGGCGACTGATCATCCCCGGCATCGGCGGCGGCTACTGCACCTTCGCTGAGATCGCCCGTCGCATCGACAAGGCCCGCGATCTGGGCGTGGCCGGGCAGGCCCTCTTCTCCTACCGCAGCCTGTTCGAGAAGGACTACCTCACCGAACTGCGCTACGGCCCCTACCGCAGCTACGCGGTCCCGCCCACTTTGCCCTGGCGCCACGCTCCCGGCCCATGACCCTGCCCCCCAACCCCGCCCTCCTCGCCGACCGCTTCCGCACCCTGCGCTACGACGCGGCAGAGGACGCGGTCATCCTCCTCAACCGGGCGAAATACCCGCTGGCAGTGGCGTATGTGACCTGCCGCACGGTGGAGGAGACAGCGCGGGCGATCGAGCAGATGATCGTGCAGGGCGGCCCGCCCCTGGCCTATGCCGCCGGGCTGGGCCTGGCCCTGGCCCACCCGGACGAGTCGAGCTATCGCACCGCCGCCGCCCGCCTGCTGGCCACCCGCCCCACCGCCGATGACCTGCACCACCTCCTGCCCGCCGCGCTGGCGCAGGCCTTACAAGCCCTGGCCGCCGGCGCCGACCCCAAACAGGCCATCCTCGCCTTTGTCAACGGCGAGATCGAACGGGGAAACCAGGTCAGCCAGGCATGCGGCCGGCACGCCGCCCGCCTGCTGACCGATGGCGACCGCGTCCTCACCCACTGCATCGCCGGCGCCGCCCTCTGCTGGATGCTGTGGATCGCCAAACACCAGGGCAAGGCCATCCACCTCTATGCCACCGAGACGCGGCCCTATTTGCAGGGCGCCCGCCTCACCGCCCAGTCCGCGGTGGAGATGGGCATCCCCTGCACCCTGATCACCGACGGCATGCCCGCGCACCTGATGAGCCAGGGCATGATCGCCAAATTCATCTGCGCCGCCGACCGCATCACGATGGACGGCCACATCACCAACAAAGTCGGCACTTTTCAGATCGCCCTGGCCGCGCACTACCATCACGTGCCCTTCTACGTGCTGGGCTATGACGGCCCGGACCCGGCCACCCCCAGCGCGGATCAGATCGAGATCGAATGGCGCGATGGCCGCGAGGTGCTCTATCTGGCCGGGCAGCGCGTGGCGGTCGAGGGCATCGACGCCCTTTACCCCGCCTTCGACATCACGCCGCCCCATCTCATCTCTGGCATTGTCACCGACCGGGGGGTGTTCCCGGCGCATCGGGTGGGGGACTATTGGCAACAGCAGGCGCCCAGGTGACAGTCGCTTGCAGGCGACCATCACCTGGGCTTCACATCAGTGCACGTTGGTGCGCAGATACACCTTCCACGCTTCCGGCACCTCGCCGTAGAGCACGAGGTAATCGACGCGCGGGGTCTTCGGCTCCCACAGCAGGGTCATGCCTGCCTCGTGCGGGGTGCGATCGCCCTTGCGCTGGTTGCAGGCGTAGCAGGCGCAGGCGGTGTTGCCCCAGCCATTCTTGCCCCCGCGGCTGCGCGGGATCAGGTGATCCACGCTGAAATCGGCCCGGTGCAGGGTGTGGCCCGCCCGCGTCTCGCCCGCCTGAATGCCGCAGTAGATGCAGCGATAGGCGTCGCGGCGCAGCACCCCCGCCCGCGACCAGCGGGCCCCGCGGCGGGGCACATGCACATAGCGGCGCAGGCGCAGCACCACCGGCACATACAGCGCCTGCTGGCCCGCGTGCAGCACCTCGCTTTCCATCGTGGCCGCTTCCACGCGCTCGCGCAGCAGCAAGCCGATGGCGCGGCGATAGGAGATGATGCTGAGGGGTTCGTAGCTGGCGTTGAGCAGGAGCACAGACATGGCAGGGCCTCTAAAACAGGCGGAAAACGGGCGAGAAAGGGGTGCAGCCTCGCGAACTGCCCCTATTTTCTCGTTGTAAAAGAGCACAAAAAAAGCGAGCCTTGCGGCCCGCTCTTCGACAGAAACAGAAGGACAGGAGGGCTAACGCGCCCTCTGGCTTCTGCGCCGAGGCGAACCGCCAACCAGCATGGCAACAAGGCTCTGCCCCAAATGGGGAAAGCGTGTTGTCGTCGATTGTGCGGGCTGGCCGCAGATGAAAGAAAGGAGACGCATGTGTGTGCAGGAAATGGCAAAAATGGATGTGGGTTGGCCAAAAGTATAGGCGCGGCGGTGCGGCGGCGTCAAATTTGACAGGGGCGCTGGCCCGCCAACCTGGCCCTGCTGCGCTCCCTTCTTTACCAGCGGGCCGATTTCCTGTAGGATGCAGCCACAAACCCGTACGCGGCCCCCCCGCCGCCACTTTCACGGAGCATTCTCATGTCTCGAAACCCCCAAAGCCGCGGGACTTGCGTCTTTTGCGGCCAAGAACTCTCCAAGGCCGGCATCACCCGCCACCTGACCACCTGCGCCCAGCGCCAGACAGCCATCGCCGCGGCTGCGAGCAAGCCCGGCCGTTCCGTTACCCTCTACCAGTTGCAAGTGCTGGACCGCACGCCCGGCTACAGCCCCAATGATCCTAATCTCTTTTGGCTGCACCTGGAGATCAAAGGCAATGCCACCCTCGAAGACCTCGATTACTATCTACGCGCCATCTGGCTGGAATGCTGCGGCCATCTCAGCGCCTTCGAGATCAACGACATCGCCTACACCCAGCTTTTCGATGATGGCATGGTCTGGCGAGAGGAACGGTCGATGGCGGTGCGGGTGGATAAACTCTTCCACCCCGGCCTGGATATCCCCTACGAGTATGACTTCGGCACCACCTCGAACCTGCTGATCCGGGTGCTGAGCCAGCGCCAGGGCAAACCGCTCAGCGTGCATCCCATCTACCTCATGGCCCGCAACACCTTCGCGCCGCCCACGTGCGTTTTGTGCGGCCAACCCGCGGTGTGCCTGTGCGTGGAGTGCGCCTGGGAGGGGACGGGGGCCGCGTTCTGCGAGGAACACGCCGTAGAACACGAGCATGACATGATCATGGGCATCTTCAACTCGCCCCGCACCGGCCTCTGCGGCTACGACGGCCCCGCCGAACCGCCCTATTGACGCGGCCCCGCGTCCTGACCGCTCCCCAGCCCGCACGCATGGCGCCCGCCCCGGCTGACTCGATTCCCCGCCCTGCGCCCCGCGCGCTGCTCATCGGCGGCACAGCCGCGTACGGGCTGGATCTGGCGCCCTATGGCCCGGTGGACGCGGCTTTCGTCCTCGACACGCCCTTCGGCCCCTCCCCGGCCCTCACCCTGCTGCAGCCTGACCCGGCCCAGCCGCCGGCCGCGTTCTGCTCCCGGCATGGCCCCGATCAACTGGCCCGCTCCGCCGCTTTCGTCAACCACCGGGCGCTGATCTGGGCCGCGGGCATGCTGGGCGTCGCCGCCATCTTCTCCTGGAACGGAACCGGGGCCATTGCCGGCGATCTCGCGGTCGGCGATCTGGTCATCCCTGACGATTTTCTCGATTTCACCCGCACCCGCCGCACTTCCTTCGAGCACGCCAACCTGACCTCTTTCCAGATCGACGCCCCGCCCCGCCCCCCCTTCCATCCCGCGGCCCGCGCCGCCCTGCTGCCGGCAGCGCGCCGCGCGGCTGCGACCGTGCACGCGGCCGGCGTCTACGTCTGCACCGAAGGCCCCCGCCTGGAAACCGCCGCCGAGATCGCGCAGTATCACCGCTGCGGCGCCGATCTGGTGGGCATGACCCTCTCTCCCGAACTCTTCCTGGCCCAGGAACTCGACATCCCCTACGCCAGCCTCTGTTTCATCACCAATTACGCCACCGGCCGCGCCGGCGATCGCCCGCCCGCCCGCCAATTTGGCCCCATCGTCGCCCACACCTGCCTGCCCATCCTCCTCGCCGCCGCCCAACAGCCCCTCTGATGCGCCGCCGCGCGCCCGTTCCCACCTGATCCTGCCATGTTCGACACTCCCACTGCGGTTGCCGCCGCCCTGACCGCCCAAAATTACATCCCCTCCGACCGCATCTGCACCGTGCTCTATCTGGCCGCGCACCTGGGCAAGCCGGTGCTGGCCGAAGGCCCCGCCGGCGTGGGCAAAACCGAGTTGGCCAAAGTCTGGGCCGCGGCTGCCGGCCGCCGCCTGATCCGCCTGCAATGTTACGAGGGCCTGGACGAGACCAAAGCCCTGTACGAATGGGAATATGCCAAGCAGATGCTGTACACGCAACTCTTGCGCGATAAACTGGGCGAGGTGATGGCCGGCGCCACCAGCCTGCGCCAGGCCGCGGACCGCATCGCCGCCGAGGAAGAGGTTTTCTTCTCCGAGCGCTTCCTGCTGCCCCGGCCCCTGCTGGCCGCGCTCACCTCCGAACAGCCGGCCGTGCTGCTGATCGACGAGATCGACCGCGCCGACGCCGAATTCGAGGCCTTTTTGCTGGAAGTGCTCAGCGATTTCCAGGTCTCGGTGCCAGAGCTGGGCACGATCCAGGCCAGGCACCGGCCCCTGGTCGTGCTCACCTCCAACAACACGCGCGAGCTGTCGGAGGCGCTGAAACGCCGCTGCCTCTACCTCTTTCTCGATTACCCCACGCCAGAGGCGGAGCTGCGCATCGTCCGCCTGAAGACGCCGGATCTGGCCCCGGATCTGGCCCGGCAGGCGGTGGATCTGGTGCAGCAATTGCGCCGGCTCGACCTCAAAAAGCATCCCTCCATCTCCGAGACCCTGGACTGGGCCCGCGCTTTGGTCATGCTCAACGCCGCGCAGTTGGATGATGCGGTATTGGAAGACACCATCACCCTGCTGCTGAAGCACGAGAGCGACATCGCCCGCGCCCGCCGGCACTTGCAGCGCCGCGACTCTTCCCGCGGGGGCCTGCCCCCCACCTGGACGAATTAACGCCACGCGCCATGGAACAACGCCTGATCGAGTTCATCACCGGTTTACGGGCCGGCGGGGTGCGCATCTCCCTGGCCGAGAGCGCCGACGCCTGGCGGGCGGTGCAACTGCTGGGCGTGCAAGACCGGGAGCAATTCCGGCATCTACTGGCTGCCACCCTGGTCAAAGACCCGGCCGATGTGCCGATCTTCGAGCGACTCTTCCCCCTCTACTTCGGCGGCGATGGCCCGCCCACGCTCGATCTCACCCAGGACATGCCCGCGGACACGCAGGAGATGCTGCGCCAGGCGCTGCAAAACCTGCGCGACCGTCTGGGCGACCTGCTGGAACGGCTGCTGCGCGGGGATCGCCTGCGCCCGGACGAGTTGCAGCAGGCCGGGGAGCGGGCCGGCCTGGACAACGCCAATCACCCCTACCAACAGCGCTGGTTCACCCGGCGCATGCTGAACGAGATGGGGCTGGACAAGCTGTTGCAAGAGATCGAGGCCCTGCTGGGGCAGTTGGCCGAGATGGGCATGGATCCGATCGAGGCGCAGTTGCTGGCCCAGGGCATCCGCGACAACCTCGACGCCTGGCGCGAGCAGATCGCCCACTTTGTCGGCGGCGAGATCGCCCGCAACCAGGCGGAGATGCCGCGGCCGCAGTTGCGCATGGAAGACCTGATGGAACGGCCTTTCCGCTCCCTATCGGAGGCCGAGGCCGAGGCGCTGCGCGAGCAGATGCGGCGCCTGGCCGCGCACTTGCGCGCCCGCGCGGCCCTGCGGCGCAAGCGGGGCAAGCAGGGCGCGCTCGACGCCAAAGGCACGCTGCGCGCCAGCCTGCGCTATGGCGGCGCACCCCTGGAATTGCGCTGGAAAAAGCGCCACCTCAAGCCCCGTCTCTGCCTGATCTGCGATGTCTCCACCTCGATGCGGCCGGTGGTGGCCTTCATGTTGCGCCTGATCTACGAATTGCAAGATCAGGTGGCGCAGGCTTATTCCTTTGCCTTCATCGACGACATGCACGACATCACCGCGGATTTCAAAGAGCACCGGCCCGATGTGGCGGTGACGCAGGTGCTGGAGCGCTTACAGCCCGGCTATTACAACACCTCGCTCGGCCACGCCCTCGACACCTTTTGCAAACAGCATGCCGGCGTCATCGACCACCGCACCACGCTCATCTTCGTGGGGGATGGCCGCAACAACTACAACAACCCGCGGGCCGACCTGTTGCAGGGGTTGCGCCGCCGCGCCCGCCGCGTGCTGTGGTTGACCCCGGAGTCGCAGCCGCTGTGGGGCACCGGCGACAGCGACATGTGGGAATACGCCCGTCACGTCGATCAAGTCGAGCACGTGCAAAACCTGGCCGACCTGGTGCGGGCGGTGGATGCGATCCTGACGCGGGGGTGAGAAAAGCCACGAATGAGACGCATCTGCACGGATTCCCTCAGGAAAATCCGTGATCTTCCGCGGCAAGCAGGAGACCCTGGCAGCCCTGGACGAGAAACCCCTATATACTCCCAACCAGATCATGCAATGGGGCAAGTCCCCGCAGAGCGACTTTGGCTTCCACATACTGAGGCAACAGCGGACGCAGATCGCGTTCCCACTCATCGACAGCTCGATCTAATGCTGCCGTCAGCCTGTCTGCGGTAAGGGTGATGTCATACAGCGCCAGCTTCTGATCCACCAGACTCCGCTCCAATCTCACGTTCTGGCCCACCAATAGCCAGACATCATACAAATCTCGGGGCTTGGCGCGTATGATAAGCGCGCGGATCTTCTCGGCCAACAGGTGTTCCGGCGTGAGTACGGTGATCACAAAGGGTCGCACGTCATCGTATTCGGAATGTACCAGTTCGCGCTGCGTCATGACCGACTCCATACGCCGGCTGATGTCTACGCGCACTTTACCCTTGCTGCGATCACGTCCATCATAGAGAGGCCCACGGTAGCTTACGTCGAAGCTGTAACCACTTCCGCCTTCCCATTCGTTACGCAATTCGGTTACGATGCCAAAATCAGTCAAATCGTCTGCAATCTGCTGCCAGAGCGCGTGCAAAGACGCGGTGGCGTGCAGGCTATCCGTATCCGCGGCCACGTTGAAATCCAAATCCTCGGAGAAACGATTGCCACGATAGACCAGGCGTAGCGCGGTGCCGCCCTTGAAAATGAGATCTTGCGTCCGTCCTGTCAACGCCAGTAGCAACAGATGCTGAAGATAATCTCGCTCCTGCGCCTGCATACCAATGCGTTGTCGCTGCGCCAGACGTTGAATCTGTGTACGCGTGAGCATTATTGCACCCCCATGGGAAACAGTTCAGCATCGGTCAGATTGATGTAGATCTGCCAGAGGGTGTCCCTGTTGCCGTTGGCAGAGCGCGTGGGATCGAGCTTGACCGGGCTACTCGATCGAATCAAGCTGGCGCTGGCCGCGGCGTGTCCCAGTCGGGACAGCAGGAAGCCGAGCCGCGATCCCAGGCTCCTGTCCCCCATGCGATTGGCGTACTCGACGAGCAGGGTCACATCGATCTGCGGCAGCGCCATGTGCAGCGCTTTTGCTGCTTCAGCCACGCCGCCAGCGTAGCGGGGTTCGGACAAACTGTCCACAATGGCCTTGGCTTCATCCGCCAGGAGCACGGGCAGACCATCCACGGGCTCGCGGCGATAGCCGAAAAACTTGCGCGGCTGGACGGTGACGAAACGAAACGTGTGGCCGTGAAAATGCACTGGGCGTTTCTTCTTGACGGTGGCGACGAAAACCATCCGTGGCGTCTGCTCGGTAAAGCCATAATAGTGCAGCGCCGTCCAAAAGGAGACGTAGCCGGGCGGCGCCAGCTGGCTGGCAATGAACAGGGGATTGGCCAACACCCGTTCCGGTTCCAAGCCAAGCACCAGATACTTGCCATTCTCGACTTCGGCTGCCAGATTCATCTGCTTAAGCTGCGCTAGCAACCGGTAGGCGCGTGAGGGTGACAGATCGAACAAATCGATCAGGAGGCGCGGCGTCACAAAGAACAGGTCGAGTTGGCGGAGTCGCTGCAAGACAGAAATCGGGGAAAGATTTGTGTTCATGATGTATAAATCTATGCTCGATTTATAGTCATGATAACACAAACACCGCCTGCCGCCAAACGCTACTCAACCCAAAACCACCGCGAACGCCTCCGGCCCATGCCCCAGGGCTTGCAGCAGCCTGGCGATGACCTGCAAGACCGATTTGCGACTCTGATTCGCCTCCACCCACAACGCTGTGCCGGGGATGGTCGCCGGCGTGATCATGCCCGCCGGATCCGCGGCAATGTATTGGCGGGTGCGGCCCCGCACGGTGAAGGCGGCCGCGGCAAAGGCATCCCCATGGTGCTGCGCCAGGGCCTGGCAAGCTCCCACCAGCACCTGCCGCCAGGTTGTGGCGACATAGCGCCGGCCCAACAAGGTGAAAGCCGCGGGCTTGTCGCCCTCCTCTGTGCGGCTGGCCGCGGCCGGGGCCGCCGCCGCCGCGGCCGGGGTCGGCCCGGCCAACTCACCCCAATATTCATCGTCCAGGGCCATGATCTCCAGCGGACGCTTGACCACGCCCACCTGATGCTTGATCAGCAGATCGATCAACTCCTCGCCATTGATCAACCCGATCCGGGTCTTGTTCGCTGCCGCGGCTTCGGCCCGCGCGGATTTCGAAAAATCGCTGGTGGTGATGATGATCCCCTGCTGATGCACCTGCAAAGAGCCGCGCAACTGGGTGACGACCGGCGCGCCCACATTATTCTTCCAGCGTTTCACCTGCACCGCCGCGCTCATCTCGGTCAGGCCGGCGGCGCGGTAGACGCCGGCGACATCGATGCCGCCATCGCCGCTGTAGGGGGTGACGCTGACGCTGGTCTCATCGAACCCCATGCGGATCAACAGCTCGCGCACCAACACCTCGAACCGCTCCGGCGGCATGGCCAGGACGCGTTCTTTCAACCGGCGCCGCGTGGCCGCGTTGATGTCGGCCACCTGCGCGTCGATGCCCTTGGGTTGCCACTGCGCCAGCCCGAATCGCCCCTGGCCCATGCGCACGAACAGCGACCCCTCCTGTTTGGTGTCGGTGTACAGCCGCGACCCCATCGTCGCTTCCGGCGTCAGCCCCTGCGGCGAGATCACCTGCTGCGCCAGCGCCTGTTCGGCGATGGCGGCGTAGTGCAGGGGCTGGCCGGCCTGGCGCAGAATGTGCAGGGCGGCGTCGAGATAGGTGGTCATGGACGAGGGGGAGAACGACGAAGATGGCTGCCCATCTTCGTCGTTCTGGATGCAAGCCGCCGCAGGGCCGGGCAGTGACGGCCCGCCCCTGCCCTATAATTTGGCCCGGGCCGCGGCAGTCAGGGCCGGCACCACCTCGAACAGGTCGCCGATGATGCCGTAATTGGCCATGCTGAAGATGGGAGATTCGCCATCCTTGTTGATGGCCACGATCACTTTGCTGGAGCCCATGCCGGCCAGATGCTGCACCGCGCCGCTGATGCCGCAGGCGATATACAGATCCGGCCGCACCACCTTGCCGGTCTGGCCGACCTGGTGTTTGTAGGGGATGAAGCCGGCGTCGACCGCGGCCCGGGACGCGCCTACAGCCGCGCCCAGCGCCTCGGCCAGTTCGCCGATCAATTTGAAGCCGAGTTCGGGGTCTTTGGCCACGCCGCGGCCGCCGGAAACGATGATGCTGGCATCGGTGAGGCTGATCTCGCCTGTTTCGGCCCGTTCCACCTTCTGCACGGCCACGCGGGCCGCGCCCGCGGCAGGGGCCAGATCCACGATCTCAGCCGCCGCGCCCTGATCCGCAGCCGGCGCGGACGCGCGGGGGCGCAGAGTGGCAAATTGCGGCTCGCCGGCCACGCGCACATCCACCAAGATGTTGCCAGAGTACACCGGGCGCACGCCCACCAGCCGGCCGGCGTCGGCGCGCAGTTCCAGGCAGTCGGCGATGAGGCCGGCGCCAAGATCGAAGGCGGCGGCAGCCATGACATCGCGGCCATTGCCGGTGTGCGCGGCCAGCACCACCTCTGCCCCGCTGTGGGCGATGGCGGCCTTCAGGTCCGCGGCGTAGAGGTCGATATCGACCAAACCGCGGCTGGCGTCGTCCACGCGGTAAACTTTGGCGGCCCCGCGCGCGCCTGCTTCTGCGGCCACGGCGGCCACGTTTTCGCCCACCACCAGGGCTGCGGTCTCGCCGCCCAGGGCCAGCCCCGCGCCCAGCGCTTCCCAACTGCTGCTCACCGCAGCGCCATTATCGGTTTCAATGAATATGAGTGTTTTCATGGTATTGGGTATTGGGTATTGGTTGGTTTGTTCGTTGGTTGGTTGGTTGGTTTGTTGGTTGGTTGGTTTGTTGGTTGGTTGGTTGGTTGGTTGGTTTGTTGGTTGGTTGGTAAGAGTTCACTTGTTGTGACATTGCGCGGGCGAGTGCAGGTCGCATAGAATATTGGTAATAGTTCACCTAATTTGTCATTGCGAGCGCAGCGAAGCAATCTCCAAGGTGGTTCGTCAATTTTGCGGGTGTCAATCAGCGTTGGGGATTGCTTCGGGGCTATCGCCCCTCGCAATGACAAAACATTGAATATTTGGTATTGGATATTTGGTATTGGATATTGATTGAATTCATGTACCAACCAACCAACCAACCAACCAACCAACCAACTAACCAACTAACCAACCAACCACCTAACCCACCTAAAGCACCTTCTCCGCCAGGAGGGCGTCGATGAGGGCGGCGGCGGCTTCGGAGGGGGCGCCGCCGAACAGTTGCACGTGGGCATCGCGGGCCGGCGGCTTGCGCCAGTTCGTCATCTGCACCACCGGGGCCGGCGCGGCCACGCCCAGATCCGCCGCGCTCCAGGTGGGGATCTCCACACGCGCGGCCTTGCGGATGTTGATGAACGTGGGATAGCGCGGCTCGCCGATCTCTTTGATCACCGAGAGCACGACCGGGGCAGCCACCTGCACGGTGTGGCGGGCCTGACCCACCACCCGCTCCACGGTCACGCTGTCCGCGGACGCGGCCAGCACTTTGGCCACGCCGCTGATCACAGGCCAGCCCAGCTTGCGGCCCAGGGCCACGGGCAACGCCCCGCTGTTGCCGTCCACCGTCATCTGCCCGGTGATGGCCACGGTGACATCCCCCATTTTTTGAATGGCCGCGGCCAGCAATGTGGCCACGCCCCAGGCGTCGGCGTCGGTATTGGCCACCAGTGTGGCATCTTTGCAGCCCATGGCCAGGGCGCTGCGCAACGTTTCCACCGCGCCGCTGCCACCCACGGTGATGGCGCTGGCCGCGCCGCCGAAGGTCTCCATCATCTGGATGCCGGCTTCGAGCGCGTGCTCGTCCCAGGGATTGACAACAAGCTGGATGCTGAGATTGCCGCTGGCAGCCTCATCCGGCTTGACTTTGGGAAGCTCTGCCGTATCCGGCGTTTGCTTCACACAAATGAGATAACGCATATCTTTGGGTCTCCTTTGGTGGGATATTGGGTATTGGTAGATTGGTAAGTTGGTTGGTTGGTTAGTTGGTTGGTTGGTTGGTTAGTTGGTAGATTGGTGTGTAAACTCGGCCAATACCTAATATCCAATACCTAATATCCAATATCCAATACCCAACTCACCCTTCTTGCCAGGAATCGGGGTCGTAGGGGGGGAGTTCGCAGCGCAGGGGTTTGTCTTCGCGGTAGCCGAGTAAGTAATCGGCCTGGATCAATTGCTGCAACTCACGGGTGCCTTCGTAGATGACCGCGCCCTTGCTGTTGCGCAGGAAGCGTTCGGGATTGTATTCGTCCGAAAAGCCATACGCGCCGTGGATCTGGATGGCGTCGTTGGCGGAATCGAAGCTGGCGTCGGTGCAGTACCATTTGGCCAGGGTGGTCTCGCGGGTGTTGCGCATGCCCATGTTCTTCATCCAGCCGGCGCGGTAGACCAGCAGCCGCCCCGCCTCCACCCGCTGCACCATCAGCGAGATCATGCGTTTGACCAGTTGATGCTGGCCGATCTCCACGCCGAAGGTCTTGCGTTGGTGGGCGTAGGCCAGGGAGGCGTCGAGCGAGGCGCGGATCAGGCCGAGCGCGCCCGCGGCCACGGTGTAGCGGCCATTGTCCAGGCAGGACATGGCGATCTTGAAGCCCTCGCCCTCTGCGCCGATGCGGTGGCTGGCAGGTACGCGCACCTCATCGCAGTGCACCCAGCCGGTGTTGCCCGCGCGCACCCCCAGCTTGCCGTGGATGGAGCCGCTGGTCACGCCCTTCATGTCGCGGGTGACCATGAAGGCGGAGATGCCTTGGTGCGCGGGCCGGGCCTGCGGATCGGTCTTGGCAAACCAGAGGAAATGGTCGGCCACATCGCCCAGGCTGATCCACATCTTTTCGCCGGAGATGAGGTAATCAGCGCCATCTTTGCGGGCGACAGAGCGCAGGGCCACCACATCGGTGCCCGCGTCCGGCTCGGTCAGGCAGAACGCGGCGATCTTCTCCCCCCTGGCCTGGGGGGCGAGGAACATCTGTTTTTGTTCTTCTGTGCCCCACTGGAACACGCCCAGGGAATTGAGGCCATTGTGCACGGAGATGATCACGCGGGCGCTGGTGTCGGCGTATTCCAATTCTTCGGAGAGGATGCCCAGGCTGATGTAATCGAACCCGGCGCCGCCGTAGCGCACCGGCACCGACACCCCCAGGAAGCCGGCCTCCGCCATTTTGGGCAGCAGCGTCTTATCGAAGACCTGATTGCGGTCATTTTCTTTGATCGTGGGCAGGATCTCCCGGGCGGCGAACTCCCGCACGGTCTTACGGATCAGTTCATGTTCGGCGGTGAAGGCGAAATCCATAGCAAACTTCCTTGTGTGCGTGTGTGAGGATGTGGGGGCCGGCCGGGATCGGCGGGGGATGCAAGCCTGATTACGAAATCATGACGCGGCGCATTATAACCCCGCCGCGCAGGCTGCGCAAAAGCGCGGGATTTGTTTGTGCAGCGGCGATGGGGTCTGGGGGGACACCCCCCAGACCCCCCGAGAGATCAACGTGCAGAGTTTTCAGAGACCAGAGTATAACAGAGATCAGAGGCCAGGGGCGACCACCCGAAACCCGAGGTTGACGTTCCTGATGAGCGGGAAGTTCCTGTAGCGGTAGGCGCAGCGCACGTCTAGACGACTGTTGAGGAACGAGCCGCCACGCAGCACGCGACGCTCGTCCCCCTCTGGCCGATTGTCGGGTCGGTAATTGGCATAGTCATCCGTCCATTTCGTCATCGTCCACTCCCAAACATTGCCGCTCATGTCCAGGCAGCCGTAGGGGCTGGCACCGGCCGGGAACATGCCCACCGGGCTGGTTCCGCCGATGCCGGTCTCGTATGTGTTGCATTTGTGGGGGTCAAACCCCCACCCCCAGGGATAGGGCCGGGCGTCCTGGTCCCCGCGAGCGGCTTTTTCCCACTCCGCCTCGGTGGGCAGGCGGTGTTCCTCCCCTGTTTGCTGGCTCAGCCACTGGCAATAAGCCATGGCATCGCGCCAGGTCACATTCACCACGGGGTGGGTGCGCAGTTCCGGCGGCGGCTCCTGCCCCCGCTAGTGCGGGGGCGAGGGATGGCCGGTGGCAGCGACGAATTGGGCGTACTGGGTATTGGTGACTGGGTATTTACCGATGCGGAAAGCAGCGACGTGAAGGGTGTGTTGCGGTTTTTCCCGGTCTTGCGCGGCAGCGTCATCCTCCCCGCTGCCCATGGTGAAAGGCCCGGCGGGCACGGGCAGCATTTCGGCGAAGTCGCGGTCGTCGCCCAAAATGCTGAGGGCGTTGCCCGCGCCCAGCCGCTCTTTCACCTCTCGTTGCGGGTCGCCGATCACCTGCAAAAGCTGCTGGCGCAGGCCGCGATGTTTGGGGCCTTTGGCATCTGTTTCCTCTACGGCGAAGCGATCGAGGGCATCGACGATTTTGACCATGTCGCCGCTGAGGATCTCTTCCCAAATCGGGCCTTGCACACTCTCCACCGGCGCTTCCGCTTCCACCGCCCCGGCCAGGCGCACATAAACGGCCATTTGCTCGCGATCCAGGCTCTGGAAGCGGGCCAACAGGCGTCCGCGCCCCGCCTCTGCGGCCGGCGGATAGGACAACATGCGCGCCAACAATGCATATTTGCGGCGGTCATTGAGGTAGGGGGCGAGGATGTCGCTGTCAGGCATCTGGCGAGATTTGTCCTCGCCGCCCGCTTTGTGCGCAAACGCGCCCCGCTCCAGATCGCTCTCCTCCACCGGATTCTCGCTATATTCCTGCTCCAGGCGTTGGATCAGGCGGGGATATTGCCGCCAATGCCGGTAGAGCGTGGGATATTGCGTCTGGATGATCACCGTTTTCGCCAGCAGGGGCCACGCCACACTCTCACGGTTGAGACTGTCGTTGGTCTCTCTGGTCTCGGCCACGGCCCGCAGCAGCCGAAAGATATTCAGCGCCCGCTTCACCTGGCGGGGATTGGGCAACAAGCCCTCGGCAAAGACTCTCCGTGTAGTCTCGTCCAGTTTCTCCTTCAGCGGTGATTTTTTATCCAGTTTGGCAATGAACTCTGTCAGGTCGCCGGCAATCAAAGGGGGCAGGTGGAAGGGAATCTGCACAATCTTCTGCAAATAGGCGTCGCCGCTGATAGGGAATTCGGCGCGGGCCATGCCATCACTGTGGAAAAGCGCGCCATAGCGGGCCTGGATGCCCGTTTCCACCACTTCCTTGTCCATGCCCAACACAAAGACCGCCCCCTCCACCTCCAAAAACAGCTTGATCGCTTCCAGCACCTCGATGGCCTGTTCGGGCAGGCAGCGATCCAGGTCATCGACAAAAACGATCAAGCGGCCCTTTTCGCTCAGCGCCTTTTGCAGGGCCTGGCGAAAGGCCTCCTCGAACTGTTCCATCGACAACAATTGTTCGCGATGATAGCTGTGGATTTCGCGGCGGATCGCTTTGGCTGCTTTGCCCAGCTCCTCGCCCCCTTTTTTATCCCCGCCCATTGCCTCCACCAGTTGCTTGAACAGCCCTGCCCCCGGAATAAAAGCGGCGGCGATCTCGGCGGTTCCTTTGCCGCCCTCCTTCATCAATTCTCCCCAGCTGACGGCCAGCTTGCCCAATTCTTGCCATTCCACCTGGCGGTACACGCTCTCCTGCAACCGGCCCAGCAACTCGACCAATTGTTGCTGCTCTGGGGTCAGGTGTGCTGGCTCTACTCGCGGATACAAGGCATCAAGCACGCGCAGCAAGAACGCCCGCCACAGGGCCTCATGCCGGTCGTACTTCCAGGCCGTAAACCACACCGTGCGATACAGCCCGGTTGCGTCCAAATCATGTTGCAGCATTTTCAGTAAACTGCTCTTGCCGCTGCCCCACGGCCCAAACACGCCCACTGTCAGCGGCGTCTGCGCCGTCCGCAAAATGCCCTGCAATGCCGGACGAAAATCCCCAAAGTTCAGGAAATCATCAATTGTCCAGTGGTCGGTGAGATAGCTGGATTGGGACGAATCGTACGATTTACTTACAGACATTGCACAAATCTCCTTATTTTTAATAATTATTAAAAATTAAAGATTAATGGTAACAGTTCACCTGATATGTCATTGCGAAGCCCGGCAGGGCTGAAGCAATCTCCAAGGTGGCTCGTCAATTTTTGGGGGTTCAAGCAGCGTTGGGGATTGCTTCGGGGCTATCGCCCCTCGCAATGATAAAATAAGATGAATTGTTACTAAAGATTAATGATTAAAAATTAAAGATTGTTTGAGTACAGCGTTCATCGATTAATCATTAATAATTGTCAATTATCAATTGTCAATTGTCAATTGTCAATTGTCAATTGTCAATTGTCAATTGTCAATTGACAATTATTAATTAGCAATTGACAATTGACAATTATTAATTAGCAATTGACAATTATTAATTAGCAATTGACAATTAGCAATTGTCAATTGTCAATTATTCACCGCCGCGGGCGGGAAGAGGGGGAGATCAGCGTTGCCACGGGCAGCGGGTCGGCCATGCGGGCGCCGGTGTCGGGGTTGTAGAACCCGGCCACCACGGTGTAGCCGCCGGGGGGCAGTTCCTCCGGCAGGGGCAGGGTGAAGCTGTCGACGATGACATCGCTGGGCCGCCACTGCGGGCTGGGCAGATACACCCCGCCCGGCCGGTGGTCGTCGGCCTGCTTGATGCGCTCGCCCGCGGCGTTGAACACCTGCAAAAAGCTGTGCCAGGTCTGCGGCGGGGTCTGCGTCACCCGCCAGTACAGGGTGATGTGCAACTCGCCGCCGGGCAGGGCGTCGCCCCACCACTCCAGGTTCAGCCAGCGCAGATAATCGCCGTAGGGATATTCGAAGCTGGGATCGGGCGCGGGCCGGCGGCCTTGCACGCGCAGTAGCTCGCCCGGCAGCGCCTCCACCGCGTACAGCGCCTCCACACCCGGCATCGGCTTGATCGTGAACACAGGCCGGCCCGTGGCCAGGGCGCTGTCCAGCGTGGCCCGCAGATCGGCCCAGGCCAGGTCGGGGCTGATCAGAGGAAAAAGCCCGGTCAGGCCCGGGGCCTGCCCCTCGATCTGCTGCACATAGAGCAGGGGCACCATCTCATCCCGGTCGTTGCTGACCAGGATGGCATCGGCAGGCAGGGGCTGAGCGAGGATCGTCTGCCAGCGCAGGCGGGTTTCCACGGCCAGGCGCTTGTCGAAGCTGGCGCGGGCCGCGGGCCATTGCAGGGCAGGCAGGATCAGGGCCAGCGCGGTCAGGGTCAGCAGCAGGGGCCGCAGCCGCGTGCTGGTGGCGCGGGTGACCAGATCCACGGCGTAGGCCAGGCCCAGGGTCAGCCACAGCGTCGCGATCAAGTACGCGGGCAAATAGAAAGGCTCGATATCGCCGATGCCGTAGAACAGATTGAAGGCGACGACGCTGAGAAAACCCAGGCCGCTGAAGGCCAGCAGGGCCAGGCGGCCCTCCAGCGCCAGGGCGGCCAGCCCCAACAGGATGAGGAGAAAGCCGGGCCAGCCAAAATGCTGCAGCAGGAGCGCGGCGGCGTGCGGCATCTGGGCCAGAGCCGCGGCGGGGTCGCGCAGGGCCGGCGCGAATCCCACGCCCAGGATGAAGCGGAGCACGCCCAGGGGGCTGCTGTCGAACAGGGCCAGGGTCTGGCCGGGGGCGAGGGTGGGGTGCAGCCAGGGCGTGGCCGGCCCGCGCAGAGGCACATACAGATAGAGCAGCAGCGGCGCCAGAACGAACGCGGCCAGGCGCAGGGGCCGGGCGCCGCGGCGACGGTTGCCCGCGGTCATCCACAGATACAGGCACACCGCGGGCAGCAGCAGCAGGGCGGTAAGGTGGTGGGTGAGGCTAAGCCCGGCCAGCAGGGCCACGGGCCACAGCCGGCCCGGCGATTCCTCCTCCTCCCGGCCCGCGGCCAGGGCCGCGGCCAGCAGCCCGGCGATCAGGGCGATGTGCAGGGTGTAGACCTCGGCGTGGGTGGCGTGCGCCCAGAAGGTGGGGTTGAGGGCAAAGAAGAGCGCGCCGATCCCGGCCAGCCAGCCCGCGCCCCCCTGCCACTTCAGCCGGGCCGTGAGCTGGCCCAGGGCCTCGGCCAGCAGCAGGTAGACCAGGGCCACGGCCACGCCGCCCCAGAGGGCGCTGAAATGGTTGGCGCCCTGGGCGGGGTTGGCAAGGTACAGGCGATCCCACAGCCAGCCCAGCAGGTGATAGAACGGGTAGCCGGTGGGGTGCGAGAGGCCCAGCCTGGCCAAAGTGAGTTGGAACTCGCCGGCATCGGCAGGCAGCAGGCCGGGCGCGGCCGTAGCGCGGTAAACCAGGAAGGCCAGCAGGCCGAGCAAAAAGGCAGGAAAGATAGAGCGGGCGCGCATGGGTGGGTATTGGGTATTAGATAGTGGATAGTGATGATTAATGATTGATGATTAACGATTAATCATCTTAACAGTTCACCTGATGTGTCATTGCGAGTGCAGCGAAGCAATCTCCAAGGTGGCTCGTCAATTTTTGGGGGGTTAAAGCAACGTTGGGGATTGCTTCGGGGCTATCGCCCCTCGCAATGACAGAATAAGGTGAATTGTTACTAATCATCAATCATTAATCATTGATCTTCAACCAATCGAAAGCGGCGGCGAGGCTGCGATAGTCGCCGGCGATACGGAGGAAGGCGTCGGCGGGGTCGAGGGTTTCGCTGGCGGAGCCGGGCGCAGCGCCCACCACGCCGGCGAGGGCGTAGGTTTGGCCGCTGAGTTGGGCGGGATCTGTGAGGCCGGAGCCAAGGCGGTTGAGCGCAGCCATCAGGTCGGGTGAGATGAAGGGGCCGGCGTTTTCGCGGGTGGCGATGAGCACGATCTGGCCGGCGGGCAACTTGTTGAGGTAAGCGACGAGGGATTCGACTTCAAAAGCGTTGGCGACCGCGTCGAAGCCGGCGGCGGCGAGCACGGCGCCGGTTGCGGGGTCGAGGGTGGTGACGTTGATGCCGCGGCGGCCAAAGGAGGCGTCGGTCTGGTTGCCGCCGGCGTCGGTCAGGGTGATGAAGGCCTGCTCGAAGGCGTGGATATCGATGTTGACCGGGCTTTGCACGCCGGTGGCGCCGATCTGGGCCTGTCCCAGCATGCTGCGGGGGCTGTCCGCGCGGCTGAACTCCAGCCGCAGATGGTTGATCCCAGCCTGCGGCGTGATGGCGAAGGTGTACTCGGCCCAGCCGGGCGCGAGCGTGGCCGCGCCGATCTCTTCGTCGCCGAGCAGGAGGGTCATCGTCTGCGGCGGCGCGCCGGGCCAATCGAAGGGCGCGGCCCGCAGGCTGAGGGTGCGGGGCCGGTCATCTTCGGAACGGAACAGCACATGCGCCCGCCGGGCCGTGGCCCAGACGCCGGAAGCGCCGCCCACGTCCGCTTCGTCGTCGCCCCAGCCTTCGGCCCGCCACAGATCGGTGGCCGCGCCCCCAAAATCGAGTTCGAGGGGCAGCGGCGCGCCCGGCTGCACGGCCCACACCTCGATGCCCTCCGCCGCAATGATCGGCGCCGGGCTGTGCGGGATCAGGTCGAGGGCGAGTTGCTGGCTGGCCTGCCAGGTGTCGGCGTAGGGCAGGCGGCCCGGCACCGGCGGCAGCGTCAGCAGATAGCGGATGCCCCAGAGCGTGATCAGGTCGGCAGCCTGGGCGCGGGCCGCGTCCAGCAGCGCCGGGTCAGGCGTCTGCCCCGCCTCGGTCTGGGTGATGGCCGCGACGAGGGGCAGGCGGGCGAAATAAGCGAATTTGATGGCGGGATTGCGCGAGGTGTTGCCGCCGATGAACGGTTTTTCGTGCGCGCTCATGTAATATTGCGCCTGCGTGCGCTCCGTCCCCAGCACGCCGAAGCTGTTGCGCCAGCCCATGGGGATTTGCAGCACCGCGCCCGGCGGCTGCGCGGCCAGTTCTTCGATGGCGGGGGGGATGCGGGCGTCGGTGAGGGGCAGGGGGATGGCTGCGTGCTCGAAAAGGAGGGCCCCGGCCAGCAGGATTGTCCCGATCGGGATCGCTGCGCCCCGCCGCTGTGCCCTCATCCACCCAAACAGCGCCGCCGCGCCATACGCGACCAGCACCGCCAGCGCCAGCATCAGCACGATGCTCCAGCGGTTGGCGGTGCGGTTGCCCTGCACGAATGGCAAATAGTGCAAGAGCAGGAAAGGCAGGGGCACGCCCGTTTCCAGGCCGTCGAAGTTGTAGCTGATGCGCCCGCCGATTTGCAGCAGGGGGCCGAGGGTGAAGAGGGCGGAGAGGCCCGCGGCCCAGATCCAGCCTTTGACCCGCTGCCAGGCAGCCGCGGCCCCGATCAGGGCCAGGGCCAGGGTGGCGTAGCCGAGGAAAACGGTGTTGACATCGCGGAAGGGCGCGGTTCCCTCCTGCACTGCCCGCAGGTGCGCGGGCCAGTCGGCCACGCCCCAGATCGGGTGCAGGGCCGTGGGCGTGAGCCAGCCCAACAGGTCGGCGGAGAGTTTGAGCGCGTCGCCCCAGCCGCTGAGCAGGAAATCTGCATGGCGAAAGGACTTCACCGTCTCCCCAAAATAGGGCAGCGTCAGCAGGATGGCTGTGATCCCGGCCCCGGCCAGCGCGGCCCAGCGCCGGGCCGCGCCGCCGCCGGCCAACAGCCCGCGCAGCGGTTTCGTCAGCAGCAGACAGCCGCCCAGAAAAGCCATGAACACGCCGAATTGCATGTCCACCAGCAGATTCAGCGCGCCGAACAGGCCGGCCATGAGCGCGTTTTTGCGCGTCGAGCGCTGCATCAGCCGCAGGATGTAGAGCACGAAAAAGGGCAAAAACTGCCAACTCTGGATGTTGTAATGGCCCATCGCCAGGTAAATCAGGCGGTTGGAGGCGAAGGCATAGATCAGGGCGGCGAGGAGGGCGGAGTATTGGATAGTGGATATCAGGTATTGGGTATTGGGTTTGCGCCGGCCAATATCTAATATCCGATATCCACTATCTGTGCGCAGCGCCCACACCGCCAGCAAATACGCGCCGTAGCCGGAGGCGATGATGCTGAAGTACAGCGTGCCATTGGCAGCCAGGGGCCAGTTGGCGGCCAGGCCCAGGGGCAGGGCCAGAATGGCGGCCAGAAGGTTGTAGGAATAGAGGATCAGCTCCATGCCCAGCGGATAGAAAATGTACTGGCTGAAGAAAATGGAGCTTTGTAAATCGAGCAGACTGTATTTGAACCACCACATCGACCAAATGAAGGTGTATTCATCATAGGCCCAGGTGTCAGAGCCGGGCACGTGCGTGCCCACGCGGGTGATCAACGGCCAGGTGGCGAGCAGGGCCAGGCCGGTGAGAACAGCAAGCAAAAAACCGTGGCGGCGGAGCAGGGGTAATCGATTCATGCGTGACGGGGTGAGCAAGGGACGCGCGGCCAAAAAGCGGCCATTGGTGATCCAGGATGCACTCACGATCGTACCACAACCGGTTTGGTTGGGTTAAACCGGCTGCACATCCGCCGGCTGCGCCCCCACGCGCAGGTCAGGTGACAGTCACCCTCTCGCCATGATACACTCCACCGCGCCGCACCCGCTGCCATTCACCTTCCCCGATCTCCGCCCGCCATGCGCCTCACCGCCGACCTGCACATCCATTCGCATTATGCCCGCGCCACCAGCAAGGATCTGGATTTTCCGCATCTGGCCAAATGGGCGCAGATCAAAGGCGTGCAGATCGTGGGCACGGGCGACATCGCCCACCCCGGCTGGCTGGCCGAGATGCACGACTGTCTGGAGCCGGCCGAGCCGGGCTTGTTCAGATTGAAGCCGGAGCTGGCGAAAGCGGTCGCGGCGCAGGTTCCGGCGGCGTGCCGGTCGACCGCAGATCGGGGGGAGGTGCGCTTCCTGCTGGCCGGCGAGATCAGCAGCATCTACAAAAAAGGGGGCCAGACGCGCAAGGTGCACAACGTCATCTTCGCGCCCAGCCTGCCCGCCGTGGCCGCCATCCAGGCCCGGCTGGAGCGCATCGGCAATATCCGCTCCGATGGCCGCCCCATCCTGGGCCTGCCCTCGCGCGACCTGCTGGAGATCATCCTGGAAGTGGCCCCGGACTGTCACCTCATCCCCGCCCACATCTGGACGCCCTGGTTCTCGCTGCTCGGCTCGAAAAGCGGCTACGATTCGGTCGAGGAATGCTTCGAAGATCTGACTCCGCACATCTTCGCCCTCGAAACCGGGCTTTCATCCGACCCGCCCATGAACTGGCGCGTGTCCGGGCTGGATCGCTACACCCTGGTCAGTCATTCGGACGCGCACTCGCCGCCCAAGCTGGCCCGCGAAGCCACCCTGTTCGACTGCGACCTCAGCTACGACGCTATTTTTGCGGCGTTGCGTTCGGGCGACCCGGCCGCGTGCCGCGGCACGATCGAATTCTTCCCGGAGGAAGGCAAATACCATCATGACGGCCATCGCAAGTGCGGCGTCAATTGGAAGCCGGCGACCACGCGGGCGCATAGCGGGCTGTGCGCAGTGTGCGGCAAGCCGGTGACGGTGGGCGTGTATCATCGCGTGGAAGAACTGGCCGACCGGCCCGAAGGCCAGCCCAAAGCCAACGCCCTGCCCTTTTACAGCCTCATCCCC
>JAANMX010001016.1_pt1 | contig 33983 bp, 23 predicted proteins | sample 7279681 | NCBI WGS metagenome assembly JAANMX01 (sample SAMN14094542, study PRJNA606508) | bioreactor metagenome | isolation source: A lab-scale SPAN reactor treating ammonium-rich wastewater day 351 | place: Ireland: Galway | collected 2018-01-01 | reverse complement strand
CCGAGGTCGCCGATCACCGCGAGGCTCTGCGCGGCGAAGGCCTCGTTCAACTCGATCCAGTCGAGGTCCTGCGACCGGAGTCCGGCGAGCGCGAGCGCCTTCGGGATCGCGGCGATCGGTCCGACGCCCATGATCTCGGGCGGCACGCCCGCCACCGCGAACGCGACGAACCGCGCGACCGGCACGAGGCCGTGCGTCCGGCACGCGGCTTCCGACGCCACGATCACCGCGCCCGCGCCGTCGGAGGTCTGCGAACTGTTGCCCGCCGTCACCGAGCCCTTCGCCGCGAACACCGGGCGGAGCTTCGCGAGCACCTCCGCGCTCGTGTCGGCGCGCGGGCCCTCGTCGCGCGCGACGACCTTGTCGTGGACGCTCGCGCGGCCGCCCTCGGCCGGCCGGTGCTCGTGCACGGTCAGCGGCGCGATCTCGGCGTCGAACGCGCCGGCGGCCTGCGCCGCGATCGCGCGCCGGTGCGACTCCAGAGCGAACGCGTCCTGCGCCTCGCGCGAGACCTTCCAGCGCTCGGCGACCTTCTCGGCGGTGAGTCCCATCCCGTACGCGATGCCGAGGTTCTCGTCCCCTGCGAACACGTCGAGGTTGAGCGCGAGGCGGCCGAGCATCGGGATCATGCTCATGCTCTCGGTCCCCGCGGCGATCACGATCTCGGACTCGCCGGTGCGGATGCGGTCGGCGGCGATCGACAACGCGTTCAGGCCCGACGAGCAGAAGCGGTTGACCGTCATGCCCGGCACGGACTTCGGCAGTCCCGCGAGCAGCAGGCCGATGCGCGCGACGTTCATGCCCTGCTCGTATTCGGGCATCGCACAGCCGACGACGACGTCGTCGACCGCCTTCGCGTCGAGCGACGGCGCACGCGAGAGCACGCTCCGCAACACGTGCGCGAGCATCGTGTCCGGCCGCGTCGTGCGCAAGGCGCCGCGCGGCGCCTTGCCGACCGGCGTTCGCGCCGTGGCGACGATGAAGGCGTCCCGCAAGGTCCCGGCCATGGCGTCAGTTCCGCAGCGGCTTGCCGGTGGCGAGCGTGTGTGCGATGCGCGCCTGCGTGCGGGCATCCTGCGCGAGCCGCATGAACTCGGCGCGCTCGAGGTCGACGAGCCAGCCTTCGTCGACGGTGGTCCCGGCATCGACCTCGCCCCCGCACAGCACGCGCGCGATCGCGCGCCCGACGACGAAATCGTAGGCGGAGACGAAACCTCCGTCGCGCAGGTTGACGAGCATCATCTCGAGGGTGGCGATGCCGGTGCGGCCGGCGACCGGAATCGCCCGCGGCGCGAGCGGAGGCCGGTAGGACGCGTCGGCGAGCGAACGCGCCTGCCCGATCGCGACGTGCAGGATCTCGTGCGGATGCATCGTCACGACGTCGGCGGGGCGCAGGAACCCCAGCGCCTTCGCCTCGATCGCGCTCTTCGCCACCGTCGCCTGCGCGATGGTCTGGAACGCCGCGCGCAGGAAAGGAAAATGGTCGGCCTGGCCGCCGGTCGGCGCGTGCTTCACGGCCTCGGCCGCGCGCAGCGCGAACTCCTTCGTGCCGCCGCCGCCCGGCAGCAGGCCCACGCCTGCTTCGACGAGTCCCGGGTACGACTCGAACGCCGCGACCGCGCGGTCGCAGTGCAGGATGAACTCGCAGGATCCGCCGAGCGCCATGCCGCGAACCGCCGCGACCGTCGGCACGAGGCTGTAACGCAGCGCGAGCGAGGTCCGCTGGAACTGCGCGACGACCGCCTCGACCTCGTTCCAGCGGCCGGAGGTCACGGCCGGCGCGAGCGCCGAGAGATCGGCTCCGAACGAGAACGGCTCGGAGTCCTGCCAGATCACCAGTCCGGCGAAGCCCCGCTCCGCCTCGCCCAGCGCGCGCTCCAGGCCGTCGAGCACCGCGGGGCTCACCGTGTGCCGCTTGGTCTTGAACGACACGATCGCGACCTCGCGCCCGAGATGCCACATGCGCAGCGCATCGGTCTCGAACACCGTGGTGCCGCGGTCGAAACGCTCGCCCAGCACCGCATCGGGGAAGCATTGCCGGCGGTAGACCGGCAGCGTCGAGCGCGGAACGAAGCGTTCGCCCGACGCCGACCACGCGCCTTCGCGCGTGTGCACGCCCTTCGCGGCACTCACCGGTCCGCCGCGTACCCACGCGGGCAGCGGGGCCTGCGACAGCGCGCGCCCGGCGGCGACGTCCGCGGTGATCGCGGACGCCACCTCGTCCCAGCCCGCGGCCTGCCAGGTCTCGAACGGCCCCATCGTCCAGCCGAAGCCCCAGCGGATCGCGAGATCGACGTCGCGCGCGTTGTCGGCGATCGAGGCGAGGTGGAACGCCGCGTAGTGGAACGTGTCGCGGAAGATCGACCACAGCAGCTCGGCCTCTCGGTGGGGTGAGGCGCGAAGCTTCGCGAACCGCTCGCCCGGCGCCTCGATCGCGAGGATCGCGGAGACCTCCGGCGCGATCTCGCCTGCGCTCGGCCGATAGTCGCCCGAGGCCGCATCGAGCACCTCGACCTCGCGAGCGCGCTTGCGGTAGAAGCCCGCCCCCGTCTTCTGGCCGAGCGCGCCCTTCGCGACCAGCGCCGCGACCACCGGCGGCAGGTCGAAGTGCGGGTGCCAGGGGTCGTCGGGGAGCGTGTCGCGCATCGTCCCGACCACGTGCGCGAGCGTGTCGAGTCCGACCACGTCGGCCGTGCGGAACGTCGCGCTCTTCGCGCGACCGATCGAAGGTCCGGTGAGCGCGTCGACCGTGTCGAAGCCCAGTCGCAGGCGAGCGGTGTGGATCATCGTCGCGAGCACCGAGAACACGCCGATGCGGTTGGCGACGAAATTCGGCGTGTCCTTCGCCCGGATCACGCCCTTGCCGAGCGTCGAGGTGAGGAAGGTTTCGAGCGCGTCGAGGAGCGCCGGCTCGGTCGCGGGCGCGGCGACCAGTTCGACCAGCGGCATGTAGCGCGGCGGATTGAAGAAATGGATGCCGCAGAAGCGCTGCCGGCGCCCGGGCGGCAGCGACTGCGCGAGCGCGGCGAGCGACAGGCCCGAGGTGTTCGACGCGAGCACCGCGTCCGGCGCGAGGTGCGGCACGACCTTCGCGTAGAGGTCGCGCTTCCAGTCGAGCCGCTCGGCGATCGCCTCGATCACGAGGTCGCAGGAGGCGAGCTTCGCAAGGTCGCTTCCGTATTCGGCCGCGTCGATCGAGCGGGCGAGATCCTTCGTCGCGAGCGGCGCCGGCGCGAGCTTCGCGAGGCCGTCGATCGAGCGCTCGACGATGCCGAGCGGATCGCCTTCCTTCGCCGGCAGGTCGAAGAGGACGACCGGCACGCCGGCGTTGACGAAGTGCGCGGCGATCTGCGCGCCCATCACGCCGGCGCCCAGCACGGCTGCGCGGCGGACGATGAAGGGGGATTCGACGGGGGACATGCGCAAGTCGCGCGCGGGCCTCGAAGCCGCGGTGAATGTGTAGCGTACCGCAGAAATGCGCGGGCCGGCGCGAGGCCGGCCCGCATGCATTCCTGCGGCCCCGGTCAGAACGTGTAGGTCGCCTGCAGCGAGAAGATCGTCACGTTGGCGTCGTAGCTGCCGGACACGAGCCCGTTCGCGGCCTGATTCCCGGCGGCCTCGTGGATCGACGCATCGCGCACCCAGATGTAGCTGAAGCCCGCGTCGAACTTGAGGTTGTTCGAATGCTTGTACTGCGCGCCGAGCGCGAGCCACCAGCGGTCGTCGTCGGGCAGGCGCACGGTCCGGAACGCCGACTGCACCGGCGACTGGTCCCACGCGACGCCGCCGCGGAACTTCCACCGGTCGTTCATCCGGTAGTTGGCGCCGGCCGAGATCCGCCACGCATCGTCGAAGTTCTCGGGCGTGTTCTGCAGCACCACGCCGTCGTTGCGCACGAACTTGAGTTCCTGGATCGACGACCAGCCGGTCCACTGGACGTCGGCCATCACGTCCCAGCGGTCGTTGATCCGCGAGAAGATCGACGCATTGACGATCGCCGGCAGCGTGATGTCGGAGGTGACGCCGCTGTTGTAGAGCTGGGTGGAGTTGATCGCCGCGGTGAGCGCACCGACGACCGGCGCGAGTTCCGGCGGCACGGTCGGCGTCGGATTGTCGAAGCTCGCGTTGCCCGAGACCTTGTACTTGATCTCGGAGCGGTAGGACGCCCCGAACTGCGTGTTCTTCGTGAGGTCGACCAGCACGCCCAGGTTCCAGCCCCAGGCGCTGTCGTCGCCGGTGATGTTCGCGCTCGTGTCGAGGCCCGGCGTCGCGGCGATGACCTGCGGCACGACCGCGGGCGGGATCAAGCCGTTGGCCGCCGACATCTGCGCCGCGGTGGCGATCGCGCCCGAGTAGTTGACCCGGCTCGTGAACTCCGCGTCGACCTTCTGCCAGTTGGCGCCGACGCCGATCGCGAAGTTGTCGGTCGGCTTCCACGAGATCGCCGGATTGACGTTGATCGTCTTCACGTCCGACTTGATGCCCTGGTAGCGGCCGAGCCAGTCGCTGTCGTATTCGGTCACGAGGCCGAACGGCGCGTTGACGCCGAGGCCGAACACCCACTGCTTGTTGATCGGGACGGCGATGTACATGTTGGGCACGAACGCGGTGCTTCCCGCGTCGCCGCCGTCGCCGCCGAGCGGCTGGTTGAACGCGGGCAGCGAGCCGTCGTTGCGGAACTTCATCGACGGCGTGATGATGTGGAGCGCGCCCGCGGCTTCGATCGACATGCGCTTCGAGAGCGTCGCGGCGTTCGACCACATCGAGGACGCGTCCTCGGTGACGGCGGCGCCGCCGGCGAACGCGTTGCCGAGGCCGCTGCCGCTGTTCTCCTGCAGCGCGAACCCGGCGCCGAGCGCCGGTCCGGCCGCGAGCGCGAACACGGACGCGACGGCGGCGGCGACACGGCGGGACCGGAAGGTCGGGGTGGTCATGGTGCGGGCTCTCCTCTCTGTCGGCGGGACGTGGCCGTCCCGCGCTCGGTGGGCGTCATCGTGCGGGCGGGTGTCGCAAACGAGTCGCATGTGCGTTCCGGCAGGACCGGGGGCGCAAGGCAGGCGAATCGACTATACACGGGGGCATCACGGCGGGCATGGTGCGGCGCATCATCACCCGGGGATCGGTCTCGGCCGGCGGTCCTCGCCCACCGCGACGTAGGTGAGCGAAGCCTCCGTCACCTTGACGGTGACGAGTTCGGTCGGATTGCGCTGCGCGTACACCTCGACGTCGACGGTCAGCGAGGTTCGCCCGACGCGCGCGATCACGCCGTAGAACGACACGACGTCGCCGACGAGCACCGGCTGCTTGAACGTGAACGAGTTCACCGCGACGGTGGCGACTCGCCCCAGGGCACGTCGCGCGGCGAGGACGCCGCCGACGATGTCGACCTGCGACATGATCCAGCCGCCGAAGATGTCGCCGTGCTGGTTGACGTCGGCCGGCATCGGCACGACGCGCAGCACCGGCTCGCGGTCGGGCAGGACGACGCTCACGCCGCTCGCGCCCGCGTCACAGCAGCTCCTTGCGCGCGACCTCGCGCAGTTCGCGCCGCAGGATCTTGCCGACGTTCGACTTCGGCAGTTCGTCGCGGAACATGACCTCGCGCGGGCACTTGTATCCGGTCAGGTGGTCGCGGCAGTACTTCATCACGTCGGCCGCGGTCAGCGCGGGATCCTTCTTCACGACGTACAGGCGCACGGCCTCGCCCGACTTCTTGTCCGGCACGCCGACCGCCGCGCATTCGAGCACGCCCGGGTGCTGCGCGACGACGCCCTCGATCTCGTTCGGGTACACGTTGAAGCCGGACACGAGGATCATGTCCTTCTTGCGGTCGACGATGCGGATGAAGCCGCGCTCGTCCATGATGCCGATGTCGCCGGTCATGAAGTAGCCGTCTTGCGTCATCACCTTGGCGGTTTCGTCGGGCCGGTTCCAGTAGCCCGCCATCACCTGCGGCCCCTCGATGCAGATCTCGCCGGGGGAGCCGAGCGGGACGTCCTTGCCCGCGTCGTCGCGCAGCACGATCGACGTCGACGGAATCGGCAGTCCGATCGATCCGTTGTACGCGGTGAGGTTCAGCGGATTGATCGTCGCCGCCGGCGAGGTCTCGGTGAGGCCGTAGGCCTCGATCAGCGGGACGCCGGTCACCTCCTTCCAGCGCTGCGCGACCGCCTCCTGCACCGCCATGCCGCCGCCCAGCACGAGGCGCAGCGACTTGAACGAGAGCCGCGCGAAGTTCGGGTTGTTGACGAGCGCGTTGAACAGCGTGTTGACGCCGGTGAACGCGGTGAACGGCACCTTGCGCAGCGTCTTCACGAACCCCGGGATGTCGCGCGGGTTCGGGATCAGCAGGTTCTCCGCGCCCAGCGTCATGAACACGAGGCAGTTCGCGGTGAGCGAGAAGATGTGGTAGAGCGGCAGCGGCGTGACGATGATCTCGCGCTGGTTCGGATCGAGCACCGGCGAGACCCAGGCGCGCGCCTGCAGCAGGTTCGCGATGATGTTGCGGTTGAGCAGCATCGCGCCCTTCGCGACGCCGGTCGTGCCGCCGGTGTACTGCAGGAACGCGATGTCGTCGTGTCCGATCGCGACGCGCTGCAGCGTGCGCCGGCGGCCTTCCGAGAGCACGTCCGACAGGTGGACGGTATCGGCGATCGACCAGGGCTTCACCATCTTCTTCACGCGCCGCACGACGAAGTTGACCAGCACGCCCTTCATGCCGAGCAGCTCGCCCATCGACGTGACGATCACGTGCTTCACCTTGGTCTTCTTCACGACCTCGGCGAGCGTGTGCGCGAAGTTCTCGAGCACGACGATCACTTCGGCGCCCGAGTCGACCAGCTGGTGCTCGAGTTCGCGCGCCGTGTAGAGCGGGTTGACGTTGACGACGGTCGCGCCCGCGCGGAGCGTCCCGAACAGGCAGACCGGGTACTGCAGGATGTTGGGCATCATCAGCGCGACGCGCGTGCCCTTGCCGCCGCCGATGCCCTGCAGCCAGGCGCCGAACGCCGCCGACAGCGTGTCGAGTTCGGCGAAGCTGATCGACTTGCCCATGCAGGTGAAGCTCGGTCGCGAGGCGAAGCGGGCGACGCTCTCGTCGAAGACGTCGCGCACCGACGCGTACTCGCCGACGTCGATCTCCGCCGGAACGCCGGGCGGATACTGCTTGAGCCAGATCTTGTCCACGTCTCCTCCCGGACCCGGCGTCGCGATCGACCGCCACGGTCGCCTGGGTCGCGTTGCGCGCGACGGCGGGCCGCCGTCACGATGGCGGCACGATCCTACACCGGAATCGCGCCGCGACTGGGGTCCGCCCTAGCTGGTCTGACCGCCTTTCGCCGGCGGGTCCTGGGCATAGTGCAGCGGTCCTCCGCGAAACGGCGCGAAACCGGTGCCGAAGATCGCCCCGGCGTCCACCAGGTCCGCGTCCGCGACGATGCCGTCGGCGAGCGCCGCGCGTGCCTCGGCGACGTACGGCCCGACCAGGCGCTCGGCGAGCCCTGCGGGGACCATGCCTGCGGCGCCCTTCACCGGCTTGCCGGCCTCCCAGCGGTAGTAGCCCTGACCGGTCTTCTTCCCGAGTTCGCCCGCATCCACGTGCCGCATGAGTTCGCGCGGCGGGACGGCCTCGCCGCCGAGGAGCTTGCCGACCGCGACGCAGATGTCGAGGCCGACGGTGTCGGCGAGTTCGATCGGACCCATCGGCATCCCGAACGCGAGCGCGGCTTCGTCGACGGTCTCGCGCGCGATGCCCTCGTCGACCGCGCGCATCGCGGCCATCAGGTAGGGCGCGAGCACGCGGTTCACGAGGAAGCCGGGTGCGCTTCGCACCGGCAGCGGCAGCTTGTCGATCCGGCGCACGAACGCGGCGGCCGGCGCGACCAGGTCGGGCCGCGTCGTGGTTCCGACGACGATTTCGACCAGCATCATGCTCTTCACCGGGTTGAAGAAGTGCAGCCCGATGAGGCGCGACGGATCGGCGAGCGCCGAGGCGATCGATTCGAGCGGTATCGACGAGGTGTTGGTCGCGAGGATCGCGCCGGGCTTCGCCTTCTTCTCCAGCGCGGAGAACACCGAGCGCTTCGCGTCGACGTTCTCGAAGATCGCCTCGACGATCACGTCCGCGCGCGCCGCGCCCTCGCCGGCCACGTCGGGAATCAGGCGGTCCATCGCGTCGCGGACGCGCCGCGGGTCCTTCAGCCGCTCGCCGTAGAGCTTCGCCGCGCGCGCGATCGCCGGGGCGATCCGCTCGGGCGCCTGGTCCTGCAGCGTCACGGTGAGCCCGCGCAGCGCGCACCACGCCGCGATGTCGCCGCCCATCGTGCCGGCCCCGACCACGTGGACGTGCGCAGCGGCGGCGGCGTCGGATGCCTTGCCCAGGGCCTTCAGCCGCTCCTGCAGCTTGTACACGCGAATCAGGTTCGCGGCCGTCGGCGAGCGCACGAGCGTGACGATGCTCGCCGGATCGCCGGCCGGCGGCGCGAGCGCGTTGCCGTCGAAGCGCTTGAACAGTTCGAGGATCGCCCAGGGCGCCGGATAGTGCTCGCGGCGCGCGCGCTTGCCGACCTCCTTCGCCGCCTGCGAGGCAATGAGCCGCCGCGCGATCGGATTCAGCGTGAGTTCGAGCGCGAACGGCAGCTTGCGCGGCGGGGGCAGCGCGGCGAGCACGCCGCGCGCGGTGTTCTCCATGATGCGCAGCGGCACCGCCTCGTCGACCAGCCCGAGCTTCTTCGCGCGGCGCGCGTCGATCGTCCTGCCCGAGAGCATCAGGTCGAGCGCGGCGGGCGCGCCGACGACGCGCGGCAGCCGCTTGATGCCGCCCCAGCCGGGCACGATGCCGAGCAGCACCTCGGGGAGCCCCATGCGCGTGCCCGGCTCGTCGATCGCGACGCGGTAGCGGCAGGCGAGCGCGAGTTCGAGCCCGCCGCCGAGGCAGAAGCCGCGCACGAGCGCGAGCGTCGGATAGGACACCGCGGCCAGCCGCTCGAACGTGTCCCACCCGCGTTTCACCAGCGCGACCGCGCCCGCCTCGGTGGCGATCGCGCCGAACTCGTCGATGTCCGCGCCGGCGATGAAGCCGCTCGCCTTGGCGGAGCGGATCAGGAGCGCGCGCGGCTTCTCCCGGTCGAGGAGGTCGAGCGCGAGATTGAACTCCGCCATGGCCTCGGCCGACAGCGTGTTGGCGCTCGCGTCGGCCTGGTCGAACGCGAGCACCGCGAGGCCGTCGGCTTCGCGCGTGAGCTTCCAGTGCCGCAGTTCGGCCTTCGGCGCAGGCATTCGCACGAGGGTCGCTTCCAGATCGATCGTCTCGGCCATGGTCAATGTTCCTCAACCGCGGCCGCCGACGGCGCGGCGTCGCCCACCCGTTCCACCAGCATCGCGCCGCCCAGCCCGCCGCCGATGCAGATCGCCGCCATGCCGCGCCTGCCGCCGGTGCGCTCGAGCGTCTCCAGCACGTGCAGCACGATGCGCGTGCCCGACGCCCCGACCGGGTGGCCGAGCGCGATCGCGCCGCCGTCGGCGTTGAGCTTCGCGCGGTCGAGCGTGCCCATCGCGCCGGGCAATCCGAGTTCGGTGCGGCAGTAGTCGTCGCTCTCCCAGGCCGCGAGGCACGCGAGCACCTGCGCCGAGAACGCCTCGTTGATCTCCCACGCGTCGACGTCGTTCAGGCCGAGAGCGTGGCGCGCGAGGATCGGCGTCGCCGCATGCACCGGCCCCAGTCCCATCTGCGCCGGATCGAGCCCCGCCCACTGCGAATCGACGATCCGGCCGCGCGGCGAAAGCCCGTGCTCGTCGACGGCGCGCTGCGAGGCCACCACGACCCAGGCGCCGCCGTCGGTGACCTGCGAACTGTTGCCGGCAGTCACGTTCCCGTACTTGCGGTCGAAGAACGGCTTGAGCTTCGCCAGGTTCTCGGGCGTCGAGTCCTCGCGCACGCCGTCGTCCGCCGCGTAGACCTTGCCGGACCGGTCGTAGAGCGGCACGAGTTCGCGCGCGAAGTGCCCGGCGGCCTGCGCGGCGAGCACCTTGCGGTGGCTCTCCGCGGCGAACGCATCCATCTGCGCGCGCGTGATGCCGAAGCGACAGGCGAGGTTCTCCGCGGTCTGGCCCATCAGGAGCCCGACGACCGGGTCGGTGAGCCCCTTCATGAGGCCGATCACCGGCGCGAGGAACTGCGGCCGGAACTTCGCGACCAGCGCCGCGCGCTCGCCCACCGACTTCGCCGCGTACCAGTTGGAGAGCCACAGCACCATCGCGTCGTTGAAGAGGAGCGGCGCGCGCGACAGCGCGTCGACGCCGCCGGCGAGCACGAGGTTCGAGCGGCCGGTGCGGATCTGCGCGATCGCCGAGTCGATCGCCTGCATGCCCGACGCGCAGTTGCGCATCACCGTCCACGCCGGCACTTTCTTGCCGCACCCCATCCGCAGGGCGGCGACGCGGCCGATGTTGACCTCGTCGGGCGAGGGCGCCGCGCAGCCGAGGATGACTTCGTCGAGGGCGTCCGGCGCGAAACGCCGGCGCAGGAGCAGCGCGCGCCCGGCGTCGGTCGCGAGGTCGGACGCGGCGAACGGACCCGGACGGTTGCGGGCCTTGAGGAACGGCGTGCGCGCGCCGTCGACGAGGTAGACCGGTTCGTTCCGCATGTCAGGACCTCGCGGCCTGCGGCACGCGCGGGGGCGTGCCGGCGTCGTTCGATGCCGACGGCTCGCCGGGCGCGGTCACGCGCAGGAGGCTCGTGCCGAGGTCGGGCGCGAAGTCGTCCACGCGGACGACCTTCGCGACGAGCGTGCGCTGCGCGACCAGTGCGCGCCCCTCGCCCGCATCGATGACACCCGCCGAGATGGCGCGCGCCGCGAGTTCCTCGACGCCCTCGCCCGGCGCGAGGTTCGCGTCGAAGGCGCCGGATTTCGCGGCCGCCTTGAGCTTCGCCTCGACCGGCTCCACCGCGACGGTCGCCGCGAGCGCGCGCTCGATCAGTCCCGTCGGATCGTCTTCTTCGTTCGACACGAACATCGGCATCGTCAGGCGGTCGCGCGTGGCCGACGGCTCGATCAAGAGGCGCGCCACCTCGTGGCCCAGCCGGTCCGACGGCACGACGTAGGGTCGCCCGAGCGGGAACACGATGCGCCGCATGAGGGTGCTGACGATGCGGTTCGGGAAGTTCGAGACGACGCCCTCGAACGCGTTCTGCGCCTGGAACATCGCGTCCCAGATCGCCCAGTGCATCAGCGGCGCGTCGGCGGCCTGCCGGCCCTCGCGCTCGTAGCGCGCGAGCGTGGCCGAGCACAGGTAGAGCGCCGAGAGCACGTCGCCCAGCCGCGCCGAGAGCTTCTCCTTGCGCTTCAGCGCGCCGCCGAGCGTCCCCATCGACACGTCGGCGAAGAACGCGAGCGCCGACGAGAAGCGCGTGAGCTGCTGGTAGTAGCGCCGCGTCTCGGGCGCCACGCCGTCGGGCACGCGCACGAAGTGCGAGCCGGTGAGCCCGGTCACGAGCGTGCGCGCGGCGTTCGACAGCACGAAGCCGACGTGGCCCCACAGCGCGTGGTCGAACGCGACCGACGCCTTCGCCGGATCCTCCTCGCGCGTCGCCGCCATCTCCTTCAGGATGTACGGGTGGCAGCGGATCGCGCCCTGGCCGAAGATGATCAGGCTGCGCGTCAGGATGTTCGCGCCCTCCACCGTGATCGACACCGGCATCTGCATGTACGCCGCGCCGAGGAAGTTCGACGGCCCGAGGCAGATGCCCTTGCCGCCGACGATGTCCATCGCGTCGTTGATGATCGCGCGGTTGCGCTCGGTGATGTGGTACTTGGCGATGCCGGAGAGCACCGCGGGCTTCTCGCCCAGGTCGACCGCCGCGGCGGTCAGCACGCGCGTCGCGTCCATCATGTACAGGTTGCCGCCCATGCGCGCGAGCGGCTCCTCGATCCCCTCGAAGCGGCCGATCGCGGTCCGGAACTGCGTGCGCACGCGCGCGTAGCCGCCGGTCGTGCGGACCGCGAGCTTCGCCATGCCGGTGTTCGACGACGGCAGCGAGAGGCCGCGCCCGGCGGCGAGGCACTCCATCAGCATCCGCCAGCCCTTGCCGAGCATCGGCTGGCCGCCGATCACCCACTCCATCGGGATGAACACGTCGTTGCCGTGGTTCGGGCCGTTCTGGAACACGCAGTTCAGCGGCATGTGGCGCCGGCCGATGTGGACGCCCGGATGGCTCGTCGGGATCAGCGCGCAGGTGATGCCGAGGTCCTCGCGGTCGCCGAGCAGCCGGTCGGGGTCGTGCGCGCGGAACGCGAGGCCGAGCAGCGTCGCGACCGGGCCGAGCGTGATGTAGCGCTTGTCCCAGGTGAGCCGCAGGCCCAGCACGCGCTTGCCCGCGTGCTCGCCGAAGCAGACGATGCCGTAGTCGGGGATCGCCGCCGCGTCGGAGCCCGCGTTCGGATGGGTGAGCGCGAAGCACGGGATCTCCTGCCCCTTCGCGAGCCGCGGCAGGTAGTAGCGCTTCTGCTCGTCGGTGCCGTAGTGGAGCAGGAGTTCGCCCGGCCCGAGCGAGTTGGGCACCAGCACCGACACCGCGACCGAGCCGGAGCGCGTCGAGAGCTTGGTGATCACCTGCGAGTGCGCGTACGCCGAGAAGCCCAGGCCGCCGTACTCCTTCGGAATGATCATTCCGAGGAAGCCCTTGTCCTTGATGAACTGCCACGCGTGCGGCGGCATGTCCTTGTAGACGTTCGTCGTCTCCCAGTCGGAGACCATCGCGCACAGTTCCTCGACCTCGTGGTCGAGGAAATGCTGCTCGTCCGCGGTGAGCCCGGGCGCGGGAAGCGACAGGAGCTTCTTCCAGTCCGGCTTGCCGCTGAAGAGTTCGGCGTCCCACCACACCGTGCCCGCCTCGATCGCCTCGCGTTCGGTCTGCGACATCGGCGGCATCACCTTGCGGAACGCGCCGAGCAGCGCGTCGCTCACGAGATGGCGCCGCAGGCCCGGGACGAGCGCGGGAATCGCGACGAGCACGCCCACGACGGCGAGCGCCAGCGAGAGCCACCGCGGCACGAGCGCGCCGACCCACGCGGCCGCGACCAGCACGGCGAACGTGCCGACCCACGCGATCGCGCGCGCACGCACGCAGGCGAGCGCCAGGAACGCGAGGAAGGCCCCCAGCAGCCAGAGGAGCGAGGTGACGAGGATCATCGTTTCGTCCTTTCCACGTCGGGCGCGCCGTTCAGCGGGCGCGTTCCGCTGCGATCTCGCCATCGAGGTCGCGCGAGACTTCCGAGAGATCCGGCAGCGGCGCCTTCAGGCCCGCGAGCAGGAACGGCGCGAGCCGGCGCAGGAGCACCTCGTCGTTCGAGGTCTCCTTCGGATTGAGTTCCGCGATCAGCTTGAGCGCGTCGGTGCCGGCCAGCGTGTAGGACAGCGCGCCCATGATGAAGTGCAGCCGCCACGACAACTCCTTCGCCGGCAGGTGCGGCAGCGCGCGGCCGAACGCGGCCTTGAAGCGGACGATCATCGGCGCGTACTGCTCGGACAGGAACCGGCGGATGAACGGCGCCGGGTCGGCGTAGGCGCGGCCGAGGAGCTTCAGGAAGTTCTTGCCGCCGAGTTCGCGGTCGCGCGCGAGTTCGAGCGCCGGCACGAACAGCGCGACGATGATCCGCTCGCAGGAGAGCGGCGGCGTCGCGGCCTCGCGCTCGAACCGGTCGAGCAGGTCGACGCGGCGCTGGTTCATCGGATCGAGCCGGCGCGTCAGCACCGCCTGGAACAGTTCTTCCTTGCTGCCGAAGTGGTAGTTGACCGCCGCGAGGTTCACCGCCGCCGCGGCGGTGATCGCGCGGAGGCTCGTCGCCTCGAAGCCGTGCTCCATGAACAGCGTCTCGGCCGCATCGAGGATGCGGTCCTTCGTCGCCGTCGTGGTCCGGCCGTCGTGCAGCGACACCACCGTTCCGCCCATGCGGTTCCCCCGGGGTTGGCGGGCCGCGGCCGGGAGTCGGGCGCGGCCTCAATCAAACGATCGTTTCAATCTTATGTTCGTTTGACTCCAGGGTCAAGCAACAGGTTCCGCGGGAACTGGACGTGATCAGGAGGCGCCCGGGTCGTGAGGCCCACGATGTGCCCGGCGGCCGCGGATGTGATGGCCGGCAGGCCCCGTAGTCCGGGGCCGCGCGCCCGGCTGCGCCAGCCCCCGCCCGGATCGGCCGCTCAGCGACCGAAGCGGGCCGCCAGTTGCGCGACGGCGTCTTCGATCGCCGCACGCAGCGCCGCGTCCGCGCCTTCGGCCTTGCGCTGCGCGGCGTACAGGTCGGGGGCGGCCGCGACGTTGCGCGGGCGGTGACCCAGCGCGCCGGAGAGCCCGGCGCCGGAGAGGCCGACGCTCGTTTCCGACGACTTGATCGGTTTCTTCACGTTGACGGCATCGAGGATGTCGCCGGTGCCGGAGTCCACGATGCGGACGTCGATCGCGATCGAGTCCGTGATGCTCGAACCTCCGAAGCTCACGCCGGCGATGCTGATGCTGCCCGTGCGCTGCTGCTCGGCGGCGTTCACCTCGGACACGATGCCCTCGAAGACGAACTGCGCGCCGCGCATCATCTGCTGCGCGGCAGCGCCGGTCGTGTAGCCCTCGGCGTTGAGGAGTTTTTCCTTCATCACGCCTTCGCTCAGGCGGCTGCGCTCGACCACCCGGAAGCGGCCGGTCTTCACCAGCGCGGTCTTGAACATGTCGGTCGCGGCCACGCCGCTCACGCCCGGCAGCATCGACCGGAACTCGAAGATGGTGACCGACACGCGCTCGCCGCCGGGAAGCGGCGCCGGTGCGGCGGCCGCCGTCGCCCCGGCATTCGCGTTGGCGTCGGCGGGCGATGTCTGCGCGTTCGCCGGAAGCGTCGCAGCACAAAGCGCCGACGCCCCCAGGATGGCCCAAGCGGGCGCGACCGTTCGCCGGAACATGCGGACCTCCGAGAGGCCGGCCCCGCGCAAAGGCGCAGCCGGGTTGGCGACTGGGTCGCAGCTTGAGCCGCACCGTGTTACATCCGCGTCACACGCCTTCGGGGAACCGATCGGGCGACGCGGTTTCGCACCGGTACCAAAGTCGACGGCGCCGGCCTCGAGGCAACGAAGGAGTCGCCGTTGCCTCAGGGTTGCGTCGCGTCGCGCCCGTCGGCGGCGTCGAGTTCGCTCTGCCAGCGCGCTGCCGCGGCGGCGTCGCCTCGAACGCGGCAGTGCGCTACCAGTTCCGCCACGAAACCCCGCAGGAGCGGCACGCTGCCGATCGCTCGCGCTTCGCGCACCGCGTCCTCGAGCAGCGCCACCGCGCGAGCGGACTCGCCGCGGCGCCGCGCCACGTCCGCGAGCGTGGAGAGCGTCAGCGCGTGGCCCCGACGGTGGCCCACCTGTCCGGTCATGCGCAGCGCTTCCTCCGCGTGGACCTGTGCGGTCTCGAGGTCTCCCTGTTCGATCGCGCAACGGGCGAGCCAGTACGCGCAGTTCGCCACCTTGAGCGGGGCGTTGCCGCGAAAGCGTTCGATCGCCGTCGAAAGGTGCGCCTTCGCATCGTCGAACCGGCCGAGCGCCGTGCAGGTCGCGCCGATCTCGAGCAGCAGCGCGGCGTCCGCGGCCTCGTCGAGCTGTCCGCGCAACCGCGCGCGCGCCTCCTCGGCGATCGCGAGCGCGGCGTCGTAGCGGCCGCCTTCGAACGCCGCCACGGTGCGCTTGATCGCGAGCTCCGCTTCGAGGGCCGGGTCGCCGATGCCGGTGACGAGCGACGCCATGGCCTCGATCGCGCGCGCCCGGCCAGCCTCGTCTCCGAGGTTGCGGAACAGGTCGACGCAGGCGGCATGGATGCGAAACGCCGCCGCGCCACCGGCGCCGTCCGCGAGCGCGGCATCGTAGTGGGCGATGGCTTCGCGCAACGCGTGGACCCGCGCGGCCGCTTCGGCCGCCCGCGTCCTGGCGCCGACCGCCTCATGGGCCCGGCCTCCGTCCTCGAGGTGCCGGGCGATCCGCGCCGGCGGCCCGTCGGCGAGCGCGAGCGCGGCGGCGAGCCGTCGATGCATGAGGCGCGTTCGCTCCGCCGACATCGCATCGGCGAGCGAACGCCTGATCAACTCGTGCGCGAACCGATAGCCCTTGGCATCGGGCAGGACGAACTGGGCGCTCGTCGCGGCGTCGAGCGCTTCGACGACGGCCCACTCGTCCACCGCGATAGTGGTCGCGATCATGGCGACGTCGAAGCTGTCGTCCGCGAGACTCGCCGCCTCGAGCACCCGGCGCACCGGCTGGCCGAGCCGGTCGACCCGTCGCAGCACCGCCTCGCGCACGTTGGGCGAGATCGGAAGCTCGCGATAATCCTCGGTGTCGTCGTCGTAGGGCGTCGACCACGTGCCGCCGTCGCGCCAGAGCACGCCCGCACCGAAGAGGTCGCGCAACGTTTCCATGATGAACAACGGATTGCCGGCCGTCGCCGCGTGCAGACGCCGCGAGAAAACCGCTGCGCCGGTGCTGCCGGACAGAGCGCGCACCAGTTCGAGCACGTCGGGCGCGGTCAGCGGCTCGAGCGCGATCCGCTGGAGGAGGCCATCGCGTTCGACCGCCGCCAGTGCGCTCTGCACGGCGGCGTTGGCCGCGAGGTCGGGTTGCCGTGCCGCGGCGAAGAGCCGGGTTCGCTGCGCTCGCCGCACCACGTGCGCGAGGAGCTCGGCGCTGGCGCCGTCGAACCATTGCAGGTCGTCGAACACCAGCGAGCCGTCGCCGGCCGCCGTCAGCAGCGCGGCGGCGAGTCCCTCGAGGAATCGCCCCTTCGCCTCGGCCAACGGAAGCTCCGCGTTGGTTCCGTCGCCGGAGAGCGCCGGCACGAGTCGCGCGACTTCGGATTGCCAGACCGGGTCGAGCAGCTCGAACCAGCGCGTGTCGTCGCGATACGCCGACCAGATCGCCTCGGCCACCGGGTAGTACGGCGTGTCGCGCGAGATCTCCCGCCCCTCGAGCACGATCGTCCGGCCGTGCGATCGGGCGAACTCGACGACGAGCCGGCTCTTGCCGAGTCCGGGATCTCCGGTCACCAGTGCAAGACCTCGTCGAACCGCGGCGAGCGTGGACCAGGCAGCGTCGCGACCCACCAGCGGCGGCGCGAGCGTCGGCGTCGCGTCGTCGGCGTCGGGCGGCACGGGCGTTGCCGCGGGCGTCTCGAGGCGACGAGCCCACGCGATCGTCTCGTCGCCGGGAGCGACACCGAGTTCGCGCGCGAGCAGGTCGCGGCAGCGCTCGAACTGCGCGAGGGCCGCGCGGCGATCGCCGGCCCGATAGAGGAGTCGCATCAGCGTCCGATGGCGCGCCTCGTCGAGCGGATCGTCGTCGAGGAGCGCGCGCGCGAGGTCCAAGGCGCCGGCGATGTCGCCGTCGCGCTCGCGCGCCGCGGCTTCGCGTGCGAGCGAAGCCCGCCACAGCCTCGCGACTTCATCGCGCTCGGCGGCGAGCCACTCGGCGAAGCCCGCGGCGCCCTTCAGGTCGACATCGGCGAGCAGCGGACCACGATGGATCGCGAGGACGTCCGCGTCCCGATGGTCCGCCGCGGCGCGTCGCAGCCGGTCGACGTCGATGTCGGCGCCCGGGCGGAGCGCGAGTTCGTCTCCGCGCGTCTCGATCCAGTCGCCGAGGGCCGTGGCGTGGATCCGGTGCAGTTCCTGACGAAGATTGCGCCGGGCGTCGACGTCGTCGCGGTCGGACCACAAGAGCGCGCCCGCGCGAGGCCGCGAGACCGGTCCGTGAACCGCGAGGTAGGCGACGAGCGCGAGCGCCTTGCGGGTGGGAAGCTCGATCGGCTGGCCGACGCGGATCCTCGGCGGCCCGAGGAGGTCGAGCGCCAGCGTGTCCGCCGACCGGTGCTGCGTCTCGTCGCCTGGCGCCCTGGACATGCGATCCCCGCGCGTCGGCCGCGTCCCCGGCACGCTCGAAACAGCCATCCTCCGCCCGCGACTGCGTGAAAAACCTTGCGGTCAATCAAGAAGTCGTCAGGCAGGACCTCCGCGTTCGTCCCGCCACCGTGTGCGCATCGCACGTCCCGGCCGAACCGCTGTAACGCCCGACGCTCCGCGCCGTGACGCCGGGATAACGCCGCGCGGCCTATCGTCTCTTGCAGGGCGCCGGGATCGCCGGGGCCGCAGGGATTGGCCACGACCATGCCGCCGCGATCGCTCGATGATCACGCTCCGCCGGGTGGAGCGCGCGCGCCGTCCGCCTGCTGCCTGACCCGGCCGCCACTCCCTGTCCGCGCAGGGGACCCTCGATGACGAACGACTGCAAAGCTCCGCTCGATGCGCGCGATGCCAACGCGATGCCAACGTCGGACTGCAAAGCGGACGGGCCGCTTCGCATCGAACTCGCGCGAAGTGGCGGCCGTTGGCAGGCGGTGATCGTGCGCGAGCATCACGCGCCCGAGGTGACCACGCTGCACCAGTTGATCCGCTGGCTGGCCGCCCTGTCGGCCGGCTCCGAACGACCGCCGGGCGGGCTGCGGTGAGCCGCGCGCCGCACGGGCCCGAGCCGAGGAGGCCGACGATGACCACGATGCGCACCCTGCACCGATCCATCAGGCCACTGCCGGCAGTCCGGCTCATGTGCTTCGTCTTCGCATTGACCGTGCCCGCCGCGTTCGCCGCAGAGACCGCCAAGACCGCGATCGGCCGGGCCGGCCCGGTCGCCGCGACATGGCGGGCCGATGCGCGACTGACCCACGTGTCCACGCTGCGCGGACAGGCCGACGGCCGCGCGGTGCAGTGGCTGTGCACCTACTACTCGCCGGCGGCGAAGAAGAGCGCGATCGTCACCGTGCGCGCCGGCGGCAAGGTCGAGATCGATGCAGACGTGCGCAACACCTCGGTCGATGCGCTCGGCGCCGATTTCGTCGACAGCGACCAGGCCGTGGCCGCAGCGGCCAAGGCAGGGTTGACGTTCGCGAAGGACGCCAGGGATCTGGGGCTCGGCCTCGTCGTCGGCAACCAGGCGACGGGCAAGCCGCAGGCGTTCTGGTCGGTCATGGTCAGCGACGACAAGGGCATGGCATCGGTGACGCTCGCCGCCCGCGACGCCGCGTTCGTCAAGCGCGACAACGTCAAGTACTGATGGCAAGTCCCGGGACACGCTGCGGCAGCAGGCGCGAGGCGCTGACCGATGCGCGATCGCACCGGCGCTGGAACGGTCGCCGAACCATCGCACTCGGCATCCGCTGATCGTTCGAACGAGGCGCCCCCCATGAACAGGAACCGGCAACGCCTCTGCATCGCCATCCTTCCGTTGGCGGGGATCTGGTGGTCCGCGATGGCAGCGCTCGCCGCCGACGCTCAGCGCGCGCCGACGGCCGCATCCACCGCCGGCACGACCCGTCCTGCCCTGCCTCCTGTCGACCGCGACCAGAGGAGCGGATCGGCGGTGGGGAGCACGATCGCCCCCGTTCCGGGCAACCTCGCGCCCAGCGTGCGTCAGATCCGGCCGGCGACCGTGAACGCCGGGCAGACGCTGGACTTGCTGTTGATCGGCGCCGGTTTCGGGACGCGCACGCAGGTGACCTTCGGCGCAGGGGTCGAGGTCGTCGACGCGCCGCAGGCCGTGGGCGAAGGCCAGTTGCGCATTCGGGTACGGGTGGCGACCGACGCCGCGCCCGGCCCGCGCATGCCGAGGCTCGTCAATGGCGCACTCGCCGGATCCGGACCTGCCTCGCTCACGGTGCTGGCCACGCGTGCAGCACCGGCCGCCCGACAGTCTCGTCCCGCCGAATACGCCAGCGGGCTCTCCCGCTCGCCGTCGCAAGCCGACGCGGCGACCCGGACCGCGCCGTTCGAGGCCATGCCTCCCCCACCCCGACGCGCCGACCCGGCTGCTCGGACGGCACCCCTCGCGGGCATGCCGCCTCCGCCACAGCGCGCCGATCCGGCAACGCGGACTCTCCCCCTCGCGGTCACGCCGGACCGATCCGCCCGGGCGGACTGGCCGGCCCCGCCGGATTCATCGCGCAGGGGCACGCTTCCGCCGCCTTCCAACCTGTCCCGCGCGGGCAGCACGCCGATGCAGCGAGTTCCTGCCGCGACGGTGAAGCTCGCGTTCGGAAAGATCGTGCCCGATACCAAGAAGCCGGCGTGGGGCGGAACGGAGCGAACCTTCGACAAACTTTCGGCGAACGCGACGCTGGTCTGGCAGACCGCCAACCCCGAGGCGCACTCGTGGCGCTGGCAGATCTCGGCCCAGCCCTTCCCCGCCGATGCGGCCGTGCAACCGCCTGCGCTGCTGAACGAAGGCGACGCCGTCTACGATCATTTCAAGCTGGACCTGCTGCCCTACGTCCCGGCTACGGACGCAAGCCCACCGAAGAAGACTCCGACGAAGAAGCTCCCGAGCAAGGCGCCGGGCAAGGCCGCGTCCCAGTTCGGCCAGCAGGGCGCGGTGCCGGTCGTCGACCCGCAGCAGGCGCCGGTGGCGCCGATCATCAAGCTCTACATCCGCGTCGTGAGGCTCACGGATGGCAAGCCCGCGGGCGCGCCATCCAACACCGTCATCGCCACCTACGAGCCGCGTGCCAACGACGAAGCCCTGGAGGCACTGGGCGAGGCTCTGGGAGATGTCCAGAAGGCGAAGGCCATGGCCGATCAGGCCGCGAACATGTTCGCCCTGAAGATCGTCCACTTCGAGCCGGCGGTGTTTCCCGATCCCAACCGCTGGGGCTGCGTCGAGCTGCTCGAGAATCCCTATCAGCACACCAGCCGACTCGGCACGTTTCATCCGCTCCACGGCTATGCCCCCGGCGAGCACTGTCCCAAACCCAAGGACATGCAGAAGGACTGGTTCGACAAGTGGGTGGTGGGCGCGATCGAGGGCTGGGCTCTCTCATGGAACAAGCTCACCGGGTTCTACAACGGGGCGAAGAGCTGGATCGCGAGCCAGATCGTCGGTCAGATGCCCTGCGAGTGGCTGGGCGAGAAGCTGGAGGACGAATGCCAGGCCGCGGCCCAGGTGATGGTGGAGGGCGCGCTTTCAGCCGGCATGGCGGCGGCAGGCATGCCCCCCAGCCTGCCCGATCTGGACGCCTTGAGCGCTCTGGGCAAAGGCAAGATCGCTGAAGCCGCGGTGAACACCAGTTGCGACGCCATCGAGAGCAACGGCGGCGTCTGCACGCCGGAGATGAAGGCGAAACTCGCGGACTACTACAGGCAGGGTCTCGACGAGTTGCAGAAGCAGATCGAAAAGCAGATGAAGTACGAGGCGCGCGAGCCGGGCTGCCGCAACGCACCCGACGCCGCCGAACACGCCGGCCTCGACCTCCTTCCCTGTTTCAGCGACTACCCCGGTACCAAGGTGGTACCCGCCAAGGGCGCGGTCTACGCACCGCCGACGGTGAAAGTCCGGGTCACGCGCAAGCAACCCCAGCCCGCGCACATCAAGGGCTGCGATCGGGTGTCCGTGGGCATGGACCTCACGAACACGTTCCCCGGCGGGTACCTCAGCGGCAAGAACCTGCCCCCGGCCCCGGTCGCCGGCCCGCTCTACATCCCGGCGAGCGAATCGGTGCCGCAACTCGGCGCGGGCGAGTCGGTAGAACTCCTGCTGGTCCTGTCGAAGATGGCCGTAGTCGAGGTGCCGGGAAACCACTACGGCAAGTTCTACCTTCCGAACTGGCAAGTGCTCTACCGAGGCGGCAAGGGCACGCTGTGGGCGTCGATGGCGGCAGCGGAGATCGCGACCGGACTGCAGACTCAGAAGGCGGTGTCAGGCCCCTGCTCGGCCGGAGACAGCGTGGCGTTGCAGATCCCGAAGTAGCTCCGAGACCGCCGTGCGGGTCGCGGGACGTCCGGGGCCTGCCGCGTCCTGGCGGCGACGTGGACAGCGGCGTGCGGGCGTCGTCGCGCGCTCGCCATGCCGCCGCTTCAGTTCCTCAGGACTCCACCGCTGCCGCCCGACCCGGCGCCTGCCGCAGCACCAGCAACAGCGCCACCGCGCCGAGCAGCGCGCCGACCCCGCGCGCCACGAGCGACGGCGACATCAGCCCGACGCCGGCGGCGAGGAACAGTGCGCGGCTGGTCCACCCGAAGCGCTGGCGCCAGAAGCCCTCGACCGCGAGGCAGAGGCAGGCGACCGACGCGAATGCGGCAACGATCGCGATCGCGACGCGCCAGGATTCCCCGATGAGCAGCAGTTCGCGACTGTAGATGAACGCGAACGGCACGAAGAACCCGACGATCGCGATCCGGACCGCGGCGAGCCCGATTCCGATCGGATTCGCGTCCGCGATCGGCGCCGCGGCGAACGCCGCCACCGCCACCGGCGGCGTCATCGCCGACAGGCTCGCGTAATAGACGAGGAACAGGTGCGCGGCCATCATCGGCACACCGAGCTTCAGGATCGCCGGCGCGATCAGCACCGCGGCGAGAATGTACACGCTCGGTGTCGGCATCCCCATGCCGAGCAGCAGCGTGACCAGCGCGGCCAGCACGAGCGTCGCGAGCGGGTTGGAACCCGCGACGAGGAAGATGAGGTCGGTGAACTTCGCGCCCAGTCCGGTCATCGACAATCCGCCGACGACGAGCCCGGCGGCCGCGCAGGCCGCCACGACCGGCACGACGCGCGTCGTCGTCTCCGCGAGCACCGAGTAGATCATCGCGACGCTCGGGCGCGTGCGCGACGACAGCGCGGCGGCGGCGAGGATCGCGAGCGTGCCGAACGCCGCGACGTAGTTCGGCGAGTAGCCCAGCAGCAGCGCGGTGACCAGCGCCACGAGCGGCAGCAGGAACACGCCGCCGCCGCGCAAGGTGTCGCGCAACTTCGGGATTCCGCTCTCGTCGAGTCCCCGCAGCCCCAGCTTCACCGAGTTGAGGTGCACCTGGTAGTACACGCAGAAGTAATACAGGGCCGCGGGCACGATCGCGGCGAGGGCGATGTCCACGTAACGGATGCCGGTGAACTCGGCCATGATGAACGCCGCCGACCCCATGACCGGCGGCAGGATGCTTCCCCCGGTGGAGGCCGCCACCTCGACGCCTCCGGCGAGCGTGCCCGAGTAACCGAGCTTCTTCATCATCGGGATCGTGATCGAGCCGGTGGCCACCACGTCCGCGGTCGGACTGCCGGAGATCGTGCCGTACAGCCCCGACGAGACGACCGCGATCTTCGCCGGCCCGCCCGGACGACGCCCGGTCAGCGCCGCAGCCGCATCGAAGAAGAAATCGCCGCCTCCGGCCCGCGACAGGAACGTGCCGAACATGCCGAACAGGAACACGTAGGTGAGCGCGACGCGCACCGGCACGCCGTAGATGCCGTCGGTCGTGAACACCAGGATGTCGAGGAAATGCCGGTAGTCGATCGGACCGTGGCCGAGCACGCCGGGGAGCCGGTCGCCCCACAGGTTGTAGGCGAGGAAGACGAGCACGATCACCGTCAGCCCCGGGCCCACGGTGCGCCGCGTGGCCTCCAGCGTGAGCAGCAGGAGCACGCTGCCCGAGACGACGTCGGCGGTGGTCAGCGGATCGAGCAGCGTGATGCGGGTGATGATGCGCTCGTTGTGCAGCCAGAAGTACGCGCTGCTCGCCAGCGCGGCGCCGGCGAAGAGCAGGTCGAACCAGGGCACGCGGTCCTTCGAGGACTCCGTGGTCGCGCCGACGTACAGGAAGACGAGCGCGAGCATCAGCCCGAGGAAGACGATGGTCATCGCGAACACGTCGACGATCTCGATCGTCGTCGTGTAGACGATGCCGAGCGCGACCAGCGCCGAGTACGGCTTCGCGATGCGACCCACCCAGCCCTCCGGCGTGCGGCGGGAGCCGGTGCCGAGGAACGCGGAGAGCGCGGGCATGGGGGTCGCGGGGGTCACGCAGCGCCGCCCGACCCTCGCGGCCTCGAAGGGCCGGGACCGGGCGGCGCGTTCGTCCTACTTGAGGAGCCCGGCTTCGCGGAAGAACTTCGCGGCGCCCGGATGGTAGGGGATCACCTGCTGGCTCGCGAGGAACTGCGGCGTGATGTCCTTGAACGTGCTGTGCGCGGTCTTGAACTTGTCGATGTGGGTGGCGAGCGCCTTGGCGAGATCGTAGGCCACCGCATCGGGCATCTTCTCGCTCGCGAACAGGATCGCGGAGAGCGCGACCGTGGGCACGTCCTGCGGCTGCCACGCGTAGGAACCGCCCTTGACGACGAACGGCCGGACGGAGAGCTCCTTCACGACCTTCTGCACCGTGCCCTCCGACACCGGCAGCAGCACCGAGGGCACCGCGTCGCCGGCCTGCACGATGAAGCTCGTGCGCACGAACACGCCGTTCGCGAACATGTCGATGCGGCCGTCCTTCATCAGATCGCCCTGCTCGTTGGACGCGGCGTAGACGACGTGTCCGCCCCACTTCTCGATGTCCGCGAGACTCACGCCGATCGCGGCGAACATCCGGACCGCGACGTGCTCGGTGATGTTGCCGCGCTTGTTGAACGCGACCCGCAGCGGCGGCTTCTTGGCGGCGATGTCGTCGAACGTGCGGATCGCGTACTTGTCGGCGAACGCCTTGCTCATCACCATCTGCATCGGCGCCCAGTCGTACATCAGCGCGATCGCGCGCAGGCTCGTGACCGGCTTGGTGAACGGCGCGGCGCCCTCGAGCGCGAGGCGGAGCTCCGCGTCGTGCGCGAGCCCGAGCTCGGCCTTGCCCTGCTCGACGATCCCGATGTTGGCGAGGCCTCCGCCGGAGGTCTGGTAGGTGACCGTCGAGCCGGGGAACGCAGCCTTGACCGCGCCGTCGATGCCGACGCCGAGAATCGTCCACAGGCCGCTCGGGCTCGCGCCGGAGAGCGTCAGCTTGTACGGGGCCTGCGCCCACGCGATCGAACTCGCCAGCGCGAACGTGATTCCGAACAGAAGCTTCCTTGTCGCGTGCATGGATCCTCCTCGTCGTCTCGCGCGGGCGCGGTTCGCCCGCCGTCCTTCAATCGAATGCGCCCTTCGCCGCGCAGTCCGCGTACTCCTCGCCGGTCAGCCCGAGGAACTCGCGGAACACGACGTCATTGTGCTCGCCGAGCCGCGGCGCCGGTGCGGTCACGTCGCCCGGCGTGCCGGACAGGTCGAACGCAGGGAACGCGCAGGTCTGCTCGCCCATCACCGGGTGACGTCGGACGCGCCATGATCCGCGATCCACGAGAGCCGGATCGCGGAAGAGGTCGTCGACCGCGTTGACGCGATACGCATGCACCCCCGCATCCTGGAGCGAGCGTGCCGCGTCGTCGCTCCCGCGGGCGGCGCACCATGCGGCGAGCGAAGGCTCGAACTCGGCGAGGTGGCGCCTGCGCGCGTCCGACGACGCGAATCGGGCGTCTTGCGCGAGTTCAGGCCGTCCGACGGCCGCGCACAGGCGCGCGAACTCGTCGTCGGACCAGCACGACAACGCCACCCATTCGTCGCCCCGGCAACGGTACGCTCCGTGCGGCACGGCGCGCGGATCGTCGTTGCCCGAGCGCTCGGCGATCCGGCCGCCGACGTGATAGTCGAGGAGCTGCGGCGCGACGAAATGCAGGCCGGTCTCGTACTGCGACACGTCGATCCACGCCCCGAGGCCCGTCTCGCGCCTGCGCACCAGGGCCGCGAGCACCGCGGCCGCGCCCATCGTCGAGGCCACGAAGTCGATGTAGGGGCCGTACAGCAGCATCGGCGGGCCGTCGGGCGACCCGGTCAATCCGCAGAAGCCGGCCTGCGCGGAGAGCAGGGAGCCGAAGCCCGGCGTGTTCGCGCGCGGACCGGTCTGCCCCATGTTGCACGACGAGAGCATGACGATCGCGGGCTTCTGCGCCGACAGCGCGTGGTAGCCCAGACCGAGGCGGTCCATCACGCCCGGCCGCATGTTCTCGATCACGACATCGCTCCACAGCGCGAGCCTGCGCGCGAGCGAGACGCCCGCGTCGTTCTTGAGATCGAGCGTCACCCCGTACTTCGAATCGTTGAAGTAGGCGAAGCAGCCGCCGCGGTCGACGCCCGGCTCGCCGTCCTTGAACGGCGGGTACTCGAGCCGGAAGCCGTCCGGCCGCCTGCGGGACTCGACGTGCACGACGCAAGCGCCGTAGTTCGCGAGCATCTTCCCGATGTGCGGGCCCGCGGCGTAGCTCGCGAACTCCACGACCTTGACGCCCGCGAGCGCCCGTTCGACCGGGCTCGTCACGCAGCCGCCCTTGCGGGAAAGCCGCCCGCGTCGGCCGCCGGCCGTGCGCTCCATTGCGCGAGCAGTTCGTCGGCGATCACCTCGTGCCCCGGCGCGCAGGCGAGCGGCGCGCGCACGCCGTCGACGAGCGCGAATGCGCCGCAGTGCCGCTGCCGCGATCCGTCGGGGAGCACGACGTCGCGCCAGAAATCGCGCGCTGCGAGCTGCGGGTCGGTCGCGATGTCGTCCATCGTCGAGACCGGGTAGCCCAGGATCTCGCGCGCGCTCGCGCCTTCGAGGAACGCGCGCTTGGTCAGCGTCGCGAAGAACGCCGCGATCGGCTGCTCCAGCCGATCGACGCTCGCCTGGTCCTGCGTCTTCGGATCGAACCGCGTCCAGTCGACGTCGGCGAGTGCGCCCAGCGCGAAGCCCGCTTCCCGCATCCAGCGCACGAGCATCTGCGAACTCCGCCGCCCCGCCGCCCCGCCGTAGAGCACGAAGTTGAGGTAGCCGTCGGCGCAGCGCCAGAATGCACGGAAGCGCGCGCCGGTGAGGGCGCGCCCGGTGATGAACGCGCCGCAGCGCGTCGGCACGACGCCGTTCAGGTCGACGAACGTCGGCGCGTGCGCGATGGCCGCGATGACCGCCGCCTGCGCCGACACGTCCACGGCCTGGGTCCTGCCGGTCGTCTCGCGGTACAGCAGCGCGACCAGCGCGCCGACCGCCGCGTGCGCACCGGCCCACGCGCGCGCCTGCGGCGCGGACACGCGCACCGGCGTGTCGCCCGGTTCGCCCGCGAGCGACATCGCGCCGCCCGCGGCCATCAGCTCCAGGTCGGAGGCCAGCCAGCGCGCGCGCGGCCCGCTCGCCCCGAACGGAGTGACCCGCACATGAATCGCCTGCGGGCCGACCCGGCGCAGATGGGCGTCGTCGAACAGATCGCCGAGCGGCGCGCCGGGCGCGAACGAGTCGAGGACGACGTCGGCGTGCGCGACCAGGCGCTCGAAGCTCGCGCGGTCCCCATCACGGTCGAGGTCGAGCCGCAGGAGCCGCTTGCCGACGTTGCCGGCCTGCCAGTCGACGCCGCCGACTTCGGCGGACCGCGGTTCGACCTTGACGACGTCGACACCGAGGTCCGCCAGCATGCGCCCGGCGAGCCAGCCCAGTTCGCCGCTGCAGTCGAGCGCGCGATAGCCCGCCAGCATGGCTGCTGCCGGCGTCCTAGCGCCCGGTGCGCGCGAGCGAGAGCACCCAGCCCGCCATGCGCGCCTTCATCGCCTGGATCTGCTTCGCGTCGAAGAAGTCCTCCGGCTTGACCCGGTCGACCGGATAGACCGGCCGGTGGAAATCCTGCTCGTAGCCGAACGGCACCGTCGCGTCGATCCCCATGCCGCCCTCGAACATCGTGTTCGACGCGGTCCACTGCTTGTCGCCGGCGGTCATGCGCTCGGCCGGCATGAAGGTCTGGCCGCGCCCGCCGGGGATCGGATTCAGGATGTCGTTGCGCGGGTTCACGCGCGTGGTGAGGCACCACATGATGTCGTCCATCGAGTAGATGTCGACGTCCTCGCTCACGGCGATGGCGAGCCGCATGCCCTGCGAACAGGACAGGATCGCCGACAGGAAATTGCGCTGCCAGCCCTCCTCGATCTTGTTGCGCTTCTTCACCTGGATGATGCAGCCGCCCCAGTCGGTCATGCAGTAGGGGATGTGCACGTCCTGGATGATGCCCGGCTGCAGGCGCTCGCACAGTTCGAAGATCGCGGCTTCGCGGATCGTCGTGTCGATGTTCGAATCGTCGAACATGTGCACGCCGAGCGGGAAGATGATCGGCTTCGACTCGGGCCTGCGCATCGTGATCGCGGTCACGTGGAAGGTCGGCGCCTTGTACGCCTTGCCCATGTAGCCGGCCCACTCGGGGTGGAAGAAGGTCTTGCCCTGCACGCCGATGCGCTCGGCCTCGGCGGTCTCGTAGCGCTTGTCGCGCGGGACGACGTAGCCTTCGAGGACGTACTCGGCGTCGGCGAGCGCGTAGGCGTCGACCGTCTTCGCCTTGACGAGGCGCACCGGCGAGCCCTGGATCGCGCCGGCCACGCCGACCTCGTCGCAGCCCTTCGGGAGGATCACGTAATCGAAGCCGGCGCCCGCCATCATCGTGCACGCGGGCGGCACGCCGAAGTTCATCGTGATCGGGATGCGCTCCTCCTGGTAGTGCTCGGTGAACACCTGCCACATGTGCGAGCCGGGGGAGATCTGGAACGTGCCGACGTTGCCCCACCGGAAGTTCATCCGGTTGTAGCCCATGTCGGTGCCGCCGTCGAAGTGCTTGCCGCTGATGAGGCGGATCCCGGAGCCGATGGTGAGCTCGGACTCGAGCGCCGTGTGGCGGATGGTCATGATCCACCGGTTGACGTCGATGTCCTTCGTGATCACGTGCTCCTGCACCGGAGCGTCCTTGCCGTCGACCACCACCGGCGGCAGCGGCCGGTTGAGCGCCTTCGCCAGCGCGCGCGTGCGCTGCGTCGGGTCGGTGAACCCGAACATCCGGTCGACGATGCGGATGTCGCCGAACAGGTTGGTGATCGCCCGCGCGTGCGGATAGCCCTTCACCTGGTTGAAGAGCATCGGGCAACTGCCGTCGAAATGCTTCTGCAGGCCGGTCAGCTCGAGATCCCCGCTCACCGGCTCGTCGGTCTCGACCAGCAGTCCCTCGGCGCGCAGCCAGTCGACCGTCGACCGCAGGCTCGTCACGTCCTTGGTCGCGTCCGGCTGCTTGCGCTTGGCTACGTCGTTCATCGCTGCGTCCTTTCCTCTTCTCTTGATGGCGGTCGGTGCGTCCGCCGATTCGTCGTCGCTTCGCGTCGTCACTTCGGCCCGAGGCGCGCGACCTTCGCGCGCATCTCGCCGGTCCAGCGTTTCGCGAAGCTCGCGGGCAGGGCGAACTGGTCGAGGACCCGCGCGACCACGTGCTCCACGATGTCGTCGACCGATTGCGGATGGTTGTAGAACGCCGGCATCGGCGGCATGATCGTCACGCCCATGCGGGAGAGCTTGAGCAGGTTCTCGAGGTGGATGTCGGAGAGCGGCATCTCGCGCGCCACCAGCACGAGCCGGCGGCGCTCCTTCAGGACGACGTCCGCGGCGCGGTGGACCAGATGGTCGCCGGTGCCGTGCGCGATCGCCGCGACGCTCCGCATCGAGCACGGGATGATGACCATCCCCTCGGTGACGAACGAGCCCGACGAGATGGCCGCGCCCATGTTCCCCGCCTCGTAGACGACCGAAGCGAGCGCCCGGACCTCGCCCAGCGTGTACGTGGTCTCGTGCTCGATCGTCTGCAGCGCCCACTTGCTCAGGACGAGGTGGGTCTCGACGTCCGCCTCGCGCAGCGCCTCGAGCAGGCGGATGCCGAGGATGGCGCCGGTGGCGCCGGTGATGCCGACCACGAGCCTGCGCATGGATGTCCTCCGGGCGGTCTTCGGCGCTGCACAATGTGGCGCTGGACCGCTCCGACGCTCCGGTGTCCCGGATTCGCGTCTAGAATGGGTCCGAATCTAGCGCCTCGCGCGGATCGGCGCCACCGTCGCCGCGCGAAAATGTTCCACATGGTGGCCATGCGAGCGAACGCGTCCTCCCAACCCGTTGCAGGCGATCGCCCCGCCCGTCCCGGTACGCAGAGCATCCAGCGCGCCGCGCTGCTCGTGCGCACGGTCGCGGCGCGCAGTTCCGCCGGAGTGCGGCTCGCCGATCTCGCGCAGCACGCGCACCTGGAGCGATCCACCGCGCGCCGCATCCTGAAGTGCCTGGTCGCCGAGGGCTTCCTGATGCAGGACGCCGCGACGCACCGCTACTTCCTCGGGCCGCTGGTGTTCGAACTCGGGTTCGCGGTGGCGCCTCAGTTCAACATCGTCGACATCTGCCGCAGCGCGCTCGAGCGCGTCGCCGAGCGCACCGGAGACACGGTCTTCCTCGTCGTGCGCAGCGGCTACGACTCGGTGTGCGTCGACCGCAAGGAAGGCTCGTTCCCGATCAGGACGCTGATGCTCGACGTCGGGACCCGGCGGCCGCTCGGCGCCGGCGCGTGCGGCCTCGCGCTCCTGATGGGCCTCTCGGACGAGGCGGTCGAGGAAATCGTCGCCGCGAACGCCCGGCAGTTCGCCACCTACAACGGCCTCAACGTTCCGGCGCTCCTGCGCCTCCTGCGCCGCGCGAACACGCTCGGCTACGCCTTGAACGATATCCACATCACGCCGGGCGCGGTGTCCGTGGGGTTGCCGATCAGGAGCCGCTTCGGCACCGCGTTCGCCGCGGTGAGCGTCGGCGCGATCGCCGGCCGCATGGGGCCCGCGCGCCAGCGCGAGATCGCGGGCATCCTGCGCGCCGAGATCGCGGCGCTGGAAGACGTCGCCAACCGGGCGGCGCAGCCGTGAGCGCCGACGCCGCCCTCCGGGAGCGCGTGCTCGATTATCTGCGCGCGCACCACGTGATGACACTCGCCACGCCGGAACCGTGGGCGGCGGCGGTCTTCTACGTCAACGAGGATTTCGCGCTGCACTTCCTCTCCGCCGCGACGACGCGTCACTGCGTGCGGCTTCGCGCCGACCCGCGCGTCGCGGCCACCGTGCAGGACGACACCGGAAACTGGCAGGCCATCAAGGGTGTGCAGCTCGAAGGCACGGTCGCGCCGGTGCCGGGTCCGTCGTTGAAGCGCGTCCAGGCGCTCTACGCCCGCAAGTTCCCGTTCGCCGGCGCGGACGCGCCCGCGCCGCTCGCGCGCGCGCTCGCCCGCGTCGATTGGTACACCGTCACGCCGACCGGCGTGTGGTTCGTCGACAACGCCCGCGGGTTCGGGCACCGCGACCACATCGCGCTGCAATCCGGCGGGTGAGCACTCGGCTCGTGAAAGGCGTCCGGCTTCAAGCCGGACCCACGGGGAATGCGGCGCGCTCCCCGATCCTCGTGGGTCAGACTTCAGTCTGACGGGGTTCGCCACGACGACACGACAGACGTCCGGCTGAAGCCGGACCCACGGGGCATCGTCGCGAAATCACGCCGGATTCTGCGACTGGTACGCGGCCTCGATCCGCTCCTTGAACCGCGCGAGGAGCATCGGCCGCTTCAGCTTCAGCGTCGGCGTCAGGAGTCCGTTGTCGACGCTCCAGGGCTCTGGAGTCGCAATGACGCGCCGCACGCGCATCCAGCGCGGGAACGCCTTCAACTGCTCGTTGGCGCGGCGGACGAGCGTCTTCTCGTCGGCTTCCTGCGACACCGCCAGCAGGACGACGTAGGGGCGGCCCTCGCCGACGAGCATCGCCTGCTCGAACACCGGATCGTGCAGGATCGCGAACTCGCAGTCCTGCGGCGGCAGCTTCTCGCCGTTCGACATCACGAGGATGTCCTTGGCGCGACCGCGGATCGCGATGCGGCCCTCGCGGAACTCGGCCAGATCCCCTGTATGCAGCCAGCCGTCGGCGTCGACCGACGCGCGGGTCGCCTCCTCGTTCTGCCAGTAGCCCAGCATCACGTTCTCGCCGCGCGCGAGGAGTTCGCCGTTGTCGGCGAGCTTCGTCTCGACGCCGTCGAGCGCGCGACCGACGGTGTCCGGCCGGTTGTCGGAGAGGCGGTTGACCGAGATCACCGGCGAGGCCTCGGTCATCCCGTAGCCCTGCAGCATCGGCAGTCCGAGCCCGATGAACGTGCGCGCGAGCGAGGGATCGAGCGCGGCCCCCCCGACGACGACGAGCCGCAGCCGGCCGCCCATGCGCGCGAGGATCGGCTTCGCGACGAAGCGGCGCAGCGCGCGCAGGATCAGCCGGTCGCGCAAGCGCGGGCGACCCTGCTCGACGATCCAGCCGCGCGCGACGCAGGCGTCGAACAGGCGCTTCTTCGCCGGAGCATTCGCGAGCGTCTGGTCGATGCGCTGGGCGAACTTCTCGAAGATGCGCGGCACCGCGAACATCGCGGTCGGCGCCTGCGACGCGAGGTCCTCGGCGATCTGCGGCACGCCGCGCGCGTAGGCGACCTGCGCGCCGACCGCGAGCGGCAGGTAGTAGCCGCCGGTGCGCTCGAACATGTGCGACAGCGGCAGGATCGACAGGAACCGGTCGTCGGCGCGCGCCATGCCGGTCGCGATGCACATGTCCACGTTCGAACGGATGTTCCGGTGCGAGAGCATCACCCCCTTCGGCCGGCCGGAGGTGCCCGAGGTGAAGCAGATCGTCGCGAGCGTCTCGGGCGCGACCCCCCGCACCTCGAACGGCCGGTCCGCCGCGGGCAGGAAGCGCTCGACCGTCGTGTCGGGTTCGTCCGCGTCGGCGCGCAGCACGACGATCGGCGGGATCGCGTGTTCTCCCGCGAGCTTGCGGATCGCCTCGGCCATGCGGCTGCCGTCGACGACGAGGAGCCGCGACTGCGCATGCGCGGCGCACCACGCGATGTTGTCGGGATTGTCGTCGACGTAGAGCGGCACGACGACGAGCCCCATCCCGAGCGCCGCCTGGTCGATCGCGATCCACTGCACGCCGTTCTTCACCGCGAGCGCGACGCGGTCGCCGGGGGCGAATCCGTCGCGCCGGAACGCCGCCTGCCACTCTGCCGCGCGCGCCGCGACCTGCGGCGCGGTCACGTCCTCCCAGCGCTCGCCGGTCCAGTGGCGCCAGAGCGCGCGTTCCGGTCGGGCGAGCGAACGTTCGAGCAGATGCGCGAGGTTGTCGTTCATCGCAGGCGGGGCTCCACGGGGGTCGCAGCGATTCTGCCGCATCGCCGCCGCGCGCGCCACGCCGGCGGGATCGCTATACTCGCCTTCGTCGCAGCGCCGCCACGAAGGCACCCATGGCCACGATCCGCGTCGTCAGGAAGCACGGTCTCACGCAGGCGAAGGCGAAGCTCGCCGCGGAGAAGATGGCGAAGGACCTCCACCGGCGCTTCGACCTCGTGTGCACCTGGGACGACGACTACTGCCGATTCGAGCGGTCCGGGCTCAACGGCAACATGCGGGTCGACAAGGAGGAGATCACGCTCGACGTGAAGCTGGGCTTCCTGCTCTCGGCGGTCGCGCCGTCGATCGAGCGCGCGATCCACGAAGAACTCGACGAACTCGTCGGCGAACCGGGCGCGAAGGCGCCGAAGGCCGCGCCGAAAGCATCGCCGAAGGCTGCCGCGAAACCGTCGTCGAAACGGAAGGGCTAGCTGTTCCGCGCGCTACGGCCCCCGGGGCTTTCGAGGCAGCGGTGGCTCGGGAAACGGCGCATTCGCGCCGCCGAGGATCGCCTCGACGAGCGCCGTCTCGCGCCTGGCGATCGTCGCGAGGAAGGCATCCGCCCCGCCCATCCGGCGGAACGCGTCGAAGCCGCGTTCGAGGAACGACTGGAGTTCGGAGAGGCCCGCGAGGTTCGCGGGGCGCCGCATCAGCGTGAGCGCGCTGCGCAGCATCGGCCGCTTCACGTAGCGGTCGAGCGCCGCGCCGACTTCGCCGATCAGCGCGATCTGGCGGCGGCGATCGGGCGCGCGCCCGGTGCGCCGGAACGCCCGGCAGTACTCCTCGACGGTGAAATGCGCGTCCGCCCGCGGCAGATGGTCGAGGAGCCTCGCGTCGAGTTCGTGCGACAGCGCGTTCAGCTCCATCGCCCGCGCCACCGTGCGGATCACGCTCTCGGGCAACAGGCGCGACATCGCGGGCACGATGCGCTTCAGGTCGGCGTCGCGGCGGCTGAAGTCCCGGTCGCCGTAGAGGTCGTCCTGGAAGAACGCGATCGCGTCGGCGTAGCGCGGATCGCGCGCGAGATCGGCGTAGGTCGACGCGAGCCGCCGCGACTGCCAGGACGCGAGCCGTTCCAGCGCTCC